>ERZ772967.270-NODE-270-length-44752-cov-4.088955_pt1 | contig 44752 bp, 36 predicted proteins | sample MGYA00511677_ERZ772967 | MGnify/ENA primary metagenome ERZ772967 (study PRJEB29015, sample SAMEA2737931) | human oral metagenome | biome: human oral; feature: human-associated habitat; material: dental | place: China | collected 2146 ...
CCTCGGGCGGTGAGCCGACGGAGCAGCGAGCAGGACGAAAGAAAATCAGGCTGTCTCAAGCGAAGCGAGTTACCTGATTTTTGACCTGTAAGCGTCGAGAAGGCGTGTGAAGCGCACGAAGCCTTGACCTTTGGGTTACTTTGGGGTCAAGCCAAAAGTGACAGAAAAAGATTCATCGCTGACGCTCTGAATGACAAAAGACAATGCAACACCTCAACAATTAAACACCTTAACAAAAAACAATCACTAATTCAGGCTTGCAGCCCTCTTATCGGGGGTACATCCTTTTTTCCAACGCTTTGCTTCTTTTACAGCGTTCAGTAGTCAGCCAACGATCAAACAACTCAATATTTCAGCCCTATCCCGTAAGGGTGGGGTATCCATGCCTATACCTTGTTTAAGGGGCTGTAAGCCTGAATTAAATAAATGGTTAATGGTTGTGCGTGGTACACACGAATCATGTACCCGGCATGACAATCAACAACAGACAACTATACATTTAATATGTATGTTCTCCCTCGCGTATCTCCTGATCGTTGATCTTATGCAAATCCAAGGCCCGCCATGCATAGAAGATATACGCCAGCACGAACGGAATCAGGAACGAAACGTACATCATCGTCTGAAGGGTAAAATGGCTCGACGAACTGTTTTGAATCGTTAAGGAGCTTTGCAGATCGACCGTCGACGGATAGTACGCCGTATGATTCCAACCTGCACAAAGCAACAACGCCAGCACTGTCAGTACCGTCCCTGCCCCGGCGAACCAGATCCCTTTGACGTGATATTTCGAGAGTATCGTGTTGATGATACCGTAAAGCACCAGTACGACTCCTGCGAGGAAAAGTACCAGTACGACCGGCATCTCCGGCAGATTGTTCAGATATTTGTACGGTTGCATGAAGATTTCTTCTGTCTCCGGCTGTACCGCATACCCTTCCATCGTCATCAGACGACCGACAAACAGGAGGAAAAAAACGAGAAATCCGCCTACTTCGATTGGCAGACGCTTACGGCAGTGCTTATCCACCTCGTCGTCTTCGATGTTATTCACGAAATAAAGGACGGCCAATACCCTCGCCAGAAAGAATACGGCTGCTCCGAGGCACAGATTCCAGACTACCGTCACCGCCTCCAGACCATGCCACGGCGTGGCCCAACGCGAAATCACCGGCATGCTTACCTCGGTGAGTTGCGCCTTATCGATCACGAACTCGGCGCCCGTAAAAAACGTGCCGACCGCCGTGCCGACCAGCAGCGGCCCAAGCACTCCGTTAATGATCAGAAAAATCCGGTAGGTTTTTTTTCCTAAGAGGTTACCTTTTTTAGCCTGAAATTCGTACGAAACGGCTTGCAGCACAAAGCAAAGCAGAATCAGCGTCCACACCCAGTAGGCGCCTCCGAAGCTCGTCGAATAAAACAGGGGAAACGACGCAAAGAAAGCCCCTCCGAAGGTGACCAGCGTCGTGAATGTAAACTCCCACTTGCGACCGATCGAGTTGATCAGCAATTTCTGCTGTCTCTCCGTCTTTCCTATCGTAAACAGCAGCGATTGACCGCCCTGTACAAACATCAAAAATACCAGCAGCGCTCCCAGCAACGAGACCAGAAACCACCAATATTCCTGAAGAAACTGATAACTTATTTGATTCATAGTGTTTCGTTTTTAATTGGTTGTCATTATTCGGAAATTTCAGGGCCTTTCTTGATGGCCTTCGTCATGATGCCGATCTCGGCAATAAGCAGGATCGTGAATAGTACGAGGAATAGGAAGAACGTCAACTGCACCGAACCGGTTGACAGTTTCGATACGGCTGCTCCCGTCGGCATCAGGTCCTGGATCACCCACGGCTGCCGCCCTACTTCGGCTACGACCCATCCCGCCTGACTGGCAATGTAAGCCAACGGGATAGACCAGAGAGAAACCTTTTGCAGCCAGCGATGTTTCGTGATTTGTTCTTTCCGTCCGAGTACCAGCACCAGTACGAAAATCAACATAAAGAAAAGTCCTAATCCGACCATCACGCGGAACGAGTAAAACGTCAGCGCCACCGGCGGGATCAGTTCGGCCGGGTCTTTGATGTAACCGTAGCCGAAATAGCGGAAGTTTTCTTCCAAAGTAGAACGGCTCGTCTGCATCGCCGCCTCGTCGCCCGCCTTGACGGCCTTCCGATAATCGGCCATTGCCTGAATTGCCAGTCTCCCGCGCGCCATCTTCTCCTGTGCCGATATCGTCACACCATCGCCCGAAGGATAACCGCCGTCGATAAGATCGCCGATACCGGGTACAAACGCGTTGGGATCACGTTCCGTCAGCAACGACAACAGCTTGGGGATGCCGATCTTTCCGATGAACGGGTCCTCGTTATCGTTGTACGCTTTCTTCGACGGATTTAAGACCCCGACAGCCACCAGCTCTACTCCGTTCGAGCCTTTATACAAACCCTCCATCGCAGCCAGCTTCATCGGTTGATATTGTCCGACGCAGTAAGCCGAACCATCGCCCGTCCACATCAGCAATACGGATGATACGAGACCGAATATCGCACCGATCTTTATGCTTTCCGTCGCAAATTGCCGCTGACGATTCCGCAGCAGGAACCACGAGCTGACACCCACAACGAACACCGCGCCAAGCACCCAGGCGGAGAGTACGGTGTGGAGGAACTTATTGATCGCTACCGGCGAAAAAGCAACCGCCCAAAAGTCGAACATCTCGTTCCGCACCGTGTCCGGATTAAACTGCATACCGATCGGATATTGCATCCACGCGTTGGCTACCAGAATCCAGAAGGCCGAAAGGGTTGCACCCGTAATCGTCAGCCAGGTAGAAGCCAGATGCGCACCTCTGCTGACCTTGTTCCAGCCAAAGAACATGACGGCGATAAACGTGGCTTCCATAAAGAATGCCAGAATACCTTCGATTGCCAACGGAGCGCCGAAGATATCGCCTACGAACCAACTGTAGTTCGACCAGTTCGTACCGAACTCGAATTCCAGGATCAGACCGGTAGCGACTCCAATCGCAAAATTGATACCGAAGAGTTTCATCCAGAATTTGGCTGTTTCTTTCCAAAACTCTTTTCCGGTACGGTAGTAGATCGTTTCCATCACGGCCATCACAATTCCCAGCCCGAGGGTGAGCGGAACGAATAGCCAGTGATAGATAGCCGTCAAGGCAAACTGCGCCCGCGACCAATCAACCAAAGAAGAATCTAAATTTTCAATCATCGTGTTTTATTTTAGTCATTTATTAATTTGATGGATTTAACGCTCTCTCAACGAGTTCTTCCGAGACATAATGCTCTTTTTCTGCCGCCGTGTCGAACCGGTTCAGGTATCGTGGAAAAAAGAAAATTTTCAGGATCACAAACATAACGAACAGCTTAATCAAAATCAATATCCAAAGTGTCCTTCCCCAAGTCATTGACCTGAAGCCCTCAACATAGAATCGGAAGATACGCATCGACAGATTGCGATAGTTCATGACATTGTATCGGTTACAAAATTAATACCTATGCAAATGTAGTTTCTTTTTTGGAAACATGCAACACCCGCATCTTTTTTATAAATTTGCACAAAGGAACATAACCCTCTAATAAGATAAATATTATACGCATGGATGTTGATCTCAGACTTCTGAAAGAAGGAAATGAGCATGTTTTCAGACAAATCGTTCAGTCTTGCGAAGGCCGATTGAACCGATTTGCCATGATATACACACAAAACCGTGCAGTATCCGAAGAGATCGTGTCTGACACCTTTCTGTCGTTATGGATAAACCGTCATTCTCTGGATGAAAATACTCGATTAATTCCTTATCTGACGGTTATTCTTCGAAATAAATGCATAAATTATTTGAGGTCCTTCCGGCATAAGTTTGTATCGATCGACGAGATGGATATCGGAGCGATATACATGAAAGCTCATTTGTATACATTAGAGGATGATGCCTCCAGACTTTTGGAAGAGGAGGATTTGCGACTTATAATAAGCAAGGCGATGGAATCGTTGCCGGAAAAAACACGTGCGATTTTTGAGATGAGTCGTATCCAGGGCATAAAAAATAAGGAGATCGCGGATAAATATGGCTTGTCTGTGAAGACAATAGAATTCCATATCACGAAGGCTTTGCAACATCTGAGAAAAAATCTGCCGAAAGAATATTTCTTCTTATTCTTTTTTCTGTTTTCTTCTTACCGGCATTAACCGGAGTTCCACGACGTTTCCCCGGGAATGGAAAAATCACCTGTCGTGTTGTCGGCATAAAGAATGAATTTGAGAAGAACGTTCATTAATTATTCACATTTAACAGCTATATTTTAGGGTGTGATGAAGGATTTGTTGTTCTTTATTATGAATATGGATACTTTAAAATATGGATGATCTGTTATTGATAAAATTCATTGAACAGGACGTGACGATTGAAGAAGCACGTCAGGTTTTGCGCTGGATGGAACAGTCTGAAGCAAACCGATCACATTTTGCCGAGTTGCAAACTTTATGGGCGGCAACCCTGATCGACGCTCCGCATGAAACAAATGACAGGGCGGTAAAAAAGATTGTGGGACGCATACGGAAAAAAGATAAGAAGAAAATGCCACTATTTCTGTATTATGCAGCGGCGGCATGTGTGATTGCTGTGATTGCTGCGGGGATTGCCGTATGGAATACATGGGAGAAGAACTTTGATTATGAGGCGGCCGTAAGACAATTTTCGTGCGGCGATAAGATCATATTGAAAATCGGAGGAAAAGAGGAGATACGATGCGCCGAATCGATGGTGAAAATCTTGCATAATCATCGGCAAACGGTCATTAATGATACAATCGAATTCATTGATCGGGAAAGGCGAGAACCGAATGTCTTATATGTACCCTACGGAAAGCGTGCAGAACTTCTGCTTTCCGACGGCACAATGATCTATTTAAATTCCGGTTCTACGCTTATCTATCCATCCTGTTTTACGACCCGCCGAAGGGAAGTTTATCTTGATGGCGAAGCTTATTTTGATGTTTCCAGGGATGAAAGCCGAGCGTTTGTTGTTAAAACGTTGTATCGCTCGGTAGAGGTCTTAGGCACGAAATTTAATGTATCCGTCGACAGGGAGTTTCAAACGTTTGAGACGATGCTGGTCAACGGCTCGGTGATGATAAAAGGAGATGCAACGGATGAGCTATTGAGGCCGGATCAATATTACATCTTCTCGGATCAAACAAAGATCGAGGAAGTCCGGACTGTTGATGCAACTTGCTATACATCATGGATCGAGAACAGACTTCAATTCAAAAAAGAGAAGTTGTATAAAGCGATACGCAAGTTGGAGAAAACATACGACATACGGATCGAACTGATGGATCGTCAATATCTCAATTATCAGGTTTCGGGGCAACTTAATCTCAGAAACTCGGCAGAAGAAACGGTCAGAATGCTCATGGAAACGGTTGCTCCGGAGAAGTTGATCGATGAAAAAGCGTTTTATAAAATCAAACATAATCATTAATCCTATTTTAATAACATGAGAAAGATGAGTAATTCACACAAAAGAAAAGACCTCGGATTTGCTTTCGGCTGCCGAAGAGCGCTTGTTGTTTGCTTATTATCTGTGGTTGGACTGTCGGTACATGCCAATGTCCTAAAATATTCAGTCAGCCTGACAATGAAAAATGTTACATTGCAACAACTCTTTGATGAGATTCACAGACAAGTAGGTGTAAGCATTATTTATTCCAATGAAATTGTAAATGACGATGAAACGATCACGATTCAAGTCAAAAATTCGACGTTGGAAGAGACGCTGAAAATGGCCTTGAAAGGGAAGAATATCTCCATCAGGGAGAGAAACGGACAAGTCGTATTGTTTCCTTCTTCAGAAAAAAACGGGGAGCGCGTACATGCCCCCGATCAGCGAAAAGTGAACATTACGGGAACCGTAGTCGATCATCTCAATGATCCCTTACCCGGTGTAAATATACAGGTTAAGGGTTTGTCTGTCGGGACTATTACAGATGCGGAGGGCGTTTTCTCGATTGAAGTTCCTTATGCCGATGCGGTATTGGTTTTTTCGTATGTCGGGTTTCAGCCCGAAGAGGTCGCACTTAATGGCAGAGACCGGATCGCAGTCCGGTTGGTGGAAGACAGCAAGGCGATGGAAGAAGTGGTGGTCATAGGATATACTACGCAAAGGAAGGCGACGATTACAGGCTCGATTGCTACTATCACAACGAAAGATCTGCAACAAAGTCCCACGGCGAATCTTAACAATGCGCTTGCAGGACGTATGCCGGGATTAATGGTCAATCAATTCAGCGGGGGAGAGCCGGGCGTTGATGCAGCCACTCTGAGAGTACGCGGTATAGGTACTTATGGCGATCAGTCTCCGATCATTATTGTCGACGGGGTAGAACGTGACATGAGTTATCTTGCTCCGGAAGAAATAGAAACATTTACGATCCTTAAGGATGCTTCGGCAACAGCGCCTTACGGAGTACGCGGGGCCAACGGAGTCATTATTGTAACAACGAAGCGCGGAAAAGCGCAAGAAAAGGCTACCGTCAACTTCAAGGCGTCTGTTGGCACGAATAACCCTGTGAAATTTCCGAAATACTTAGGTTCTGCCGATTATGCCATGCTTTATAATGAAGCTGTGATTAATAGCAATCCGAATGTTGATCGGTCGAAATTAACCCTTTTTTCGGAGAAAGCGATTGCCGACTATCGGAGAGCGAAAGGGGATAATTCGGACGGCTTGGGATATGATAACGATTATTTCGACTATGCATTTCAAACCGGAATGCAGCAGGATTACAGTCTTTCGGTACGAGGAGGATCCGATCGGGCGCGTTATTATGTAATGGCCAACTATTATGAGCAAAGCGGCAACTACAAACATACCGATCTCACACAATATGAAACGCAAGCTGTTTTCAAACGATATAATTTCCGGGCCAATGTTGATGTAAATATCACGAAGAATTTCTACGTAAAAGTTGATTTGGGGGCGCGTATAACGGATCGAAATGCTCCCGGAACGACGGCCTCCCGAATAGTCGCCATCTGCAATACACAGCCTCCTTATTTGCCAATTACGCTGCCTGATAACGGTCATGCGGACAATCAGAAATATGTGCTGAAAAATCCATATGGATTATTGTATGGAGACTACCAACACCGCTATAACATATTGGGCGAATTGTCACGTACGGGCTATCTGAATGAGAAGAAGACTTATTTAAACGGTTCTTTTGCCATCGGACACCGTCTTGACTTTATCACCAAAGGGCTAAAAATAGAAGGTGTTTTTTCGTATGATGCGGAAGAGGGACGATGGATTCGGCGTCTTCTCGAGACACGCGCCGACGGATACGCCCATTATGGAAGGTATGCCACGTTTCAACCGGAAGAAGGGAATAATGGCTCTTATTACATGAATCACACTTCGTATGATGGTAAATATAAATTGGGCAACCCATGGTATGACACGGATGAAACGATCAGCAATAATTTGGAGCATAATCCGACACAAAGTAAAACATATTATCAGTTGAAACTTGATTATTTACGTCGGTTTGGGGCACATGATGTTTCAGGGCTCATACTGTTCAACCGCTCGACACGAACATATGATAATCGTGTAGATTATCGTTATCAGGGAATTAGCGGACGGATTACGTATGGCTATGAGAATAAGTATCTGGCTGAATTTAACATAGGGTATAATGGTTCGGAAAACTTTGCGCCGGGCAAACGCTACGGAACATTTCCGGCTGCTTCTGTAGGATGGGTCATATCGCGCGAATCATTTATGGAAAAAGCGAATTCATGGTTGGATATGTTAAAGATAAGAAGTTCTTTCGGGTTAGTCGGGAGCGACAAGATATCCGATTCGGACGATGATCGCTTCGCCTATCTGCAGTTTTACAGAGGAGGTAACGGCTATAACTTTGGTGTAAATGAGTTCGGCAGTCGTTATGATGGCTTGCACGAAGGGAATTTCGCCAACCCTGATTTGACCTGGGAAAAAGCTCAAAAACTCAATATCGGACTGGATGCATCGCTCTTCAACGAACGTCTTACATTCTCGTTCGATTATTTCAGGGAACATCGCTATGACATTATTACGAGTTTGAACGGTAGTGATAAACTTGGATTCCCGGATATTGTAGGCAAAGACGCACCATTCATCAATTCAGGTATTGTCGATAATTATGGTGTCGACTTCGAAATAGGCTGGAACGGACGTGTGGGGAAAAATCTTCGTTATTACATAAAGCCTAACTTTACATTCGCTCGGAATAAGATCAAATTTATGAACGAGATAGATTATGATAACGACTACCGTAGAAATACCGGCAAACGTATTGGCGAGCATTTTGTTTACATCGCAGACCATTTTGTTCGTGATCAGGAGGAGGCCGATCGTTTAAATGCGATGAACAGTGGCAGTGGCTTTCAGCCATGGGGAAAACTTTATCCCGGTGATGTTGTATATAAAGACCTCAACGGAGACGGTAAAATTGATAACGAAGGAGACCGTATACCTATGGGATACCCGAGAACTCCCGAAATACAATTCGGTATTCCGATCGGAATACAATATAAGGGATTGGATTTTAGCTTGCTCTTCCAGGGTTCAGGCCACAGCAGTGTGTTGCTTAACGGGGCTGCTGTGTGGGATTTTCCTGCATATGAACAGGATCAAATCGGTAAGGTAAAACCGATGCACCTTGAGCGATGGACAGAAGAAAGAAAAGAGGGAGCAAAGTATCCGAGACTGACTTATGGAGCGAATAACAATAATAAAAATAATCACAGCAGTTTGTTCTTATATGACGCTTCATACTTGCGTCTGAAGAACTTGGAAATCGGATATTCGCTTCCCCAAAGTGCGATTCGTTTCGCAGGATTACAAAACTTCAGGATATATGCACAGGGAATGAATCTTTTAACTTTTGATAATCTGGGAGAGGTAGATGTCGATCCGGAAACAAGGAGCGGAGACGGTTCATGGTATCCCGTACAGCGTATTTTTAATTTTGGCATTAATATTACGTATTAACTTTAAAACTCAATGACATGAATAAGATAAAGCTTTTAACAAGCCTTTTGGTGTGTTTATCAATAATCTTTTGCGGATGTGACGACTACTTGGATAAAACGCCTGACGATAAAGTGAATGAAAAAGAGGTGTTTACCTCATATGATAAGGTGGAAAAATTAGTGACGGACCTCTACGAAGGCTGTAAAACGGCCAATAGACCGCTGCTTTATTTTAACCATTTTGGAACCGCCTCTGTTACCGATGAGTGCAGTGCCAGCAGTCATGAGGCAGCGATTCCTCATCAGTTTCATATCGGTAATTATGGCCCGTCGCAAGGGATGCCTTCTCGTAGTAGCTGTGGCCAGTACTGGGAGCATTTATATGAGAAGGTGCGTAAAGCCAATATTATACTTGAAGGAGTAAAAAAATATGATACACCTGATAATCCGCAGATGGGACGTGAAGGAGACATCATAAAACGTGTCGGTGAGACGTATTTCCTGCGAGGCTACCTGCATTTTCTTTTATTGCGCGCTTATGGAGAGATGCCCTACATCGATCGTGTAATCATGCCCAATGACAAGATGGAGTTCAAGCAATTGTCTGCCCATGAGATTGTCGAGCGGATATGTGCGGATGCTGATTCGGCATATCATAGGGTTTCGGCTTTTAACGGCGGACAAGACTTTGGGCGCGTAGACAAAGGCGCTTGTCTCGGACTGAAAGCCGTGGCGCGATGGATGGCGGCAACTCCGATGTATAATGGTGGTAACATTCCTAACGATACGCGTATATATAAAGATGAATACGGATATGTCGCCAAACGCTGGGAATTGGCGAAGCAGGCGGCCAAAGCTGTGCTGGAATGTAAGGACCATAATGGGAATTTACGCTATGGGCTGTATAAAAAATATGATGAAAAAGACTTTGGAGACATAGACAATAAAAACACAAGCAATGGAAAAGTCTATAAAAGACTGTGGACCATGTTTTATGATATGGATGCCATACAACAGGAGTGGGTCTGGTTTGTAACAAGAGATAAAGATACGGGATGGTCCGGAGATGTATTGCCTCCTTCACAAGGTGGGCATGCACGCCAGCGCCCGCTGCAGGAACAGGTTGATGAATACGAATATATCGCTTCTGATGGATACGGGTATCCGGTGTATGGTTCACGCTCAGTAACAGACGGATATGACGACGCAAATCCATATGAAAGCGTAAAGCGCGATCCGCGTTTCTACCGTGATATTCGTTATCATGGTTCTTCTTATCGCAGCAGTATACTCAATACGGCGGAAAAAAATGATGCCGTAAGCGGAAGCTATCTTGATAATGCTTCTCACACAGGATACTATTTGCGCAAGTTTTATAAAGATGGGTGGAATAAAGGCTCCGGAGGGCATTCGATCAGCGCTCCTGCCATATGGAGGCTTCCTGAAATCATGTATATCTATTGTGAGGCTGTCAATGAAACGACAGGACCCAATGAAGAAATATATGCTCTACTCAACGAAATACGTGCTCGTTCGTTCATGGCGCCGATTCCTCCTGCTGCAAAGACGGACAAGAAGCTGATGAATGAATACATACAGCGGGAACGACGTGTCGAACTCTTTTATGAGAACCATCGTATATGGCATTGCAGATTGTACTTGGAACCGGATGATCCAGAAGTGATTGCTCTTGAAAAAGCATATGCCAATGCCGACCATTGGCCTTATCCTAAAACACAACGCAGTTCGCACGGTATGAGGCCTGTTGAAGACACTAATGGTAAGATCGAAGTCGATGGTAAGAAATACAAGATGCAACGTTTTGAAGTCCGGGATGACCGTGTCTTTGAAACACCTAGACATTACTGGTTTCCTATTATGACTGATGAGTTAAAACGTACTCCCTCATTGAAGCAGAATCCTGGGTGGTAGGGAGACTTCAGTAATAAGATGAAGGTAAGATAAACTGTAGAATGACAGATCGGTATGGAAATACGGTAAAAAAGAATACGAATATTTTTATTTTATTCCTTTTCTGTTTACATTTGCATGGTTTTTTCATGTATTTTACAGTTATAATTACAATATCAAACTTAACTAACTATGTCAAACATTTCAAGAAGAAGTTTTCTCCAACAAGGAGCTGCTGCCGCTGCAGCATTGTCGTTCGTCCCGAGCAGTGTATTAGGTAAAAGTCATGGCTATACCGCCCCGACGGATAAGTTGAATATTGCCGCCGTGGGTATCGGCGGAATGGGAAATGCCAACATCAAGAAGGTGTCGCCGACTGAAAACATCGTCGCTCTTTGCGATGTGGACTGGAAGTATGCCAAAAAAGTATTCGATGCGCATCCCAAAGCCAAGAAGTATTGGGACTATCGGAAGATGTACGACGAAATGGGCAAATCGATCGACGGAGTGATCGTGGCTACGGCCGACCACACGCACGCGATTGTTACGGCCGATGCCATTACGCTGGGCAAACACGTTTACGTACAGAAACCGTTGACTCACTCGGTTTACGAATCGCGTCTGCTTACGAAGCTGGCTGAGAAATATCAGATCGCGAGCCAGATGGGTAATCAGGGGGCATCGGGCGAAGGTGTCAATCAAGTCTGCGAATGGATCTGGAACGGCGAGATCGGTGAGGTGAAACGCGTGGATTGCGCTACCGACCGTCCGATTTGGCCGCAAGGTCTGAATGCCCCGACGAAAGTCGATAAAATACCTTCGACGCTGAATTGGGATTTGTTTACAGGACCGGGTAAACTCAGACCGTTCAACAACATCTATCATCCGTGGAACTGGCGCGGATGGTGGGAATACGGTACAGGTGCTCTCGGAGATATGGCGTGCCATATCATGCATCCGGCTTTCAAGGCGCTGAAACTGGGCTTCCCGATTCATGCCGAAGCTTCTTCGACGTTGTTATTGACTGACTGCGCTCCGCAGGCACAGCATGTGAAACTGATCTTCCCGGCGCGTGAAAATATGCCGAAGTTAGCGCTTCCCGAAGTTGAAATACATTGGTACGATGGCGGCATGATGCCCGACCGTCCGGAAGGATTCCCGCAAGGCAAGCAACTGATGCAGGGCGGAGGCGGATTATGTATTTTCCATGGTACGAAAGATACGCTGATCTGCGGATGCTACGGACGTGACCCATTCCTGCTTTCGGGACGTGTACCGAATGCGCCGAAGGTAGAACGTCGGGTGTCCGACGCAGAGAGCGGCCACGAGCAGGATTGGGTGCGCGCATGTAAGGAAAGCCCGGCAAACCGCGTGAAGCCGAAATCGGACTTCTCCGAAGCCGGACCGTTCAACGAAATGGTCGTGATGGGAGTACTGGCGGTTCGTTTGCAGGGACTGAACAAAGTGCTCGATTGGGACGGACAGAACATGAAGTTTACGAATATCAAGGATGACGAGATGCTCAAAATCCAGATCAGTGACGACTTCAAAGTGGTGGATGGCGATCCCAAGTTCGACAAGAAATTCACTGAGCCGATGAATGCGAAACAGTTTGCCGAGGAATTGGTGAAACATACGTATCGCGCAGGCTGGAAGTTGCCGGATATGCCGTAAGCGGAAAATAATGAATACATAGACGAAGACGGAGAGCCTTCCGTGAGAGTTGCGGATCGTGCGCTCCGTCTTTTCTTACTTACAAAAATTAAACCGATAAACAATGAAGAAAAGTGTATTAGTTGCAAGCGCTGTCGGTATGATAGCTCTTGCCTCCTGCGGCGGAGGGAAAAAAGCCGAAAGCGCCGATATGGCGGCGACCGATTCTGTTCCTACGGCTCAGGCCGCTCCCGAATACCGGACGTTGAACTTGCCGACTGTCGATCTGGCAAAATTTGCCAAAGATAAAGACGGATGGATTACGCTGTTCGACGGCAAGACGTTCGATGGTTGGCGCGGTTACGGACGCGAAGACATGCCGGCTCGCTGGACGATCGAGAACGGTTGTATCAAGATGACCGGCTCGGGCAAGGGAGAAGCCGGTGCGGAAGATGGCGGAGACATTATCTTCGCTCACAAGTTCAGCAACTTCGAACTTGAGCTGGAATGGAAAGTCGACAAAGGCTCTAATTCCGGTATTTTCTATATGATTCAGGAAGTAGAATCCCCCGATGAACAGGGTAATTGGAAGACCCAGCCTTCGTATATCTCTGCTCCCGAGTATCAGATACTTGACAATGCGAATCATCCGGATGCCAAGTTAGGCAAAGACGGTAACCGTCAGTCAGCATCGTTGTATGACATGATTCCGGCCAATCCCCAGAATTCAAAAGTGTTTGGAGAATGGAACAAGGCAAAAATCATGTGCTACAAGGGTACGGTGGTTCATTATCAGAACGATGAGGCCGTGGTGGAATATCATTTATGGACTCCGCAATGGACAGAAATGCTGCAAAAGAGTAAATTCAGCCAGGAAAAATGGCCATTGGCATTCGAGTTGCTCAACAATTGCGGCGGGGAAAACAGAGAAGGATTCTTCGGATTACAGGATCATGGCGATACGGTATGGTACCGAAACATCCGAATTAAAGTCTTAGAATAAATTTCTCCCTTTAATTCATAATTCTTACGACAAAGAGGGTGTACTCCAACAGGCACACCCTCTTCTTTCAGAACAACAAACAACATTATTAACAGATCGTCATTTCGTCGCTACGAAATCCAGATCGCTTAAATCTTTGTCTTTAATCGAATATGGTGTGGCCTTCGATGTGTGCTTCTTCTTATATTTGATCGTATATTCCTTATCTCCTTTAAACGTTTTTACCAGCACGGTCAGCGTGGGTTCTTTACTTTCCAGTTTCAATTTGGACAGATCAAAAGCCGCCAACCCTTTACGTCCATAGCGCTGCGGATCCCCATATGCATGATGACGGAGCTCGAAAACGTAGGGATTGTCTCCTTTCGGACGATGTATAAGGTTGATATAATGTACTTTCGTGCCACCGTAGTTGAATCCGAACTGTACATTCAGATAACCATCACCCATCCACATATCCATGATTTTCAAAGGATCTTTTCCGTATCTCACATCCAGACTGTCGGGGTTGAACTGATCGACAAAAGGCTTGGTCAGAATGTTACGGATATCGTGTATCTGCACGGCATGGTTATATCCTTGAAACGAATCGGAAAGAATCGTATAATAAACGAATGCCCGTTGATTGGCTTTCGGTTTATAGTAAGGAGCTCGTGTGGCTGCCGGCCATAACGTTTTTCCATCGTCGAGGGTCAGCGAATAAATTCTTCCATTGTCTAAAGGATTTACGGTGGCCAACGAATACCATACATCCCCCAGTGAATAACCGTTATTATCCAGGTTACACGAATTTAAGAACAGGGCGATCATCACTCCGCCTGCACAGTTGAAAAATAATCTCTTTGTCTTCATCTCGTTTTTTTATTACAAAATTCATAAGCATGATGCGTATCACGGCTTCAATGTTGCATTGCTTCCTCTTAAATAATATTAAAAACAAAAAAAGTGCTATTTTTGCAGCCTTATACAATACAATGAGGATGAATCCTACGGATAGATCGCATTATCTTTTACATACGTTGCCCAATGGTCTGCGCGTTGTGCATTTTCCTACGGATGCAGCGATATCTTATTGCGGGGTTGCGGTGCATGCAGGTACGCGTGATGAGGCGTCGAACGAGTCAGGGCTGGCGCACTTCGTTGAGCACATGCTGTTCAAAGGTACGGTGAGGCGCAAGGCGTGGCATATCTTGAACCGCATGGAAGCCGTCGGCGGTGAGTTGAATGCTTATACTACGAAAGAAGAGACATTTATCTATTCCGTTTTTATGGAAGAACATTATCGCAGGGCGATTGAATTGTTGGCCGATATCGTAATCCGTTCGCAGTTTCCGGCACACGAGATTGAAAAGGAGCGAGAGGTGATTCTCGACGAGATCAGTTCGTATGAGGATATGCCTTCCGAATTGATTTTTGACGAATACGAGAATCTTCTTTTCGACGGTCATCCGTTAGGACGTCATATCCTGGGTAATAAGCGATCGATACGCACATTCGACACCAAGGCCGGCCGCTCGTTTTTAGAACGTTTCTACACGGCAGAGAACATGATTTTTTTCTCCATGGGACGTACGGATTTTCGGCGGATTGTACGCATGGCTGAGGTGTACTGGTCGGACCTCCCCGTTCATCCGGCGGTGCACAGGCGTGAACGGCCACGGCCGACTGTACCTCGGGAGTTGCGAAAGAAGAAGAAAACGCACCAGTCGCATGCCATCATCGGAGGGAGGGCATACGATATGTATGACAAACGCCGCACCTCGCTTTTCCTGCTCAATAACATACTCGGCGGCTCCGGGATGAACAGCCGTCTGAATGTGGCTCTGCGCGAAAAAAGAGGATTAGTCTACGAAGTGGAATCGAATCTTACGGGATATACCGACACCGGCGTGTGTGCCATCTATTTCGGGGCCGACCCGAAGAACCGTGAGAAGGTGCTTGAGCTTATCCGGCGTGAACTGAACGTATTATGTCGTACGCAGCTTACGACTACGCAACTGGCCGCCGCCCGAAAACAGGCCATCGGACAACTTGCCGTCGCCGGTGATAACCGAGAAAGTCTGTTTCTCGGATTCGGGAAGTCGTTTCTTCATTCCGGCCGATACGACTCTTTGAGGGAAGTTATCTGCCGTATCGAAGCCGTGACGGCCTCGCAGATTCTCGAAGCGGCCAATGAAATTTTTGCTCCCGAACGACTCTACTCGTTGATTTACGAGTAATACAACGTGCGAAGTACGAATCAGGATCATGGAAGGGCTTGCTGCTCAATCGCCCGAGAAGGTTCCGACGAGCACTTCACGATAGGCATTGAAGATTTTCGACTTCGAGACGAAGCCGATGTATTTCCCTTCTTCGTTGACGACCGGCAGATTCCATGCTTTCGTATCATCGAACATACGCATGATTTGTTCCATAGGCATCCCTTCGACGATTTTAGCCGGAGCCGAAACCATAAAGCGAGACACGTGGAAGCGTTCATACAATTCGGGGCGGAACATGATATTGCGGATATTGTCTACCAAGACGAGACCTAACAGTACGCCGTCTTTATTGACCACCGGGAACATACTTCGCGAACTCTCCGCAATAGCGTTTTTCACGAGCTCCCCGAGGGTCATCTCCGGGCGCACGGGGATAAAATCCGTTTCGATCACGCTATTCACGGTCATCAGTGTCAGTACGGCCTTATCCTTATGATGTGTCAGGAGTTTTCCTTTTTGCGCCAGACGCATGGAATAAATGCTATGCGGTTCGAAGGCCCTGATCGTTGCGTACGAGCTGATCGATACGATCATCAGCGGAAGGAACAAATCGTACCCCCCCGTCAGCTCGGCGATGAGGAACACGCCCGTCAGCGGGGCATGCATCACGCCGGCCATGGTGCCGGCCATGCCCATCAGTGCAAAATTCTTTTCCGATAGTTCGATGGAAGTGCCGAAATAATTCAGTATATGAGAGAAAAGAAAGCCGGCAATGCATCCGATGTAAAGACTGGGCGCAAAGATGCCGCCGCACCCGCCTCCTCCGTTCGTGGCGGCTGATGCCAATACTTTGGTGAGCAGGATCAAACCCAGAAAGATGATGATACTCCAGTAACCGATATCGATCTGATGAAACGGACTGCGGTCGATCAGGTTCGCAAACCGTCCGTCGAGAAGCGATTCGATCGTGTCGTATCCTTCGCCGTAGAGCGGGGGGAAGAGGAACAGCAGGATGCTCAACATCGCTGCCCCCAGAATGAACTTTTGCCATTGCTGCGGGAGTTTGTGGTACCAGCCTTCGATACGGATCATGCTGCGGGTGAAATACAGGGAAACAATTCCGCAGAAAATGCCCAGCAGCAGCACGTATGGGATACGCCTGACGTAAAACGCCTCGGTCTGTGAAAACTGGAACATGGCCTCAGTGCCGGAAAAGATGTAAGACATGGTGGCAGCCGTTACCGATGCGATCAGTAGCGGCAGTACGGAGGTCATGGTCAGGTCGAGCATCAGCACTTCGATGACAAACACTAACCCGGCAATGGGGGCCTTGAAAATACCGGCTATGGCCCCGGCCGCTCCGCATCCGACGAGTAGCATCAGGGTCTTCTGTTCCATGCGAAAGAGCCGTCCCAAGTTCGAACCGATGGCGGCACCTGTCAATACGATGGGCGCCTCGGCGCCGACGGACCCCCCGAACCCGATGGTAACGGAGCTGGCTACTAACGAGCTCCATATGTTATGCGGTTTGATCCGGCTCTTGCGTTGCGAGATCGCATACAGAATTTTGGTGACGCCGTGGCTGATATCGTCGCGCACGATATAACGCACAAACAAACCGGCCAGCAAAATGCCGATAATCGGATAAACCAGCAACCAGTAGTTCGCTCCTTCCTGAAAATGTCCCATCAGCAGGTGCTGGATGGAATGGATGAGAAACTTGAGAAGCAGTGCGGCCATCGCGGCGGCGATTCCTACCAGAAAACTGATGAGAAGAATAAAGGAACGCTCTTTGATATGCTTTTCGCGCCAGAGCAGAAATTTATAAAATCGTCCTTCGTTTGTCAATGTTGTCAATTTATACTCCTTTCCCCGTAAATACAATCTTTACGGTATAGATTAAAATCGTAATATCGAGAGCCAGCGACATGTTTTCGTAATAGAGGATGTCGTAGGCGAGACGTTCGATCATCTTGTCGACTGTTTCGGCGTATCCGTATTTCACCATTCCCCACGAGGTGATGCCCGGACGGACATTGTGCAGGAGGTAATAATACGGTGCTTTGCGAACAATACGATCGATGTAATAGCGTTGCTCGGGACGAGGTCCGACGAGCGACATATCCCCTCGGAGCACATTCCAGAACTGGGGTAACTCGTCGAGGCGGTACTTGCGCAGGAAACGGCCGAACGGCGTCACACGCGTATCGTTCTGGGCTGTTAGCATCGGTCCCCGTTTTTCCGCATCGGCATACATCGTACGGAATTTATAAATCGTGAATGGCTTGCCCCTGTACCCGATACGTTCTTGCCGGAAAAGAACAGGACCTTTCGAGTCTTTCCGCACGCGCACAGCAATGTAGGCATAGAGCGGCGAGAGTAAAACGAGCGCAAGCAGGGACGCAATCTTGTCGGCCAGCCATTTGATGTTTTTACCGGCTTCGGAGAAGTTGTTACTTGTGACGTCGATCAGCGGAATGCCGTGTATGGTCTTCACCTCCGCACGGGTTAGCGGATTGTTTTTGTCTGCCCAGATTTTGATGGGACATTTGTAATGGTAAAGCGAGTAGAGGATGCGTATGGTCTCTTCGTGGCATTCGGGATCGGGAACGAGGATCAGTTCGTGTACCGGACTTGTGGCCATAAGTTCGGGTAAATCGTCGATGGTGCCGGCTATCTCCTGCGAATCGATAGTCGTATCGTCCGTCGCAGGGCCTTGTACGAAACCGAGCATCCGATAACCTAACCTTGTCAGATCGTCACACACCTGAAGCGCCTGCCGTCCCGTTCCGATGACTAACACATTCGTCGCCCACTTCCGTAGTTTCACCATATGAAGCGCATGACTCGTTATCAGATAACGGCACGTGTAGGTGAGAATGAACTGTAACGCACCGAACGAGAGGAATATCTTGTAATAGATTTCAAAAGAACGAGGCAGGTCGTTGAGGATGACGGAGAAGAAAATCAGAACGACTCCGATGGTAATGCTGACGAATGTCGTAAACCATTCGATAATACGCGACTTCCCGAAAGGACGGTTGTAGTACCCCGAAAGATAGTATAACGCAAGCCAGAAGAGTGGGATAAAGAGCTGCATTATAATGACCTGATGAAAGGTCAGAAACTGGCCTAAGGAATGAAAACCGTCGTACCGGGCTACCTCGTAGTAGCGAAGTATATTCATGAGACACCACACGATGGCTGCCGTGACGAAATCGGAAAGGAGGTATTTCAGTCTCTGCCTGTGCCTGTTCATTATTCCCGTATTACTTGAATCAGTCCGCCCCGGCCGACTTTGACGATGCCTGACGGCCGTGCCTGTATCTGCTCCGTCTGTCGATAGCGGACAATGTAATCTGCTCCGTCACGGATCGATTGCGAGATGTCGCTGTAGGATGAGGGCGCAGGTTCCCCGCTTTTATTGGCCGAAGTGGAAACGACGGGCCTGCGAAACCGTTCGCACAAATTGTGTGAGAAACGCTCGTGTGTGATGCGTATGCCTACGCTGCCGTCTTCACCCACCAAGTTGGGCGCTAAATTTTTGGCATTGGAATAAATGATGGTCAACGGCTTGTCGGATAGTTCGATCAGATCCCACGCCACATCGGGCACTTCGTCTACATAGCCGTTCAGCTTGGCAGGATTATCGACCAGTACCAGCATCGCCTTGTGGTCAGCGCGTTGCTTCAGTTCGTACACTTTACGCACAGCTTCTTCGTTCGTAGCGTCACAACCGATGCCCCAGATCGTATCCGTCGGGTAGAGAATCAGTCCGCCTGCCTGCAATACCCGGCATGCTTCTTTTAAATCGTCTGTTATGTTTTCAGTTATTTCTTCCATGCTTTTTAGAAAAGACAAAAATAGAAAAATATTAAATGAGCGCCAAAATTATACAGGAGAAACGGTGAGAGGCTTTGATGGCGGTTTCCGGTGAAGCGCGGGTAAGCCGATAAGATGAGGAAGTGCATCCGTTAAATTGGGTGGAGAATGCAGCAGTTCGGGAACTTTATTTATCCATATTCAAAAGTTTGGACACCATTTCGTTGAACCGGTCTACTTTGAATTTATAGCCGGCATATAAAATTCCTGTCGTATTGCTTTTTTTGAAGATAAATCGTCCGGTCTGAAGGATATCAAGCTCATTGTGCGCATGCAGTCCGATGAAAAAATTTTTATTGTAGTAACATGCCCCTAACCGTGCATAGTTGCATCCGCCGAACGTGGCTTTCCGGGTTACCCCTTCGTCATGAAGCATTTCGTAGCTGTAATGTTTGGCCGATAGCCCGATCATGTCCGAGACGAAGAGCACCCAATGTCGGCCTGCCACGAAGTTGTAAGAATATCCGGCGGCGACTTCGTACTTGAATAATTTCAGATAATCAATACCGACCATTTCCGCTGTCTGAGCTGCTTCATGTCCATCTTTCGGATTTGTTCCGAAGTTCATATCAAGCCGGTAATCCGAATAGGTAAGCGCAAAGGCGAAGGTGCCTGCACTTTTGATTTGCCGGTAGACGGGATTGATCGTGTTTCCGTATGCCATTTTTCGTCCGTTTGTAAAGATACTTACCTGCGCAGAGCGGGTGCGGAAATAACTTCCGCCCAACCGTGTTTCATCCGGTGCGGAGTCTTCGGAGTTCGAGGCGTGCAACTCTTTCAACCAATAGGCTTCGAGGTTGAGGGCGAAGAAACGTGTGTATGTATTGAAACTGAATCGTTCATTGCTGCTTTTGCGCGTTCTGTTCAAGCTGATACTGTATCCTCCGGAGAAGATGTTCCACCCTAAATCGAATCCGATGTATTCGAGTGGTTGGGAGCGAAACAATATTTCCTTGTTTCGGTTGCTCAGAGGTGAAATCCCGAGCCTTGGTGCCTGAATGGTGTTGATGATACGAACTTTGAGCATATTGCCTTCGTATTTCAGATAAGCTGAGTCTGGCTTGTTCTTTGCTCGCTGTCGGGCATATCTTGCGTACAGTTTGGAGGCGAAAGGGCTGAACGATTTCGTACCGTCGGGTTCTTGTGCATACAGTCTGTACGGGACGGTCAGCAGCATGGCTGCAATCACACAGGCAGAAAGTCGGTAAAAGCAGATATACGGTTTCGAACAACCGTGCTTCGTACCGCTTGCGCGAGTTGCCCGGTGTAAAAAAGAGAACCGGAGGTGAAACTCACCGAAGAAGTTCTTATACCCGAAGGTTACCGGGTAGCCTGTCTCTTTCAAGCGTCGAAGTTTATGGATCATCTCCGAAGATATCAAAAAGGCTGTGCCGAAAATTCATTCCGACACAGCCCGACCTTTGCTTACGGTCTGTTTATTTCAGCAACGATTTCGGATCGAGGTTGTTTTTCTCGATATCCTTGAAATAGTTGTACGTACCAACCTTGATCTCGGCACATGCGGCCTCGTCGCATACGATGATCCCCTTCGGATGCATCTGCAAGGCCGTGATCGTCCACATCTGGTTCACACCGCCCTCAATGGCCTGCTGCAAGGCGCGTGCTTTGTTATGACCGTTGGCGAGGATAACGACCTCTTTTGCGTCCATCACCGTTCCGACACCGACGGTAAGCGCCGTCTTCGGCACTTTATTCACGTCGTGGTCGAAGAAACGCGAATTGGCGATGATCGTATCGGTTGTCAACGATTTAATACGGGTACGTGATGTCAGCGATGACCCCGGCTCGTTAAAAGCGACGTGTCCGTCCGGCCCGATGCCGCCGAGGAACAAGTCGATTCCGCCTGCTTTACGGATACGTTCTTCGTAACTGGCACATTCGGCTTCGAGGTCTTTGGCATTACCGTCGAGGATGTTCACGTTCTTATCCTGAATATCGACATGGCTGAAGAAGTTCTTCTTCATGAACGTATGGTAGCTCTCCGGATGATCTTCGGGGATACCCACATATTCGTCCATGTTGAACGTAATCACATGTTGAAACGAGATTTTCCCACTCTTATAAAGGTGGATCAACGCTTTATACGTGCCCAGCGGCGACGAGCCTGTCGGCAGTCCGAGTACGAACGGTTTTTCGGCTGTCGGCTTGGCCTGATTCATTCTTGCGGCGATATAATTCGCGGCCCATTGAGATATTAACTCGTAAGTCGGTTCAATAATTACTCTCATGATGAATTATTTTGTATGATTTCAATCTGTTTCTGTTTCTTTTTCTTTGCCTTTTAACCCTACGTTTTTGAAGTACGTCTTTTGCACTTCAAACATACCTGTTTCAATCTCGCATATTTTGTCATAAGCTTCATTTACTTTTTGAGTCAATGCATTTTTTTGCTCTTCATCAAGAGTATCAAGGGTACAATATGCCAATAAAGCATCAGCTAAAGGACCTTTTACTGCATTTAAATAATCAGTGATTGCCTGATGAAAATCTTTAGCCTGTTCAGAAGGTTCGAGAGCATTTAATTTTTCGAAAGCGCTATCGATTTCTTTTTTTAAGTTATCTGAAACAGTCTCCGGTGTTTTGTTACGGAATTCGTTCATCGAATCATTTCTCATTTCGTAGGCTGTTTGTATATAGCCGTTTTTGAAATCGGCATATACACTTTCTACATAATGCTCTGTTAACCAATACACATTATTGCTAACTGTTTCGTTGTACACATACTCCTTATTTCCTCCCGTACAACTGCATAAACTGATTCCGATCCAAAGGGAAAAAGGTATAAAAGAAAATGTTTTCAAGAGGTTAAGCTTTTTATTTAGACAATATTTTTTCCGCCATCGACCGGCCGAGCGAAATGCATTCTGTTTCCGAACTGATGCCTTGTTTCTGCTCGACGGGGATGCCGATACACTCCCATTTCATGCTCTCTCCGAATGCACCCAGTCGTTTGACGGCCGCACCTGCCCAAGTAAATGAACCGAAATAGCCATATACCCTGTTTTTGAGTTCGCGCAGTTCGATTTTCCGGAGTAACGCGTCAATTTCGGGAAACAACTGATTGCTGTAAGTCGGACTGCCGATAATCACGCCCTTATAATTGAATAAGTCGCGCAGGATATAAGAGGAATGGCTCTTGCTCACGTTATGCATGGCGATATTTTTGACACCTCCTTCGGCCAGTGCCGTCGCGATGCTTTCGGCCATCTGTTCGGTGTTTCCGTACATGCTTCCGTAAACGAGCGTCACCCCTTCGATGCCTTCGTAACGACTGAGACGGTCGTAAATCTCAATGACGCGACCGCGTTGTTCCGTCCAGACGGGGCCATGCGTCGAACAAATCATTTGAACATCGACTCCCGCAAGTTTCTGCAACGCTTTTTGCACCGGGCCGCCGTATTTACCAACGATGTTCGAGTAGTAGCGCATCATCTCGCTCCAATAACGGTCCGTATTCATCTCCGTATCGAGCACTCCTCCGTCGAGGGTACCAAACGTACCGAAAGCATCGGCCGAGAATAATACGCGTTCCGTTTCTTCGTATGTAAACATTACTTCCGGCCAGTGTACCATCGGCGCCATGTAGAATGTCAGCTTATGGGTACCCAGATCGAGGCTCTCGCCGTCTTTTACCTCGTGCAGTCCTTCCGTGATGTTGTGATAGCCGGCCAGCATGCCGAACGTCTGCCGGTTTCCGACGATCTTCATGTCCGGATACTGCTGGCGCAGCAGGCGGATGCTTCCCGCATGGTCCGGCTCCATGTGACCGACAATGAGATAATCGAGTGTACGCCCGTTTAAAATCTTGGCGATTTTTTTGAAAAACGTATCCGAGTAGCAGATATCGACGGTATCGACCAGTGCGCTTTTCTCGCCGGCGATCAGGTATGAATTGTACGAAACGCCCCCCGGAAGCGGCCAGATGTTTTCAAACAAATGTTTTTGGCGGTCATTGACGCCTACGTAATAAATATTTTTCGTAATAGCTTTCATATCGTGTATATTAGCCTCTGTATATAGAGAATTAAACCGTTTATGCCAGATTGGGTTTTATGATGTTGAGCCTCTCGAACGTCTCCATGCTCGCACGACGAAATAAATACCCGTCACAACGAAAGGGATACTCAGGCATTGTCCCATATTGATCGGCATGGCCGCCTCGAAATCTTCCTGATTGTTTTTCAGAAATTCGATGAAGAACCGAGCGGTAAAGATACAAATCATAAAGATGCCGAAGATTAAGCCTTCTTTTTTCCACGCATCTTTCTTGAAGTAAAGCCATATACAGAGTACGAACGTAAGCAGATAGCAGACGGCCTCGTAAATTTGTGTCGGGTGAGACGGCGCCGAGAAGACCGGCTCGGCGCCTTGTCGCCATGCGTGCAAATTCTCAATGAACCGGAAGCCCCACGGCCGATCGGTGGGCAAGCCGTACACCTCGTGGTTTATCAAGTTGCCGATGCGTATCAGAGCGGCAACGAGCCCTGTCGGCACGACGAGTTTATCGAACGTCCATAGCATGCTTTGCCGCGATACGTATTTGGAATAGAAATAGATTGCGACAATAATCCCGAGTACTCCGCCGTGGCTGGCCAAACCGCCTTCCCAGACTTTCAGGATCTCGATAGGATGCGACAGATAGTAGCCCGGATCGTAAAAAAGACAATGTCCGAGGCGTGCGCCGACAACTGTTCCGATCAGCGTATAATAAAGGAGCGGGTCAATCCATTTCGGATTGATGCTTTCACGTCTCCACATCCGTTCCACGATTTTATAACCGATTCCAAACCCGATGATAAACATCAGTGAATACCAGCGTATTTCTTTCGATCCGATGGTAAATATTGCAGGGTCTGCTGTCCAGGTGATATCTGATAACATTTTCTTATAAGCTGATAATTGAAGCCAATAGGCCGTCATTATTCGATAAATTGTTCGTATTTCTGTTGATTTGGATGCGCATTAAACGAGTTTTTTGATCCACTCTTCACGATCGCCCGGCAGCAGGTCGATCACCGGTATTTCGATCATCGTGTAAGCGCCGGGGGGCTGTTTCATCGATGCCCGGGCGGACGCCACGAGAATCTGAGCCGTCAAGGCGGGGTTGTTGATTCTCATATCGAACGTGATCTGTTGATTTTGTGTGTTGCCCGAAGCGCCTTTGCGAACGAGATGAACGCCATGTCCCATGTCTTTTAAATCTTCGACCGAATCGACTTGCATTACGTGTGTCTCGTCGTGCGCGAAATAGTCGTCTTTCCTGATGGCCTCGGCCACGGCGGCAAAGTCATGTCCTTCGTCCAGCTCGATGTAAACCATCCGCCGATGAATGCCTGTCCCCAACGGAATAGTCATGCTCAAGGCGGCTTTAACCCCTTCGACGGCTTTGACGGCGACAGTATGCCCCATGCTCATGCCCGGCCCGAAGTTGGTGTACGTAATGCCTTTCGGTACGATGGCCTGTAACAAGGCGCGAATGACGGAGTCGCTTCCCGGATCCCAACCGGCCGAGACGATAGATACAACGCCGCACTTTTTAGCTTCTTCGTCCAGAGAGCGACGCAGCGCAGCAATCCCGGTATGAATATCGAAACTGTCGACGGTATTCATGCCGAGTGCGATTGCCTCTTTGGCGTAGGATTCAACCTGTCGGGTAGGAGTGGCCAGAATGGCGACATCGACGCCATTCAGTTTTTTCAGAGCATCCGTCACGACATATCCTTTCAATTCTTCCGGAACGTCTTGCGGATGGCGGCGTATGATGCCCGCGATCTCAAAATCGGGAGCTGTCTTCAGCGCCTCCAGTACATATTTCCCAATATTGCCATATCCTACGATGGCTGTTCTTATTCTTTTCATTATAACGTGAATCCGCACTTCTTCATCGGATGGTTTTATTTCGGGCTTCAAAAGTATTCTTTTTTTGAACATTCTCCAAGCTTTCGAGCGAAAAATATGTATTTCCATCTTGATGACATTTTTTTGCCGCGAGGTGTCCGGTTAGGCAGGCTTATTCGGAAGAAAAGGGCAAATCTTCCGAACGCCTTCGGCGTTCGTCCTTGGGCCTCGGGCAGTGAGCCGACGGCCCTCTTATCGGGGTACATCCTGTTTTCCCAACGCTTCGCTTCGCTCCACATTGGGCTGAATTAATGCGCCCTTTCAGGGCTTTTACAACGGTCAGCAAACAGATCAACACCTCAACGCCTCAACACCTCAACAATCAAACAACTCAACACCTCAACAACTCAACAATCAAACACCTCAACAACTCAACAAACAACTAAACAATTCAACACTTGCGATAGGCTTATAAATGCTGATAAAAGCACAAGAAGCAACTACCCTCCATCATCCGATGCAAAGGGTAGCTGTTTTTGGATTTTTACTTCAACCGGTACGTTACGCCTCCCATCAGCCAGAAGCCGGCTTGAGGCACGTTACCCACGTCGTAATACTGCGTATCGTAAAGATTATTCATGCTCACATGCAAATCGACGTTCCGAAGTGTATAGTTGAGCTTCAGGTCGAGTACCGAAAAAGCCGGGTAGGGATGCAGTCCCGCATCAGTGCCTCCCTCAAACCGGCGGTAGTTCCCCATCCGCTTTTGGAACCGGAAACGCCATGCGGCCGAAAAATTCCGGCACACAGGGTGTTGTAACTGTACCGCCAGTTTATCGCGCAAATAGTTCAGCAGATATTTTGACTCCAATCCTTTCGAGTCGGCAGTCTGATTCATTCGTGCATAGCTGATCGAAAGTTCGGAGTGCCCGAGCATCGGCCATCGGTGTCCCGGTCGTAATGTGACGCCTGTCTCCACACCCTGCTTATCTACTTCCGTCAGATTCCATGACGCCCATTTCGCATCGCCCGATGTGCGCACCCAGTCAATCATATCGCGCCCCCACATCAGGAAGCCTTTTACGTAAGCGCTTACGAGCGGACGGTCATACGTCACGCCCAAGTCGACCGACTCCGACCGTTCAGGTTTCAACTGCTCATTGGCATGATGTGTCTCCTGCGTATAATACAAGTCGGTAAAGGTCGGCATGCGGGTTGACTGGCTCCATGTCGTGGCAATCTTCAGCCCTTCTGCCGGACGGTATGCTGCGCTGACCGACGGATAGAAACGAATGGCATCCGTCAAGGTATTGTAGTTTACCAGCGCTCCCGCCGAAAGCGAGAAACGGCTCGTCGTATACGTATGCTCCAGTGTTACACCGCTCGTCGTGCGGTCGTCATATTTCGTATAATCTCCCTCCGGACGGGCACGTGGCTTGCCCAGTTTGCTGCTGACGATGTCTTCGCGTCGCACTTCACCTCCCAATGTCGTTGTACCAATGCGCGAAGTATATTGAAGAATCAGGTTGGCGCCATACGTATCGCCGCGATGGAAATTACGCCCTTTAGAGGTATCTTTAATCAGGTCGAACCGGTCGTAGTGGCGGCTCCAGTAGAGGATGGGAATTACCCGCAGCGTCTGGCCAAAGGAGCCTTTCAGTGTTGCCATGTAAGCGCTTGTCCGTTCATACTGATTCGGGAACTTTGCCGAATAAAACGTATTGGCGCCGTAGTGTTTGTTGTTGTAGCCCAGTTGCACGTCCAGATATGCGTCTTCGCGTGCATTCCAGCGTGTCTGCCAGAGCAGGTTATGCATCCGGTAGTCGCTGTGAGGAATATATCCGTCGGACGACTGGTAGCCTGCCGAAAGGCTGTTTCTCGTCCGCCCGATCTCAGCCGCTCCACGTACATCGCCTCGCCACAGGTTATGCATCCCTGCCTCCGCATTGGCATATACGCGTGCGTCGATTTCTTTTTTTGTGATGATATTGATCCCTCCGGAAAAAGCGCCTGAACCATAGATCAGTGCCGAAGGGCCGTGGATGATTTCGATACGTTCGATGTCGGAGAGATTGACCGGAAGGTCGAGGTTGTAATGTCCGGTGTGTGGATTGGTCAGGTTGATGCCGTTTAGCAGAATGGCGGTCTGATCGGCTGATCCGCCGCGGATGGAGATGTCGGCCTGAACACCGTGCCCGCCACGTTGAATCACGTCGATATGGGCGGCATAGGCCAGTAGTTCCTGCAGACTTTGGACGGGCGCCTGCTCAATCTGTGCTTTGGTGATAACCGTTACCAATCGTGCCGACTGTGCAAGAGGCGTCTCGACGCGTGCAGCCGTCACCGTGACCTCATCCAGTTCTTCTTCGGGCATCTTGTCGGCTACTGCCCCTGCTCCCTGCTGTGCCGATACCGGCGACAAGTGTGCAAAGGCCAGCATACTGCTTGTCAGCACCCCGATGTTCACTACCTTGTGCATACTGTTAAATGCACCGTACGCCTTCCGTACAAATCGTCTGAAACGGAAAGCATGTTGATCATTCAATCGTTTTTTTGCTCTCATACAAATTATTTAACGTTAAAAAATACGCCGGCAAAGATAGGGAAACCTCGACTACTTGCTTCTGAAATTATTACTTCTTAACAGATTGATTTATATCAAACCGTCTTGTACGAACGAAAATATGTATCTTTACGCCGTGAAAAAGATGTCGATCCGACCGTACAAGGAAGAAGAGGTGACGGAACGCCTTCGCAATCCGGAGACCCAGCGGGCTGCGTTTGGCGAGGTGGTTGAGGCATACGGCGAAAAGCTGTATTGGCAGATCCGTAAAATGGTGCTTTCGCACGACGATGCCCATGATATTCTCCAAAACACCTTCCTGAAAGCATGGTCGAACCTCGACTGTTTCCGGGGCGAGGCCAAGGTCTCGACATGGCTGTATAAGATTGCCACGAACGAATGTATCACCTTTCTGAACCGGCAACGTTCCAATCGTAACATTTCGCTTGATGACACGGATGTCTTCTTACTGGAAACCCTGAAAAGCGACGAATATTTCGATGGGGATGAATTGGAACTTAAATTTCAGGAAGCGATTCTCAAACTTCCCGAAAAGCAGAGACTCGTCTTCACGATGAAATACGGTACAGAGATGAAATACGAGGAGATGTCCGAGGTGCTTGGTACATCGGTCGGAGCGTTAAAAGCCTCTTACCATCATGCCGTCAAAAAAATCGAAGCGTTTTTAACAAAAGACGGTTAAACCTTCTCAATTTTAACACGTCAAAAGCTACGCAATCCCTGATTAAATAGTTATGAAGATACAGCAATTCAATATAAAGGATAAGAAGAAGAATCCGTTTCGTGTGCCTGAAGGGTATATGGAAGGGCTGCCGGATCGGATTATGGCTGGTCTGCCGGAGCGTCCTCAACAGAAAGAAAACCAAGCCGTTTCGATGGCTGAGAAGATGCGTCCGTGGCTTTATTTGGCGGCAAGCTTTATCGGACTGCTCCTAATCTTCAAAGGGATACAGGAGGGGGGGATGCAAAAAGAGCATACGGTCGATCCGTTGCTTGTGGAAACGGAAGCACCCGAATCCTCGTTGAATGCGATCTCCGAGGAGGACCAGGAATTTCTGGAATACCTGGAGGCGCAATATGCGGACGAGCTGTTTTTAGAAGAAGTCGAAGCCATGGAATAAGAACGTATGAGAAAGTGTGTACTTTTTATGTTGATTATGGTCGCTGTAACAGGTATTTTTTCTACGGTTATAGCGCAGGATGATAAAGAGAAGTTTGACCGTGAGGCTTTTATGGCTAAACGAAATGCGTATATCACGGCATCAGTCGGCCTGACGGCCGATGAAGCCGCAACTTTCATCCCGATTGAGAATGAAATGCAGCGAAAGAAGTTCGAGATCGGACGGGATTGCCGGAAATTGGCACGCAAGAGCCGTTCGAAAGAAGGGCTAACGGAAGAAGAGCAACAGAAGCTGGTCGATTGCACGACTGAAACACGGCTGAAAGAAGCAGCATTGGAAAAAGAATACTACGAGAAATTCAAGCGGATACTATCTGTGGAAAAGTTATATAAATATCAGGAAGCAGAAGCCCGGTTTATGCGTGAGTTTATGCAGGAACGAGGGCATGGGCATGGAGGACGGCATGGAGGGAAACCATAGAGGCATTACGTTTCTCTCTACTTTCGTAGCAGGCGTTTCATACGCATCGTCAAGACGACAAATAAAGCAAGTCCCACGATAGAGCCGACGGCCAACATTCGAAGTCTCTCGGGCGAAGCATCCGCCGTGACAGCATTTTCCGATTTTCCGCCAGCCGATATCCCGATGATCGCACACGCGTTGTTAATGAAATGGGCGAAGACAGGCATCCAGATGCTACGACACCAGTAGATCAGATAACCCAGAAATGCGCCCAGCAGCATACGTGGCAGGAATCCGTAAAACTGGAAATGGAGGGCGCTGAAAAGTGCGGCAACAATCCAGATCAGTGCATGAGGATTGCGGATTTTCTTTCGCAGGAGAGAGAAGAGAGTCCCGCGGAAAAAGAATTCTTCTGTTACGCTGGCTCCTACGGCCATCACCAGCAGGCTGAATGGCAGCAATGTACAAGAGCCGGAAAGCATCTGTCGCACGAGGGCGTCGGCAGCTTGCTGTGTCTCGCGCATGCGACTTTCGAGCGGTGTCAGCGCATCAGGCAATTCCATCTGCGCGTTCAGGATGCTGATGAGCGAAACGACCGGCATCAGGAGCATGGTCATACCACCCGCCAGAAACCAAATACGTATATTAGGGAGGCTGTTCATCTGCAGAAAGCGACGGGGATCGTCGCTACAAAGAAAGGCGGTAACGAGTGCCGGTATCAAAAAGGCTGTCACGGAGCCAACGAACTGCATCCCTAACAGTATGCCGGGCGGCAGATGTGTTTTATCATTTTCTCCCGTCATCAACAGGATGCTTGCATAAAACAACGAGGCAAGTAAATATCCGACCATCATAGTGATGAGCAACACACCGGCCTGAAATCCGGCCCCTCGATCGGCAAAAATCCCTTTCATCGATACAAAAGTATAAAAAACAACTTCCGCCCCCGTCTTTTCGACGAGCGACGGAAGTTATCCTTTCATCCCTTCAAAGAGATATCGTCGTTTAAGCTCTCGGAAGCGCTTCTTTGACAACCATCTGACGGCCTTCAAACTCCGTCTCATTCATCTCCGAGATCGCTCGCTGTGCCTCAGCCGTATTCGGCATCTCAGCAAAAGCATAACCTTTCGACCGGCCCGTCTCGCGGTCTTTGATTACTTTGACAGAGTCTACCGCCCCATACTCTTCCAATCGTTTCTGCAATTCATTCTCCCGGACACGATAGTTCAGGTTTCCAATGTAAATGTTCATAAAATATAAAATTAAAAATACTCGATCGTTACTAATGAAAAGTGCAAGAAAACCGGAAGTTCAAAACAATGAAAAATAAATCATCAATCGCTGACAGAGATAAAAACCGATTGTTAAGTACGTTCGGAAGTATAATCACTCCTTTCACGCCGCAAAGAAACAGATAAAATCGGAATAAACAAGTGTTTTATAGCGAAAATTATTGTTTATTGGATGTTTTATATTTGCGAGATTAAAATTATAAGTCTAATTTTGCACCCTGCATAAAAGAAAAAACAGATTTAAAAGATTAAATATTAAACAGAACGGAATGAATGTTTCATTAAAAAGCAACGACTCCGTCAGTGGCGTTGTGACAGTAGCGATAGAAAAGAAAGACTACGAAGCGCAGGTTGATAAGAATCTGCGTCAGTATCGTCGGAAAGCCGATATGCCGGGATTCCGGAAAGGGATGGTCCCGTTGGGCTTGATCAAGAAAATGTACGGCAAATACGTGCTGGCCGAAGAGATTAACCGGATCGCTTCAGAGAGTCTGTTTAATTACATTCGTGAAAATAACATCGCTATTCTCGGACAGCCTGTGCCATGCACCGATCATCCGACGGTCGACTTCGACACACAGGAGAATTTTGAGTTTCGGTTCGACGTCGCATTGGCACCTGTACTCGATATCAAATTGACGAAACGCGATAAACTGACACGGTATGAAGTGGATGTTGACGATGCATTGATAGACAAGCAGATTGACTCGTACCGGCGAAGTTTCGGATCGTACGACAATGTGGAAGACATTGAGGAAAATGACCTTGTAAAAGGTACAGTAGTAGAGATGGAGGGGGACGAACAACTGCCCGGCGGTATTTGGGTCGAAGAAGCCATGCTCATGCCCCAATATATCAAAGACGAAGAAGAACGCAACAAATTCCTTGGTGCCAAACTGAACGACAAGGTTGTTTTCAATCCGAATAAAGCCTACGAAGGAGCCGAAGCGGAGATCGCATCTTTCCTGAATGTAAAGAAGGAAGAAGTGGCGAGTATTACCCGTGATTTCCGTTTCGAGATCAAAGAAATCACACGCCACAAGCCTTCCGACTTGAACCGGGAATTGTATGATAAGATCTTCGGCGAAGGAGCGGTGAAGACTGAAGCCGAATTTCGCGATCGGGTGAAAGAGTCGCTGGAAGAGCAGTTCCGTCCGCAGAGCGATTATACGTTTTTTGCCGATGTACGTGCCTTGATGCTTAAGAAGACAGCCGACATATCTTTTGCCGACGATATCCTGAAGCGCTGGCTGCTCAAGTCGGACGAGAAGAATACGCCGGAGATGGTAGAGAAAGACTATCCGCATGTCGTGGAAGACCTGAAAGCGCATCTGGCCAAGGAACAGCTTGTACGTACCCATGATCTTAAAGTAGAAGACGCAGACGTTGAATCGCTTGCCAAACAGGTAGCCCGGACACAGTTTGCACAGTACGGCATGCTCTCCGTGCCCGACGATGTACTTGAGAATTATGCCAAAGACATGATGAAAAAGGAAGAAACCGTAAAGAATCTGGTTGATCGTGTAATTGACGGGAAGCTTGCGGAATGGCTCAAAGAGCATGTTAAGGTAGAGACGAAAACAATCTCGCTCGACGAGTTTGAAAAAGTGCTGGCAGAAAAACGGAAATAAAAAAAAGACACGAATGAAAAACGAATTTAAGAAATATGCGACCCAGCATTTAGGAATGAGTGCTACGGCACTTGAGAGCTATATGAATGTCTCAAGCAGTTATATCTCGCCGACCATCATCGAAGAGCGCCAGTTGAACGTCGCTCAGATGGACGTTTTCTCACGTCTGATGATGGATCGCATCATTTTCCTGGGTACACAGATCGACGATTATACCGCCAATGTCATACAAGCCCAGTTGCTTTATCTAGACTCGAGCGACCCGGGTAAAGATATTTCGATCTATATCAATTCACCCGGTGGCTCGGTATATGCAGGACTGGGGATATACGATACGATGCAGTTCATCGGAAGTCAGGTGACAACGATCTGCACCGGGATTGCCGCATCCATGGCTTCGGTGTTACTCGTAGCCGGCGAAAAAGGGAAACGTTACTGTTTGCCGCACTCGCGCGTGCTGATTCATCAACCGCTCAGTGGCGTGCAGGGGCAGGCTTCGGACATGGAAATCGCCGTTCGTGAAGTCTTGAGGGTAAAAGACGAACTCTATCGTATCATCTCCGAACATTCGGGCAAACCGTATGAAGTGATTTCTCGCGACAGTGACCGCGATTATTGGATGAACGCACAAGAAGCGCAGGAATACGGGATGGTCGACGAAATTATGAAGCGTAAATAAACAACGAAAAGAATACGATGGCAAAGACATTAGACGGTTCTTGCTCTTTCTGTGGGAAAAGTCGCAAAGATGCGACGTTGTTGATTACCGGTCTGACGGGTGCGATCTGCGACGACTGTGTCATGCAGGCATACGACATCGTGCGTGAGGCAAAACCGAAAAGTCAAGGATTTATGCCAAAAGGAGAGGACATCCCTAAGCCTCAGGAACTAAAAGCATTCCTTGATCAGTATGTGATCGGTCAGGATACGGCTAAGCGTTACCTTTCGGTAGCTGTCTATAACCATTACAAGCGACTGATGCAAAAAGTGACGCCGGACGATGTGGAAATTGAGAAATCGAATATCATCATGGTCGGAGCCACGGGGACGGGAAAAACGTTGCTGGCACGAACCGTGGCGCGCAAGCTGCATGTGCCATTCTGCATTGTCGATGCTACCGTACTCACCGAAGCCGGCTATGTGGGAGAAGATATCGAAAGTATTCTGACACGCTTGTTGCAGGCAGCCGACTATCATGTTGAGGCTGCTCAGCGGGGAATTGTCTTTATCGACGAGATTGACAAGATTGCTCGCAAAAGTGACAATCCGTCGATCACACGCGATGTCAGCGGCGAAGGGGTACAGCAAGGCTTGCTGAAATTGCTGGAAGGATCGATCGTAAATGTCCCGCCGCAGGGAGGGCGCAAACATCCCGAGCAGCGCATGATTGCCGTGGACACCCGTAATATCCTGTTCATTTGCGGAGGAGCATTCGACGGCATCGAAAAAAAAATCGCCCAGCGGCTCAACACACGGGTGGTCGGCTATGCAGCCAGCAGAGAAACGGCTGTCGTAGACCGAAACAATTTGATGCAATACATCACCCCTACCGACTTGAAATCGTTCGGCATGATTCCTGAGATTATCGGTCGGCTGCCGATTTTGACCTATTTGGAACCTTTAGACCGGTCGGCTTTACGACAGATTTTGACCGAACCGAAGAACTCTATCATCAAGCAGTATGTTAAGCTGTTCGAAATGGACGGTATCAAACTTTCCTTTGATGAGGCGGTCTATGAATATGTGGTAGATAAAGCCATTGAATTTAAACTGGGAGCACGTGGTTTGCGTTCTATCGTGGAAGCAATTATGATGGACGCCATGTATCAAATGCCTTCCCAAAACAGGAAAAAACTGGCCGTTTCCTTGGATTATGCAAAAGAACAGTTCGAGAAAACAGATGTCAGCCGCCTGCAAAGAGCATAAAGCTATCGTAAATATTTACAAAACATATGGCAAAGAAAAAAGACATCACGGAGGACGAACCGAACGTAGAAAAGACAAAAACGTCGGCGGAGAAACGTAAACCCGTAGAGAAGAAGACGCCGGCAGGTAAGTCGGGCAAGAAGATGTCGGGCGAAGCCGTTGCACAAACCGCAAAAAAAGTTTCTACGGGTCGGACAAAGAAGGATCTTACCGGTGCCGACATAACGGAAGCGCTGCTATTTCATTTCGGATTTTCCTCGTTTAAAGGCAACCAGAAAGAAATTATCGAGAATGTCTTAGCCGGAAAAGATACGTTTGTGCTCATGCCGACCGGTGGAGGGAAGTCACTTTGCTATCAGTTGCCGTCGCTGATGATGGATGGGACAGCTTTAGTTATCTCACCTCTGATTGCTCTGATGAAGAATCAAGTGGATGCCATGCGCAACTTCAGCGAGGAAGACGGCGTAGCCCATTTTATCAATTCATCCTTGAACCGTGCAGCCATCGAACAAGTCAAGCAGGACATCCTGTCCGGTAAAACAAAATTACTCTATGTAGCCCCGGAGTCGCTGACCAAGGAGGAAAATATCGGGTTTCTGCGTCAAGTTAAAATATCGTTCTACGCGGTAGACGAAGCACATTGTATTTCAGAGTGGGGACATGATTTTCGTCCGGAATACCGTCGGATTCGTCCCATCATCAACGAGATCGGGAAACGCCCCTTGATTGCATTGACGGCTACGGCTACTCCGAAAGTACAGCACGATATCCAGAAAAATCTCGGGATGATGGATGCGAAAGTATTCAAATCTTCATTTAATCGGGCCAATCTGTACTACGAAATACGTCCGAAGGGGAAAGATATCGATCGTGAAATCATTAAATACATCAAGGCCAACGAAGGCAAGTCCGGTATTATCTATTGCCTGAGCCGCAAAAAAGTGGAAGAGTTTGCCGATATCCTGTGTGCAAACGGAATCAAAGCCCTGCCTTATCATGCCGGCATGGACTCGCAGCAGCGTTCGGCCAATCAGGATGCTTTTCTGATGGAAAAAACCGATGTGATTGTGGCCACGATCGCTTTCGGTATGGGAATTGATAAGCCCGATGTGCGTTATGTCATACACTACGATATCCCGAAAAGTTTAGAAGGATATTATCAGGAAACGGGACGTGCCGGACGTGACGGAGGCGAGGGGCAATGTGTTGCATTTTACGCGAATAAAGACTTGCAGAAGCTGGAAAAATTCTTGCAAGGCAAACCGATTGTGGAACAGGAGATCGGCAAGCAGTTATTGCTTGAAACGGCAGCTTATGCCGAAACGGCCGTATGCCGCCGTAAAGTATTGTTGCATTACTTTGGTGAAGAATACTTCGAAGAAAATTGCGGTTGTTGTGACAATTGTCTCAACCCGAAGACCCTGATCGAGGCAAAAGAATGGTTGCTCACGGTTCTGGAAGCTGTCGATTCGTTAAAAGAAAAATACAAGACTGAGTATGTGATCAGCTTTTTACTGGGGAATGAGACTGCCGATATCCTGTCATACAAACACAACGAACTGGAATTATTTGGTGCCGGTCAGGATGAAGATGAAAAAACATGGAATGCGGTCATCCGTCAGGCGCAGATAGCCGGTTATATCGCCAAGGATATTGAAAATTACGGATTGTTAAAGATTACTCCGCAGGGAAGAGAGTATATGAAGCAGCCGGTATCATTCAAGATTGTAAAAGATAACGAGTTCGAAGAAGATGATGCCACGGAAACGACGCTACGAAGCGGAGGATCAAGTGCCGTAGACCCTGCCCTGTTCTCAATCATGAAAGACTTGCGGAAGAAGCTATCCAAGCAATTGGATGTACCTCCTTTCGTAATATTTCAAGACCCTTCATTGGAAGCGATGGCAACAACCTATCCGATTACATTGGATGAATTACAAAATATTCCGGGAGTGGGAGCCGGAAAAGCGAAACGATACGGAACGGCGTTTGTGGCGCTGATCAAAAAATATGTCGAAGAGAACGAGATCGAACGTCCGGAAGACATGCGTGTACGTACCGTTGCGAACAAATCAAAGCTGAAAGTATGGATTGTTCAAAGCATTGACCGGAAGGTCGCTCTTGACGACATCGCTGAATCGAAAGGACTGGAATTCAGCGAATTATTAGACGAGGTCGAGTCGATTGTATATTCGGGTACACGGATCAATATCGATTATTTCATCGAGGAAGCAATGGATGAAGATCATGTTGATGATATCTACGAATATTTCAAAGAAGCAAAAACCGATGATTTGGAGGAAGCCATCGATGAGTTGGGAAGCGACTATACGGAAGAGGAGATCCGTCTGATCCGTATTAAATTCCTTTCCGAAATGGCCAATTAAAACATGACAATAAACATCATAAAATAAAGCAAAGGTAATGAAGAAGATTATTTTATGTACCGCGTTAGCCGTAGCGATAGGTACGCCGATATTTGCACAGGAAAAAACGGCTGAAGACCCAGTCGTTATGACGATTGCAGGAAAAGATATTCCTTTATCGGAGTTTCTGTTTATCGCACAGAAAGACAGCGGGGTAGATTTAATGAATAAAAAATCGCTGGAAAACTATGTGACATTATTTAAAAACTTTAAGTTGAAAGTGGCAGATGCCGAAGCAGCCGGCATAGACCAAACGAAAGCCTTTCAGGAAGAGTTGACAACTTATGAATCACAGCTGCGCGCCAGTTTCCTGTCCGATAAACGCGGTGAAGCGTTAGCCATTCGTGAGCTCTATAACAGGAGCAAGGAGATTCCGACAGTCACACAGATATTCTTTCCGTTGCCAAGTCAGACAGTATCGAAAGATACCGTCTCGGTGTATCGCAAAGCAAAAGCCGCCTACGACCGCATCCGAGGAGGGGAAGACTTCGATAAAGTCGGTAAAGAGCTTATGGCCTCAAGTGGAGACAAGGATACCGTTATGTACGAACGTATCGAGTATTTGTATCCTCTTCAAGCAGTAAAGGCATTTGAAAATGCTGTGTTCCGGATGAATGTCGGAGATATTTCCGAGCCCGTACGTACGCCATTAGGTTTCCATATTATCCGTATCGACCGGAAGATTCCGAATCCGGGCAAAGTTCGCGTGGCACATATCTTAGTCGGCCCCGAGCAACAATCGGGCGAAGCTTTTGACACCATCGTGTTCGCTCAAAAGGCCAAAGAAGTGTACGAAAAACTGAAGAACGGAGAAAAATTTGAAGACTTAGTCCCTAAGTATTCCATTGACGGAAGAACGTATGCTACGGGAGGAGCCGTACCTTACTTCGGATTGGGCGAGATGGTCAAACCTTTTGAACAAGCCGCCTTTGCGTTGAAAGAAATCAATGACATTTCCGAGCCGGTTCAAACACGTTACGGCTATCATATCATTAAGTTGTTGGATCGTAAACCTCAAGCCCCGTACGAAGAAGTTGAAAAAGCATATTATAATGCCATGCGGCAGGGAGAATACAACTTCGAACTCTTCTACAGCTATGATGAACGTGAAAAGAAAAAATTAGGTTATAAACTGAATCAGGAAGCGTATGACGAACTGCAGCGTCTGTGCGATGACTATTTCCCTACCGATACGGCGTTCTATAACCGCGCCAGCAAAATGGACAAAGTGCTGATGCATATGAATAATATGGATTTCCCTCAGAAAGAGTTTGCGGAGTACCTTCGTCGTTATCCGTTCTCTACAAAAACGTATTCGGGCGATTTTATGAACGAAGTGTATCGGCTCTTTGTCCGCGATATCATCAACGAGCTCGGACGGCGTAGCCTGAAAGGAAATCATCCGGAGTTTCAACAGCTGCTGAAAGAGTACCGCGATGGTATCCTGTTGTTCGAGATCAGCAACGAACGGGTTTGGAGCAAACCGGTCGAAGACCAGGCCCGACTTGAAGAAGAGTGGATCAAAGAGCTGAACGGTAAATATGACGCAAAAGTCCATTGGAAGGTTCTGAAAAATCTGAAAAAATATATTCGGTGATATAACCCTTTCTACGATGAAACGAAAAACTCCATTGTTGTGGTGTGTATGGGCCGGTTTCTGTATCTTCAGTGCCTGCCGGCCTTCGACCGTAAAGGAAGAGACTGATATCCTGGTAGAGGTCGAAGGACTGACCCTCACACGCAGCGAGGTGGAGAAAGTCATTCCGCAGGGAAGTACGCCGGCCGACAGTCTCTTGATGGCCGAGAACTACATCAAGAAATGGATCACGGATATCTTGATCTATGAAGTTGCCGAGCATAATCTGGGAAAAGACGAAAAGGAGGTCAACCGGCTTGTCGAAGAATATCGCAGGGCATTGCTCCGGCATCGTTATCTGGAAGGGATGGTACACAGCAAACTGTCTGCCGAGATTCGAGAGAATGACAGGCGAAGCTATTATCAGGAACATATTCAGAAATTCATCTTAGACCGGCATCTGATCAAAGGACTTTTTATCAAAGTCCCGGTCGATGCTCCCGGTTTGGAAAATGTACGAAAATGGTATAAATCCGATAAGCTGGACGCCGTAGAGAATATTGAGAAATACAGTATTCAAAACGCATCGATCTACGACTACTTCTATGACCGATGGGTCGATTTCGATGAAGCCTTAGCTAAGATACCGATGCATGTATCGAATAAGGCCCAATTTCTCAAAACCAACCGTTACGTGGAATTCACGGACAGCTCCTACTGTTATTTCCTGAATATCGCCGAACATCTGTTAGCCGGCAATGTTGCTCCTTATGAATATGCGGAACCGCAAATTGAGGAAGAGATGATCAATAAGCGAAAAGTCGAGTTTCTACGAAATTTTGAAGAAGAGCTATACCGTGATGCCGTACGGAAAGGGAACGTCATCTTTTATAATACAAAACCATAAAATATAGAATAAGATGAAAAAAGGTTGGATATGCTTCTTGTTGGCTTGTCATCTAGGCATGGCTTACGGACAGAAGAATGTGATCGATGAGATTGTTTGGGTGGTGGGTGACGAAGCGATACTCCTCTCGGACGTAGAATTTCAGCGCCTGTATATGCAAAACGAAGGGCAACGTTTCGACGGTGATCCATACTGTATCATTCCGGAACAGATCGCGATTCAGAAATTATACTTGAATCAGGCGAAAACCGACAGTGTAGACGTGAGTGAAAGTCAGGTGATCCGTGCTGTGGATCAGTGGATCACTTGGGCGATTAACCAGAGCGGATCGAAAGAAAAACTGGAAGAATACTACAACAAAAAACTGCCACAGATCAAGGAAGAGCGGAAGGTGATGGTACGGGAGCAGCAGATTGTGCAGGAGATGCAGAAGAAGCTGGTCGGTAAAATCAAGCTCACCCCTTCGGATGTGCGCCGTTATTTTCAGCATATCCCGGAGGACAGTCTACCGATGATCCCTACAACCGTCGAGGTACAGATCATCACGATGGAGCCTAAAATATCTTTCGAAGAAACGGATGCCATCAAGGCTCGATTACGCGAATTTACCGAACAGGTAAACAGTGGTAAGATGGAATTTTCAACGCTGGCACGTCTCTATTCCGAAGATCCCGGCTCCGCCTCCCGCGGCGGGGAGATGGGCTTTCTGGGCAAGACAAGCTTGTTGCCCGAATTTGCCAACGTCGCATTTAACCTTTCCGACCCGAAACGCGTCTCGAATATTGTCGAAACTGAATACGGCTATCATATCATCCAGCTGATCGAAAAAAGAGGAGACCGCGTCAATTGTCGGCATATCCTGTTACGCCCAAGGGTATCGGACAAGGAGCTGAACGAAGCAACCGCCCGCATGGATTCGCTTTATGCCGATATCCAAAGCCATAAACTGACGTTTGAAGAGGCGGCAATGTATCTTTCGTTCGACAAGGATACCCGTAACAACAAAGGATTGATGGTTAATCAGAATTATGAAAGCAGTCATGCCGGAACTCCTAAGTTCGAGATGCAGGAGTTGCCGCAGGACGTCAGCAAGGTCGTCTATGGGATGAAGGTGGGAGAACTGTCGAAACCCTTCCGAATGCTGACAGACAAACAGAAAGAAGTGATTGCCATTGTCAAGCTCAAAGCAAGAACGGATAGTCATCGCGCAAACATCACCGACGATTATCAAGTATTGAAAACGCTGGTCGAAAACCGCAAACGAGAAGAATTGCTGAAGGACTGGGTCATTAAACAACAAAAAACAACCTACGTCCGCATTGCCGACGGATGGCGTAATTGCGACTTCCGGTATCCGGGCTGGATCAAAGAATGAAGACTGCCGGCAGATACATCTTGCTCCGTCTTTTGCCGTTCTTTTGCCTCCCTCTTGCCGCACAGCAGGCAGATAGAACCCCTTCTTCAAAAACAAAAGTCTATCTGGAACATGCGGACATGCAATTGTTCGACAAAGAGGTGAACGCCGACCGGCAAGTATTGAGTGGTAATGTCAGTTTCCGTCACGACAGTTCGTATATGTATTGTGACAGCGCTTACTTCTATGAACAAAGCAGTTCGTTAGAAGCATTCGGGTCGGTACGTATGGAACAGGGCGACACCCTGTTTGTCTACGGTAACTACCTCTTTTATGACGGGAATATACAATTGGCTAAGATGCGCGAAAACGTGCGCATGGAAAATATTCAGGCAGACAGCTCGGTCGTAACACTCTTTACCGACAGCCTGAACTACGACCGCGCCGCCAATATCGGCTATTATTTCGAAGGAGGAACAATTGTAGACGCTCAGAACGAGTTGTCCTCCTTCTACGGTCAATATGCTCCGGGCACAAAGATCGCCGTCTTTAACGATAGCGTGCGACTTCAAAACGAAAAATTCACATTATATTCCGACACGTTGCAATACAGTACGGAAACGAAGATCGCGACGATTCTGGGGCCGTCGGTCATCGTATCGGACAGCGGTAAGATATACACCTCAAAAGGCTGGTACAACACGGTCGAGAATACGGCGCTGCTCTTAGACCGTTCGCAAATCGTCTCCGGCAACCGTCTGCTGACAGGCGACTCGATCTCCTATAAGCGGGAGGTGGGCTTTGGCGAAGCTTTTGGCAATATCTTCTTGCAGGACACGGCACAAAAAATTATTTTCGAAGGACAGTACGGGTTTTACGACGAAAAGAACGAATACGCATTTGCGACCGACAGCGCCCGTTGCCTCGAATATTCGCAAGGCGATACGCTTTATATGCATGCCGACACGTTCGAAATGATGACGGTCGATTCGACGGTGCGAATTGTCAAAGCTTATCACGGTGTGCGTTTCTTCCGCGCCGATTTGCAGGGAGTCTGTGACTCGATGCAGTTCAGCACGAGAGATTCGGTTTTATATCTGTACACCGACCCCGTACTGTGGAGCGGAGAGTATCAGCTCTATGGCGATACGATTGCCGTCTATATGAAAGACACGACCGTCGATTATGTGCATGTGATCCGTTTCGCCTTCTCCATTCAGCATCTTGACTCGTCCTGCTTCAACCAGTTGAAAGGAAGTGATCTGAAAGCCTATTTCGAGGGACGTGCCGTCCGTAAGATTCATATCGACGGCAATGCCGAATCCATATTTTATCCGTTAGAGAAAGACGGGAGCATGGTGGGGATGAACGAGACGAAGAGCAGCTATATGACGATCTGGTTGAAAGAAAACAAAATCGACAAACTTCTTATCTGGCCGTCGCCGCAAGGCACTCTGACCCCCATCCCTCAACTCCATCCCGAGCAAAAAACACTCAAAGACTTTTACTGGTACGACTATATGCGTCCTCTCAATAAAGACGATATTTACACGCCGGTACGAAGAAAAACGCAGGACATACCCAAACGAAGCGATAAATTTCGTAATTTAGCCCCCGAATAATCGATAGGGACAATCATGGGAATGTTTTCTTTTTATAACGTGCGCAAGCCTCGGCAGTTCGAGCATAAACCGATTTATTGGGATCCCCGCAAGGAAAATCTCGAGAAACGAATTCATCGGGTAAAAATGGAAATGGGTGTCGAAGAAACCGATTACGAACAATATAAAGAGGCTATCAGAGGCAGTTTCATCGAAGGGACGACCCACCTGAAAAAAAGCAAAACAAAAGGAGACGACGTGCGCAATCGCATATACAAGAATATGCGTTTGCTGCTCATTCTGGCCATTCTTTCCCTCATTTTCTGGTTCTTATACATTCGTCAATGAGCGACATCATCCACCTATTACCCGATCATATCGCCAACCAGATCGCAGCCGGCGAAGTCATTCAACGACCTGCCTCGGTCGTAAAAGAGCTGATGGAGAACGCAGTCGATGCCGAGGCGACGGAGATCATCGTAAATATCAAGGACGCAGGGCGTACGCTTGTACAGGTGACAGACAACGGCAAAGGCATGTCGGAGACCGATGCCCGCATGGCTTTTGAGCGTCACGCCACCTCGAAGATTTCGGATGCAAAAGACCTCTATGCCTTGCGCACAATGGGCTTTCGCGGCGAGGCGCTGGCCTCGATCGCAGCAGTGGCGCAAGTTGAATTGCGCACGAGGGCAAGAGACGCCGAACTGGGAACGAGGCTCTCGATCTGCGGCTCCGTGCTCGAATCCATCGAAGCCGATGCCTGCATCCAAGGAGCTATTTTTTCGATTAAAAACCTGTTCTACAATGTTCCGGCACGCCGTAAGTTTCTCAAATCGAACGAAACGGAATTTCGCAACATCATGACCGAGTTCGAGCGCGTTGCACTCGTGCATCCGCCGATTGCCTTCAAACTCTATCACAACGATACGGAGGTGATGAACCTGCCGGCATCGGGGCTGCGTCAACGCATCGTAAACGTATTCGGCAAAAGTTTTAGTCCCAAACTCCTCCCGCTCGAAAGCGCAACTTCGCTCGTGAAAATCGAAGGATTCATCGGACGGACGGATACCGTGCGCCGACGCGGGTACCAGAACTATTTCTTCGTCAACGGGCGATATATGCGGCATCCGTATTTCCACAAAGCCGTCATGCACGCTTACGAGCCGCTGATACCGGCCAGCGAATATCCTGACTATTTCATTTACATAACGTTAGACCCTTCTGAAATCGATGTAAATATCCATCCCACCAAAACGGAGATCAAGTTCGAAAACGAACAGCCTATTTGGCAGATTCTTTCGTCGGCCGTACGGGAAGCGCTGGGCAAATCGAATTCCGTACCGAGCATCGACTTCGATACCGAAGGCGCCATCGATATCCCGACATACAACCCTTCGATGCAGGGACGTGTTCGCCCCCCTGTCGTGCAGGTCGATACGAAATACAATCCGTTTCAGATATCACATCGGCCGTCTTATCCCGAACGGAATTGGGAAATGCTGTATCAGGATTTTGAAAAAGGACGCAAAGACACCTCCGAAGAGATGGGACTATCTTCCGATATTTCCTCGCGTGAACCGAAGCCGGAAAGTCTGTTCCCCGACGTTTCCTCTCCTTGCTTCCAGTATAAAAACCGCTATATCATCACTTCGCTGAAATCGGGGCTGGTACTGATCGACCAACATCGGGCGCATGTACGGATTCTGTACAATCAATACATCTGCAACGTCAGACAGCAGAAAGCCGCCTCACAGCAGATGCTCTTCCCCGAACTCGTCGAGCTTACACCTGCCGAAGCCGCCTTGATTCCGAACTTGATGGACGACCTGCGCCGGCTGGGCTTCGACCTCAACCCGATGGGAAACAACAGTTACTCGATAACGGCGCTCCCGGCCGGAGTGGAGGAAAACAATCCCGCCGAACTGCTCAAAGACCTCGTCCATTGTGCGGCCGAATTGTGCGGCGCGATCGGCGACGAGATGGCCGAAGCTCTTGCGCTCTCGCTGGCCCAATCGGCTGCCATACGTCCGGGAAAACCGCTCTCCGTCGAAGAAATGGAAGCGATGATGGCCACCCTGTTCTCGTCCGAATCGAATCGCCTGACTCCCGATGGAAAACCCATCCTCTTTATCCTGACGGATGATGAACTTGCCTCGCACTTCAAGAGTTGACAACGAAAAGACACCAATCCCTCACGTGGATTGATGACAAACCCCTTTGCGGGAGACAAATCACAACTATGATCTATTAAAAACAATTTGCAGGAGATAATTCACAACTGTGATTTATCAGAAACAATTTGCGGGAGACAAATCTTCACACAGATT
>ERZ772967.272-NODE-272-length-44673-cov-7.738850_pt1 | contig 44673 bp, 36 predicted proteins | sample MGYA00511677_ERZ772967 | MGnify/ENA primary metagenome ERZ772967 (study PRJEB29015, sample SAMEA2737931) | human oral metagenome | biome: human oral; feature: human-associated habitat; material: dental | place: China | collected 2146 ...
TGTTGGCGATGAGCGAGTTGAAGTCCACGCCCAGCCCGGCAAAGATGCCGGTGGCACGCCGCTCTTCCGTCACCAGGGCAAAGCCGTTGCGGATGGCCTTGACGCTGCTGGTGTTGCGCACCTCCTTGCCCCGCACCCGAACCACGCCTGAACTGGCCTCACGGATGCCGAAGAGCGTCTCCACGATATCGGTACGCTTGGCACCCACCAGCCCGGCAATGCCCAGGATCTCGCCACGGCGCAGATCGAAGGACACGTCCTGGATGGACGGCTGATTGCGTGCCGTCAGCCCCCGGACCTCGAGCACGACCTCGGCCGGCCTGTTGGTCTTCTCCGGGAAGCGCTCGCCCAGCTCGCGACCGACCATCATCTTGATGACATCATCGAAGGTCAGGCCCGCGACAGGTCGCGTGTCGATCCACTGGCCGTCGCGCAGGATGGTGATCTCGTCGCAGATGCGGAAGATCTCGTCCATCTTGTGCGAGATGTAAATGATCCCGCAGCCACGATCCTTCAGCTTCTGAATGATGCCGAAGAGATGGTTGACCTCCTTCTCGGACAGCGAGGAGGTGGGCTCGTCCATGATGACGATCTTCGCGTTGTACGAGAACGCCTTGGCGATCTCGATCATCTGCATCTGCGAGACCGTCAGATCGGCCACCTTCTGGCGCGGATCCACGTCGATGCCCAGCTCGTCGAAGATCGCCTTCGTGTCGCGGTACATCTTCGCATGATCGATGAAGGGCCCTTTCTGGGGATAGCGCCCCAGCCAGAGGTTGTCCATCACCGACACCTGCGGCACCAGGTTCAGCTCCTGGTGCACCATGGAAATGCCGTTCTCCAGCGCTTCCTTCGAAGTGCGGTACGCGACCGGGCGGCCGCAGAACAGGATCTCGCCTGCATCGGCATGGTAGATGCCGAACAGGCACTTGAGCAGCGTGGACTTGCCCGCACCGTTCTCGCCCATCAGGGCGTGCACGGAATGGGGCCGGACCTTCAGCTGCGCATTGTCCAGCGCCTTGACGCCGGGAAAGCTCTTGTTGATGCCGCGCATCTCCAGCAGGAACTCGCCTGCCGGTGCAGCATCGCTCATCGGGGGTGACATCGAAGCGCCTCTTGTTCTTGCGATGACAGGAAACGGGCGCAAGCGCCCGTTTCCCGGCATCAGCGCCGGATCATTTCAGGAATTCACCCAGGTTGTCCTTGTCCACACCGATGTAGGGCAGACGCAGATAACGCTGCTTGAACTCGTAGCCGGTCCCTTCGGCAACGTCCTTGCCGGCGATCAGGTTGGGCAGCACGGCCAGGATGGCCTTAGCCTGAGCAGCACCGTCGTTCAGCACGGTACCGGCCAGGTCACCCTTCTTGACCAGCTGCAGGGCTTCCGGCAGGGCGTCCACACCGAAGATGGGCAGCTTCTTGCCCTGGGCCTTGGCAGCCTCGATGGCACCCATAGCCATGGAGTCGTTGTTGGAGATGATCACCTCGATCCGGTTGGCGTTCGGGCCGGACAGCCAGGCCTGGGCAATGTCCTTGGCCTTGGCAGCATCCCAGAGGGCGGCGTCCATGTACAGGCGCTCGGTCTTCACACCCTTGGCTTCCAGCTCCTTCACGACCCACTCGGTACGGGCCTCGGCATCCGGGTGACCCGGCTCACCCTTGATGAGGGCGAACTGCAGCTTGCCGTCCTTGTTCAGGTCCCACTCCGGATGGGCTTTCCAGCCCTTGGCGATCAGGTCACCCTGGATCACGCCGGACTGCACCGGGTCGGTACCGATGTAGTAGGCCTTGGCATAGGAATCGATGGCTTTCTGGCCGGGATCCTTGTTGAAGAAGATCACGGGAACATCCTGGCCACTGGCCTTGTCGATGACCGTGGTGCCGGCTGCAGGGTCCACCAGGTTGATGGCCAGCGCCTTCACGCCACGAGCCAGCAGAATGTCGACCTGGTCGTTCTGCATCGACTGGTTGTTCTGCGAATCGTTCATCAGCAGCGAAATGTCCTTCTGCTGCTTGGCGATGCCCTCCAGCGACTTGCGCATGGTGGACATGAAGTTGTCGTCGTATTTGTAAATGGTGACGCCCACGCGATCGGCTGCCTGGGCGGCGGAAGCGAGGGTGGCGGCCGACAGCATGACAGCCAGGACAGTCTTCTTCATTATCGTGATCTCCAGTTTGAAATTGCCCGGGCCAGCCCGATCCGAAAAAAAACGGACCTGACCCGGAAGACCTTCTGAACAAGCCGCATGCGGCGCGCCAAATATCCGCGCAAATCAGGGAAAACCCTATAGGGGAAAACCCTGACCGCACCGTGGGCCGCATTATCCAAGGGCATCCATTCATCAAGACGCCCGGAACATGCAGGGTATTCACCTCCCCCTGCCCGGGAAACTCATGGAGCAACCGGACCCGACACCCTGCTCCGACCTGTTCGGAAGATCCTTCGCGACAGAATGATATCCTGCCGTTCGTATTCATTCTTCCACCTTTGCGGCGGCGCGAGTATACCCTCGACCATGGGCATGTGATAAAGTGCTCACCGCTGTCATCATGAAGCAACGCCCGGACGGCGGGGGTCCGAGCCGCCTGCCCGGAACCGTCAATGTGTGCGGAAATGGCTTGCCAGTCCGCGCACAAAATGGCAACGTCGGAGACATTTCCAGGCCTCTCGTCGCCCGTTTCGGGCGCAACCAAAATCATGTTCGATCCCACCGAACACCCGCATCGCCGCTACAACCCGCTGCAGGACAGCTGGGTTCTGGTCTCCCCCCATCGCGCCCGGCGCCCCTGGCAGGGCCAGCAGGAAAACGTCGACGACACACCCCGTCCCAGCCATGACCCGAGCTGCTACCTGTGCCCGGGCAACACGCGCATCGGCGGCGAGGTCAATCCTGACTACACGCAGCCTTACGTCTTTCCCAACGACTTCCCGGCACTGCTGCCCGACACGCCCGAGTACCGGTCCGACGATCCGCTCCTGAAGAGCATGGCGGTGCGGGGAACCGCGCGCGTCATCTGCTTCTCGCCCGATCACGGCAAGACCCTGCCGGAGCTGGCACCGGCGGTCATCGAGACCATCATCGCCACCTGGATCCAGCAGTACCGGGAACTGGGCGAACGCTGGCGCTGGGTGCAGATCTTCGAGAACAAGGGCGCCGCCATGGGGTGCTCCAACCCGCACCCGCATGGTCAGGTCTGGGCCAGCGACTTCCTGCCCAACGAGGTGGCCCGTGCGGATGAATCCCAGCGCCGCTACTTCCAGGCCAACGGCCGCAGCCTGCTGCTCGACTATGTCGAACGCGAGCTGAAGGAACGCAGCCGCATCGTGGTCGAGGGCGAGCACTGGCTGGCCGTGGTGCCCTACTGGGCGGTCTGGCCCTTCGAGACCCTGCTGATGCCCAAGGCCGCACTGCCCCGGCTGATGGACGCCACGCCCGAACAGCAGAAGGATCTCGCCATCGTGCTGAAGAAGCTCACCAGTCGCTACGACAACCTTTTTCACACAAGCTTCCCGTACTCGATGGGCTGGCACGGTGCGCCGTTCGGCCAGGAGGACACGGCACACTGGCAGTGTCATGCGCATTTCTACCCGCCGCTGCTGCGTTCCGCCACGGTAAAGAAATTCATGGTGGGCTACGAAATGCTGGCCGAGTCCCAGCGCGACCTCACCGCCGAACAGGCGGCCGAGCGGCTGCGCGCCCTGCCCGAGGTCCATTACCGCGAGGCAGCCGGCCGCTGACCTTTTCCCGGCGTCCCTGCCAGGCCAACCTGCCCGTCAGCGACGCCGGTCTGCCCCTTGCATGACGGGCAACATTTCCTGACGTCTTCATCACAAGCACCCCGCAAGACGCGACGGGTTCATCCCGGCAGGCGCCAGACACGCCGGGCATGAAACCCCCGCATCCAACCTCCTTCCGATCATGAGCACCTGCCAGCCCTCCGCCCACGCCATCAAGGACACAGCCGCCCTGCTGAAGCAGGAACTGGACGCCACGGCCACCCACGTCATCCGCGCACCGGGTCGTGTCAACCTGATCGGCGAGCACACCGACTACAACGACGGTTTCGTGCTGCCCTGCGCCATCGACTTCGCCACCGAAGTTGCCATCGCGCCGCGCACCGACAATCGCATCCGGGTCGTGGCTGCCGACTATGACAACCAGCGCGACGAGTTCGCTGCTGATGCACGTCCCCAGCACAGTGACAAGGGCTGGGCCAACTACATCCGCGGCGTCGTCGATGTCTTCATCCAGCGTTTCGGCCCGCTGCCCCATGGGCTGGACATGGTGGTCAGCGGCAACGTGCCTCAGGGTGCAGGCCTCAGCTCGTCGGCTGCGCTGGAAGTGGCCGTGGGCAAGGCGCTGCAGACGGCCTTCGGGCTCGATGCCAGCCTGCGCGACATCGCGCTGCTGGGCCAGCAGGCCGAGAACGAGTTCGTCGGCTGCCGTTGCGGCATCATGGATCAGTTCATCTCGGCACTGGGCAAGGACGGGCATGCGCTGCTCATCGACTGCCGCAGCCTGGAAACCGAGACGGCCGCCATCCCCGACGAGCTGCGGGTGATGATCATTGATTCGAAGGTGCAGCGCGGGCTGGTGGGCAGTGAATACAACACCCGCCGCGAGCAGTGCGAGGCTGCGGCCGCCCACTTCGGCGTCAAGGCCCTGCGTGATGTCGACCTGGCCCAGCTGCAGGCTGCCCGCAATGAGCTGGACCCGCTCGTCTACCGGCGTGCCCACCATGTCATCACAGAGAATGCCCGCACGCTGGCAGCCGCACAGGCGCTGCGTGCCCATGACGTCGAGCGGCTCAGCACGCTGATGGCTGAAAGCCATGCTTCGATGCGCGATGACTTCGCCATCACCGTCCCTCCCATCGATGCCCTGGTGGAGATCATCTCTGCCGTCATCGGCAAGCGGGGCGGCGTGCGGATGACCGGTGGTGGCTTCGGTGGCTGCGTGGTGGCGCTGGTCCCGGATTCGCTGGTCGATGAGGTGACGCAGGCCGTGCAGCGCGACTACCCGGCGCGCAGCGGCGGGCTCGTTGCACAGATCCACCTGTGCCGTGCCCGCGAAGGCGCACACGTGCTCTGAACAGGCGGGAAAGGGGGCCCCATCCGGCCCCCAGGGGTCTGACGGCTGCCCGCCATTCCGAGACCGTACTCCGGTACAGGGTCGGGCGGACAGCCTCCATGGTGTACCCTGATACGCTTTCGGATCCTCTTCTCCCCCGAACACCATGAAAGAAGCGCTGACCTCCACCGGACTGACCCTGCGCAACCGCCGCGGTATCACCATCGGCCTGCATCCGCTGGGCGCCACCTGGACATCGTGCCGGCTACCGCTGCCCGACCAGGTGCGTGAAGTGCTGCTGGGTAGCCGCGACGTGGTGTCCATGCTGCTGGAAGGCGGCAGCTATCTGGGCGCCAGCGTTGGCCGCTATGCCGGGCGCATTGCCCAGGCACGTTTTGGCGACCACGTGCTGGATGCCAACCAACCGCCCCACATCCTGCATGGGGGCCGGCAGGGACTGGCCCGCCAGCTGTGGACGCTGGATTCGGCCGATGCACACCAGGCCACGTTCCGGATCTTCAGCCCGGCTGGCGACCAGGGCTTTCCGGGCAATCTGAACGCCACCGCCCAGTACCGGCTGGATGATGACGATTCCCTGACGATCGTCTACTCCGCCACCACGGACGCACCCACGCCCTGCAACTTCACCAACCACGCCTATTTCAACCTGAACGGCGGCGATGGTGATGACGGTCTGGCCCAGGTGCTGCAGATTCACGCCGACCGCTACCAGCAGGTGGGCACGGACGGCATTCCCGATGCCGCCCCTCGTGCAGTTGAAGGCACCGGCTTCGATTTCCGCCAGCCCAAGCGGCTGGATGCCGACTTCCTGCGCGATGTCGACCAGCAGAAGGTCAAGGGTTACGACCACAGCTTCCTGCTGGGTGAAGCCCCTTCGGACGCCTCAACCGGCGCTGCCCTGCAGCTGGCCGCTGAACTGTGCTCGGCCGACGGTCGCGTCAGCCTGCAGGTCCACACCGATCAGCCCGCCCTGCACCTGTACACAGGTCAGTACCTGGGCGGCACCGAAAAGCGCGACGGCAGCCACTATGCCGATCTGGCCGGCGTGGCCCTGGAAAGCCAGTTCCCACCGGACAGCCCCAGCCACGGCCGGGCCATCCTGCTGCCCGGGCAGACCTACCGGCGCACCACGCGTTTCGACTTCCGCTTCTGAACTTCGCGGATCTGGGTCAGACCGGCGCGGGGTACTCCACCGACTCGATCAGCAGCTCCATCCGCCCCTGCGGGGTCATCAGCGACACTTCATCCCCCTCACGCGCCTTGATCAGCGCACGCGCCACCGGCGAGATCCAGCTGATCTTGCCGGCCAGGGGATCCGTCTCGTCCACGCCAACGATCTGCACCCGACGCTCAGTGCCGTCAGGCTCACTGTAGGTGACGGTGGCCCCGAAGAACACCTGGTCATTGCCATGGTGTGCCGAGGGCTCGACCACTTCGGCACGGTCGATGCGGCGGATCAGGAAGCGGATGCGCCGGTCGATCTCACGCAGCCGCTTCTTGCCGTACAGATAGTCGCCGTTCTCGGAACGGTCGCCGTTGGAAGCGGCCCACGACACCACCTGCACCACTTCCGGCCGCTCCACGTCCAGCAGGTGGCTCAGCTCGTCGCGCAGCGCCTGATAGCCTGCGCGGGTGATGTAGTTCTTGCCGCCCGGGACCTTCTGTTCCGGCTCAAGGTCGTCGTCGTCATCGGCGTCGTCGTTCTCGCGCACAAAGGCCTTGTTCATGGCTGTTACCCGGCCACTGCCATTTCCTCGATCAGCACCGAACCGCAGGTCTTGGTGCCACGGGTGAGTTCATCGTTGCCCACCGCGACGATGCCGCGGTACATGTCGGCCAGATTGCCAGCAATGGTGATTTCCTCGACCGGATACTGGATCTCGCCGTTTTCCACCCAGAAACCGCTGGCGCCTCGCGAATAGTCACCCGTGACGTAATTGACGCCCTGCCCCATCACCTCGGTCACCAGCAGGCCGGTGCCCATCTTCTTCAGCATGCGGGCGAAGTTGTCGCCGCGCGAAGTGAGCCGGCTGGACAGGCGCAGGTTGTGCGAGCCGCCAGCATTGCCGGTGGTCTGCATGCCCAGCTTGCGCGCACTGTAGGAGGACAGGAAGTAGCCCTTGAGCCGACCGCCCTTCACCACATCACGGGCAGCCGTGGCCACGCCCTCGTCGTCGAAGGGGCCGGAGCCCATCGCACCGGGGATGAACGGATCTTCCACGATGTCGATGTGGTTGGGGAAGATGCGCTTGCCCAGCGAATCCACCAGGAACGATGCCTGCCGGTACAGTGCCGAGCCGCTGAGCGCCTGCACCAGACTACCCAGCAGCCCCAGCGCCAGCGGTGCCTCGAACAGCACCGGCACCTTGCGGGTGCTGAGCTTGCGTGCGCCCAGTCTGGACAGGGCGCGCTCGGCCGCATAGCGACCCAGGGCCTCGGGCGAGGCCAGATCGGCCGGCGAACGGGCGGACGAATACCAGCCGTCACGCTGCATGTCACGTCCCCGACGGGCGATGGGCCCGACCGACAGCGTGTGGCGGCTGTGCGCGAAACCGTCGCAGAAACCCAGCGAGTTGGCCGACAGGAAGTGGCCATGGCCCACCGAGACGGAAGCGCCATCGCTGTTGGCGATCTGCGGGCTGACCGCGAAGCTGGCCGCCTCGATCTCGCGCGCCAGCTCGATGGCCTGTGGCACGGAGATATGCCAGGGCTGGAACAGCGCCAGACCCGACACGTCGTTTTCACCGCGTGCCAGACGGCGCTCGTCGGGCAGACCGGCAAACGGATCCTCGCCCGTGATGGAGGCAATGTCGTAGGCCGCCCGTACCGTGCGCGCCAGCGCCTGCGGGCTGAAATCGCTGGTGCTGGCGTGACCACGCCGCTGCCCCACATAGACCGACACCCCCAGCCCCTTGTCGCGGGTCTGCTCGATGGTCTCGACCTTGCCCTTGCGCACCGTCAGCGCCAGTCCCGAGGATTCCGACACCTCGGCCACCACGGCCGTGGCCCCCAGTGCCTTCGCCTGACGCATGGTCTCCTCGACCAGTTCCTGAAAATCCTCACGCCGGTAGTCGAACAGCGGGCGTTCGCCATCCCCGCCTTCCAGATACTGGGCCGGCAGATGCCCGGCACGGGCACGGAGACGGCGCACGGGCTGGCGCGACGAAGCTCTGGCAGCCCCGGCTGCCTGGGCGGAAGAGGACTTTCTCATGGAAAATGGACAAGGGTAAATATTGGGAAAAACCTGACAAGTATCATATAGCACTCGACCATCCATCTTCCACCCGAGCGCTCATGAACCACGGCAGCCGCCACACCGACGCCCCCGACACCGCTCCGGACGCCACACCGTCCGCGGACGACGCCCCCATCAGCAAGACCCGCAGGAAGCAGCAGATGCACGCACTGCAGGCGCTGGGCGAGCGGCTGGTGAAGCTGCCGGCCCAGCAGCTGGCTCGCGTGCCGATGCCCGAAGACCTGGCCCAGGCCGTCCACGAGGCCCGCCGCACGAAAAGCCACGAGGGCCTGCGGCGCCAGATGCAGTACGTCGGCAAGCTGATGCGCAGCGTGGATGCCAGCGCCATTGAGCAGGCCCTGGCCGTGGACGAGGAACGCCACCAGGGCGCCGTACACCTGATGCACCGCGCCGAACGCTGGCGTGACGGCCTGCTGGACGGAAGCCTCTCGCTCACCGACTTCATCGACGAGCACCCGGCCGCCGCCCAGCTGGGACTGCCCGCGCTGCTGGCCCAGGCCCGGCGCGAGAAGACCGCCGGCAAGCCTCCCCGTCAGCAGCGCCAGCTCTACCGCCTGCTGCACGAGACCCTGATCGAAGACTGGCAGCCCGCCACAGCCCCGCAGGCTGACGACGAGCCCGCCTGATCCCGGACGGGTTTCATCGACCCGTCATCGACCCCAGGCCGCCGTGCCCCGACCTGCCCACCGCCCCTACGGTTTCCGGGCAGCCCCCAACAACGACTCTTCCGGTCCCCACCATGTCCACTTCCATCCAAGACACCGCGCCCCTGAAGATCGGCCTCGTCTCGATCAGTGACCGTGCCAGCAGTGGCGCCTATCAGGACCTCGGCATCCCGGCCATGGCCGACTGGCTGGACCGGGCGCTCACCTCGCCCTGGCTGGGCAACAGCCGACTGATTCCGGACGAGCAGGAGGCCATCAGCCAGACGCTGTGCGAACTGGCCGACGACGTGGGCTGCCACCTCATTCTCACCACTGGCGGCACCGGCCCGGCACCCCGCGATGTCACGCCCGAGGCCACCCTGGCTGTGGCAGATCGCGAACTGCCCGGCTTCGGCGAGCAGATGCGAGCCATCAGCCTGAACTTCGTGCCCACCGCCATCCTGTCGCGGCAGACCGCGGTCATCCGGGGCAACACGCTCATCATCAACCTGCCCGGGCAGCCCAAGTCCATCCGCGAGATCCTGGAAGGCGTGCGTGACCCGGAAAGCGGCGAGATCCGCATCCCCGGCATCTTCGCCGCCGTCCCCTACTGCCTGGACCTGATCGGCGCCCCCTACATCGAGACCAATCCGGACGTCTGCCGCGCCTTCCGGCCCAAGTCGGCAGTTCGCCCGGCCGCACCACCTGCCGCCCCCCAGACCGAGCGTCGGATGGATGCTGCCGCCACCCTGCCCACGGCCGAACCTTCCCTGCCTGCGCACCCGTCCGGCACCACCCCGGCTGAGCCGATGACCGCCGCCCCCGATGCCGATCCTGTGCAGGCATCCGAGCCTTCGGACAGATCTGATCCGACGGCCATGCACGCTGATACCGGTCCCGGCGAAGAGGCTGCCGTGACGGACAATCTCGAACCCATGCGCAGTACGGAAGACACGCCCGATGAAGGCGCAGCGCCCGCCGTGACGGCGACGGAGGAGGCTCCCGCAGCCCCTGCCCGGGGGCCCCTGCCCGGCGGCCGCATCGAGCCCACCATCGGTACCGCGGCCAACGCGCCTCACCCCACCGGCCAGCCCATCCAGCAACCCATTCCCGACGACTCCAGCCTGCCCGGACTGGGCTGATCAGCTGCGCCCCCTGAAGGCCCGCCCGGCACTCAAGAGCGGGCGTGGTCGGCGTCCATCCCCAAGGCGGCCCCCCCACGCTCGGCGTCCCTGACGCCCCGGCGCCTAGGCCCGCCGGCAGCCCATCACCCCCGGAATCTGCCGAATCGCATTGCGCAGCTTGTCCAAAACCTCGGCCGACGGCACCTCCAGTACCAGCGTGAAGCGTGACAGCTCCTTCACCGTCTGGCTCTGCACCGACAGCAACGGGCACTGTTCGCGCGCCAGCATGTCCAGGACGTCGCGCAACAGGCCCGAACGGGCCTCGGCCGTCACCACCACCCCGGCCGAATAGCGCCGGGGCTTGAGCTGCCCGCCCTTGGTCTTCACGGGCTTCTGCCAGTCGTCTCCCCATGAGACCGCCAGTTCGCGCTCGGGCGCCCGCTCGCGCAACGCGGCCAGCGCCGGGCATCCCTTGCGGTGCACCGACACCCCGCGACCCCGGGTCACGAAGCCACTGATCTCGTCGGGCGGCACCGGATGGCAGCAGCCAGCCAGATGGGTCATCAGGAAGTCCACCCCCATCACCAGCACCGCGTTCGACCCGGGCGCTACCGACTTGCGCATCTCCGGCGCCGCCGGCGGTGTCGGCGCAGGGGCCGGCGGCACCACCGGCTCATTGCGGATCGCCGCCTCCAGCGCCCGAGCTCCCACCTCCTCGCGCGCCACGGCTGCGAACAGTGCCTGCGTCGACGGATACTTCAACCGTTCGGCCAGCACCTCCAGCGACTGCCCCGTGCGTCCCTCGCGGGCCAGCGCCTTCTCCACCCGCTCGCGCCCGGCCAGCTGCTCCTGACCCCGCGCCTGCGCGTTGAACCACTGCCGGACCTTCTGACGAGCCCGGTTGCTGCGCACAAAGCCCAGTGACGGGTTCAGCCAGTCACGCGAAGGCCCCGGTTCATCCATGCCCACCCGGGCCTGGACGATCTCCACCACCTGCCCGTTGGCCAGCGGCGTGTTCAGCGGCAGCATCCGCCCGTCCACCCGGGCGCCCCGGCAGCGATGCCCCAGAGACGTATGCACGTGATAGGCAAAATCCACCGCTGTGGAGCCCATCGGCAGCTCGATCACCCGTCCCTGCGGCGTCATCGCAAAGATCACGGAATCATCGGCCGTACTGGTCTCCTCACCCGCAATCCGCTCGCCCTGATCATGCTGCCAGGCCAGCAGCTGCCGCAGCCACGAAATGCGCGCCTGCCCGTCCAGCGACGGCACCACCACCTTGCCCCCCCCGGGAGCGCTCTTTTCCTTGTAGCGCCAGTGCGCCGCCAGCCCATACTCGGCCGCCTCGTGCATCGCCCTAGTGCGGATCTGCACCTCCATCGGCCGGCCATCGTCGGCCATCACCACCGTATGCAGCGACTGGTAGCCATTGGGCTTCGGATCGGCAATGTAGTCGTCCAGCTCGTCCATCTCCGGCACCCAGCGCTGATGCACCAGGTCCAGCGTCGCATAGCAGTCGGCCAGCGTCTCCACCATCACCCGCAGCGCCCGCAGGTCATGCAGCTTCTCCAGGCTCAGATGCTTGGCCCGCAACTTGTTGTGGATGCTGTACAGATGCTTCGAGCGCCCTTTCACCTGCGCCTGGATGCCGTGCTCGGCCAGCAGCGCCGACAGCTCGGCCGTCGCATTGGCCACGAAGGCATCCCGCTCCGGACGCTTGCTGTCCAGCGCCCGCGCCAGCTCCCGGTAGCGCGCCGGCTCCAGGCAACGGAACGCCAGATCCTCCATCTCCCACTTGATGCGGTAGAGCCCCAGACGGTTGGCCAGCGGTGCCAGCACCTGCATCGCCTCCTGCGCCAGCCCCTGCACGTCGGCCTCCGACACCGGCGCCACCGACACGCCCGGCTCGACAAGCCCCTTGGCCAGCGACGAGCCCTGGCCCTCGGCGTCATCCCCGGTCCCCCGATGCGCCGCCACATGGCGCAGCGACTGCAGGGCCGACGCCAGCCGTACCATCACCACCCGCACGTCCCGTGCCATGGCCAGCGTCATGCGGCGCAACACCTCCGGCTGCGACTGCCCCGGCGCCCCCTGGCTGCCGATCAGTGCCGAGAACGACAGGGACATCAGACGCTGGCAGTTGGCCAGCAGCGTGCCCAGGTAGGCGCCCAGCTCCTCGCCCAGCTGCACATCCAGTTCCGCCTGGTCCGGCCAGGGATCGCTGCACACCAGCAGCCCGAGCACCCGGGTGATCGGGTCCGCCCCCTGCAGCTCCAGGACCGCTGCCAGCCCGCGCCCGTGCTTCAGCCTCGCCTCGCCCAGCGCGCCGTGGCCGCTCACCCGCCAGGGCCCCTCACCGTGCGCCGCCAGCCAGTCGAAGGCCCAGGCCAGCATCTCCTGAGAAGTGCCCAGGATCGGCGCAGGCACGGCTGCGCCCTCCGCCGCATCGCCTTGCCGCCCTGTTTCCTCAGCTGCCATCACGATCCCCTCATCCAGCATTTTCAACGAATGTTACGTCATCACACAGGGAATCCGACGACATCCGCCCCACCCCGGGAAAGCCCCCGGCGGGGCCTCCACCCGGCACGCAGATAGCCCGGATGACACGACATGCCAACCTGACGTGACCCGGTAACCAGCCCCTGCATCACGCAAAGTTTGTCACATCCACTGACAGAAGGCCTCGGCAGAACCTGTTGCGCTAACAACACAATGCAACAAATATCATTCCGCCAACATTGGGGGTGGACAAAGCGTGCAGTATGTCCTTAGGGGCTTTTTTTCTTTCTGATGGAATACCCGACACCTAGACGACCACCCCATCCGTCCATGAGCAACAAGCACCTTATGATCGTGGAACTCTCGCCCGAACATGCCATCGGGCTGCAGAACTCCCCGCTGGCGAGAGACGCCCTGCTGATCCAAGGTATCAAGAAAGCCATCGTCAAGCTGCACAGCACCGAAGTCGACGTCATCGTGCTCGACTTCGGCACGCACGGTGGCCCCAGCCAGGCCAACTCCCCCGTGGACGCCTGTCGCCAGCTGACCGCGGCCAGCCCCAACGCCAAGATCATCGCCATCGGTGCCACCGATGACTACCTGGCCGGCCAGCTGCTGCTGCCCAACGTCTACGACGTGCTGGCCTACCCGTCCGACACCCAGGTCCTGCCCTATGCCGTGCAGCGTGCCCGCCGCCTGCAGCAGATCCGCCTGCACAACATCAGCCTCACCAAGGTCCGCCCGCTCAACGAGCTGATCCCCGGCCTGATGAGCAGCGATGCCGCCGTGCGCCGCGTCGTCAAGCGCGCCCGTCGCCTGCTGGGCCACAACCTGCGCATCCTGATCCAGGGCGAGCCCGGCACCGGTCGCAAGACCCTGGCCCACTACTTTGCCCAGTACAACGGCCAGCGCCCCGGTACCGACAGCGCCCAGCTGCCGGCCGTGCCGATGCCCCCGATCGTCAGCTGCAACCGCTACACCCGCGGCATCGACATTGAGGTTGCCTTCCGCAAGGCGACCACCGAGTACCAGGGCACCGGCCAGCCTATCGTCATCCTGGAAAACGTCGAGCAGCTCGACCCCACCACCCAGACCGAGCTGCTGTACCTGATCCACAACAGCGAGACGCGCTGGAAGGATGTCAACACGCTGCCGCAGATCATCAGCATCGCCAGCCCGTCGCTGGGCAACCGCATCGTCGAGGGACAGTTCCGCCGCGACCTGTACGATCGCCTGGGCCAGGTGCACCTGTGCCTGCCGGCCCTGCGCCAGCGTGGTGACGACGCCCGCGAACTGGCCCAGTGGCTGCTGAACCAGGCCCACCAGGAGAACCCGGACAAGCCCCGCATGGTGCTCTCGGACGACGCCCTCGTGGCCATCAGCCGCTACACCTGGCACGGCAACATCACCGAGCTGCGCAACGTCATCCAGCAGGCCATGCTCACCACGGACGGCGTCGTCATCCAGGCGTCCGACCTGGCACTGCCCGCCAACGAGACCCTGCCGCCGGTCACCATCAAGCATGCCCGCGACGAAGCCGAACGCGATGCCATCATGCGCGCCCTGAAGGACGCCAACGACAACATCGCCAAGGCCGCCATCACCCTGGGTGTCAGCCGCCCCACGCTCTACGACCTGTTGGCCAAGCACCACATGCGCTGAAAACGGCAGCCGCCCCGGGGCCTGGCCCCGGCCTGCACCTGTCCAGGCCCCCCTGGAACCGGGTACTGCGGTAAAATACAGGGGTACGGTACACCGTCCCCCGTCAGATGGACGGTGCAGCCTGATGGCCGCACCGTTCTGTCGTTTCCGTGCCCGGGTGGTGTTCCTTCGGGCAGTGTCTCACTCCAGAGGTGATTCCTTGGCTGCGAACCCCAAACGGGCTCCCCTCAGCGCCCGACATCTGCTGGGCTCCACGCTCCTGCTGCTGTCCGCCTCCGCTGCCGCTCAGACCGGCGGCCCCATCGGCGGTCCGGTCGGCGCCCCCACCGGCGCCAATGGCGCCACCGGCGGCAGCTACTACCAGGGCAGCCGCGGCGCACTGGCCTCGCCCAACGGCAACTGGTCCTCGGGCCGTGCCGGACGGGGTGCCTACGGCATGGACCGCCGCAACCAGTCCTACAACACCTACCGGGCCACCGGCTACGAAGTCCAGCCCCAGATCCGCAACGTTCCCGGCCAGGCCCAGCCCAGCGCCGCGCTGCAGAAGAAGGTTCGTCCCGGCCAGGAAGATGCCACCCGGCGCGTGGCCGGCAACACCCGCCGCAGCATCGACGAACCCATCAACCTGTCCTCGCTCACCAAAAAGGTGGCGCGCAAGGAAGTCAGCGCCATCGAGCACTACCGCGACATGGTGCAACAGGGCATGATGGCCGAATCCGGCCTCTCCGGTCGTCCAGACTATGGCCGTGCCCAGGCCCTGTACTGCGAGGCAGCCCGCGGTGGCTACCCCGACGCCATGGTGCGCCTGGGCTGGATCTACGAGGAAGGCAAGGGCGTTCCCAAGAACACCGACATGGCCGCCACGCTGTTCCAGCGTGCAGCGCGCTTCGGCAGCGACATCGCCCAGGACCTCACCCAGCGCTACAAGATGGGCAAGGAAGTGCTGCCCCCCTGCGTCAAGGGCAGCATCGTCGAGAAAGGCTCTGCCGAGCGCTCGGCCAGCGTCACCGAACTGGCTGCACTCAGCAACCACACCGCACGCAGCCGCAATCCGGTGGCCGGCGCGGCACGTACCAAGATCGTCAACCACGTCATCGCCGAGGCCCGCAAGTACAAGCTTGATCCTCGCCTGGTGCTGGCCGTGATGTCCACCGAATCCGCGTTCAACCCCAACGCCCGTTCCGATCGCAACGCGTTCGGGCTCATGCAGATCATCCCGGAAACGGCCGAGCGCTTCGGCGTCACCGACATCATGGACCCGGTGCAGAACATCCGGGGCGGCATGGCCTACCTGCGCTGGCTGCTCAACTATTACCGGGGTGACGTGAGCCTCGTGCTGGCCGCCTACAACGCCGGCGAAGGCGCCGTCGACCGCTACAACGGCGTGCCGCCCTATGCCGAGACACTGGCCTACGTCCAGCGCATCCGGGCCGCCTACCCGTTCGACTTCCACCCCTACGACCCCAGCGCCACGGCCAGCAGCTCGATGTTCAAGGAAAAGGGAAAGCCGAAGGACACCACGCTGTCGGCCAATCAGCCGGCCTCCCGTGACCGCAACAGCTGAACCACAACAGCTGAGATCGTCCGGGATCATTCCAGTGCCCCTGCATGAAAGGGCCTTTCAGATCGCCTGACGCAACAAGGCCCGCCTCATCCGCGGGCCTTGTCGTTCATGATGGCGCCTTGTCACTCACGGTTATGGATCCGAGCCGCGAACGGCCCAGGCGATCGACGGACTCACAACGGAAACAGCCGTCCTGGAACAGCCATCACTCACGCTATCCGCCTTGCTCGCACCTGACCTGCCATCCGGCTACCGGGTCCATCGGTAGCCCATCCAGCACCCGGAATCAACCTGCCGCCTCGCCCTTGTCCTCGCCATCTGCCGTCGTGCAGACGGCGGGATGTGCAGCCGGCGCTGAAGCATCAGCGGGCGTGGACATCAACGGTTTCGGATCCACCAGTCCCAGCAGACTGCCCCCCGCCGTCGTGCCGGCTCCCTGACCCACAGTCCCGCCCGACGACAGGTTGGGCACCGCACCTGCCGACGCCTGGCCCTGTCCCAGCCCCCAGCGAACCGGCCCCTTCTCCGGCATGAAATAGGAAGGATCATGCCGCTGCGGCGCAGGTCCCGTATTGCTCTGCACCGGTGTGCGTTGGGGTACCGGACGCAGCGTGCCGGCGCCCAGCGTGCTCCCCTGGCCCATGGGAACATTCGACTTCACGGCAGCCATCAGCAGGGGTGAGCGCCGTGCGGGCGACATCATCCGCGTCGTGGCCACCACCTTCACCGGAATCCGTCCCTGCAGGTAGTACAGGCAGTTGCCGCTTCCGGCTCCCCCCTGCGCTACCAGGCCCGTCAGTGAATCACAGCCGTGCAGCGTGCGCATGGCCTTCAGGAACAGGGTGGATACCCCCGGTACCCGCAACGGCACCCCGTAGGTCACCTCCAGCCGCAACATGTTGGCATCGGCCAGCGTCTGACCGGAGCTGCGCCCGATCGGCTCATTCCCGCGATAGCCCGACGCGCCACTAGCCGGCATCGTCTTCTCGCGCCGGTTATCCAGGTTGTCGTTCGGAATCTCGTCCTGACCGGCAATCTTCTCACCGAACGGATCCAGCGCCGGCCCCGCCCAGTCCGAAAAACTCTCCAGCGTCGGAGACAGCTGCTTCACCTCGATCCACTGGGCCGCACGCCCGCCCGTCACATGCAGCCGCGCCTGCTGCTCCTTCAGCATCTTCTCGGCCATGCTGCCTGCCCCATACAGCCATGGCACCAGACCGCTGGCCAGCCCCTTCAGGATCGCCTCCTCGCCCGCATGCTCGGCCGCGCCTGCCCGTGCCGCCTCCTGCAGCGCATAACCCACCGACTGGCGCGCATGAAAGACCAGCACCATCTGCACGACGGCCATGCCGACCAGCAGCAGCGCCGGCACGGCCACCACCAGCTCCACCATCGACACGCCACGCTGCCGATGTCCCTGCCACCTTCCATCCCGAATATGGGAAACGGCGGAAGACACTGATACTACCATGAGGGAATCGTTCATGATGATTTCACGCAGGGTTCCGACGAGGCACGTGCACCGCTGGCGCCTCATCCAGATACTCGATCACCGGCCTTTTAGCAGCAGCCTTGCCGGAACCTTGTCCCACCATGCCTTCCAGCACTTCTGCACCGACCGCAATGGGCGCTGCCGGATCAGTGGGCGGGAGCAAAACGGACGCAGACGGCTCCACGACGCCTGGCTGCACCGGATAGCCGATCAGCATCGCGGGCGGCGACGAATTCTTCGGCCGGTACACATCCCTTTCCACCTTCTGCATCGGCATCTGCCCAACAGGATCGCTCGATACCTTCCCGTGGCGAGTGAGCTGTGCTGCCCGATTCTCCCGAACCGTTCGTGCATCCATATCCGTGGACAGGGCATCTGGGCCCGCTGCGTTCACAGCCCGAGAAAAGGCAGGGTCACCAGAAACACCAGAAGCACCGGGAATGCTGGAAGGAACGCCAGGACTGGCCGGAACACCCCCCAGCATCTGCTGGATCCGATCCACCTGGGCCAGCACACTGTCCACCAGCAGGGCTTCAGCCTGCTCGGTCAGGCCTGCCGCTTCTCGCACGGCCGGACTCTGCTGCAGCAAAGCAATATGGTCCAGCGATGCCTGCGTCTGAGCCACCGACAGCGTCAGCAGGTTGACCATGCCCTTCAGGCGCAACGCCTGCTGCTGCACGTCCGGCTCGGGATCACGACCCGAACTTCCCTTCGGCGCAGCTGCACGGACATCCCTGTAGGATCCACGCTCCGCGCTCCTGGGACCCGACACCGACACACCGTCTGACATGAGCGTTCCCGATTGGGCCGGATCATCCGCCAGAAGATGACGGTAAGCATCCAGCGCTGCGCCAGCCGAGCCTGCACGCTGGTGGATGTTGCCAACCCGCAGCCAGGCCGCATTCCGATACTGTGGCGCCAGTTCGATCAGCGACGAAAAGATGCGCAGCGCCTCGACATCCTCGCCTTTGCGGTAATGCTGCTCCGCTTCATCGTAGAGCTGCTGCAGCATCTGTGCCGACAGCCCGTTCCGGTTCAACGCCATGCGCGGGCATGACAGCGACGCCTCCGTACCCGCGGCATGCGGCACCACCCGCCTGGCATCCACACCAGCCGGCGAACTGAAAGATGAAATGCACCGGGAGCCATCCCCCCACGACTGAGCTGCCTGGGCAGGAGGCATGAGCAGCATGGCAGCGCCACACACCAGTGATGACAGCATCAGCCACCTTGCGTCGACCACTGGTCCCTCCCGACGGCGCATCACTGCTGAGCTGAGAGGTTCAACACTTCCGGATCGAATCTTCATGACATGCTCTGAACGATTGACTTCACCACGTGGTTTTACTTCGCCGCCCTGAACGTGCCGCCCTCCGGACTGAAGATGTCTTCATCCGGTACCAGTTGCAGCCGCGTTCCCGGATGGATATCCAGCCGGGAGGCCTCACCTTCCCGAAGCTCCAGCACCGCACGGGCACGGCGACAGATCCGCATCCCGAAGCGCGGCAGACGACAGCAGCGCAGCACCTTCTGGTCACGGTCCAGAAACACGATGTCCAGCGCATGCGCCATGCCGATCCCATGGACGGCATTCGTCTTCGGAAAGAACATGCCGGCGCCGTGCCTCGGTTCCGGATGCGCGATCAGTCCACGAGCCCGCTGCCACCAGGTACGTGCATGGTGCACGTGGATGCGCACGCGATCCGTGTCGAATTCGGCATGGGCGTTCATCAGAATAGGCCTCCTTCCATAATCCGGATGGCGATCGGGAAAAACACGATGATGAAGGTGCACGGAAATATGCAGATCATCAGCGGAAACAGCATCTTGACCGGCGCCTTCAGCGCCATGGCCTCGGCCTGCATGAAGCGTTCGTTGCGTCGCTGATCGGCCTGGGCACGCAGGATCGGCCCCAGGCTGGAACCCTGCTTCTCGGCCGTCAGAATGGCGGCCACCCAGTTGGAAATGGCCGGAATGCGCAACCGTTCGGCCAGTGCCCGCAGTGACTCCGCCCGGGTGCGACCGGCACGGATGTCACGCAGCACCCGGCGCAACTCCTCGGACATCGGGCCTGCCGGCCCCTTGTCCACCGCATGCTGCAACGCCCCCGTCATGTTGGAGCCCGCCTCGATGGCCAGCGTGATGATGTCCAGATAGAACGGCAGCGCCTTGGCAATCTGCCGCGTGCGGCGGGCCCCCAGGTCACGCAGCCAGCTCATCGGCAGAAAGGCACCCACCACGAGGGCCAGCACACACCACGGCAGATTGGGCAACCCATGCGGCAGCCACGCCAGCACCAGCAGCGCCAGGGCCAGCATCGCCCCCAGCACCTGACCGGCCACGAACTGCTCGGGTGTCAGCGCAAACTCCAGACCGCCACGGCGCAACTGCTCGTGCAGCCGTCGCCGCATCGTCGGCGACACCAGCGGCGTCACCCAGAACGTGGTCGCATGTCCCAGCCAGCCCAGCAGCGCCCAATAGCGGGGCGGATCATCCTGATACTCGTTCTTCTGCTGCTTCGGGACCTCGGCCGCAGCACGTGATCCCGCCAGCATGAAGAGCCATATGCACAACACCAAGGCCCCGACGGCCACGAAAGGCAGCACCGATGAAATCCAGCCATTCATGATCTTCCCTCACTCAGATATCGATGGCCATGATGCGGCGGATGAAGAGCAGCCCCACGATTTCCAGCACGGCCACCACGCTGCACACGATCCAGCCCTGCCAGCTGTGCAGCAGCGGCGCCATGGCCGTGGGCTCAATGGCAAACAGCGCCGCCCCCACACCCAGCGGCAGCAGCACCATCACCCAGCCCTGCATCCGGCCCTGAGCCGTCAGCGCCATGATCTTGTCCTCCAGCGCCATCTTCTTGCGGATGGTGTCGGCCAGCCGCTCCAGCGTCTCGGCCAGGTTGCCCCCGCTTTCATTGGCAATGCGCACCGCGGCCCCGAACAGTCGCAGGTCGTCGCAGCCCATCCGGCGCTCCAGATTCAGCAGCGCGTCATCCAGCGTCACCCCCAGCCGCAGCTCCCGCAGCATCAGCTCGAACTCCTGACCACCTGGCGCAGGCAGCTCGCTGGCCATCTGCCGCAGCGCCAGCGTCATGCTGGCACCCGCGCGCACGGCGCCGGCAATCAGCATCATGGCGTCGGGCAGTTGCCGCGCAAACAGCTTGCGCCGCTGCGCACCCAGGTGACGGATGAGCAGGCTGGGCAGCGCCCCCAGCGCGACAATGGCCGCCACCACCAGGAAGAGCGACCCCGTCAGCAGCCAGATGAGGCCGCAGGCCAGCGCGCACAGCAGCAGGTTGGCGCGAAACAGCCGGTCCACGTCGACAAACAGCAGCAGGTCCTTCATGCCGTGTCCAACGCGACCGCTGAAATGCCGTCGATAGCCCTCGCCGGCCTTAACGGCGCCCGGCATCAGCACCAGCACCGCCATCACCACTGCCACACCCAGCGACAGTGCCGCCACCCAGAACCAGCCATCGAATCCGGTCGAAGCATTCATCATTGCGTGCCCCTTGCGTCTGGCCGCTCACGCGGTCACCGCATCGTCCTCGAAGATGCTGAAATCCACCGCCACCCCACGATCACGCAGTGCCTCGTAGAATGAAGGCACCTCATCGCAGGCCCGGAAGCGTCCCTGCACACGACTGTTCTTCAGCCCGGTCTGCTCATAGCGGAAAATCTCGTGACTCTGGATCTTGCCGCTTTCCACGCCGCACACCTCGGTGATCGACGTGATGCGGCGTGACCCGTCCGGAAAGCGCGCCTGGTGGATGATCAGGTCCACCGCACTGGCAATCTGCTCGCGCAGCGCCGCCAGGGGCAGCTCCACGCCAGCCATCAGCATCAGCACCTCCAGCCGCGACAGCACGTCGCGCGGCGTGTTGGCGTGAACCGTCGTCATCGAGCCCTCATGACCGGTGTTCATCGCCTGCAGCATGTCGAGCGCCTCGCCGCCCCGGCATTCACCCACGATGATGCGATCGGGCCGCATGCGCAGCGCGTTCTTGACCAGATCCCGGATGGTGATGGCCCCGCGCCCCTCGGCATTGGGGGGCCGCGATTCCAGCGACACCAGGTGCGGGTGCATCAGCTTCAGCTCAGCCGCGTCCTCGATGGTGATCAGCCGCTCCCCCACCGGAATCAGGTTCGACAGCACGTTCAGCAGCGTCGTCTTGCCCGAGCCCGTGCCGCCCGAGACGATGATGCTCTTGTGCTGCTCCACACAGATGCGCAGGAATTCCATCATCGCCGGCGAGGCGCTCTGGTTGGCCACCAGCGTATCGGGTGTCATCACCGTGCGGTTGAAGCGCCGGATGGTGATGGTGGGCCCTTTCAGCGCCACTGGCGGAATGATGGCGTTGACCCGCGAACCATCGGGCAGGCGCGCATCCACCAGCGGCGAGGACTCATCGATGCGCCGGCCCAGCGGCGCCACGATGCGCTCGATCACGTTGCGGATGGCATCATCGTCCGAGAACGCCAGCGGCACCTGCTGCAGCTTGCCCTTGCGCTCCACGAAGATGTCGGTGGCACTGTTGACCATGATCTCGCTGATCAGCGGATCGGTCATCAGTCTCTCCAGGGGCCCCAGGCCCACGGCCTCATCCACACTGTCCTGCACCAGCATGTTGCGATCGATGTCGGGCGGCAGGTTCTGCATGCCGGCCACGATCCGCTCCACCGCCGAACGCACCTCGGCCTTCACCTCGTCGGCCGAGAACTGGGTGAGGTTGCTGCGCCGCAGATCGATCACCTCCAGCAGCTGCCGTTGCACCAGGCGCCGCCAGCCCAGCGCCTTGCCCTGTTCCTGCGCGGCCCTGGCATAGTCGGCCAGACGGGCCTGGTCGATGCTGTCGTCGGCACCGCGCGAGCCGACATCGGCAGCAGCGCCCATGGACACGACCTTGCCGCCGTCCCTGACGCCGGCACCGCCAGGGGCTTTGCCCTTTTCATCAGCGCCACATGATCCGCGTCTGATGGCGTCGGGGCGCTCACCGGAATCGCCGTGTTCACGCGAATCCCTGAGTTCCCCCGGATCGCGGCGATCACCAGCCACATGGCCGCCCACAGAGCCGGAACCGGAACCGGAACCGGAGCCACAGGCATGGTCATGCCCCTCCAGGCTTCCATCAGCACGGCAACCTTCTCCTGTCGCCGGCATTGCGTCATTCACGGGCGTGGCCAGGGTTCTTCCTGAGATACCCTGCCCCAGATGACCATCACCGTGATCAGAAGCCCCCGTGTCTTCCGATCGGTGGCTCACCGCATTCCGAAGCAATGCCGAAGCCCCGGTCGCGGCATGATCCCCGTCGGGTGCAATCTTCGGCGCTGCGTGTGCCTCCGTCCCTTCGACATCCGTCTCCAGCCCGTCGTCATCCAGCAGCGCCGAGCGCCCCGATGCAGGCAGCCGCAACCCGCTGCCTTGCACGCGCAGCCGATAGCCAGCCACCACGATCTCGTCCCGTTCGGACAGAGGGCCATACTCCACCACCCGCTCGCCGTTGACGCGGGTACCGACGATGGTACCCAGGTCCACCAGCTTCACACCACGGCCAATGCGTTGCAGCTCGGCATGCACGCGCGCCACGCGCCAGCCGGCCAGCTGCACCTCAGCCTCCTTACCCCGGCCGATACGGCACGGCAGGCCTGCCACCGGAACGGTGCGACTTTCCCTGCCCTCTTCCTCGATCACGATTTCCAGCATGTCCGTCACCTGACATTGAAAGGCTTTCATTGCACCGCAAGCGGCTTCCATCGTCGCGGCATCCGTGCCGCCTGCCATCGACCGGCCTAGTCCATCCCGGCGACCATGGCGGATGGGCGCTGCGACGCCCAGGCTCAATCCAGCATGTCGAACTGCTTCTTGAGCGCATCGGCCCGCTGCTGCAGAGCCTGAACACGAGGATCCACGGCGGGTGCCGAACCCTGCTCGCTGAGCCTGGGCGTGATCAGCACCACCATCTCGGACTCACGCTGACGGAAACGCTTGGAGCGGAACAGATGGCCCAGGATGGGCAGGTCACCCAGACCCGGAATCTTGGTGATGGCGCCCGACATCTCGTTGCGCACCATGCCGGCAATCACCAGCGTCTCACCCGGGCGCAGGTTCACATCGGTGTTGGAACTCTGCTTGCGCAGGCCCGGCACGCCGCGGACCATCACCTCGTCGTCGATGGACGAGACCTCGGTATGCAGGCTGGCCGAAATAACGCCCTGGGCGTTGACCACCGGTTCCACCTCGAAGCGCACGCCGTACTCCTTGAAATCGACGCTGGCCGCACCGTTGGCGTTCAGCATCGGAATGGGCAGCTCGCCGCCCGCCACGAAGCGCGCCTTGCCACCGGAGCGGGTGGAGAGACGCGGTTCGGCCAGCACGGCGGCATCACCGTTTTGCACCATCAGGTCGATCATGCTGCTGAGCGACGACACCATCGATGCACTGGTGGCAAAAGGATGAATGCGTGGCGCAACGGCAAAGCCTCGCGTGGCCGCAGCGCCCCCTTCCGGAAGGAACGCCCCGCTGCGCTTGAAGTCACCGATGACGCCGAAGCTGGGGCCTGACACCGCCCAATCCCCGGCGCCCCCGCCCTGCCAGCGCACGCCCAGCTGCTTGAGCGCATTGCGGCCGATCTCGATCATCTTCACTTCCAGGTTGATCATCTGCTCATAGCCGCGACGGCTGACCAGACTGATGACCTGCGGGTAGCGCTTGACCAGCTCGGCCGCACGCCAGGCACCTTCCTCGGTGGGGTTCTGACCTTCCAGCAGGATCCGCTCGCCCAGCGCCCGGGCACGCACCCCGCTGTTCTCGCCCAGCAGCAGGTTCATGTCCTGCGCCAGCCGCACGCTGTTCGATTCCGTCACCAGAATCTGATACTTGCGAATGCCACCGCCCTTGAGCCACAGGTGCAGCGTCGTCTCACCCGGCGCTTCCGGAATCAGCAGGAGCTGCCGGTCATCCAGCCAGTTGGCCTGCAGCACGCGCCCCGAACCCAGCGCAATTCGCAGCACCTGGCCCACCTCCATCAGATGCCCCTGCCCCAGCGACAGGGTGATCGTTTCGACCGCATCCGCAGAGGTCAGCGTGGACGACGGACGCACAACGGATGCCGCAGGGCCCGCCTCATTCATGCGCGTGGTGGTGCGTGTGGGCGTACTTGTGGGCGCACTTGTGGACGTGCGCATCACGTCGGGCGTCGCGGCAGCAGGTCTGGGCGCTGCCGGCATGATCACGTCTCGGGCGGACGCGATCTCCTGACGGTTCGCACTGGAGGCACGTCCCGCTGCGTCAAGCTCCTTGCGCAGCTGCTGCTGTCGCTCGGCAGCAGCCAGCAGCGCGGCACGTCGGTCAACCGCCGGCCGGGCACTCGCCGTCGCAGATTTCATGTCAGGATGGATGTGCGGCGCAGCATCCTTCTGCGTGCCATTTTGCGCATCCCGCCGGGCAGCCACACGCATGGACGGCACACGTTCTGTCGATGCCGATGATGATTCCGTGGTCAGGGTGGGCGTCGATGTCGATGCCGATGCCGATTCCAACGTGGATCTCGATTCCGTGACGCGGGCCAGCAGGGCCTCCAGAGGATCTTCCTGCTGCCTGTTCTTCACGGCTCCTGTAGCTACGGGAACGACACTTCCGGACTTCACCTGCTTCGGGGCTCCATTGCTTGCTGAAGCCACCGGTACGCCCTGCGCGAGGGCCGACTGCATCGACAGCGCCCCCAGCAGCGCCACGCAGATCGTCCTGGGCCAGAAGAAACGGGAAGAGAACGGATCAGCCTTCACGGTGCGGTGTTCCTGCAGCGACGGTTCAAACGGAGATGGAATATGAGAGAACATGGCGTGCTCTGCTTTCACGAGAATTCGGAATGAGGGATCAGCGATTCATCGACGAATTGCCGGATGCCTCGGCCTGAACTTGCGCCTGCATCGGTGCCTGGGTCAGCGTCTGTGCCTGTGCCTGAACAGCCACCGTCGGTGTGGCAGGCTTGGCAGCCCCGGGCTGCAGGCTGTAGGCCGGCATCCGTCCGATCATCGGCTGGCCCATGCCCCCCACGATCATCTGCGGGCGACGGTCCTGCCGTGTCACCACCTTGCGGGGCGCCACCGCCGGACGTGCCGGCTGCGGGAACAGGCTGCGCAGGTCCACAGCCGCGGCGTCCATCGGCATGCCGTCGTCGGGGTTGCGCAGCACGGCCGTCAGCCGGCCGGCACGCTGCGCCACAATGAGACGTTGCGCCTGGCTGGGCGTCACTTCCACCGTCACCGACGAGAAGCTTCGAGCGTCACCATTGTCATCGGCCCCAGGACGCACCTGACGGCCCGTGGCCATCACCAGCAGGTTCTGCAGCAGCGGTACCGTGGCGTCGTGCTCGGCTTCACCACGCCCACTGGCCGAAGGGGGTCGTGCCGTCAGCAGCAGGTCGATGCGGTCCCCCGGCTGCAGCATGCCGGAGATGGAATTGATCTCGTCGACGGAGATGGTCAGTGCGCGGATACCCGGCTTGACGCGCGACGAGAACACGAGCTGCTCGGCGGACGATACGGCGGCCGTCGAGAGCATCTCGCCAGGACGCATGGACAGCAGCAGACGCTGGCCCACCAGGGCGTCGAACTGCTCCGGCGTCACCACCGAGCTGGACACGTATTCGGCCGGTACGGAGCGAATGGCCATCGTGTCGCCGCTCACGATATCGCCCTTGTCGAGTGTGGCATTGGCCACCACCACATCGACCATCTGCTGGGCCACAGGCGCCAGGCGCTCGCGCTCGGCCTGGACCTGTTCATTCACGTAGCGTGAGCCGGCATAGATCGCCACGCCACCGCACAGCATGGCGGCAGACATCAGCAACAGGTTTCGATGACGTTCGAGGATCCGGATGACAACGGGATTCATGGCAGTGACATGGCGTAGGAAAAGTGGGAATAGTTCTGCTGAATGGCGACCAGAATCTTCTTCATCGCGCTGGGTTCCCCATGAAAGAGGACCAGACACAGCGCAAGTCCGATCAGCAGATACTCGATGGAGGCCTGGCCGCGCTGTGAAAGCCGCCGTCGCCGGCCGATGTCGACATGATGCGCGGGTTCGTCTCCTGGGCCCATGTCACAATGAAGTCCCTGCAAACCTGGCCTAGTCCGGGCGGCGATTTCCGACGGACAGGCGGCCACAGGAATGATCCGATGCGTGACTTTCATCACCGCCTCCAGTGCATCACGGCAAATTGCCGATTACCCTGCTTCGAGACCGCCAGCACCACTTCCTCGCCCTGTCGGCCGTAGATGGTGGCCAGGGCATCCTTGCCGCCGTCCTGGCGCGAATCGCTGATGAGCTGATAGCCCTGCTTCTGCAGCTTTCGACCGATCCAGTTGTCCAGACGCACCACACTGTCGTCCGTACTGGCCACGAAGGTGCTGGTGCGATGGCCGCCGTCCACATGCGAAATGGCAGGCATCGGCCGTGCCGTGGCCGGCAGCAGCCCCTGGAACCAGCGCTCATCCTCGGCCAGCGCTGCCTCGGCCTTCTGGTCAGGCTTCCAGCGAATGCGCCGCCCCTCGATGCCCGGGCCACTGCGCTTCATCTCCACCGTCTCGATGACATCGCCGTCCATATGCGTCATGACCTGCCAGCCATCACGCTGGCTGCGCATCGGTGACAGGTCCGGACTTGCCCAGTCCTCCTCCAGACGGCGCATGGCGTCTTCCACAGAACCGCTGTCCCGGAACTGGCTGATGCTGACACGACCACCCGGCAGCAGGCTGTCGGTCATCAGCATCTGCTCATGCGGCTGAAAGCGTGGCGCAGCGTGGGCAGGCATCGACACCATGCCAATGCCTGCCAGCAGCAAGGCAGCCAGCATCGATCTTGCAGGATTGAACTTGTGCATGCTCATGGACGTGTCTCCGTGCTTGGTGGCGGGAGGCGGTCCTCCGGAACAATCTCCACATCCACCTGGTGGTAGTTGAACTTATTGCCGTTGCCTTTCTTGAAGACCGAGCTCGGCGCACGGATGAGGTGAACCAGGGGTTGATGAACCAGCTCGATGAACCGCTCAGGATCACCATTGGGCAAACGGTTCACCATGTCCGTCGGCAGAACATGGGCGACATCGTTGGTGGCCTTGATCAGCTCCCGACCGGATGGCAGGCGTCGCCCCTTGTCCAGACGAGACGCCAGGCTGCTGGCTTCCGATCCCTTGGCACTGGACGCATTCCAGGCATCGGCCAATATCCCCAGGCGGCTGTGGAAGGTCAGCATCGGGTCATGGTTCAGGTTCAGCTTGCCCCACAGCCACGTATCCATCGGTGCACGACTCTGCACCTGTGCCGAGAACAACCCGCCACGAGCCGCCAGCCCGAAACGGCCTGGGCCGGACACATCCGATGCAGCACTCAGGAGTTCTTCAACGCGCCGATGTCCCTTGAACGCGTCGAAATTCTCGTGATTGATCCTGAGCGCCACATCCTTGTAGCTCTGCAACAGCGCATTGCCTTTCCGGTCCACCCAGAAACGGTTCCGCTCCTGTTCCAGCTGATCATCCGCCGGGGTTTCATCCGATCGCAGGCCAAGCAACGTCTTGCTGAAATGGCGCCGACGGATCTGATCGGCAATGTCATCTGCTGCCTGGCCGTTTCGACAGGCCTCGAAGCGGACCGAACACTCGAAGGCTGCGGTGCGCGATGCCGACACCGTGGCCTGTCGCATGTCCTGGTACTTGGCCAGCAGCGGTACCGCCACAAAGAACGGCAGCATCACGAAGGAAATCACGACCATGGTTTCCGTCAGTGCCTGGCCACGTTGGCCGCGCCCTGAAAGGTGCTCCTTGAGGACCATGTTCATCTCCCGAGCGTTCCCAGAGCGCCCGCCATGACCCGCTCCTGCGCATCCACCCCCACCAGGCGAACCTGCCAGTAGGGGCTGTACATGCTGGCGTACTCCACCCGTTCATTTCCGCCCGGCGGGCGGCGGAAGTACACCTGAGCGGACGACATGGCAACCATGGCCGCATCTCCGTGGAAGTCTGCAAACGCGTCCTTGAGCTTGAGACGCCCTGCCCCCAGACCGGTCTGATCGGCCGTGTTGATCGTGTTCTTCTTCTGAATCACGCCAATCACCGTCACCTTGTCGGTGGGGAAACGGCTGTTCTCCCGCATGGCCTTGCTGTTCTCATCCAGATCCCTGACCGCGGGAAGGCCCAGGTAGGCTCTCGCCGACCAGAACCCGGATCGGTCGATCAGCCGATAGGCGCGCCCGTTATCATGCTTCTGGCTGCTGGCCTGCCCATTCAGGCGGTCCATGGACTGCTTGGGATCCTTGGCAATCTCGACGCCACTCCAGGCCAGAGGCATGGCTTCCCGCGTCCTTCTCTTGTGCCGCCATCTTCTATGATGGATGGACAACGTGTCATAGGACTGCCACCGATCCATGGCGTTGGTATCGTGATCCCGGATCATTTCCGTCTGACCGCGCCAGACCAGCACGTCCTTAGTCCCCAGTATCCGGAGAGTCAGTCCCCGATTCACCGAGTACTCATCCAGCGATCGCTGGACGAGATCCTTGAGCCGGCTCCGATCCTCATCACCATGGTTGCGGGTCATCTGCTCACCCAGCGTTCCACGGACCAGGTAGCCATGAAAGTGCTCGTCCGTCTTCTTCATCACCTCATTGGTGAGCTGGTTCAGCACATAGCCATTGGTCGTGCCCCATATCACATCCTGGCTGACCGCCAATGCATGGATGTAGGCGCTTCGTCCGGCCACTTCCACGGCGCTCATGATCCGAAGTGCCTTGTTCAGGTTGGTAACGACCCGTTCAACAGCGCGCAGATAGGCATTCAGGGGCGGGATCACTCTGGACACAGTTTCCAGGTTCTTGACGGCCTGGGTAATGAAGCCCGCGTATGAAACCAATGTCGCTGTCTGCGCAATGGCCACTTCGTTGAAGATGATGGCTCGGTTGCTGTAGGCGTAGTAGTTGAAGGCACGGGCTCGCCAGAGGCCAGCGCTATAGGCAGCGGCATCCGTGGCGTTGACCAGGCGCATGCGGGCGGTGGTCACCTGTCCGGTGGAAAACTGATAGAAAGTCAGCACCGCCACGATGACCAGCAGGAACATGCCGAAGATCAGCGCCTGGCCAGACTGTCGCGCAGCAGGTGGGCTGACGGTTCGATGAAAAAGAACGGCCCGGGTGTGCGGGCAGCCGGGCCGGATCGTGTGTCGCATCACATCATGCTCCAGACGAGTTGACGGACAATGCGGAGTCGATGGTCACAAGGGGGCGGCTTCGGCGAGTACAAGGCGTCTGTCCTGCCCGATGCAGCCCCGACCCCTGTCGGACGCCGCATCGGAGGCACGGAAAGACCGGATGACCGAAGCCGCGCTCCCTGCCATCAGTGGTTGTTGCTGTTGTAGTTGTTGAGCGTGGCCTTGGCCTTGGCGGCATTGACCGCCTTGTCGCTGGCGCTCTTGGCCTCCTTGATGCCTTTGTCCGCATTCTCGCCAGCCAGCTCCAGCGCAATGCCGGCAGTGGCGCCGCGTACTGACTGACCCAGGAAGGAATAGACGCCGATGGCGGCCACACCCACCAGTGCAACGATGACGATGTATTCCGTCATGCCCTGACCCAGCGATTTACGGCGGGCAACGGTACGGGTGGCGGTGCGGGGGGTGCTGATTGCTTGTGCCATTTGGAAGCTCCGTGTGGCTTGTTGAAGGAGGCTCCATCTTGGCGGATCAAGGCCTTTCCGACGATCGGCATCGCGGATGGCCCGGCCTAGTCCGACAGGTGTCCGTGGGGACTGAAATGCGCGGCCCATCGGTATCCGACAGCTGTGATCGATTTCCTGAAGTGGCGCATGCTCTCTGGGAAAACGCCTTCACCTGGTCGAGAACCCGGGAGAAATAAGCACAGACAAAAGGCAGATTTCCTTGCCTGGTCATGCGGGCGCTCGTTCCGATGGCTAGGTCGATCGGCCGATCAGAATGGCCGCTCATCCGGCCCATCACGTTCACGGCACCAGTGTTGACCCAGCCTCTCCCCTCTTTTTTCATGCCATTCACGGTCCTCCCATGCGAATGGCAAGGCAGGCGCCAATGAAAACGGGCCGGGTGACGCTGGTTGCGTCATCCCGACCCGCTTCATGGGCGGTGCCCCCCCCTACTCAGGCACCGTCAGCTTCCCGGCTGAATGGCAGATACCTGGATCAGCCCTTGGACTTGTCGAAGAACTGTTCGTCTTCGGTGGAGCCCTTCAGCGCCGTGGTGGAGCTTTCAGCACCCTCGATGGCGGTGGTCACCGCATCGAAGTAGCCGGTACCGACCTCACGCTGGTGCTTGACGGCCGTGAAGCCCTTGTCAGCGGCGGCGAACTCGGCCTGCTGCAGCTCGACGAAGGCCGACATGTTTTCACGTGCATAGCCGTAGGCCAGGTTGAACATCGAGTAGTTGAGGGCGTGGAAGCCGGCCAGCGTGATGAACTGGAACTTGTAGCCCATGGCACCCAGTTCACGCTGGAACTTGGCGATGGTGGCGTCGTCCAGGTTCTTCTTCCAGTTGAAGCTGGGCGAGCAGTTGTAGGCCAGCAGCTTGCCGGGGAACTGCTTGTGGATGGCCTCGGCAAAGTTGCGGGCATACTCCAGGTCCGGCTTGCCGGTCTCGCACCACACCAGGTCAGCATACGGTGCGTAGGCCAGACCCCGCGAGATGGCCTGGTGCAGGCCCGGCTTGGTGCGGAAGAAGCCTTCGACGGTACGCTCGCCGGTCAGGAAGGGCTTGTCGTTGTCGTCCACGTCGGAGGTGACCAGGTCAGCTGCCTCGGCGTCGGTACGTGCCACCAGCACGGTGGGCACGCCGCACACGTCAGCCGCCAGACGGGCTGCGATGAGCTTGGCCACGGCTTCACGGGTGGGCACCAGCACCTTGCCGCCCATGTGACCGCATTTCTTGACGGAGGCCAGCTGGTCCTCGAAGTGGACACCAGCAGCGCCGGCATCGATCATGGCCTTCATCAGTTCGAAGGCGTTGAGCACGCCACCGAAGCCGGCCTCGGCATCCGCCACGATGGGGGCGAAGTAGTCGACGTAGCCGGCATCGCCCGGGTTCTTGCCCTCGGACCACTGGATCTGGTCAGCGCGGGTGAGCGTGTTGTTGATGCGGCGGACCACCTGCGGCACCGAGTTGGCCGGATAGAGCGACTGGTCGGGGTACATCTCGCCCGCACCGTTGGCGTCACCCGCCACCTGCCAGCCCGACAGGTAGATGGCCTTCAGGCCGGCCTTGACCTGCTGCATGGCCTGGTTGCCGGTCAGCGCGCCCAGGGCGTTGATGAAGGGCTCTTCGTTGAGCAGCTTCCAGAGCTTTTCGGCCCCACGGGTGGCCAGCGTGTGCTGGGCCTGCAGCGAACCGCGCAGCCGCACCACGGTGTCTGCGCTATAGCCACGACGAACACCGCGCCACCGTGGGCTCTCCGACCATTCTTTCTGTAGGGCCTGAGCTTGCTGTTCGCGTGAAGTCATGATGCTTGTCTCCTGTTGTGACGATGAAAGCCGTGGGTCTGGCGGGAGAGGCTCGGCTGGCCTGTCCGTCGATCCGTCATGTGTCCATGATAGGCCTTCATTGCTGCAGGGCAACTAGGGAAAGCCCCCAAAACAGGGCAAGAAAAATTCCCTTCAAAAACAATCAACTAAAGAAATATTTTCGTATTGCGACAAGAATATTTTGTAATAAGAAATCTCGACGCTGCTTTGCAAACAACCGGCATTTCATATTGCGGAACATGCTTCACCCTTCTGAAAACCAGGGCTTTTGCCGATCTATTGCCGATCTATTTTCGCTCGTACGACAGCGCCGCCGTCCCGGCATGACGGTGCTGCCTCCGATGCTCAGGCGCCACGCAGGGCACGCAACGGCGGGGTATCCAGCAGACGCCAGATGTTCCAGCCCCCTGCCAGCACGATGAACAGCATGCTGGCCAGGATGCTGCCCGAGAGCAGCCACAGGCTGGGCTGGTAGGCAAAATCAAAGACCTCCCGGGCCAGCAGCCAGCCCAGCAGCGTGGCGCCGGCAGCCCCCATCAGCCCGGCCAGCAGGCCGGTCAGGGACAGTTCCAGCAGCTGCACGAGGCCCAGCTGCCGGCGTGATGCCCCCAGGGCACGCATCAAGGCCACTTCGGCCACCCGTTCGTCGCGCACGCTGCCCATGGCGGCGTAGAGCACCACGCAGCCCGCGGCCAGCGTGAACAGGAACAGGAACTGCACGGCCTGCACGACCTGGCCGATCATCGTCTGGATCTGCGCCGTGATGGCGCCCGTATCGACAATGGTGAGGTTGGGCATGGCACGGGTCAGCTGTCGCACCAGCCCTTCCCTGCCGGGCGGCAGATGGAACGAGGTGATCAGGCTCTGCGGCTGTGTGGCCAGCGCCGCGGGCGAGCCGATCATGAAGAAGTTGACCTGCATCGAATCCCACTTCAGCTCCCGGCTGCCCACCAGGGTCATTTCCACGGGCTGGCCGGCCACATCGAAGCGCAGGTGGTCACCCAGCTTCAGGCCCAGGGTGTTCATGATGCCAACCTCGGCCGAGACCTCGGCGGCCTGGGGATGGATCCAGCGGCCGGCAGCCAGCCGATTGTGGCCCGGCATCCGGTCGGTGTAGGAGAGATTGAATTCGCGGTCAACGAGGCGCTGGGCCCGATCGTCCGGATAGTCCTGCGGGCGGACGGAGCGGTCGTTGATGGCCACCAGGCGCCCCCGCACCATCGGGTAGAGCGGCACCTCGCCCAGGCCAGCCTCGGCCAGCATCCGGCGGACATCCCCCTGCTGATCGGGCTGGATGTTGATGACGAAGCGGTTGGGGGCGTCAGGTGGCGCAGCCTGCTGCCAAGCGGCCAGCAGGTCATTGCGGACGACGGTGAGCAGCAGCAGCGCCATCAGGCCGATGGTGAGCGCCACGATCTGCACGGCCGTCATGGACAGTCGCCGGGACCAGCCCGTCAGCGCCAGGCGCAGCACCAGTGCCCAGCCGCCACGGGTCCGTTTCGGGCGTAGGCGTGCGGCCAGCCAGACCCCGCACATGGCCAGCAGCACGAAGGCCAGGCCAGCAACGACAAAGCCGCCCAGGGCCAGCAGCGACAGACGGGCCTCACCCACCAGCCAGAACAGCAGCAGACCGAAGGCCCCCAGCGCCACGATCAGCACCAGCCAGACGGACAGGCCGGGAGCGCCCAGGTCACGGCGCAACACGCGCAATGGCGTGACGCCGGCCAGTCGCAGGACAGGGACAGCGGCAAAGCCCAGCACCAGCACCACGGCCACCAGCAAGGCCTGCAGCGCCGGCCAGGCCGAAGCGGCAGGCAGCGAGGTCTCCAGCATCACGCGAGCCACGCCAGTGAGCGCATGGTGGGCCACCCAGCCCAGGGTGACGCCCAGGGCGCCCCCGGCCAGTGCCAGCCAGAGCATCTCCAGCATCAGGGTCCGGGCCAGCACGCGCTGGGTCAGCCCCATGGCCTTCAGGATGGCAAAGCCATCCAGGTGGCGTTCGGCAAAGCGGCGGGCACCCAGGCCGATGGCCACGGCGGCGATCAGGGCCGACAGCAGCGAGACCAGCGCCAGGAACTGGCGTGCGCGTGCGAGCGTGTTCTGGATCTCGGGGCGACCTGCTTCCAGATTCTCCAGATGCTGACCTGCGCCCAGGCGGGGCTGCAGCCAGTCCTGGAATTCTGAAACGGCCTGCGCCTCCCCGGCCACCAGCAGGCCATGGCTGATGCGACTGCCGGGACGGACCAGGCCAGTGGCTGGCAGATCGTCGATCGACAGCATCAGTCGTGGGGCGAAGTTGACAAACGAAGCGCCGCGACTGGGCTCCATCAGGATGAAGCGGTCGATGGTGAAGGGAGCATGGCCCAGGGTCAGCGTGTCCCCGAGTTTCAGACCCAGCGCCTGCGCCAGGGATTCGTCCACGAAGACGGAACCGGCCGGCGGGCCATGCTGGATGGTCTGCGATGCACGTGCCTGCAGATCACCAGGCGCGGTCGGTGCGGAGGCCGACGAAGGGCCTCGGGCGGATGCCTGCTGCGCATCCACCGCCCTGCCTGGGGACGCTCCGTCATCGGTTCCGGACACACCCGCGGACGGACCGGCTTCGTCGGCCGTGACGGTCAGTTCACCCCGCAGCGGGTAGTCATGACTGACGGCAAGCACCGAAGCCAGCTGCGTGGGGGGAAGTGCCTCGCTCTCGTCTTCTTCATCCGCGGCCGGCGTGGAAGACTCGGCCATGGCCATGCTGGGAAACGAGGCGGTATGCGCCACCCGAAGCCCCAGTGCCCGTGCCTTCCGGGTCCAATCCTCAGGAATGGGCCGGTCGGCACGAAGCACCAGATCCCCACCCAAGAGGTGCAGGGCCTGTTCGTTCAGTGCACGATCCAGTCGATCAACAAAGAAGCCGACGGTAGTCACGGCTGCCACCGCTACCAGCAGAGCCACCAGAAGCAGGTTCAGCTCACGGGCCAGCAGGTCGCGCCACAACAGCAGGAAGGAAAGGCGCAGGGCAGAGGCACGCGAGGCAGTCGGTGACATGGTCGGAGAGGGAAGCAAGGAGACGAAGCGGGCAAAGGGCGTTCTCAGCCGCCTGCAGGAGGCGCGGCGGGCGCCGGGGTATCCACCGGTGTGGCCTTCAGGCCCTCATCCACCGCAGCCAGCACGTCGGCTGTGGCCGGGATGACGCCGACGCCCCCGAAGCTGGCACAGTAGCTGTCCCCCGAAACGGCGCACTGCACGGCATCGAAGTCGGCAAAGATGCCGATCGTGGGACGCCCCAGTGCACCGGCCAGATGGGTGAAGCCCGTATCAAGGCCAACGACGATGCGGGCCATGCGGATGACGCGGGCGGCATCGCGCACCGACAGGAAAGGAGGAACCACCGAGGCGGTGGCCTGGGCGCCCGCTGCCTGGACAGCCGCATCGGCCAGCCGCCGGGCGCGTGCCTCTTCGGCCGGAGAACCCCAGAACCAGACCAGGTCCAGCCCGGCCCGCTGCAGGTGGACGGCCACCTCCAGCCACTGCGCCTCGGGCCAGAGCTTGGCGTCACGGCTGGCACCGGTGACCAGCAGCGCCATGGGCCGCCCCTGCGGCAGCCAGGGGGCTTCGTCGATGCCCAGGTGCGGCACGGTCAGGCCGAAGCGGGCCGGCGTGTCGATGGAATAGCCGAAGGCGCCGGCACCGATGGCACGATTGCGCCGCACCACGTGCCAGTCACGCGGGACCGGCACGGGACGATCGTAGGCGAGCGCCGCCAGCGGCTCCCGGGCCGAGGCACGGTCGGGGCCCACGCGCACGCCGCCCCGGGCCATGCGCACGACAGCCGCGCTCTTGAGGAGTCCCTGGCAGTCGAGGATCCAGTCATAGCGACGGCCGCGCAGTGTCTGCCAGAAGGCCTGCATGGCCGCCCGTGTCTCGGACTTGCCCAGCGACTTTCGCCAGCGTCTCCAGGACAGCGGGATGACTTCATCGACGGCCGGATTCATGGCCGGCAAGGCCGAGAAAGCCGATTCGACGATCCACTCGATGCGCGCATCCGGAAACTGTGCACGCAGGTCGGTGGCCAGGGGCTGGGCATGGACGACGTCCCCCATGGAGGACATCTTGACGATCAGGATCCGGTTCATCGGCAACAGACAGCAGAAAAACAGGCGGCAGAAACTGAAACGCCGCACCAGCCCAGGGACCGGTGCGGCGTTTCAGATAAGAACGAATAACGTCAGAAAAGATCAGCTGAGACCAAGCTCACGGAGCATGTTACGCTCTTCGATGGCCCGACGCGCCTCGCGCAGACGCTTGGCCTGCTCGGTGACGGCGATGTCCGCATAGTCTTCCGGGCGCGATTCGACGCGACCGGCACGCATACGGGCGGCATGCCGAGCCGTGACGATGGCGCTATGATGATGCGCGGTCATGGCTGAATTAGGTTTACGAGTCGATTTCATCCCTGAGTCCCGTTAAGCTAAGAATGAAAGGCGTGCTTCTTGCAGGCGCAGGAAGGAATTGTCGCCGAAACACAACAAAAACCCTTTGCTTGAGCAAACTTCCGAAACACGATGAGATTGAATAGTATAACACACCGCCGCCTGTCGGTCGCCATCGTCCTTTTCTCCTGGGGCAGTGTCGGCGTGGCACTGTTCACACAGCACGTGCTGGGCATGCAGCCCTGCCCTTGGTGCATTGCTCAACGCGTCCTGTATCTGCTGTGTGGCGCGCTGGCCATGCTGGCCGCCCTTGCGCCCGTCAGAAGCTCGGCGGGACGCGTCATTGCCACGCTCTTTTCCGCGACCGGCATCGTGGCAGCTGGCGGCGCACTCGTGACGGCGCTCTATCAGCATTTCGTGGCAGCGGCCAGCGGTTCCTGCGCCGTCACGGCAGCCGACCGTTTCCTGATGAACACCGGCCTGGCCGACTGGCTGCCCGAAGTCTTCGAGCCGCGCGCCTCATGCGCCGAGGCAGACCAGGCGCTGATCGGACTGCCCTATTCCATCTGGAGCGCCATTCTTGCGGTCATCCTGCTGGTGTTGGGCGGGCTGGCGCTTCGGGCATTGTGGCGATCACGCGTCCGATGATCGCGGCGTGGCAGAATGCGGGCTGAAGGCCGCAAGGCAGAGCCTGCATTCCAGAGCCATTTTTCGGGTCCCCGCATCCTTATCCATGACCCCCTCATCCTCCCCCAACCCCACCGCTGCAACCGCGCCCCTCATCGCGCTGCTGGATCGCCACCCGCTGTTCTCGGGGCTCCCCCAGCCCGTTCTGATGCAACTGGCCGAGAACGCCTGGCACCAGACACTGGACGCAGGCGAAAGCGTGTTCCACGAGGGAGATCCCGCCACCCATTACCTGCTGGTGGAAAGCGGACAGCTGGAGATGGTGCGCTTCAGCCAGGAGGGTGACGAACATGTCTTCCAGTCCTTCGGCCCCAACTCGCTGGTGGCCGAGGCCGCCATGTTCATGCAGCATGGCCGCTATCCGATGAGCTCCCGCGCCGGCAGCGGGTCCGTGGGCATCTGGCGGCTGTCGGGCATCAGCCTGCGTGCCACCTGCGAGGCCCACCCGCCCCTGGCCACCCGGATGCTGCAGCGCTTCAGCCAGCGGCTCTACCACCGCGTCAACGAGGTGGAATGGCTGACCAGCAGCACGGCCCAACAGCGTCTGGCGGCCTATTTCGTGGCACTGCGCAAGCAGCAGGGCGACGAGCTGAACTTCCCCCAGAGCCAGCGCCATGTGGCGGCCCAGCTCGGCATCCGCCCCGAAACGCTGAACCGTCTGCTGGCCGACTGGCAGCAGCGTGGCTGGATCGCGGGCTCACGCCGCAAGTGGACCCTGTCCGAACCCGAGCCGCTTGTCCGCATGGCCGAGGGACGCGTGCGACCGTTCTGAGCAGGAGCCCTCAACAACAAGGGCCGGAAGGATCTCTCCTTCCGGCCCTTTTCTTGTGCCCCGGGATCCCCGGGGCGCTGACGTCGTGGCGTCAGCTGATGCCGATCAGCGGCCCAGCAGGCCCTTCAGGGCGTCCTTGGCCTTCTTCGTGTCGACCTTCTCTTCGAGCTTGCTGCCCAGGCCGCTCTTTTCCAGGCTCTGCTTGAGCTTGTCCTCGGCCTTGCCCTTCAGTTCCTCGCCCACCTTGGACTTCAGGGCATCCTTGGCAGCAGCCGACCAGTCGATCTGCCAGGACGGCGCATCGAACGGACCGTTCAGGCGCACGGGAATGGTCACGCCCTTCAGGTCAGCCAGCTCGCGTCCACCCTGCCCGCTGCTGGTACCGACCACCGACGCACGCACCGTGTAGTCCAGCACACTGCGACCGATGTCGATGGAACCATCTCCACCGACCCGCAGCAGCGGCGACTTCAGCGAAAGGTCATTGCTGCGCGCCACACCGTTCTGCAGCTGGAAGCTGACCGACATCTCGGTGAAGTCGGTCTTCTGGGTCTTGTCGGAGGCCTGGTTCTGGGTACCGGTATTGGCCTTGAACATGTTGCGCGCCTCGCGCAGCTTCTCGCCCAGGTTGATGCCCTTGAGCGCGCCGTCCTTCAGGGCCACCGAGGCATTGCCACCCAGTGAGCGCTTCATCGCCTCCACCGTGGCTCCACCCGTGTTGACGGCCAGGTTCAGGTTGCCGCTCCCTTCCAGCATGTCCTGGTTGGCCAGCGCCTTCAGCAGCGGCTCGATGGAGATGCCGGTGAGATCAGCCTTCAGCGTCACCTTGTTGGCCGCAGGCGACGAGCCGGTCGTGACCGTGGAAGAAGCCGCCAGCTTGCCCTGGTAGAGCGCAGCCGTCACCGGAGACAGCACGAGCTGGCCGTTGGCAACCTTGGCGTTGGCCTTGAGCTGGCGCATTTCCAGGCCGCGTGCAATCAGATGACCAATGCCCACCCGCGCATCCACCGTCAGTCCCTTCAGGGCCGACAGGTCCACCGGCGTCTCGGCGGGATTGCCCGTGGTCGAGTCGGGGGCCGGCGCAGCCGCTGCATCGGTCTTGGCCGGCGGGAACAGACGATCCACATTGAGGGAATCGGCGTCCAGGGCCACCGTGATCTTCGGCGTCTTGAAGCCGTTGACACCGGCCTTCAGGGCCATCTTCGCCTGGTCCAGCAGGGCCGACAGATCAGCCGCAGCAGTTTCCTTCTTCAGATCGGCCGACACCTGACCGCCCAGCTTCAGCGACGAGGCCGCTTTCGACACCGACGGATCCTCGATGTCGACCTGACCATCCAGCGCCGTGAGCTGGTAGCGACCAGCCGCCAGACTGGCCTGAACCGGCGTGGCCAGCTTGGTCGTCACGGTACGTCCGTCCTGCGTCAGCTTCGCATCCAGCCCCAGGCTGTTGACCTTCAGATCATCAGCGGTGCCACCGACACCGGCCAGCGTCAGCACGGCCGACAGCCATTCCTTGTCGCCCAGGCTCACCTTGGCCTGGACCGTGTCACCCGAAGCCTTGTCGCTGGCAATGGCCAGCTTCGGCGCCGCCACCGTACCACGGAAGCTGTCAGCCCCCATCCGGCCCTGGGCATCCAGCGCCAGGTCGTTCAGATCAATGACCGGGCCCTGCGGATCAAACGAAAAACCCTTGAGCTTGAAGGCAAACTGCTGCACCTGCAGCGTGTCGATGGCGCCCTTGAGACCGGCGCTGAAGTCACGCAGCCCATACCGCCCCTGCTCCAGGTCGATCTTGAGCTGGCCCTTCATGTTGAAGTCGCCACGCGCCTCGGGCGAGGTGGCACCAAAGCCCAGCGACAGCGAGACAGGTGTCTCGATGACATTGGCCAGCGGTCCGGTCTCGACGTTGAGCCGCTCCAGCGTGTAGGTCTGACCGGCCTGGCGGTCATCGAAGACCACGCGCGCGTTGGCCAGCGTCACCCCGTTCACGTGGAAAGCGGGGATCTTGGCGGCAGCCTCCGGCTCGGCCGGCTGCTCCTGGGCGGGCGCATCCTGGGCGCCCAGCAGGTCGTCGATGCTCATGCTGCCATCGGCCTGGCGCACCACCTTGGCCTTCAGGCCATCGATGGTGACCGTGTCAGCCTGGACATCCCCTTTCAGCAGCGGCAGCAGCGCCACGCTGACCTGCGCCGACGTCAGGCTGGCGGCCTCCTGCTCGGGCTGATTGGGCTCGGACAGCCGCACCTCCGGCAGCGTGACCCCGACATGGGGAAAGATCGACAGCTTCAGGTCGCCCTCGAACGAGAGGGTGCGGTTGTAGCGCGTTGCCACGAAGTTGGCAATCTGCGGCTTGAAGTAATTGACATCGACAAAACTGACCGCGACGGCGGCCACGACCAACAGGCCCACCAGCACGCCGACGACGATCGACAACTTCTTGATCATGACTGGACTCCAATCAGTGAATTCAGATGCGCGGCCAGCGAGGCAACCTCGGCATCGACCTGCACAGGCGGCCGTCCGGGCTCGTGCAGCGCCCGCAGCAGGCGCCGCAGCGTTTCCTCTCCCGGCAGCACCGGCCCGAAGAACCGGGGCTGGCCCTTCACCGTGACCAGCAACGTGGGAAAGGTCTCGATGTCGAGATCTCCCAGCAGCTCGTCATCGTCCTCCACATCGACCCAGGCAAAAGCGGTTCCAGCGTGGCGTGGCGCCTCGTCGGCCAGCATGGTCCGATAGTCGCGGCAGGTGCCGCACCAATCGGCACACAGGCAGATGACCATGGTCTCGGTGCCACCTTCCGGACGATGGATCAGCAAGGAGGAATCGGACATGTAGACGGCGAAGACGTGACCCGGGTTGACAGGGGCAGAGAGGGATACGACCCAAAGGACGGTTTGCGGGACACAGATCCCAGCAGGGTAGCACGCCTCCATTATAGAAGCATGACATGCCCCGGCATCCATCCTGCCCCGATAGCCGCCTGCACTACCCGGTGATGCGTCGGCGCGACAAATCGGCGACAAAGACGCTTTCCGCCGAAGTCCAGAACGTGATGGATTCGACAGACAACCTGCCGCATACCCCGGATGATCATGGAATTTCCCTTACGGCACATGCCCCCATGGAGGCCAGACAGTTCCTCACCCCATCCCTGGTTGTCGACGGCAGCCAGCTGGCATTCGTCGGCCCCATCGAACCGGGCCGGGAGGCCGAGACCTTTGCCACCCTGCTGACCTTCACCACGTTTGCGGAGAAATCCGACTCCGTCATCGACGAGGCCTACACCCTGGCCTGCGCCAGTACCGGCACTTCCAGCCGACTCGACGAGAACCGCTGGTACGACATTGCCCGCGAGTACTACGAAGAGTACCTGGAACAGCTGAACACGGCCTCCCCGGCCGAACTGCAGAGCCACCTGGACTGGCTGGACGTGCATTTCTTTGCCCGGCATCCCGGCTACGAAGGCGCGCGGATGATGATCGAGCGGTTTCTGGTGACGCACGGTGGACCACTGCACTAGACGGCTCTTGAAATTCCCGCAGGTCTCCTCATCTTCTGGGCACGGGCGCTGAATCATCGGGCCCGTTCACATTCCATCGCTTGATCTTCGAGGATAAGGAAACCATGAACCAGTTCGACTTCGCCCCCCTGTACCGCTCCGCCATCGGCTTCGACCGCATGGCACGCATGCTCAACAACTCGCTGCGCAACGACGCCCAGCCCAGCTACCCCCCCTACAACATTGAGGTCTTCGGCGAGAACGCCTACCGCATCACCATGGCGGTGGCCGGCTTCGACCGCTCGGAAATCGAGATCGAAGTCGAACAGGACGGCCTGAAGATCACCGGCCGCAAGCGCCCCGCCGCCTCGCAGCCCACCTATCTGCATCGCGGCATCGCCGCCCGTGACTTCGCCCACCGCTTCCAGCTGGCCGAGCACGTGCGCGTCGTCGGCGCCTCGATGAACAACGGCCTGCTCGACATCGACCTGGTGCGCGAGATTCCCGAAGTCATGAAGCCGCGCCGCATCGACATCGCCGATGGCTCTGCAGCGCCCCGTGCCGATGTGCTGGGCAATCCGTCCCAGACCCAGGGCGACGCCACGACGGCTGCCCCCCAGAACGTCTGAGCCACCGCGCTGGCGCATCCTGTCCGGTGCCTCATCATCCGCACGTCATCGCCGCTGCATGATGACAGGTCGTGCCCCCCGGACCCGGACCAGGCACCGGAAACAGAAAAGGCACCTTCGGCACGCATCCGCGGCCCAAGGTGCCTGACAGGCAAGGCAGCAGATCCTGAACGCCCCGCTGCACATCCCGCACCGGGGCGTTTTCACGCCGTCAGTTGTTGTTCATCAGCTCGGCACGCAGACGGTCACGCGCAAAGTTCTTCTCGGCATTGGTAAGCTTGCCGTGCCCCAGGTCAGCATAGATGTGATGGATCAACAGGCGGTCCAGGGCCGCGTCGATGCGACGGCTGGTCGGATCGATTTCCGAGCACAGACCGGCCTGTTCCTCGACGAAGACCTTGACGGACTCGATGATCTGCTGCCGGCTCTCGTCATCCAGCGGCGTGTGCTCATTGCGCATGCCCGGGTAGGCCGACGCCGAAGGCGGCGCACCATAACCACCGGCGCCCCCTGCCACCGCACCGGCCAGGCCGCTGGCGTAGGACGCAGGCTGGCTGTATTCATAGTCACCGGCCTGCGTGCTGGAGGCCATCGGCGCTGCCGGCGGCACATAGCGCATTACGGCCGACAGGTCATAGACATTCAGACGTGCCACACGATCGGCACGGCTGGTGATCTCGAAACTCTGGCGATGCGAAACGCCCAGCTCGGTGTCCTCGACACCGATGACGGCAATACGCACGCCCTTCTTCTGGGCCATCTCGATACCGATGGCGAAGTCGCCGTCCCCCGTCACCAGGGCGGCATCGGAAATGGCACCGTTGCTGGCCAGCTCGATCAGGTCGGTAACAATCAGGGAATCAACACCCCGCTGCTGGCCTGCCGCATTGACGATGCCCGAACGGAAATGCACATCCGGAAGCTCGGCAATGGCTCGTTGCTGCGGCGACAGCCCGCTGGCCATCACGCCGTCATACCAGTACACCCGCAGCAGTTCGCGGGTGGTGAGGCCCAACGCGGTACGCGTCTTTTCCAGCAGCAGATTGATCAGGGCTGCCGGATTCATGACCTCCAGGTGATGTCGCTTGGTGGAGGCGCGCTCGCTGACGATTTCTGCCGACTGATGCAGCAGATAACCAGCGTCCACCATGACTACAAAACGATCCATGTCGAGAGATTCCATTAAGAAAGTAACTAACTAGCGCAGGCTTCCGATTGTGTGATTGATTTGTCCGACCCTGGGTCGCAGCCTGCTGTTAACACGATTCAGTACATCCAAAACGCTCGTCACGGCCTCCAGAGAGGAGCCCCTGCCGCCCCCCCGGTGAACAGCATCCCACTCGCAGGTGCCAGACGACGATTGCTGAGAAACCCAGCCATCGTGGCAGTCGCAGCCAGTGCTCGGGGAAAGTACCTCTTTGGTTAGCATGGGCAATGATCCACGTCAAAGTTCGTGACATGCCACGCTCCATGTACCTATAGCGCAACACACCGGTAACACTAGCGCCTCGCCCCCCCCCTACACCAAGTTAAGCCCAGCACAGACCCCACAGCCGACTTAGCCCCTACCAGACACTGTTTCGCAGCATGAGCGCAAGCGGACATAACGCAACAATATCATCCTTAGACATTTTCCAAGACTTAATAATATCTATCAAAATATGGATAAAAGCTTCCTTAGGGAAAGTTTGAATAAGCCTCCGATCTGAGAAAATCGGGGTCAGCAACCGGACACAGAGGAACGAGACGGGATGAAGCAGTGGAGCTTTGCTGATGCGGAGTATGCGGTCAAGCGCAAGCAGACGCGGCGGGAGAAGTTCCTGCAAGACATGGACCGGGCAGTCCCGTGGAAGGTGCTGGCCGATCTGATCGAGCCACACTACCCGAAGGCAGGCAAGGGCCGGCGTCCGTATCCACTGGAAATGATGCTGCGGATTCACTTCATGCAGCAGTGGTTTTCGCTGAGCGATCCGGCCATGGAAGAGGCGCTGTACGACATGGCCTCAATGCGTGGGTTCGCGGGTTTGTCGCTGTCCTCGACAAGTGTTCCGGACGAGACGACGATCCTGAACTTTCGGTACCTGCTGGAGAGAAACGGGCTGGCTGCAGAGATCCTGCAGGCCGTGAACCAATGGCTTTCGGAGCAGAACCTGCTGGTGCGCCAGGGCACGATCGTGGATGCGACGCTGATCGATGCACCCTCGTCGACGAAGAACAAGGCAGGCGTAAGGGATCCGGAGATGCATCAGACGAAGAAGGGCAATCAGTGGTTCTTCGGCATGAAAGCGCACATTGGCGTAGATGTACACAGCGGTCTGGTGCATACGGTGGCGGGCACGGCAGCCAATGTCAATGACGTGAGCTAGGCGCATGCGCTGCTGCATGGACAGGAAGAGATGGTTCTGTGTGATGCGGGCTACCGGGGCGTGCAAAAGCGGCCGGAGAACGTGGACAGGCAAGTGAGTTGGCTCGTGGCGATGAGGCGTAGTGAGCGCAAGGTCCTCAAGGGAAGGCTGGGTCGGATGAAGGAACGGATGGAAAAGACCAAGGCGAGCTTGCGTGCTCGAGTGGAGCACCCGTTTAGAGTGATCAAGCGTCAGTTCGGCTATGTGAAGGTCCGCTACCGAGGGCTGGCCAAGAACACAGCCCAGCTGATGACGCTGTTTGCACTGAGGTGCGCCCATGAAGGGCGCTGTGACCGCCAAGGCGGCCTGATCATAAGCGGTCATGGCCTGTTTGAGGCCAGGTTTTCGTCAGGCGAAAGCGGTAGGCCTCGTTTTATGCCC
>ERZ772967.273-NODE-273-length-44456-cov-25.791469_pt1 | contig 44456 bp, 34 predicted proteins | sample MGYA00511677_ERZ772967 | MGnify/ENA primary metagenome ERZ772967 (study PRJEB29015, sample SAMEA2737931) | human oral metagenome | biome: human oral; feature: human-associated habitat; material: dental | place: China | collected 2146 ...
GACAAGAAAGACGGCGACAAGAAAGACGGCGACAAGAAAGACGGCGACAAGAAAGACGGCGACAAGAAAGGCGACGGAGAAAAGGACCACGAAGACGGGAAAGAACACGACCACGCGGAGGGCCACGACCACGGCGACGCCGCCGATCCTCATTTCTGGCTCGACCCCGCGCGGATGAAGCGCGCCGCCGACGCGATTGCGGCCGAGCTTTCGAAGAAGGACCCCGACCACGCCGACGCCTACAAGAAGAACAACGAGGCCCTTCAGAAGAAGCTCGACGGGCTCGACAAGTCCTTCCAGACCGGCCTGGCCACGTGCGAACGCCGCTCGATCGTCACGACGCACACCGCTTTCGGCTACCTGGCGGACCGTTACAAGCTTTCCCAGGTGGGACTGTCCGGCATCGACCCCGAGTCCGAGCCGAGCCCTGCCACGCTGGCCAAGGTCAAGAAGTACGTCCAGGAGAACGGGACCACGACGATCTTCACCGAGGAGCTCGTCAGCGGCAAGCCCGCCGAGACTCTCGCGAAGGAGACGAACACCGTCACCGCGGTTCTCAGCCCGCTCGAGTCCAAACCCGAGAAGGGCGACTACCAGGCGGCCATGACGGACAACCTGACGGCGCTCAAGAAGGCCCTCGCCTGCAAGTGACCCCGCGCGAGGCCGGTGGCATGCGATCGGCGCGCAGACGGGCAAGCACCGGGTAGCCGACGGACATATGATTGCCGTGCCGACGGACGCGTAATCGGCGCGCAGACAGGAGAACGATGAACGCCATTCCCGTGGCCGTGGAGGGCCTCGCCGTGCATTTGGGCGGCTCGCGCATTCTCGACGACGTGGCCCTGAGCGTCGCTTCCGGCGAATCCGTCGCCTTCCTCGGCGCCAACGGCTCGGGCAAATCGACGCTGGTGCGCGCCATTCTCGGCATCGTTCCGGCCTCCGCCGGAAGCGTCGAGCTTTTCGGGGAGAGCGTCGCCGCAAGAAAGTCCGTTCCCTGGTCTCGGATCGGGTACGTCCCTCAGCGGGTGACCGCGTCTTCGGGCGTGCCGGCGACGGCGCTCGAGGTCGTCCGCTCAGGCTTGCTCGGGCAGGGCCGCCTGTGGGCCGACGTCGGCCCGAGGGCCAAGCGCAAAGCGTTGGAGGCCCTCTCTGCCGTCGGCCTCGAGGACAGGGCCCGCGACCACGTCCAGGTTTTCTCCGGCGGCCAGGCGCAAAGGGTGCTCATCGCCAGGGCGCTTGTGCGCGAGCCCGATCTGCTCTTTCTGGACGAGCCCCTCGCGGGAATCGACCGCGATTCGAGGCGGGCCCTCGCCTCAATCCTCTCCGAGCTTCGCGAGCGCGGCACCACGCTGGTCACCGTGCTCCACGAAATGGGCGAATTGGAGCCGATCGTCGAGCGGGCGGTCGTGTTGGAGGGCGGGCGCGTCGTTCACGACGGCGCGCCTCCTCCGCCGCCTCCGGGCCACGACCGCCCTGGGCACGACCACGTCCACCCGCACGACTCCGCCGATTGGCAGGCACACCACGCACCGACTCTGAGGATGATCCATCGTGACGCTTGAAACGATCCGAGAGATGCTCGAGGCGCCGTTCATGCAGCGGGCCTTCGTCGTCGCGATACTGGTGGGGGTCTCCGCGCCGGCGGTCGGCACCTACCTCGTTCAGCGCGGGATGGCGCTCATGGGCGACGGGATCGGCCACGTCGCCTTGACGGGGGTGGCAGGCGGCTGGCTGGCGGCGAGCGTCTTCGGCCTCGACCCGAAAGACTCGTTGGCGATACCGGGGGCGATCGCGGCGTCGGTCGTCGGCGCCGTTCTCATCGAGGTCGTGCGCGCCCAGGGGCGCACAGGCGGCGACGTCGCCCTGGCGATGCTCTTTTACGGGGGCATCGCCCTGGGCGTCATCATCATCTCGCTGGCCGGCGGGAACACCGAGAAGCTGACGAGCTACCTTTTCGGCTCGATCGCGACCGTCTCCCCCCACGAGGTCCTCTACACGGCGGTCCTCTCGGCCTTCGTCCTGCTTTTCGGGCTGGGCCTGCGCGGCCCTCTTTTCTCCCTTTCGCACGACGAAGACTTTGCGAAGGCCTGCGGCCTGCGGGTGAGGACGCTCAACATCCTCGTCGCCGTGGTCGCGGCTCTGACGGTCTCGGTGGCCATGCGGGTGGTCGGCGTGCTGCTCGTCTCGGCGATCATGATCGTTCCGGTCGCCATCGCGCAGCTGCTTTCCTCGTCGTTCAACAAAACGATGGGGATAGCCATGGGCTTGGGCGTGCTCGCCTGCGTCGTCGGGCTTGCAACCACCTATTTCGTCAGGCTCGCGCCCGGAGCGACGATCGTGACCTTGCTCATCGGAACATATACAATTGTCGCGACAGGCCGCTCCGTTCTCGCGCTCTGCATCCGCCGCAGGCCGAAGAAAGCAGTCACATGGGACGAACACGAAACACAGCCCAGCGCCAGGCGATAGCAAAACGCCTGGAGGAGCTTTCCTCTTTCGTTTCCGCGCAGCAGTTGCACGACGACCTCGCGAAGTCGGGCTCTAAGATCGGCTTGGCGACCGTCTACCGCACCCTCCAGGTCCTCTCGGACGAGGGGGCCGTGGACGTTCTGCGCACCGATTCGGAGCTCCTCTACCGCTCCTGCGATTCCACCGAGCATCACCATCACCTGGTTTGCAGAATGTGCGGGAGGACGGTCGAAGTGGCCGGCCCCCAGATCGAGGCGTGGGCCAAGCAGATCGCCGCCGAGGCGGACTTCGTCGACGTCGAGCACACACTCGAGCTCATGGGAACGTGTTCGACGTGCGCGGGCGGGGAGAAGGGCGTTTAAGGCGTCGCATAGAATCTTCTGCGACGGCAACGTTTAGCCTGGTTTCCGCCCAATAGTGTCGCAAAGACGTTTCGGTTACAATCTGGATATGTTCAAGAGCATCGGCGAATTCACGTCGACGGGGCCGTTCCCTCTCGTCTTCCTCACGCTGACGCTGCTCGTCGCGTCGCGATCGAACCTCGTCTACGGAATCGGGCGCTACGGCAGACGGGTGACGATCTCCGGCAGGGAGCCGTCGGGCGGCTTTCGACGCCGAGCGTGGCAGTGGGCCAACGCAAAGCGAACGCAGCGGGCGATGGACAACATCAAGAAACGCGGGTGGATCGTCATTTCGCTGGCCTACCTGACGATCGGCATCCAGACGGTCGTCAACGTCGCGGCGGGGGTCGTCGGGCTTTCGTGGCCCAAGTACAATCTGGCTGCATTCCCCGGGTGGCTGGCCTGGGCGCTCATCTATTCGACCGTCGGCTTTGCCGTGTGGAACGCCGCCGTGGCCGCAGCGGCGGGCTCCCCCGCGGGAATCGCCGTCTTCTGCGCTTTGGCGCTTGCCGCGGCGATCGGCTGTATCCTTTCCCGCAGAAGGAAAAAACGTCGCGGCCGCGAATCCGCGGATCATCTCGCGGAGCCCGCCGCCCACGCATGAGAGCCCGTCAATCGGGATCGGGGTTCTGCCCCTCGGACCCGGAAGCCCGAGCCTGCCAAGCCGCCCGCGCGGCGCCGAGGAGAACCTGCTCTTCGAGCGCCTGGCGCCCGTCACACAGGAGGAACAATGGAAGACGTCGCGGTCAATCTGCCGATCAGACTCGGGCAGTTCGTCAAGTTCGCCTCTCTGGCGGGCAGCGGCGCCGAAGCCGCTGAGCTGGTGAGAGCCGGCGAGATCATCGTCAACGGCGACGTCGAAACCCGGCGGGGCCACAGGTTGAGCGACGGCGACGTCGTGGCAATGGACCTGCCGAACGGGAGGCGGATCGAGGTCCGCGTCGTCGCAACAGAAGGCTGAGCGGGACGAGACGAGTGACCAGCCTCCACGCAAACAGGCCAGGCCCAGCTTGCGGAACGGCTTCCGCTTTGAGGGCGCAAACTAGCCCGCACGCCAAAGGCCAAACAGGACGCAAACAAACTTGACCGCACGCAAACCGAGGCTGACCGCTACACGGCAGGCGAAAGCTCTTTTGGCCTCGCTAAAGTGCGCCCCGCGCAGCAAAACAATCGGCTAAGGCGTCTGACTGCGGACCCCTTCAACCCCAGCGAAGGGGCGAGGTTCAACCTGGCGCCTGCGCCAATCGGGCATGATGCCTCGACGTTTGACTGAAGGGATGTCGCGCGTCTACGGGCGAATGCGCGCCAAGACACGGGCCGGGGAACGGACAGCCGCCAAACGGCCACCGCCCCTAATCTAAAGTGAAACAACTCACATTGAAAGAAATAGGTTGCGTCAATTCGGATCGCACCATAGGCTAATGTCCATCGGGCGAACGGATCCCGCGATCGGGAGTAGCGAGCTCGTATCGGCGGAACTCATAACGTCGATTCGCACAACTGAAAACTCGCGGATTTTACTTGCTGAAGCCAATCGGCCCGGCATTGTAATTTCCGCATGTCACGCCTTCACTTAGTGCTGCGACGCCACTCGATCACAGCGATCGATCAGGCATTCGCGGTCCCCATAACTGAATCGCCCCGCTTTGTTTGACCGGCGCGCCGGTCAAACAAAGCCTCATCTAAAATTTACATCCAAAAGAAACTCATTCACACCCGCGCATTCACGCCATAGCCTTAAGGAGAAAACAATGGCCTCTGACGACAAGAACGACGGCAAGGTGCCTCTCAGGAAGTTGTTCGACGACCCGTACATGTTCGACTTACCCGATGCGACCTACGACGACCTTCCAGAGTTGATCGGCAACCTCAAAAGGGCGGCGATCGACGCCTATGTGCGCGACAAGTTAGCGTCGTCTCCGGCGTTGTTCACACTCGCCGAAGACCACTACCTGATAACTGTTAATTCAGGCGCAGGCGGGGGATCATCGACACGAATCACACGCCCAAACTCAGACGGTGAGGGAGGCGGTGAAGCGACGACGATAACGACAAATTTTGGACAGACGCAATGTGACGACTGCGACTTCACCTCAGAGTTTGATTCAGTTCGAGAAGAAATCAAGAAGATTCTCGAACCCTGGATAGGCCTACCCAATCCTAAACGAATTGAGTATGAAATGAACGAGTGCAGACAGATCGTTTCTATACTCGCAGATAGATCAAGTATAACAGGCGGAAAAATAGTTCCAAGCGGTGACATACAAACCAAGGTCCAGTCTATCCATGGAGAACTTGTGGAAATGGGAGGCGTCACAGTAGAAACTTTCAAATCTATAGTAATAGAAAATCTAGGTAAAATAGTAAACAATCTTTCAACCGCTACGGTATTTTGGGGATCTGCACTGGGATCAGAGCAAGGAATCTTTGCAAAAGCGCGCGAGTCCGTTGTAAGTACTGTTACTCAAGGCGTCACCCTCTTTAACAAGGTTGCCAACAGTCAGTCAGGAAAACTTGGCACTGTCTTAAAGATTGCCAAGTACGCAATGGAGGGGTTCAAACTATTCGTGGGCACCCCGGCAACTAAACTGGCTTTAGATTCCACGGGTCTCAGCCTTGAGATTTTAGACGGACTTAAAGACGGAGATAAAACTTCGAGTACAGCAAATACCTATGAGGAAGGAATCAATGCTCTCATAACGTCTTTTAATACAATAAATATTACTATAAGAAAGTCTGAAAACTCGATCAAGAATAATCTTGTGACAAACATGGGTAACATGCATTCTCAGAAAGATTCATATGATTTAACATTAAAAGCTACAAAATCCTCTGAAGTTCGGACGAAAGATAAGCTACGTCTTGATCAGAGTCGCATTGATAACATATTGGGACTATCGAAGAATAAGATCATAGAAGATCTTGACAAAGCATGGAAGAAAATGGAAAACATTGACATGACTGACTGTGTTGACCGTGATAAGCGAGTTGGAATAGGTGAAAAAGGTCCTTCAGTTGCTTTTCACCATTTCAAATGGCTTCTTCATGATCTAATCAAAAGACTATCCGAAGAAACAGAGAATTCGTTTAAGAACTTCGAGCTCGCAGTGGAGTACATAAAAAATGAAGATAAGAAATCGCAATCAGATCTAGACGCCATGGAAAACATCATCAATAACCCGAAAGGTCCTGACCCTTGGCAAAAGCGTGACTGACAAGTCGATCATCAAGAACCTTTAAACATCATAAAATTGGAGAAACCATGACAAAGAAAATGTTCATCACACTCCGCGTCCTCATCGTCGCTTTCACCATGTTCATTCTCGGCTGGCTTTTCTTCAGCAGGCCCTCGATAGTCGTCAGTCTGAGCGACGTGGAATGTGAACCCGTAGGGTGGACGGTTTTAGGGACCCCCTACGATATATACGGTTTCTTTGACCTAGAAGACTCCAATGAAATGGACAGAGTCGCTTCCGAGAACGGCGTTGAGGGTGAAGCCGATAGAGCGACAGTCCGCTCAAATGTCAACGAAGGATGCAATCTCGCGCGAGACAATCGGAAGCTCTACATGATCCTGCTGACCGTCGTCGCCGCCACGGCCTTCATCACCCTGCCCAGACCGAAGCAAAAGCAGGCAGCATCCGAAGCAGAAGAGGCAGCACCCAAAGAAAAGGAACCGGCGTCTAAAGAGCACGGCAGCGATGAAAACGAGGAGAACTGACCACAAACCCACTACCGGCCGGGTGGGCTTCCGACAGGGCCCGCCCGGCAACGCCTCCGCCTCGGCTTTCGAGCCCGCCCTTTCAAGCGCAGCGCCGCAGACACCGCTCAGAACAAATATGGACCGAAAGGCGGACACCGGCCCAGAACCGGCGCAAGCCCAGAAGCAACGCGTCCAAAAACAAAGGCGGTGAGGCCCCAGGCTAGTAGGACGCGGGTTTAGGCAGCGCCGTCACCTCAGGCAGTTGCGGCCCAGCAGCACGCGGAGGTCGGAGAAAAGGCCTGCGCCGGGCTGGACGTAGAACTTTCTGTCCACCTGGACCACGCTCGTCGCATGCGGCCTGTGAATATGCATGCGAACCGGCGCGCTTCCCGGATAGTTCGCCAGGACGCGCGCCAAGGACGCCATCTGCTCCGCCGTGCACATTCGCTCCGGCATCTGCAGCTCGACCGGCGAATCAGGAAGAAGATCCCCCGAGGGCAGCGTCATCTCCTGGGCCGAAAGCTGGACCGTCCCGTCGCGATCCTGCACCCGCACCTTGACGACGGCCACGGTGTCCGGGGTGAGCATCGTCGAAACAGTCTGATACGTGGCGGGGAAGAAGTTGATCTCGGCACTGCCCGTCAGGTCCTCCAACATGATCGTCGCCCAAAGCTTGCCGTTCTTCTTCGACACCCTCGGCTGCACGGACGTGATCAGCCCCGCGAGGCTGACGAAGCCCTCCTGGACGCTCTCCTCGTTCATGAGCCTGACGATCGTCGTGTCGGCGGCGCGATCGAGAACGTGCTCCATTCCCGACAACGGATGGTCCGAGACGTACAGCCCCAGCATGTCGCGCTCATGGTCGAGCTTCACCTTCTTGTCCCACTCGGGGATATCGGGCACGACGACGTCGACGCCTGCGCCGAGATCGACGTCGGCCCCTCCAAAAAGGTCGAACTGCCCGGCCGCTTCGTTCTTCTTCAGCGAGACGACGGCGTCGACCGCCTCTTCGACCTTCGCCAGAAGAGCCTTCCGCGAATACCCCATGGAATCGAACGCCCCCGCCTTGACGAGGCACTCGATGGCGCGCTTGTTGCACACCTGGAGGGGAACCTTGTCGAGGAAATCCTGGAACGACGTGAAGGCGCCCTTCTCGCGCCGAGCGCCGAGGATGCCCTCGACGACGTTCGCGCCCACGTTGCGCACCGCGGACAGGCCGAAGCGAACCTGCTCGCCGACCGCGGAAAAGTCTGAGTCAGAATCGTTGACGTCGGGAACGAGAACCGTGATGCCCATCCTGCGGCATTCGCCGAGGTAAAGGGCGAGCTTGTCCTTGTTGTCCTTCTTCGACGTCAAGAGCGCGGCCATGAACTCGACCGGGTAGTTGGCCTTGAGGAAGGCCGTCCAGTACGAAATGACGCCGTAGCAGGCCGAGTGGGATTTGTTGAAAGCGTACTGCGCGAAGGGGACGAGGATCTCCCACAGCCTGTCAACGCATTCCTTTGAATACCCGTTGGCGAGCATTCCGGCCGAAAAACCCTCGAACTGCTTTTGCAGCACGTCGAGCTTCTTCTTGCCCATGGCCTTGCGCAGCGTGTCGGCCTGGCCCATTGTGAAGCCCGCGCACACCCGCGCGATTTGCATGACCTGCTCTTGGTAGACGATGAGGCCGTAGGTCGGCGCCAGAATCTCGCGCAGCGGCTCCTCGAGTTCGGGGTGGATCGGAGCGATCTCTTGGAGCCCGTTTTTGCGCAGGGCGTAGTTCGTGTGCGAGTTCATCCCCATGGGGCCGGGGCGGTACAGCGCTGAGACGGCGGAGATGTCCTCGAACTCGGTGGGCCGCATCTGCTTGAGCAGGGCACGCATGCCCGAGCCGTCGAGCTGGAATACGCCGAGGGTGTCCGCCCGCTGGAGAAGCTCGAAGGTGGGCTGGTCGTCCAGCTCGATTTCCTCGATCGCCACTCGCTCCTTGCCGTTGTAGACGATGTTGTCGAGAGCGTCCTCGATCGTCGTCAGATTCGACAGTCCGAGGAAGTCCATCTTCAGCACGCCCAGCTCCTCGCACAGAGGATATTCGAACTGGGTGATCGTGGCGCCGTCAGACGGGCGTTTCATGATCGGGATGACGTCCATGAGCGGCTCGGAGCACATGAGCACGGCACAGGCGTGCACGCCCCACTGGCGCGTGAGGCCGGCCAGGCCCCGGGCAAGATCGAAGACCTTGGAGGCGTCCTGGTCGCCCGCCACGAGCTGGCGGAAGTCTCCCGCCTCGACGAACCTCTCGGCCTTTTCGTTGTGGATGTCGGCTAGCGCGATGTCCTTGCCCTGGACGGTCGGAGGGAGGGCCTTCGTCATCCGCTCCCCCATTTCGAACGGATAGCCGAGCACCCGCGCCGAATCCTTGAGCGCCTGCTTCGTTTTGATCGTTCCGAAGGTCACCACCTGGGAGACCTTCTCAGCCCCGTACTTCTTCTCGACGTACTCGATGACCTCCCCTCGCCTGCGCTCGTCGAAGTCGACGTCGATGTCCGGCATCGAAACCCGTTCGGGATTGAGGAACCTCTCGAAAAGCAAACCGTGGCGAATCGGGTCGAGCTCCGTGATCTGCAGGGCGTAGGCCACCATCGACCCGGCGCCGGAGCCGCGCCCCGGCCCCACTCTGATCCCGTTGCGCTTGGCCCACAGGATGTAGTCGGAGACGACGAGGAAGTACCCGGGGAAGCCCATCTGCAAAATGACGCTCACCTCGTAGTCGGCGCGCTCGCGCACGTCGGCCGGAATCTTCTCGCCGAAGCGCACATGCAGGCCGCGATCGACCTCCTTGACGAACCACGAGGTGATGTCCTCGCCTTCGGGGACGGGAAAGACCGGCATGTAGTTCGCGCCTTCGTCGGCCGTGGTGAAGGAGACGTTGCAGCGTTCGGCGACGAGCAGGGTGTTCTCGCACGCCCCGGGAAGGTCGCCGAAGAGCTCGTGCATTTCCTCGGAGGTGCGCAAGTGGTAACCCGTGCCGTCGAAGGTGAAGCGGTCTGGGTCTTGGAGCGTCGAACCGGAGTTGATGCACAGCATTGCATCCTGGATGGGCGCGTCGCCTGCCTCGACGTAATGCGAGTCGTTCGTCGCGAGCAGCGGGGCGTCGATCTTTCGGGCGAGGTCCAGAAGCTCGTTGCGCACGCGCTTTTCGATGGAGTTGTCGTGGTCCATGACCTCGACGTAGTAGTTCTCCTTGCCGAACAGGTCCTGCATGCGCCCGGCCGCCTCATAGGCTTCGTCGAACTGCCCGAGGCGCAACCGCGTCTGGACTTCGCCGGAGGGGCATCCGGCCGTGGCGATGAGCCCCTCGTGGTACGTCTCCAGAAGGTCCATGTCCATCCGCGGCCACTTGCCCATCTGGCCTTCGAGCGAGGCGCGCGAGTCCATGCGGAAGAGGTTGTGAAGCCCCCTGTTGTCGTAGGCCAGAAGCGTCATGTGGGTGTAGGCGCCGCGCGCGGAGACGTCGTCGGCCCTCTGGCCCTCCTCGCCCCAGAGCACCCGGTCCGAGCCGAAACGGGAAGTTCCCGGCGTCATATACGCTTCGACGCCGATGATCGGCTTGACCCCCTGGGCCTTGCACTCTTTGTAAAACTCGTACGCCCCGAAGCAGTACCCGTGGTCCGTGATCGCCACGGCCTTCTGGTTCTGTGCCTTGGCCTGGGCCACGAGCTTCTTGATCTTCGCCGCCCCGTCAAGCATCGAGTATTCGGTGTGGACGTGCAGATGCGCGAAGTCTTTGGCCATGGGCCCAGTCTACGCGGAGCGTCCGCCGCTCGCCTCAGGACGCAGCCGCCTTCGCCGAGAGAAAAGGCTCAAAGGCCGAAGGCTCCTGCGGCACGGCGCCCGGCGGCGGGGTTTCTCAGCGGAAGACGCCCTCGCGCATCGCCTCAAGCGAGCTTCGCAGATCCTCCGGGTACGGAGCGGCAAAGGCAACCCACTCCCCCGACCTCGGATGCTCGAATCCCAGGCGGACGGCGTGGAGCCATTGCCGCGTGAGGCTGAGTTTCGCCGAGAGCGTCGGATCCGCTCCGTACATGTCGTCGCCCACGCACGGATGCGACGTCGCCGACATATGGACCCTGATCTGATGCGTCCGGCCCGTCTCCAGACGGACCTCCAGCAAGCTCGCGCCGGCCATCGCCTCGAGGGCCTCGTAGTGGGTGACGCTCGGGCGCCCGTCGGCGCGCACGCCCATCTTCCACTGGCGCCGATTGTCGCGGCCGATGGGCGCCTCGATCGTTCCCGACATCGGATCGGGGTGGCCCTGCACCAGCGCGTGGTAGACCTTCTCGACGGCCCGGTCTCGAAAGGCGCGCTTGAGCGCCGAATAGGCTGCCTCCGATTTGGCGACCACCATGCAGCCGGTCGTTCCGACGTCCAGCCTGTGGACGATGCCCTTCCGCTCCTGAGGGCCGTGTGCGGTAAGTTTCACGCCTTCGGCCATGAGGGTTCCGAGCACGTCCGGGCCCTCGAAGTTGAGCGAGGGATGGGCCGCCATGCCCGCGGGCTTGTCTACGACGACGACGTCTTCATCCTCGTAGAGCCTGACGATCCCCTCAGCCGAAGGGCGCGGTTCGAGCGACGGCGGGTCCGGGACGAGGATCTCCAGGACCGCCCCGGAGGGGACCCGGTCGGATTTGGAGGCGACCGCCCCGTCTATCCACGCTTCGCCCTTTTGAACGGCCGCGGCGCAAACGCTCCGGGAAAGGCCGGTCATCCGTGAAAGGACGGAGTCGATCCTGTCTCCGGCCAGTCCCTCGGGGACAGGGTAAAAGCGCCTTTCAGGCATGCCCGGGCTTGTCCCGCCGAGCCGAGAGCTCAGCGCCTTCGCCCGACCCTTCGGGCCTTTCGGCGTCGGGAATCGCGCCTTCGTCCGCTTCGCCCGAGCTCAGACGCACGGCGCCGTCTTCGGAAGCGGCGCCGTCGCCCGGCCGCATCGCCTCCGCCGCGCCGTCGGCTTCGCGGCCGTCCTCGGAATCGGCCTCGCCGACCCGTTCGTTCCCGCGCCCCGGCTCGCCGTCGAAAGGCACGGAGAACCAGGTGAGAACGACGATGACGGCGATCCCGAGGACGAGTGCGACATCCGCCACATTTCCGATGAACCAACGCCCGTAGGCGATGAAATCGACGACGTGGCCGCGGCCGACGCCCGGCTGCCTGAAGAGCCTGTCGATGAGATTGCCCGCCGCGCCGCCCCATACGATCCCCAGCGTGATCGTCCACGGGCGCGACGACGTGCGTCTGATCCACAGCGGAAGGGCGACGACCACCACCGCCGCGACGGCGGTGAAGATCCACGTTGAGCCGGTGAGAAAGGAGAACGCCGCTCCGGGGTTGAAGTGCAGCTCGAGGCCCAGAAGGTCGCCGAAAAGGCGACGGCGCGCGCCGTCGCCCAACGACGAGAGAGCCCACTGCTTGGTCGCCTGGTCGATGGCGACGGTGAGAAGGCCGACGACGATTGCCCACATCGTCAGCCGGCCCGCTTTGTATGCCGTGCTCATTCGGAGTGTCCTACGCCGAACGGCGGCAGCCGCGGGCTGCCGCCGTTCGCCCGCTCAGGCTCAGCGCTGATCCGACGAGGGCGTGGAACCCGATTCGACGTCGGCCAAGAGCGACTCGAGGTAGCTCTTGAGGCGAGTGCGGTAATCCCGCTCGAAGTCTCGAAGCTCCGAAATCTTCCGCTCGAGAAGCCCGCGCTCCTGCTCCAGCTGGGTGAGCGTGCGGTTGTGCTGCTCCTCCGCCTCGGCAATGATCCGCTGGCTCTCGGCATTGGCCTCGGCGAGGATGCGATCGGACTCGGCCTTTCCGTCGCTGATGTACTTGTCGTGCAGCTGTTGGGCCAAAGCGAGCATGCCTGCGACGGCGTTGGTGTCGCCGCCTCCAGCTGCGCCGCCTCCAACCGGCGCGAAGGAGGCCGTGGTCGCCGCGGAGAACGGGGCCTCGCCGCGCCCAGTGGCGGCGCCGGAGTTCTCCAATTCGGCGATTCGAGCTTGGGCCTTCTTCAGCTCGTTTTCCAGCTCGGCCTTCTGAGCGGTGAGCTGGGCGATGGTTTCGGCAACTTCGTCGAGGAAGAAATCGACCTGGTCAAGGTCGTATCCCTCCTCGATTGAGCTCGGTGCCTTGAAGCGTGCATTCAGGACATCGGATTCAGTCAGCAGCGCCATGTGTGTATTCACCTCTGTGTTTTGGTACGTATTCCTCAGCGGGCAAAAACGCCGCCTACAGGGATACGTTACCCGAAATGGTGCCAATGTTCACCGTGTGAATGGTGCTGCATCCCTGCAAGCCTTTGCCGCGAGCGAAACGTTAACGGATCAATCCGCGAAATCACGCCTAAAAGTCGATGTTTGCCGATGAACCGGAGTAGAGAGTCCCTCCCAAAATCTCAAAGCGGACTCGAGGGCGCAGAGCGCCGAGCCTGCGCTCCCAAGCGGGGCCGAGGCTCGCCGTTCGAACGTCGCTCCTCCGCGGGGCGCCATCGATTCCGCGTGCACGCTCGACGGCGCAGCCGGGCCGCGGGCTCGAAGAGGCGCCCGCATCATCGCCTCGCGCCGCCCGGGCTCGAGGCGATGTTCACTCTGCGCGAAGCGCCGGGCCAAATCGGCCGAGACAGGCCGGCCGGGCGTGCACTGCCGGGTTCAAAGCGACGAACGCAACACGTCCGTTGACAGTGGAGCGCGGCCCCAGCCGGGGTGCGCCCGAGCGCGCTACGGCGGCGTGCCGAGCATTGACGCTCCTCGACGTCAAAAGGGCCTTCGCCTGCGCAGCCGCCCGGGCGGCTGCGCAGGCGGCTGTTTTAGGCGGCTCTGTTGCGGACCGGGGGCTTCCGCTTCTCGGAGGCTAGACCAGCTGCTGGAGCAGCCTTCCGAGAATTCCCAGGCCCAGAATGACGATGAGGAATGCCATGTCGAAGGCCACGGGCCCCAGACGAAGGGGCGGAACGTACTTGCCGATGAACCGCAAGGGGGGATCCGTGGCCTTGTAGACGACGTTGACGGCGACGAGCGCAAAGCCCGTCGGGCTCCAGTCCCGCAGGATCATCGACACGATGTCGATGACGACCCTCGCAAGGAGGAGGACCATGTAGAACTGGATGAAAAGAAGAAGGATGCCGATGGCGATTTTCATCAGAAAGTGGAGGCGCCCGCAGCGGCGTGCTCGTCCATCGTCACGGTGTGAGGAGTCATGAGAAGGACGTCCTCAGAGACCTTGTTGAGCTGGCCTTCGAGGCCGAAGCACAGGCCGAGCGCGAAGTCGACGATTCGCTTGCGCGACTCGGTGTCGGTCTCCGTCAGGTTGAGGATGACGGGAAGGCCGGAGCGATACTGCTCAGCGAAAGCTCGGACCTCGGAAAAGGAGGTCGGGTGCACCGTCACGATGCGGGCAAGCTGAGGAACGGACGGAACCGAGCGAATGGGCGAGACGTCGGCGTCGAGGCGCTCCTCGTCGTCGTACTCCTCGTACCCGTCCTCGTATTCGTCGTACTCGTCGCTCAGCGTCGACCTGTCAACGAAGCGTTGGAACATTCCCATGCCGATATCTCTTTCACTCGCGGGGCGTACTCCATCCAACGTATTGCAGATCGCGGCGTTTGACGGCGATTTAGAAAGGCGTGTCGCGCCTGACCTGAACGAGGCCGACGAACCTTCCGCTTGCCCTTTTCGCCGCCATCTCGCGGCGATGGGAGTAATATCGGGCGTCTTCCATCGTGCAAATTTCCGACCGGACGACGTCGTCGACCTCGGCCTTTCGCAGCTGCAGCTCCAGCGCCTCGGGGATGTCGATCGCCGGCGTGCCCCAAGAGGTCCTCGAATAGCTCCCGGGCGCGAGGCTCTCGGCCTCGTCCCGCATATCCGCGGGGACCTCGTAGCACCGTCCGCAGATCGACGGGCCGACGTACGCGCGGATCCCTTGGGCGCCCCTCTCGCGCATCGTCTCGAGGGCCACGGAGGCGATGCCCGCAAAGAGGCCGGAACGGCCGACGTGGACCGCCGCGGCTATGGGCGCGTTGGAGGCGGCGAGGAGGAGGGGGACGCAGTCGGCCACCATGACGGCGGCGGAGCACGGGTGCAAGGAAGCATCGACGACGAGGCCGTCGGTGTCCGCAAAGGTCCGCCCGGGGGCGGCGGAGGTCAGAACCTGCGAGTCGACTGTCTCGACGTTGGCGCCGTGGACCTGGTCCATCCACGTGATGAATCCGACCTCGCTGGTCAGGCTCAGCCTGTTGCGCGCAACGGCTGAAGGGTCGTCTCCGACGTGCAGGCCGAGATTGAGGCTCTCGTAGGCCCCCTGGGAGGTCCCTCCCCGACGCGACGTGAAACCGGCCCGTATGCGGCCGCCGGGGACGGCCGAATCGAGCACCCACTCGACGAGAGACACGGGAGCTTACTGATCTTCGAAGAGGAAGGCGGGAATGTCCAAGTCGCGGCTGGAGCGGGTCGTGGGCTCCTCGACGACCGGGGGGATCGACCGGGCGGGGGCCGGCGGCGACGTCCTGGCGACCGGCTCGGCCACGGGATGGCTCGGCGTGGCGATGTGGTGCTGACCGGTGCTCACCGGCTGAACGGCCGGCTCTTCGGCGCGGTGCGAGGGGGCGGAGTCCTCGAACGCGCGCGAGCGCGCCGGCGGGATCTGCGCGGGGCGCGCGGCGGGCGTGAACTGTTCGTCTTCCGGCTCGTCGAATCCCGCGGCTATGACGGTCACGCGCACGACGTCGCCGAGCGAATCGTCGATGATGTGGCCGAAGATGATGTTCGCGCTGGGGTCCGCGGCCTCTTGGACCAGTTTGGAGGCCTGATTCATCTCTTGGAGCGAGAAGTTCTCACCGGATTGGAACGACAAAAGCACGCCGTGGGCGCCGTCGATGCTGGCTTCGAGAAGCGGCGAGGAGATCGCCGCCTCCGCGGCGCGCATCGCCCTGTCGTCGCCCGTGGCCTCGCCGATGCCCATGAGCGCGGTTCCCGCGTCCTTCATGATCGCCTTGACGTCGGCGAAGTCGAGGTTGACCAGCCCCGGGATGGTGATGAGGTCGGAGATTCCCTTCACGCCGTTGCGCAGAACCTCGTCGGCGAGATGGTACGCCTCGAGGACCGTGAGATTGTCGTCGGCAATCTCCAATAGGCGGTCGTTGGGGATGACGATGAGGGTGTCGACGGCCTTGCGCAGTTCGGCCAGGCCGGCCGTCGCGTTGTTCGCCCGCTGGCGCCCCTCGAACTCGAAGGGCCGCGTGACGACGCCCACCGTCAGGGCGCCGATGGACCGGGCGATCTCGGCGACGACGGGGGCCGCCCCCGTTCCCGTTCCGCCGCCTTCTCCTGCGGTGACGAAGACCATGTCGGCGTCTTCGAGGGCCGCGCTGATGACCTCGCCGTTCTCTTCGGCGGCCCTTCGGCCCACCGCCGGGTCGGCGCCCGCGCCCAGGCCGCGGGAGACCTCCCTGCCGATGTCGAGCTTGGTCTCGGCCTCAGACTTGACGAGGGACTGGCCGTCGGTGTTGATTGCAATGAACTCGACGCCTGCAAGTCCATCTTGAATCATGCGATCAACGGCGTTCACACCGCCGCCGCCCACACCGATGACTTTGATGTTCGCGCCGTTGTTGAGAGTGGGCATCGCTCTCTTCCTTTCAGACTTCAACTCGTACTTGAAGTTTTCTCCGTTCACCTTCGCGGACAAGGTAGAGGGCCGTGTTCGGCCGTTCAACCTCCGCGCGGGGCGTGTCGCGTATTCCAAGGTCGAATATACGTGAGAAACGGGCGGATGTGCAGGACAAACCCGCCTAGTTCGCCAGGCGCAAGAATCCGCCTAGTTCTCGGTGACGGGGGCATGCGGGGCGGAAACGTCGTAGAGCTTCGCCTTCTGAGAGAGCAGCCCCTTCAGCACCCTGGCTTTCACCGCGGATTCCTCTGCGCCTCCCCAGTTCACCGTCGCCCCGTCCGAGAGGGTGAAGGAGACCTGCCCCGCGCGCGTGACCTCCACAGAGGCCACCCGCCTGCGCGTGCCCTCGTCGAGGGCTCCGAGCACGGCGCCCATGATCGACGTCGCCCGCGGCGCGTCGCCGTCGGCGAGCTTGAGCTTCGGGAGCGAGGCCGCCTGGCTCTTGGGAATGTCCAAGCGCACGCCGTCCTCGTCTATCGCCGTGCACGACGTCTTCTCCGCCATGCAGGCGACGGGCTTCCGCAGCGTGACGGCGACGGTCACCCCGCCCGGAAAGTTGCGCGTGACCTTGGCCCGCTTGACCATCGGGAGGCTCTTGCGAACCTTCGATTCGACCTCGCCCGTGTTCAGGCGCACGAGCGGCGTCCCAACGAACTCGGCGACGGCGGCCTTCACGTCGCCGTCGGCGACCCCGACGGCGCCCGCCCCGCGAACCGCGACCCCGCCCGACCGCAGGGCGAGCAGCGGGCTGAAGAAAACGACCCAGGCGAGAAGGACGGCGGCGGCCCCGGCGATCGAGGCGCGCACGATTCTGCGCTTGCGGACGCGGCGACGTTCGGCCAGGCGCTCGCGGCGCCGCTCCGTCATGTCGACGGGGTCCGAATCACGCCTCGACGCCGCCGCGCGCAAGCCCCGCGAGGGGCTTCCCTCGACGATCTCGGCGACGACGGCCTGTCCGCGGCGCTCCCGGATCTCCGGGGCGAGGTTTGGCTCTCCTCGGCGCTCCGCGCCCGCGAGGCCCGCCGCTCTGCGCGCGCCGAGGCTTGCGACGCCGGAAACGGCGGCCTGCTCGCCCGTGCGGGCCTCCGAGGGACTCGACGGGCTGAGGGGGAAAGCGGCCTCGGAGCTCTCGCGCCGTCGGAGCTCCTCCGCCCGCCGGGACTCCTCCCCCGGCCGGCGCCGGCGGGCGCCCTCCTCCGTGCGCCTTCTGGGCCGCCTGGGAGGCCTCATAGCCGCCCGATCTGGTCGAGGATCGTCGGGCCGAGCTCGGTCACGTCGCCGGCGCCCACAGTCATGACGAGGTCGCCGGGGCGGGCTCGCGCGGCGAGGGCGCGGGCCGCCTCGAATCTGTCCGGCACAAACTGGGCCCGAGCCGGGTCCATTTTCGACGTGACGAGGTCGCCCTCCACTCCCGGCGTCGGGTCCTCGCGGGCCGCGTACACGGATGTGACGACGACGTCGTCGGCCAAGGACAAAGCCTCGGCGAATCGATCGGCGAAATTGGCCGTCCGCGAGTACAGGTGGGGCTGGAAGAGCACGCGCAGGGCGCCGTCGCCGACGACGGCCCGAGCGGCCCGAAGCGTGGCCTCAACCTCCGTGGGATGGTGCGCGTAATCGTCGACCACCCGGACTCCCCCGGCTTCCCCTCGCAGCTCGAAACGCCGGCCCGTCCCCAGGAAATGGGAGAGGGCGGAAGCCATCTCCTCGCGGCCGACCCCCAACTCCACGCCCGCGGCCCACGCCGCGGCCGCGTTGAGCAGATTGTGCTCGCCGACGACGCTCAGATCCACGCGGACGGGCCCCGAGCCGTCGTCGAAAGCGCCCGACGCGCCCAAGGGCCGCGAGGCCTCGCGCGAATGAGCACCGACGGGCGCGACCTTCACATGCGCGGCGGCGCCGCGCGGCCCGTCGCCGCGCCCGTAGGTCACGACCCGCTGACCGCGGTCGATTGCGCCGACGGCCATGCGCAGCGCCCCCGGCGAGTCCGCGCAGGCGATCAAGGCGCCGTCGGCCTTGAGCAGCCGGGCGAACTGGGCGAAGGCCTCCTCGAAAGCCTCCGCGCTTCCGTAATGGTCGAGGTGATCCGGTTCGACGTTCGTGACGACCTCGACGAGGGGCTCGTAATTGAGGAAGGAGGCGTCGGACTCGTCGGCCTCGGCGACGAACGCCCTGCCCCCTCCGAGGTGGCTTCCGCCGCCCGCGCCGACGACGCTGCCGCCGATGGCCCACGAGGGGTCGAGGCCCGCCTCGCGCAGCGCCGTCGCGATCATCGCCGACGTCGTCGTCTTTCCGTGGGCCCCGGCCACGGCCACGAAGTCGCGGCCGCGGGCGGCCAGAGCAAGGGCCTGCGACCGGTGGAGGACCTTCTGCGAACGCTCGCGCGCCGCGGCGAGCTCCGGGTTGCTCTCGCGGATGGCGGAGGAGACGACCACGACGGCGTCGGCGGGCACGTGCCGGGCGTCGTGCCCTATCGACACGGAAATTCCCTCGGCTGCCAAACGGCGCGTGGTCGCAGACTCCTTCGAGTCCGACCCCGAGACCTCGGCGCCGGAGGCCGCCAGCAGCTCCGCCACGACGCTCATGCCCGCGCCTCCGATTCCCACAAGGTGGTATTTCCCTTGCAGCGCGCCCCGCGGCGCATCCGGCGAGGCCGCGCCCGCCTTCGCATCCGTCATCGCCTCTCCCCCGTTTCCTCGATGAGCTGGGCCAAACGCCTGTCGGCGTCGACGGGCATGAGCTCGCTCAGGGCGGTCGACATGGCCGCGAGCCTGTCGCCGTCGAGCACGAGCGGAATGATCTCGTCCGTCACGTTCTTCAAGCTGAAATCGCGGTCGCGGACGAGCCGCGCTCCCCCGGCCCGGACGGCCTCGGCCGCATTCTTCTCCTGCTCGCCGTTGCCTATCGGCAGAGGCACGAAATAGCCCGGAATGCCGAGGGCCGCGAGCTCCGCGACCGTCCCGGCGCCGGAGCGGCACAGAACGAGGTCGGCCACCGCATAGGCCAGCTCCATGTCCGTCAGGTAGTCGATCACCCGGTAGTTCGCTGCTTTCGCGCTCGCCTTGCGGACGGGGCCGTCCTTTCCCCGCCCGGTCAGGTGGACGACCTGGATTCCCGCCTCGTCGAAGGCCGGGGAGGCCTGGACGAGGACGTCGTTCAAGTGCTTGGCGCCGAGAGAGCCGCCGGTGACCAGAAGGGTCGGCAGCGCGGGGTCGACTCCCAGTTCCTCGGCCGCCGCGACGTGGGCCGATCCGCGAGCATCGGCGTCGTCGCGCAGCGCCGCCAAATCCGCGATCTTCTGACGGAGCGGCAGGCCGACCACCCGCGTCGCGCCGGACGAGGCCGACAGCCGGGTCGATCGGAAGGTCAAGGCGACGACGGCGGCCTTTCGCGCGCCGTACCTGTTGGCGAGGCCGGGCTTGACGTTCTGCTCGTGCACGACGAAGGGCAGGGAGCGCTTGCGCGCCGCGGCGTAAAGCGGGGTCGATGCGAAGCCGCCGAAGCCGACTGCCACGGCCGCGCCGGTCTCGTCGAGGACCTGGCCGGCTCTGGCGACGGCGCCCTTGTACTTTCCCGGGAACTCAAAAAGGCCCTTGCCGATTCTGCGAGGCAGCGGAACGCGCGGAATCTCAAAGAACTCGATGCCGGCGGCGGGAACGAGCTCGGCCTCCAAGCCTTCCTCGGTGCCGATCGCGCAGACGTCAATGCCGCGTTCCGTCAGGGCCTTCGCCGTCGCCAGCAGAGGATTGACGTGGCCGGCGGTTCCGCCGCCCGCCAAAACGACTTTCATACTCATCCTTTCACTACGGCGCGTACGCGATGGGCCAGGCGTCCGCGCACGCGGAAGGATTCCCTGACTCCGGGGGCCGAAAGCGCGCATGAGACGGCGAAGCCGACGGCCAGAAGGCACGCGATGACGGCGGAGCCCCCCTGCGAAATGAGGGGAAGCGGCACTCCGAATACAGGGAAGACGCCCGTCACTACGAGCATATTCGCCATCGCCTGTCCGCACATCCACACGGCTATGCCGCCGCATGCGAGCCTCGCGAATCGCGACGGGTGGTAAGTGGCGATTTTCATAAGTCCGAAGCCGAGCACGAAGAACATGGCGACGACGACGAGGCAGCCGAAGAGCCCCAGCTCTTCGCCGATGACGGCGAAGATGAAGTCGTTTTGCGCCTCGGCGAGGTTTCCCGGCCATTTCTCGATCCCGGTGCCCAGACCGCGCCCGGACAGCCCGCCGGACCCGAAGGCCCACAGGGCGAAATCCGACTGCGTCGGGTCCGCCGAATCGGGCAGGCTCGCGAGATTGGCCAGATACTCTTTGACGCGGGTCAGGCGCGAGGGGCTCATGGCCACCAGCACGGCGGCGCCGAACCCGGCCAGCGCCCCGCCCGCGATGTAGTAATGGCTCGGCATCCCGGCCAACCAGAAGATGCCCGCGCAAATGAGGGCGAAAACCATGGCGGTGCCCATGTCGAAGCCGAGGAGGACTGCCGCCAGGGCGAGCGCGGCGCCCGCGGCGACGGGAAGCCTGTGGGCGCCCCTCCAGCGTTCGGGCAAAATGCCCCAGGAGGGCATGAAGAAGGCGTGAATGCCCCAGTCGTTCGTCCGGCTCCTGCCCAGCTGCGCTGCTATCCAGACGATCGTGGCGAACTTCAAGAATTCGGACGGCTGGATGGTGAAGGGGCCGATCTTGAGCCAATTGAGGTTGCCCGCCACGTCCTTGCCGAGCGGGGTGACGACGGCGCACTGCAGGGCGATGCCGGCGCCGAAGATCCAGTTGGCCGCGCGCAGGAACACGCCTGCCGGCAGGAAGACTGCGACGGCTCCGACGGCCAGGCCGATCGCCGCGTACATAAGCTGGCCGTTGGCCGTTGTGAAGGCCAAGGCCTCGCCGTTGATCCGCGCGTTTCTGATGGCCGCCGGAGCGGTGGCCGAATAGACCATGACGACGCCGATCACCAGCAGCGCGCACGCGGAAACGAGGATGAGCGAGATCGCCCGGTGCATCTGGTCGCGGACCGTCTCGGCGGGGTAGGCGGGCTCCGGCCTGCGGGCCTCGGCCTTCGCCTTGGCGATTCCGACTCCGTGGGCGCCCTTGAGCCTGACGAGGGCGCCGCCCTCCTTCGGGCGCCGGCGTTCGCTGTCAGTGCCGACCATCGTTCCTCCTTGCGGCCTCGGCGAATCGCTCCCCTCGTTCGGCGTAGGAGGCGAACTGGTCCATCGACGCGCACGCCGGCGCAAGCAAAACGACGTCGCCCCGGCGGGCGTGGGAGCGCGCGGCCGCCACGGCGTCGTCCATCGGCGCGGGCGACGTCGGATCGATGTACGCCACCGGAACGTCGATGCCCGCCAAAGCGCTCTTCCACGGCTCCTGGTCGACGCCGATGACGACGACGGCGCGGAGCTTTCCCGAGACGTCCGCGACGAGGTCCTCGAAACGCCCGCCTTTGGCCAGGCCTCCGACGATCCACACCGTCGTCCCGTCTGCCTGCGCCCCGAGGCTCGCTCTGGCGGCGTGGGCGTTGGTCGCCTTGGAGTCGTCCACGTAGCGGACGCCGTCGACCGTCGCAGCGAGCTCGATGCGGTGGGCCCCCGGGCGGAAGGCCCGCAGCGCGGCGCGCACGTCCTCGGGCGCCACCCCGGCCGCCCGGCCCAGGGCCGCCGCCGCCATGGCGTCCCAGACGATGTGCACGGGCAGGTCGGCGCCCGCCGGCGCGAGCTGCGCCAGGTCGCCGAGGGAGAAGAGCTCGATCGCCTCCCGGAAACGGCGGGGCCCGAAAGCCCGGTCGACGACGGCGTCCTCGACCAAGCCGATCTGGCCGGCCGAGGGAACCCCGAGGGAGAGTCCGACCGCCCTGGCCCCCTCGACGACGTCGGCCTGGTCGACCATGCGCTGAACGGAGGAGTCGCCCACGGGGTATATGCACGCCGCCTGGACGCGCTCGTACACGCGGGCCTTGGCCCGCCAGTACGCTTCGCGCGAGCCGTGCCATTCGAGGTGGTCGTCGGCGATGTTCAGGCATATCGAGGCCAGCGGCGACATGGTGCGGGTGGTGCGCAGCTGGAAGGAGGACAGTTCGACGGCGAAAGCCCCGGCCGCGCCGCCGTCGGTGCGGGATACTTCCGCGACGGCCGGATTGCCGACGTTTCCTACGGCCTTGCCCTTCAGACCCCCGGCGTCGAGGATGGCTTCGGCCATGGACACGGCGGTGGTCTTGCCGTTGGTCCCCGTCACGCACAGCCACGGTGCCGCACGGCCGCCGTCGAATGCCCTCAGCCGCCAGGCCAGTTCGATCTCGCTCCACACCGGGACCCCGGCGCGCGCCGCTCGCTCGAAGAGAGGGCCGACCTCGGGCACGGCGGGGGCCGGAATGACGACGTCGGGCTTCCACGCGAGGGCTTTCTCCGCAAGGGCGGCGGGGTCGGCTGCGGCGCCGCGCTCGTCGACGTCGCCGACGCCTTCCAGGGCGCGCTCGTTTGCGTCCCACGCGGAGACGACGGCCTCGGTCGCATCCGCGAGCGCCTGGACGCAGGCCGCGCCGGACTTGCCGAGGCCGACCACGGCCACCCTCGCGCCCGCGAGCTCTGCCGCCCCGGGGATTTCGGCGCTCACTGGTGCGCCAGCCATTCGGCGTAGAACATGCCGACCGCCATGAGCATGAGGAGCGCCTCGATGATCCAGAAGCGGACCACCACGGTCACTTCCTTCCAGCCTTTGAGCTCAAAGTGGTGGTGGAGCGGGGCCATGCGGAATATCCGTTTCCTCGTGATCTTGTAGAAGCCCATCTGGAGGGTCGCCGAGCCCACCTCGATGAGGTAGAGGCCGCCGATGAGAACGGCGAGGATCTCGGTGCGGGTGAGAATGGAGATGCCGGCGAAGGCGCCTCCGAGGGCGAGGGACCCTGTGTCTCCCATGAAGATCTTCGCGGGCGAGGTGTTCCACCACAGGAAGCCGAAACAGGAGCCGACGATGGCGGCGCAGACGATGGCGAGGTCTCTGGGGTCGCGCACGTCGTAGCAGCCGGGCGCCTGGCCGAGGACCCCGTGGCAGACCTGGTTTGACTGCCACATGGTGATTGTCGCGTATGCGCCGAATGCGATCATCGAGGCCCCCGCGGCGAGCCCGTCGAGGCCGTCCGTGAGGTTGACCGCGTTGGACCACGCCGTGATGAGGAAGTTCGCCCAGATGACGAAGAGCGCGATTCCGACCCCGACGCCGAAAAAGGCGAGGTCGATGTTCGTGTCGCGCAGAATGGAAATTCGCAGGGTCGCGGGGGTTCTGTTCTCCGAGTTGCGGAAGCGCAGGGCCATGACGGCGAAGCTGATCCCCACGAAGGCCTGGCCGAGAATTTTCGCCCACGGAGTCAGCCCCAGGGACTGCTTCTTCCTGATCTTCGCAAAGTCGTCGAGGAAGCCGATGAAGCCAAGGCCCACCGTCAGGTATAGGAGGAGCAGGCCGGAGGCGTTGGGCGAGCGGCCCGTCGCGAGATTCGCGACGAAGTACCCGAGAAGGGCGCCGAAGATGATCATGACGCCGCCCATGGTGGGCGTTCCGCGTTTGATTTGGTGGCTCGTCGGCCCGTCTTGGCGAATGAACTGCCCGTATTGCCGGGCCACGAGTATCTTGATGAAGAACGGCGTGCCCACGAGGGTGACGAAGAGCGAGATGCCGCCCGCGATGAGTATCGACAGCACTATTTCTTCTCCTCCCTCAAAGAGTCGGCGACTTTCCATACCCCCGAACCGTTCGATCCTTTCACCAACACTACGTCACCGGCGGCCAGGGCGGCGTCTAGCGCCCTCAGCGCGCCTTCGGGCCCGGCGACCCACGTTGCGTCCACGCCTTCGGCCTCGGCGGCCGATGCGAGCGGCCGCGCCTCCTCGCCGACGGCGAGAAGGGAGGCGACGCCGGCCTGGGCCGCGGCCTTGCCGATTGCCTCGTGCTCGAGCAGAGAGGCCTCGCCGAGCTCGAGCATTTCGCCGAGCACGGCGACCTTGCGCCGCCCGCGCCCGAGCCGTTCCAGGGCCGCCAGTCCGGCGCGCATGGAATCGGGGTTGGCGTTGTACGAGTCGTCGATGACCGTCGCGCCGCCCGCCTCGAAGACGTCCATGCGATGGGGGCTTGCGGCGCCGACGGCGCTGAGGGTCGAGGCGATCCGGGCCGTCGCAATCCCCAGCGAATGGGCCAGCGCCGCCGCGGCGAGGGCGTTCGCCACGTGGTGTTCGCCGACGAGCTTGAGCTTGACGGCCGCCTCGCCTTCCGGCGTGACGAGCGTGAAAGACGCGCGTCCGTCCGCGCCGACGTCGACGTTTCGCGCTGCGACGTCGCCCTCGCCGCGCGCCGAGAAGGTCAGAACCGGTCCGCGTGCGAGCTCTGCCATGGCCGCGACCCGCGGATCGTCGGCGTTGAGCACGACGGCGCCGCCTTCGCGGGTGCCTGTCACGAGCTCGGACTTGGCGCGCGCGACGTTGTCGATGCCGCCGAATTCGCCCAGGTGCGCGCGGGCGACGATGAGGACGGCCGAGGCGTCCGGGGGCGCGATCGACGTGAGGTAGTCGATGTTGCCGATGCGGTCCGCGCCCATTTCGAGCACCAGTGTGGCCGTGCCCGCGTCCGTGCGCAGAACCGTGATCGGAAGCCCCAGCTCGTTGTTGAAGGACCCGGGAGGGGCGATGACGGGCCCTCTGCTTTCCGCCAGAGAGGCCAGAAGATCCTTGACGGTGGTCTTGCCGACCGACCCCGTCACGGCCACGACCTTGAGGTCTGGGTTCCCTTCGGCCCTCGCCCTCTGGAGGTTCGCGCGCGCCAAAGCGCCGATCGCCTTTTCGACGTCGTCGACGACGATGACGCGGGCCGGGTCGGCGCCCGAGGCGAGCGCAGCGGATGGGTCGGATGTGACGACGGCCCGGGCGCCCGCCGACAGTGCGGCTCCGGCGAGCTCGGCGCCGTCGACCCGCGCGCCCTTGATGGCCGCGAAGACCTCGCCGCCGCTGACGGTCCGCGTGTCGGCCGTCAGCGATGAAATCTGTTCTCGCGCGACGTCGGGCGGAGTCTCGCCAGCCGTCGTCGCATTGCAATCGGCAACGACTTGCGCGAGCGTCACCGGTATCATGCTTTCTCCTCACCGTCGTGGACGCGGGCGCGCTTGCGTAGGGCGCGCCGCGCCTCGACTCGGTCGTCGAGTTCGATCGGAACGCCCGCCACCTCCTGAATGGTTTCGTGGCCGCGCCCCGCAAGGAGAATGGTATCCCGCTCGGAGGCTTGCGCGATTGCGGCGTCTATGGCTTGGGACCGGTCCGCGATCTCGACGACGGGGGTGTCGAAGCCGCGCGTTCCCTCGATGACGGCCGCCCTGATGACGGCGGGGTCCTCGTCGTGCGGATCGTCGTCCGTGATGTAGACGAGGTCGCCGTAGCGGGCGACGGCGGCCCCCATGGCCGGGCGCTTGCCCTTGTCGCGGTCCCCCGCCGACCCCGTGAGCACGACGAGCCTGCCCTCGGTGGAGGGACGCAGGGCCTTCATGGCGTTGACGAGCGCCTCCGTGTTGTGGGCGAAGTCGACGATGACCCGGGGGCGGGCGTTGAGAACTTCCATGCGGCCCGGCACCGCGGGGTTGATCCCCTCGGGCAGGGCGCGCGCAAGCTCCTCGGGGGCGTGCCCGGCCGTCATGGCCATGACGGCCGCGAGCGCCGCGTTCGCAACGTTGAAATCCCCCGGAAGGGAGGTGCTCGTCGCCAGCCTGCGCCCGTCGGTCGATTCGAGGACGAAGCTCGACCCGTCCCGGGAGACGGCCTTCCATCCCACGGCGCCGTCGGGCAGATCCGGCAGGTCCGAGTCCACGGCGAGGGCGGCGACCTCCCCTTCGAGCCGCGGCGCGCATTCCGCGAGGAGGCGGCGGCCGTACTCGCCGTCGACTGAGACGACGGCGTTGCGAGCCCTCTCCGGGGTGAAGAGGCTCGCCTTGGCTTGGTAGTACCCCTCCATCGTTCCGTGGAAATCGAGGTGATCCTGGGTGAGATTCGTGAACCCGGCCACCGTGAACGCCACGGGGTCGCTGCGGCCCTGGACGAGTGCGTGGCTGGAGGCCTCCATGACGACGTCGGTCCCTCCCCCGCGGCGGTGGAAGGCGAGGTAGCTTTGGAGCTCGTCGGGCATGGGAGTCGTCAAGCGCGCCGGGGCGCTCATTCCGGCCAGGCGGATCTCGACCGTGCCGATGAGGCCGGGTTTGCGCCCGAGGGCGACGAGTATCGATTCGACCATGTAGGCCGTCGTCGTCTTGCCGTTGGTTCCCGTCACGGCGTATGTGTCGAGGCCTGCGGCGGGTTCGCCGAGGATCAAGGCTGCCGCCTTTCCGACGGCGGCGCGCGGATCGTCGACGACGAGGACGGGGACGGAGCGCCCTCCGAGGTCTTTGCGAAGGATGTCGCGCCCCTTGGCGTCGGTGAGCACGGCGCTCGCGCCGGCTTCGATCGCCGAGGCGGCGAAAACGGCGCCGTGGGCTTTCTCGCCCGGAGTGGCCGCGAACAGGTCGCCCGGCCGCGCCTGTCTGCTGTCGGACGTGACGGATTCAACCGCTGCGCTGCGAGCCTCGGGCCCTCCGTCCCCGAAATCAAGCGTCGCCCCGACGGCCGGGGCGAGCGCGTCGAGCCGCGTGAGAAGCCCGGTCTGTCTCGTATAGTCAGTCATTCTTGCCTATCTGATACTCGTACCACGGGTACTTGAACAGGGGCTCGGTCGAAGGCGCGATCCCCAGCTGCCGTACCGCAAAGTGTGCGACATTCGAGAATACCGGAGCGGCCACCTCGCCGCCGTACCCGGCACCCTTGCCGTTGAAGACGGTGACGGCCACAGCGATCTGGGGCTTGTCAGCCGGAAGGACCCCCACGAATGTGCCGACTCGCTTGGTGAGCTTGCCGTTGGCGTCGGGCACCTGCGCGGTCCCCGTCTTTCCCGCGACGTTGTATCCCTCGACCCTGGCGAGATAGCCGGTCGAATCCTTGTCGGTGACGGCCTGCATCATCTTCAGCATCGTCGCCGCCGAGTCCGCCGAGATCACGCGCTCTTCCTTCTCCGGCGCCACGGGCTTCTCGTTTCCGTCGGAGTCGACGACGGATTCGACGATGTGCAGCGGAACCTTCACTCCCCCGTTGCCGATCGTCGCCACCATCTGGCCGAGCTGAACGGTGGTGGCCGACCATCCCTGGCCGAACATCGTCGTGTAGCGCCCCCTGGGGCCCCAGGAGCTCGGCTGCGTGAGCCTCCCGCGGGACTCCGCCGGGAGCTCGACTCCGGTCTTCGAGCCGATGCCGAACTTCTTCATGTAGTCGTAGCGCTTGGCGTCGGTCACTTTGTCGCCGATCTGAATGAGGCCCGTGTTGTAGGACTTCGCGAGGATCCCGGCCACCGTCATCCTCTCGGTGCCGTGCGAATCGTTGTCGTGGACCTTCTCGCCGTTGGGCATTGTGATCGAGTACGGCACGGTGAAAACGCTCTCGGGCGTGACTTTCTTCTGGTCGATCGAGCCGGAGAACGTGATGAGCTTGCCCGTCGATCCGGGCTCGACGGGCGCCTGCACCGCCCGCGACCCCCAGTTCGAGGACGCCGTCGAACCGAGACTCGCCGGATTCGGGGAGCCCGAATCCACGAGGGCGAGGATCCTTCCGGTTCCGATCTCGACGACGACGGCCGCGCCCCACTCGGCGTTGTTGGCCTTGACTGAATCGTCGACGGCCTTCATGAGTTGGTTCTGCAGGTCGCGGTCGATCGTCAGTTTGACGGTCGAGCCGTTCTTCGCGGCCGATTCCTTGCGCTTGCCGTTGGGCAAAACCGCGCCGCCCCCGGCGACTTCGACTGTGAGGGAGCCGTTCTTTCCCGCGAGCGCGGCCTCCTGAGACTTCTCGATTCCGGCTTGGCCCTTGATCTGGCCGGGCTCGTTCTGGACCTGGCCCGTGTAGCCGAGCACGTTTCCGGCGACCGCGCCGTTGGGGTATTCGCGTTTCATGTACTGCTCGGGCTCGATCCCCGTGATGCGCAGCGCGTTGACCTTGCGCCAAAGATCCGGCGAAACGTCCTTCTTGACGTATACGAAGGACTTCTTCTTCTCGCCGCCCAGAAGGAGGCCGCCCAGCTCGGCCCGGTCCATCTTGAGCAGCGGCGCGAGCTGTTCGGCCGCCGCCGCTGCGCCGGATCCGATGAGGTTGCCGTCCTTGTCGTAGCGCTTGTACTGGGCGATGGCCTTCTGGTTGACGCCGATGTTGTACCGCTCGATCGACGTCGCCAGCACCGACCCCTTCGAGTCGACGATGTCGCCCCGCTTGGCGTGCAGCGTGTACGTCCTCGTTCTGAAGCCCGACGCCGCCTCCGCGAGGGAGGCGGATCTGACTCCCTGGAGGTCGGCGAGCCGAATGCCCAAAACCAATGCGCACACAACGAAGGCGACGGCGAGCGAATGCAGGCGCCTGGCCGCCAAAGGCAACGACGAGTGGTACTCCCTCAGTCGACGAATGTTGCGAGAAAAGGCGGCGCGGCGCGGACGATCCGCGCCACGCGCCTCCGACTCATTGTCGGTGGCAGAAGACGACATCTACTTCCCTTGCGGCTCCGAGGGCTTCTTGACGGCCCCAGTCGTGAGGTCCAAGTGGAGGACGCTCGTTGCTGGAACCAATCCTAGTTGCTCGGCCTTGGCGGTCAGCTCCTGCGGGGTGGAGGCGGAGACGACGCGATCGGCGAGCGTGGCCTCTTTTGCCGTGGCAACGTTGAGTTCCCTCTGCACCGACTGGATCTCGTAAGCCGTGTCGACCATCTGCGTGTTGAGGGCGAAAGCGGCGCCCAAAGCGCCGACGAGAAGCAGTGCGCAGACGATGACGACGCCGAAGAAGCCTCGCGCCGACGCCGGGGCCGGGACAAGTTTCAAGCCGGGAACCCCGGAGACGACGGAGCGGGCGGCGCGCCTGGGCACAGTGGTGGCGGGGATTGCACTCATCGGTTCTTTCCTCGTGTAGTTGCTGGTTTATGCGGTGTGCGGGGTTTCACGCAGCCTCTCGGCGGCCCTGAGGCGCACCGATGCGCTGCGCGGATTGGCCTGCAGCTCCGCGGCGTCGGCCTTGACGGCGCCGCGGGTAAGCAGGCGAAGGTACGGGGCGCGGTCGTCGAGTTCGACGGGCAGGCCCGCCGGCGTCGAGGACGTCGCCCCTTTCGCCATCTCACGCTTGACGATCCTGTCCTCCAGCGATTGGTACGACTCGACGACGATGCGGCCTCCAACCGCAATCGCCTCGATGGCGCGCGGGATGGCGCGCCCGAGGAGGGCAAGCTCGTCGTTGACGGCGATTCGAAGCGCCTGAAAGGTTCGTTTGCACGGGTTGCCTCCCGTGCGCCTGGCCGGCGCAGGGATCGCGTCGCGGACGATGTCGGCAAGTTGGCCGGTGCGCTCGATCGGCTCCGCGGCGCGGGCCGCGAGGATCCTGGCGGCGATCCGCGAAGCGAACCTTTCTTCGCCGTACTCGCGCAGGATCCGCGTCAGCTCCGCCTTGTCCGCGGAGGCCACGACGTCCGCGGCCGTCGGGCCGCCGGCCTTGTCCATTCGCATGTCCAAGGGGCCGTCGCCGGAGTAGGAGAACCCGCGGCCCTCGTCGTCCAGCTGGAGCGAGGAGACGCCGAGGTCCATCAGCACGGCGTCTGCCCGCCCGGCGCGCCCATACTCGGCGGCGACGTCGGACACGTCGTCGTACGTGGCGCGGACGGCGACGAAACGCTTGCCGAAAGGCGCCAAGCGTTCGCCTGCCAACTCAATGGCCTCCGGGTCCCGGTCGATTCCCACGACCGTCAGGCTGTCAAAACGCTGGAGGAAGGCGAATGAGTGCCCTCCCATTCCGAGCGTCGCGTCGATCATCACGGGGGCCTCGGCCGTCAGCGCGGGCCCGAGGAGCTTCACGCACTCCTCGAGCAGCACAGGCACATGCAGCGCATTGCCGCCGGCGCGAGGAGGTCCGGCTTTGCTCGTCGCGTTCGACGCCATGCGAACTCCTCTCTGTGCCTTGCGGCGTATACGGCCGCTGCCGCGGCTGCCTTTGTGCGGCCGAGCCAGACCGACCGGCGGCTTTCTTCGCCTTTCTGAAGCTGGGGAACTGCCTCAGACGAGTGAGAAAGCCCTCGGCCGGTCAGAACAAGCCAGGAATGACCTCGTCTTCGCGGTCGGCGAAGGCGGCTTCCTGCATGTTCAGATACTCATTCCATGCCGTCAGGTCCCAGATCTCGATCCTGCTCCCTGAGCCGATCACGGCCAGGTCGCGCTCCAATCCGGCGTACTTGCGCAGATTCAAGGGAATGGAGATCCGCCCCTGCTTGTCCGGCACTTGGTCATTCGCGCCGGAAAAGAGCACACGTTGATAATCGCGAGCCTCCTTAGAGGTGAGGGGAGCTTGATGAAGCTTCGTTTGAAACTCCTCGAACTCCTCGATGGTGAAGACGAACAGGCAATGCTCCTGCCCCCTGGTGATGACCAGCCCGCGCTGGAGCTGGTCGCGGAACTTCGCGGGCAAGATCAGACGACCCTTGTCATCGAGCTTTGGCTCGTATGTGCCCAGAAACACCGCGTCCACCTCCCTCTCGACGCTGGCCACCACTTTACTCCACTTCCCCCCACAAGCAAGGGTCCCTCGGGGGTGTTTTGTCAAAGAAGATCATACGCATCAAGGGAAAACCACGGTGGAGGGCAACTGTACCCATCACGTCACATTTTTGTTGAAACTCTCCGTCTGCAGGCGGAGAACGACGCCGCAAATCGGCTGTTTTCCGGGAGTCTTCGCACCTGTGGGGCGAAGTGGAGGGACGCCCGGGGGGGGCGAAGTGGAGGGACGCCCGGGGGGCGAAGTGGAGGGACGCCGACGGCGTGGCCACGAAGCGAAGCCGGCCCCGTGGAGCGGAATGGAAGCGACCCGTGACGCGAAGCGGACCGACGGCGCGGAGCATGGCAGGGCGACGCGGCGGAGGAAAGTGGAAGGCGCAATGGAGCGTCGCAGCGGATCGCGTCGACGCGATCCGGCATGTCAATGCCATACGGGCGATCTGACCGAAGGAATCGCCTTACGCCGCCGTGCACCCAGGCAAGCCGATGCCGCACAGGGCGAGGCACAGGGTGTCGCCCCGCGCGCTCGAAGAGGTTGACTGGAGCGTGTCTAACCCGACGGGAAGGCTTCAATGCATCTCGCCGGGAGGCCGTCAGCCGCCGTTGAAGGGTTCGGCCGTTCGGCCGCGGCGCGAATCGCGCCGGTCAACGCAAGAGGCCCGCTCGACGTCGCCGGGCCTTTGTTTGTGCACGCCTTAGCGGCGGCGGCGCTTCTCCCACTCCTCGGCCTGCTTGGCCATGAAATCCTGGAAACGGCTGGATCGAGGAGTCTTTGGCCTCTTCGGCCCGGGATCGCCGTTCTCCGCTTTTTCGACGGGGAAGGACTTGACGCCTGCCGTCATGTACCAGGTTCCGAGGAACATGACGACGATCCCGAGGAGCCCCACGATCTCCATCTCGGCCGAGACGCCGAGGGTGAGGACGGCAATGCCTCCAAAGACGACGAGAAGGCCAAGGACGAGATGGCGAATCGACACTTGGCGGGCCGCCGCCTTCGGCGACGGCTTCGGCTTGAGGGTGTCGGCGAACCCGGGATCCTCGTCGGACAGCTGGGCTTCCAGCTCTTCCAACATCTTCCGTTCATATTCGGAAAGGGCCATGGGTTCTCCTCTGTCGTCGGCGTACCCGTTAAGAATATCCCGAAGGTACGAGCGGCAAAAGTTACGTGGGCAACCAAGATGTCATAGTTTCTGGGGCGGCGGAGTCCATTCACCTCCGGGTGAACGCGGCCTTCCCCCGTTTTGGAGGCCTCCTCGGTTTTGCCGATCTGCTGCGTTCCGTCCGCCTCCCCTATTTTCAGGGAGCCTTTCCCTGTCCGCCTCCTTGTCCGCTTCGAGGCGCCTCTCCTCGTTCGCGCCGATGAGGCTTCCCGGACCGGCGAATGAGGGGCCGAACTTGTCGCAAATGCGGTCGAGCGCCGCCTCCGCCCGTTCAAGACGGGGATTGACGCCGAAAGCCTGATGAATGCCCTCATCCGATTCGCCTCCGAAGGCCCAGGCTTCGTCGTCGGAATCCGCGCCCAAAGCCAGCTGTATGCCCTCGCGCGGATCGATTGTCTGCTCGGCGCGCAGGCCCAAGAGGCGCAGCCCGTCGTCGGAGACGGCCACCGAATCGAAGAGGCGCTTGGCGCCCGTGTAGAGGTCCGCCGCCAGATCCGTCGGCCGGGCGAAGGTCGTGCTGCGGGTGATGGTCGTGAAGTCGGCGAAGCGGACCTTGATCGCGACCGTCCGGGCGGTCAGACCCGCGCGCCGCAGTCTGCGCGCGGTGGCGTGGGCCTGAGCCAGAAGGATCTTTTCAAGTTTGCCGCGGTCGGCCACGTGTTCGAAGAAAGTCACCTCTTTGCCGATCGACTTCTCCTCGCGAGAGGTTTGGACGGGACGCGGGTCCTGCCCCATCGCCAGCCTGTACAGATGCGTTCCGTGGGCGCGGCCGAGGATCCTGGTCAGACGTTCCGGCCCCGCGTCGGCGAGTTCCCCCACTGTCTCGATCCCCTGGTTGGCCAGGCGCGCCCTCGTTTTCTCTCCCACGCCCCACAGCGCCCCCACCGGCAGCCCGTGCAGGAAGGCGATCGTGGCCGAGCGGGGTATGAGGAGCAGTCCGTCAGGTTTCGCGTGGGCCGAGGCGATCTTGGCGACGTGCTTCGTCGCAGCGATGCCAACCGACGCCGGAACTCCTACCTCGCGCCGGATGCGCGCCCGCAGATCCTTGGCGATGCGGACGGGCCCTCCCATGAGGCGCCGCGCGCCGCCGACGTCGAGAAAGGCCTCGTCCACCGAAAGCTTCTCCGCAAGCGGGGTGACGTCGTGCAGTATGTCCATGATCTGCCGCGACACCTCCGAGTACCTGTCGTGGCGCGGAGGAATCATCGTCAGATGCGGACAGGCCCGGAGGGCGCGGGCCACGGGCATTGCCGAGTTCACGCCGAATTCGCGGGCCTCGTAGGAGGCCGCCGAAACGACGCCGCGCTCGGCTCCCCCGACGGCGACCGGTTTCCCCGCAAGTTCCGGGCGATCGAGCAGCTCGACCGACACGAAGAAGGCGTCCATGTCGACGTGGAGCATGCCGACGTCGGAATCGTCGTCGCCCCAGAATCGACGGGCTTCTTTCGACCGCGGCGCTCGGGACATCCGTCCTCCTTTCTCACGCGACAAGCCTACGCTCAGGCGCCGTCGCTTTTCTGACCGCGCAAAACGCCCGGTCCGCCTGCCACGGCGCCCTCGAGTCTCGATAGGCTCGTGGCATGAAGCGCGCATCATCCAGAACCCAGCTGCCCGAGGGGCCCGTCGCCACAACGTACGCCACCGCGGAACTCGTCAGGGCGCGGACCAACCCCTCGCAGGTCCTCCTTTTGTTGAACGGCGTCGAGTCTTCGAGTCTGGACCTCGCCGATCCGGAGTACCTGGATTTCGAGTATATGCAGCACATTCGCCTCATACTCGAGTCGCGCTGGGATCAAGGCGAGCGCCGCGGTCAAGGCGAGCGCCGCGCCGTCGAGGCGGGCAGGGCGGCCGAAGGCCGCGTTTCCCGCCGCACGAGGGTGCTTCATCTGGGAGGCGCCGGCTGCGCGCTTGCCAGGGCGTTGGGGGCCCGCAGGGAGCTGCATCAGGTCGCCGTCGAGATCGACCCCGAACTGGCCAGGCTGGTGCGCGAGTGGTTTCCGCTGCCGCGCTCGCCTTTTCTGAAGATCAGGGTCGGGGATGCCAGGCACGTCCTCGACTCGACGAAAGCGAGTTGGAACGCGATCGTCCGCGACGCTTTCACGGGCAGGGAGGTGCCGGCGCATCTGCGAACGGCGGAATCCGCGAAACGAGCGGCCGATATTTTGGAGCCGGGAGGGATTTACGTTCTCAACGCGGTCGCTTCGGCGGGGATTCGGCGGCTCGACGAGGACGTCGCGGCCATGGCGGCCGCGTTTCCCAATATCGTCGCGATAGCTGATCCGGCCGTTTTCAGCGGAAAGCGTTTCGGCAACTTCGTCGTGGCGGGCTCCGACGCGCGTTTTCCGGTCGAGGCGATCGAGCGGGAAGTGCGCAAGTTCCCGCTGCCGACGAAGTTTTTCGACGACGGCGCCTTGCGCTCCCGGGCGGCCTCCGTCAGACCGTTGACGGACTCCCTTGCAGGATGGCCGCGAGCGACGAGCCCGAGGCAACGTCGTCCGCGTTCCATGCCGACGGCCTCGGCGCAGCCCGAGTAAGCCAGCCGAGCCTGAATCCGGGCGAACCTGCCGGAGCCGGCGCGGAGCGCGCGCCCCATGACGGGGAATCCGACCGGGCTGCGAGGCCTTGCGGCCGGGAAGACGAGGACGGCCCGGCGGGCGGCGCGGATCAGGCGGAGTGCTTTCCTCGCCGACGTTTGACTTGGCCTTGGCCGGGATCGGGCAGCTGCTCGACATTCGATGAGGGCAAGCCGGCAGGCGGGATGGGGTCCGCGCCGACGCCGCCGAGCGGATCGGCCTCGTTCGGCACGGAAGCCGTCGGAGCAGCTCCGGGATCCCCCGCCACACCGATTCCGTTTGCTGCTGCGCCGTCTACCGCGTCGCCAGACGGCTCGCCTTCGCCGGGGGATTCAGGGTTCTGACCCGTGTTCCCCGCGCCGTCGGGCGCTGTTTCATCCGAGGCGAGAGCTTCGCCGTCGGCCTTCGCCGGGGCGTCCTGCTCGGGCAGTTCGCTGGAAGCCTCCTGTTCGGCCCGTTCGCTGGAAGCCGCAGCCAGGGCGTCCGCTTCGGGGGAATCTTTCAACACGAGAGTCTGCATCCGTTCAAGCGCAGAGTGCCCGGGGGTGTCCTCCGCGGACATCGCAGCGCCGAAAACGTGGGGCGCGAAGACGATGTTGTGGGGCGCATTCGCGTCCTCCTGAGGCACGACGGCGTCGCTTCCGAATCCAAGGGCTTCGTCCCAGCCCCGGACGGGCCATGCGTCGTCCCCGCCGCTTTGGACGCCGGAGGGAAGGAACCCCTCCTCGGACGCGTCTGCCTCGTATCCGGCCGCTTGGCCCCCGTCGCCCGTTGTGAAAGAGACTCCTTCGAATTGACGCTGCGGCATGCCCCCTTCGCCCGCGGGCAAGTCGTTCGGCCCTCCGAACGCGCTCGGCGATTCGAGGGGCCCGGATGAGTCGAACGAGGCAGCAGGCTCGAACGAGCCGGCGGAGTCAAATGAAACAGGCGGTTCAAGCTCGTTGGGCCGCTCCCAAGCCTCGGGATCCTCAACCGAGCCCGCCTCGCTCGGCGGCCCGGCCATCGCGCTGTCCGCCAAGGCGGCGTCGACCACGGACACGTGCTCCGCAGAGGTTTCGGCCGGTGCGCCGTCCGTGCTGGAGGGCTGTTCGGCGGAGTCCCCCATCATCGACTCAATGACTTCCGATTCTGTGATGAGAAGGCAGGCATCCGCTTCAGTCTCGGCAGCGGCGGCCTCGAAGCCGGCGACCGTGTCTTCGGAGCCCGCATCGACGGCGTCCAAGCTGACGCCGTCGTCTGCCGCGTCTTCGGCGTCCTCGCCGGGAGCGCCGTTTTCACCGAAATCTTGCACGTGGTTTTCGGGGGCGTTCCAGCCCGAGCTTTCGACCGCGGCGACGTCGATGTCCTCCGAAGCCGAAAGCGGCTCGAGAGCCTCCGACGGATCCAAAACCTCACCGGTCTCCCCGTTCTGCTCGGACGGATCTGGAACGTCCGGCAAATTCTTCAAGAAAGCCTTGATGCGCCCCAAAGCCGAGAGCGGTTCGAGGGTCTCGCCCGAATCGAGGACTTCGCCGGGTTCCTCATTGTCGGCGGACTCCCCCGCACCGACCGCATGGGCTTCGGCAAGCTCCTCGGCACGGACGTGCCCGTAAGATTCGGCCTGCCCGTAAGATTCGACTTTCCCGTAGAGACCGTCGTTTTCGCCGCGTTGACCGGCTTCGCCGACGTCGTAAGCTTCACGTCCGTAGACGCCGTCCGCTTCGCTCTCCCCTGCTTCAGCGGCGCTTTCGAATTCGCCCGCGCTGTCAGCTTCGACGCCGGCCTGCGAGGCCTCCTCCTGATCCTCGCGCTTGAAAGCGGCGTCAAGATCGTCGCCCAGATTCGACGCGCCGTCCCTCGGGTCCGATTCCCCGCGGGTTTCTAGGCCCGATTCCCCGCGGAGTTCCCCTGGGACGACGTCGGCGTCGTCAAAATCGGCGACGTCAACGCGGTCGCGTGCGGCGTCGGCTTCAGCCAGAGCGTCCGATTCAGCCGGAGCGTCCGATTCAGCCAGAGCGTCCGCTTCCTCACCGGCGTCGGCCTGAACGTCCGCCACGTTGTCCGCGACTGCAACGTCCCCTGCGTCGTTCTCAGACCCTTCCGAGACGGCGGCAAGATCCTCATCGCTCTCGAAGCCGACGGCGACGCCCGCCTCGGCCTCAGCAACGGCGTTGCCTTCAAGCTCGACGGACTCGGCGACGCCCGCCTCGTTCTCCGGGGCCTCTGCCTCGTCCTCCGCGACGCCAGCTTCGTTTTCGCCGACGGCCAAGCCTTCGGCCGAGGCGGCGGCGCTTTCCGCCGCCGGCGCATCGGCGGCCTCTTGGGCGGAATCCCTGCCATTCCCTTCGTCTTCCACGGAGCGTTCGGGCGCCTCGGCGCCTCCCCCGGCTTGCTGGCCTCTCATGGCTGAAACGTCGAATGCGGGGCCTTCGCCCACTCCGGGCTCGCCGGGAAGAAAGCCCTGGTAGCGCTCCATCTTCCGCAACAGCCCTTGCGGATCGAAGGTCTTTTCCGAAGCCGAGGCGCGCGGCGAGGAAACTCCCGCGAGGAACTGCTCGGCGGCGCGGCCGATTTCATCCACTGTGGGAACTCGCAGTTCCGGCTTGGGCGCAGTGACGTATCCGCGCACCGAGCCGTTCGCGTCATAGTCTTTCTCGAGCTTGTCGATGAATTGGGCCAGCTCCTCATTGCCTTCGATGGCCGAAGAGTAGGCTTCGACCTCCTCGGCCGCGGCCTGCTCCAGATCGCCCAAGGGGAAGTAGAGCCCGCTGAGCGACGACGTCAGCCCGAGGGCCCCGGCGGCCCCGGTGAAATAACGATCGCCGGCCAGGTAGACGGGCACCCGAACGGCTACATTGGTGTGCGAGATGCCCAGCTTCGCAGTATGGAACTCGACATAGTCGGCGAAGCCGGCGGTGAACCAGAAGTCCGCCTCAAACACCTGGCCCTCGCGTTTGTCGGCCGTGCGGACGACCATGTCGGCCGGCCTAGTGTGAGGAGTGGCCGAGGGGACGGCCGTGAAGGAGAAGGTCGACTTCACACCGAACCTCTCGATGATGTCGATCATGTCCGCCAGCAGCGCGTCCCATTGAAAGTCGGGCTCGGCGCCGTGCAAATGCAGGAAGGGCTGGCCCTCGACGTCGCTCGCATGCGAAAGGACGATTCCGCTGCGGCGCATGTCGACGAGCCGGCCGTCCTTGTAGTTCATAAGCGGCCGCTGAGATCGATAGTCAATGAGCGGATCGGAGTTGAACAATGCGGCGGCCCCGCCGTCGAGCGGACTGAGCGAAAGCGATATCAGCTGGCCGACCGCGCCGGCGTCGACGGCCGGATCCACTAGATTGAGAACTAAACGCTCGACGCGCTCAGGCCCCTCAGCCTCTGGAAACGATACGAAGTGCCCCATGTGTCTCCTCTCCTCGCCCTCTACTTTGCCATAAGCTTCCCCGCCGCTTCGACTCGCCGAATGGGCCCTTCTGCAGACCGTGTTATTCGCGACACGCCGGCGTTAAACGGTTTCGACGTGGTAATACTACCCATCGTTTTTCGACCGCAAAAGGGTGTGCTGATTAGCTTCGTCGGCCCGTGTGGCCGATAATTGTGTGGTCGATTTTCCCCGTCTCAGGACTGTCCATGGGTGAGTTATCCGCGCGTTCGCGCGCAATCGCCGACGAGCAAGGTTTCGTCGAGACGGCGTATGCCGCGCTCGACCGCCAACGCGAGGCCTACTCCGAACGCCTGCGCGAGGTTCGAGCGCAACAAGGCCACGAAAGCGCAGGCGCCCTCTCCGAGCGCGACTCCTTCGCGACCCATTACGAGGACAATCTCATACGTTTGCGCAATGTCGAGAATCGCCTGGTCATGGGCCGCCTCGACTTCACAGACGGCGAAACCGAGCACATCGGGCGCATCGGCCTCAAGGACGAGGACCAGGAGATCATTCTCCTCGACTGGCGGACCCCGCAGGCCGAGCCCTTTTACAGGGCCACCGCGGCCGAGCCCGGCGACGTCGTTCGCCGCAGGCACATTCAGACGCGGATGCGCGACGTCGTCGGCGTCGAAGACGAATTGCTCGACGCCGAAGCCTCCGACGGGCTGAGCGACCTCAACCTCACCGGGGAAGGCGCCTTGATGGCGGCGATGGCGACGGCCCGCGACGGAAAGATGAGCGACATCGTCGCCACGATTCAGGCCGAGCAGGATCGAATCATTCGGGCCGATTCGAACGGCATACTCGTCGTTCAGGGAGGGCCGGGGACGGGCAAGACGGCCGTCGCCCTCCACCGCGCCGCCTACCTTCTTTACACCCAACGCGAACGGCTTTCCCGTTCGGGCGTTCTCATCGTGGGTCCCTCCCCCGTATTCTTGCGGTACATCGACCAAGTCCTTCCGAGCCTGGGCGAGTCAGACATCGTTTCGACGACGGTGACCGGGCTGCTTCCAGGCGTCGAGGCGACGGGGGCCGACACCCCGCGAGCCGCGCGGATCAAAGGCTCGCCCGTCTGGCGGACCATCGCGGCGAACGCCGTGCGCAGCGTCCTCGAACGCCCGCTCGATCGCCCCGTCTCCTTCACGATCGACTCGAGCCCCGTGACCCTCACGCCTTCACACGTCGAGGACGCGCAGCAGCGCGCTCGGCGCGGGGGGCGGCCCCACAACGAGGCCCGTGAAACCTACGCGAGGATCCTCGTCAAAGAGCTCGCGAACCAGGTGGCCGCGCACAAGGAAATGGCGCTGGAGGACGCCGGCTGGATAGTCGACGAGGTTGTCTTCTCTCGCGACGCCCGGCGCGAAATCAATCTCCGGTGGCTGCCTTCCTCCCCCGTCCAGCTGCTCGAGCGCCTTTACGCCCGCCCCCGCCTGCTCGCCATGTGCGCCCCCGAGCTTTCGCCTGAGGAGATTGAGGAGGTTCGCCGACCGAAAGGCAGCCCGATCACGGCCGCCGACATCCCTATCCTCGACGAGCTCGCCGAATGCCTCGGCCCCTTCCGCACCGACTTCGAAAAGCGCCAACGAGCCGCGGCGCAGGCGCGCGACGCCGAACTTTCCGAGTACGTCAAAGAAACGATGAGCTCAATGAACCTCGGCGGCGGCATCGTCAACCTCGAGCAGCTGACCGAGCGGGCGGCCGGTTCGGGGCCCCAATCGAGCCTGGCGGACCGCGCCTCCTCGGATCGGACATGGACCTACGGGCATATTGTGGTCGACGAGGCGCAGGAGCTTTCGCCGATGCAATGGGAGATGCTCGCCCGCCGCTGTCCGACGAGGTCGATGACGGTCGTCGGCGACCTCGACCAGCGTCCGGACGGCTCGCCCGCAGGCGGCTGGACGGGCGTCCTCGGAAGGCTCGGATCGGGCGCTCGGATCGAGAATCTCACAGTTTCCTACAGGACTCCGGCGACGATCCTCCGCTCGGCCGGGCGGACCCTCGCCGCGGCGGGCGTTTCCGTGCTGCCCGTCGAGGCCGCGCGCGACCTTCCCGACTGCCTCGCCTTCACCGCGATCGAGGCGGACGGGCGAGAGGGCGCCGTCGTCCGATCGGCCAAAGAACTCCGCGCTTGGTTGGACGCAGAGTACGGCCCCGGCGAGGGAACGCTGGCGGTCATCGTCCCTGCCGGCCTGCGCGACGGCGTTGCGGAGGCGCTGGCAGGGGACCCCGAGCTCGCCGAATGCGTAAAGGCCGACTCCGCCGGTTTGACGCGCATAAGCGTTTTGTCCGCAATCGAGGCCAAGGGTTTGGAGTACGACGCCGTCGTGCTGGTCGAGCCCTCGTCCGTGCTCGCCGAAGGCCCCGGCAACCTTTACGTCGCGATGACCCGCCCCACCCGGCGCCTCGACGTTCTCTATTCGGGCGAGCTTCCCGCCGGCATGGCTTGACGCCGCGCCGGGCGCCCCGCGCCTCCGGCCCGGTGCGCCCGGCCCTTTCTGAGACGATCAGCTCAAGTTGCAATCGGCCCAAATTGCGGACAATCCTCATTTTCGATCCGATCTGCTGTACGGTTTGTCTTCGGCACACATTTCATCGCAAGGAAGGCAAGATGCCACGAGTCCTTCTCCTAGAATCCCCGCACGCCTCTGCGGACTCAGTTTTCGCCAAGTACGGCATAGAGGTTCGCCGCATTTCCGGCGCCGTCCAAGGCGACGATCTGATTGAGGCGCTCAGCGACGTCGACATGGTGGGCATCCGCTCAAAGACCAACCTCACCCGCGAGGTGCTCGACGCGAACCCCCATCTGACTGCGATCGGCGCCTTCTGCATCGGGACGAACCAAATCGACGTCTCAGCCGCCAACGAGGCGGGCATCGCCGTGTTCAACGCGCCGTACGCCAACACACGTTCCGTGGTCGAGCTCGCCATAGCCGAGGCCATCGCCCTCACGCGCCATATGACGGACAAGAACAGCGCCCTTCAATCCGGGGTGTGGGAGAAGAACGCCTCCGGCGCGCACGAGGTGAGGGGCAAGACCCTCGGAATCGTGGGATACGGCTCCATCGGCACCCAGCTTGGCATCATCGCGGAGGCGCTCGGCATGTCTGTGCTCTTCTACGACGTCGCCGAAAGGCTGGCGATCGGCAACGCCGTGCGCATGCGGAGCCTGAGCCAGCTCCTCGAACGGGCGGACATCGTCTCGATCCACATCGACGGACGCGCGTCGAACGCCGGATTCTTCGGGCGGGACCGAGTCATGGCGATGAAGGAGGGGGCGATCCTCATCAATCTTTCGCGCGGCTCCGTCGTGGACCTGGAGGCCGTGCGGGAACGGCTGACGGACGGAAGCCTGAGCGGCGCGGGGATCGACGTGTTCCCTCAGGAGCCCAACGCAAACGGCGAACCTTTTTCCTGCTCGCTCGCAGGCCTCGACAACGTCATTCTCACGCCGCACATCGGGGGCTCGACGATCGAGGCGCAAGAGTCCATCGGCTCTTTCGTGGCCGAAAAGCTCGTCTCATACTGGCGGAAGGGCCTGACCGGCCTCTCGGTGAACATGCCCGAGGTCGACGCTTCCCCCGCCCCCACGGCGCGGCACCGCGTGACATGGATCCACTCGAACACCCCGGGCGCGCTCGCCCACGTCAACAGCATTTTCGCCGCGGCCGACGCGAACATCGATGCACAAACGCTCGTCACATCAGGCGAAATCGGATACATGGTCACCGACCTTGCGTCCGAGCTGCCCGAATCGGCGTTGACCGAGCTTTCCGAGCTCGATCAGAGCATCCGTCTGCGGGTGTTGCACAGAGACTGACGCATCCGCGCAACCGGCGCATTTTCAACACTGAGATCCTGCACAATGGGAGGTCGAGGGCCCGGCGAACAGGGTGCGCAGACCGTGGCATCGAGTCGGCTGTCCCCGGGGCGACGCCGGAAGCCTCTTGGCGGGGCTACGCCGGAAGCCGCGGGTCGGCTCGCGGACTCGGAGGCGGCCACACTACACTTGACGTTGAAACTTCACGCATGCTGTGCCGTCGGAAAGGACCCCCGCGCACCATGGAATCTGAGCGCCTCCATTACGCGCCCGGCGTCCCGGCGGAAATAGAGCCGCCCGCGTACACGCTTGACGCGCTTTTGGCACGATCGGCCGCCGTCTTTCCAAATTCAGTGGCCGTCGATTTTCTTGGACGCACAATCTCTTATGCGGAACTCGCCCATCAGACGCGGAAGGCCGCGCAGGCCTTGAACCGGCTGGGGGTGGGCCGCGGCGACGTCGTCTCCCTCGTCATGCCCAACTGCCCGCAGCACGTCGTCGCATTTTTCGCCGTTCTCTCGCTCGGCGCGACGGTGGCCGAGCACAATCCGCTTGCGCCTCCAAAAGAGTTGCGCGAACAGCTTTCGCGGCGAGGCTCGCGGGCGGCAATCGTGTGGGAGCAAACCCTCGAGGCGCTGGCCGCCGACGGTCCTCTCAGCGGCCCCGTTTTCCTGTCGGTCGACCTCTCGCGCGAACTCCCCCACCTTTCGCGCCTTCTTCTCAAACTGCCGCTCGCCTCGGCGCGGGAGCAGCGTTCGAAGCTCCGGGGAGCCGTCCCTGCGGGCATCGCCTCTTTCGACGACCTCGTCAAAAAGGCGCGGGCGCGCCGCGCTCCGAGCGCAGCGACGATCGACGGCGTCGCCGTCCTCATTCACACCGGCGGCACGACGGGCACGCCCAAGGCCGTCATGCTCACCCACCGGAACATCGCTTCGAACGTCGAGCAGACAACGGCATGGCTCCCTGTTTTCACCGCGGGCGACGAAGTGCTCTGCTGCGTGCTTCCCTTTTTCCATGCTTTTGGAATGATGGCGGCGATGCTGGGCGTCAAGCTGGGCGCCGCCGTCGTTTTGCTGCCGAAGTTCGATCCGCACGCGCTTCTTGCCGCCAATCGCCGCCGGGGCATCACGCTCCTTCCCGGCGTCGCCCCCATGTTCGCTCGGATTCTCGACGCCGCAGCCGAGCGCGGCGAGGACCTGAGCGGCATCGGCTTCGCCTTCTCCGGCGCCATGGCGCTCGACGGCGAATTGGCCGCCCGGTGGGAGAATGCCACGGGAGGCTTCATCATCGAGGGGTACGGGATGACGGAGGCCAGCCCGATCATCGCCGGCTCGCCCGTTTCCCCGGCTCGCCGCCCCTCGACGCTCGGGCTGCCTTTCCCCTCCACTCAGGTGCGCATCGCCGCCCCGGACGGCGCGCCAGTTGACGCCTCCGCCCCAGACGGCGCGCCCACTCCGAATGACGCACCCACACCGAACGGCGCGCCCGCTTCACCCCCGGAAAACAAACCGGCCCCCGAGAACGCGACGGCCCCCGAGGCCGCACGCGTCGGCGAAATCCTGGTTCGCGGCCCTCAGGTCTTCGTCGGCTACCACAACGACCCCGAGGAGACCTCCCAAGCCTTCACCGAAGACGGCTGGCTCCGCACCGGCGACTTGGGATACTGGGACGACGGCTTCCTCGTGATGGCCGACAGGGCCAAGGAGCTCATCATCAACGGCGGTTTCAACGTCTATCCGTCGCAGGTTGAAGAGGCGATCAAGGGGATGCCGGGGGTGCGCGACGTCGCCGTCGTCGGAATGCCCGAAGAGTCGCGGGACTCGCGCGGGGAATCCGTCGTGGCCGCCCTTGTGCTCGAGCCCGGGGCGGCCGTCGACCTCGACGCCGTCAGGCGGTGGACACAAGGCAAGCTTTCCCACTACGCGATGCCGCGGTCGATAGCCGTTGTGGCGGACCTGCCCCGTTCGCAGCTCGGCAAGGTCCTTCGGCGAAACGTCCGCGAACAATTGCAGGGCTTCGAGCTGAAGGCCGGCCAGTGGCGCGCAAAGGCCTCGGAGCTCACAGAGGCGACGGGCGAGGCGTTCGAGGCTTTCGTCTCCCGGCTCCAAGAGCAGTACTCGGTGACTCGCGAGCAGCTGAGCGACTGGCTTGCTTCGAAGGGCGAGAGCCTGGAGGGGCTGCGCTCCCGATTCGCCGAACGCGCCCCCTCGCCTGATTCCGTCCGCACCTGGTTCGCCGAGAATTTCAGCATCGAAGGCCTCAAGGCGTGGCTCTCCTCCAGAGCCCAGCAGAACTCGCCGGACAAAGGCAATCCGATAGGCCCCGGCGTGGGTGGGCAGTTGGCGTAGTCTGGGCCGGGGCGGCTGTTTGTGGGTTTGTCGGGGTTCTTGGGGGTTGTCCGCGGCTGTGCGGGGGCCTGTTTTTCACGGCATTTCCAGGTGTGTGTCGAGTGTCACACGAGGTGGTGTCGGGAAAGGGTTGTGCGCCCCGAGGGCCGGGAGTACTCTACTATTGTGCGGCGACCCGGACGGAAGCGAAAGGCCGGACGCCCGGGCGCGCACATGCCGGCTCGCACGCCGGGCGCGGCGGCAATCGCGTACACGC
>ERZ772967.280-NODE-280-length-43739-cov-5.336599_pt1 | contig 43739 bp, 37 predicted proteins | sample MGYA00511677_ERZ772967 | MGnify/ENA primary metagenome ERZ772967 (study PRJEB29015, sample SAMEA2737931) | human oral metagenome | biome: human oral; feature: human-associated habitat; material: dental | place: China | collected 2146 ...
GAAGATGCTCTTCGCCGTCGCTCCCAAAGAAAAGTATTACCACGGTAAAACCATATGTTTTAAGTTCAGTTCGAACTTATCCGTAAACAATACAGGCAAAACCGTTAAAAACCTCCGGGACAATTTTCATCATATTGTATTTGCTGATTGACTCTACCCTGCCCTAATCAAAAACCGGGAATTGGTATATCGGAAAGAGTTACGTATATTTGTCGACTTTAAAGATTTATGTTTATGGAACGTTTCAGTGAACTATGTTATCCGATTTTTGAACAGGCTACCGACGATTACCATTTGACAGACGATGTGGATGCCGTGATTCGAAATCCTTATCCGCAAGAGAACATTGAATGTTATCTCTATTTAAAAAATTGGATCGATGCCGTGCAGTGGCATCTCGAAGATATTATTCGCGATCCGAAGATCGATCCTTCCGAAGCTCTGGCTATCAAACGGCGTATCGATCAATCCAATCAGGATCGCACGGATTTGGTTGAACGAATTGACAGTTACTTTCTCGATAAATATAAAGATGTACGTGTTTTACCTGATGCGACCATCAATACGGAAAGTCCTGCATGGGCGATAGACCGTCTTTCGATTCTGGTATTGAAGATTTATCATATGAAGGCTGAGGCAGACCGTACGGATGCCGAGGCTGGTCATCTTGATGCGTGTCGACGGAAACTGAACGTATTGCTTGAACAGAAAAAGGACCTTTCCACCGCGTTAGATCAGCTATTAGATGATATCCGTCAAGGACGGAAGTATATGAAAGTCTACAAACAAATGAAAATGTATAATGACCCGTCGCTTAATCCTGTGTTATACGGTAAAAAATAAAGCTTCGGTATGAAACCGCAAATTACGATTAAAAGAGCGCTGGTAATCCGTTTTCGCCGAGTGGGAGACTCTGTCTTGGCTGTTTCGGTATGCAGGAGCCTGAAAAAAACATTTCCCGGAGTTCGGGTCGATTTTGTTCTGAATGACCATATCGCTTCTTTGTACGAAGGGCATCCGGATATAGATCGGATTATCACTTTTAGTGACAAAGAAAACTATAACCTACCTAAGTATTTGAAACGTGTCCATCGTTTGATGCGTGATACGCATTACGATGTGATTATTGATATGCGTGCTACGGTTAAAACTCTTTTTTTCAGTCTTTTTTCGTTACATACTCCTTTTCGTATAGGAACGAAAAAAGCGTATAGTCTTTTTCTGAATAATTACCGAGTACCTAATCGGGATGACGCATCGTTAGATATGGTACAATCTAATTTAAGGTTGTTGAAACCTTTGGAAAGAGTTGCCAAAGTAAAATATGACAGTTCGTTTTGCTTGTTTGTTCCCGATGAAGAGAAGGCCGTTTATCGTTCGTATATGGAGTATCAAGGGATTGATTTTAAGCGAACTGTAGTCCTCATGGCCGTTACTACCCGTATTGAAGGGAAAGGCTGGGATATGGAACGTATGAAAGTCATTATTGAAAAAACGATCGAAGCCTATCATCCGCAGATCATTTTTAATTATGTCGGCGAACGTGAGAAACGGATTTGTTATCGGTTATATGAAGACTTGGGCAAAAATTCTCATATTTTTATGAATATAGAAGCGAACTCGCTTCGAGAATTACGTGCGCTTACTTCGCTTTGCGATTTCTTTTTTGGAAACGAAGGAGGCCTTCGACATATTGCACAGGCCTTGGATGTACCTTCTTTTGCCGTTTATCCTCCCGGGATAAGTAAAACGCTTTGGCTTCCGGGACATCATGTGCGTTTTCAGGGGATAAGTCCGGATGATATTCTTCCGGACGACGGAACAATGACGAAAGAAGAACGTTTCGGATTATTGACGACTGAACGTGTGTGGGAAGAGCTCGATAAGATGTTAAGCACCTATCTCTTAAAATAGGATATGACAGACTCGTAGCATAGCAGTTGATTCATTGTTGTTTTTCGGGGATCATAATTTTATTCGCACGATTCCGCCATAGGGTGTCAGGTTACGGAGGGCTTCTTCGGGAGGGAGGGCTTCTGCGTAAATCCGGGCAGACATCAACACGCCGCCATGCGTAAAGACGGCAATCCGCTCGAAAGGCAAACGGCGGACCTCGTCGAGAAACGACGCGACACGGCCGAAGAGTTCTTGATATGACTCGCCGTTCGTCGTGGCGACATGGAGGTAATCGTCATACCATTCCTGCATACGCGGATCGGTAATCGCGTCGAAACGCTGCATCTCCCAGTCGCCCATGTGTATCTCTTTGAGGCGGTCGTCACGGAGCGCCTCCGGGTATCCGCAGTAGGCAGCCAGCCTCGTGCAACGGCTTAGCGGACTGGTATAGACGGCGTCAAACGCATAGCGGTCAAGCTCTTTTTTGACTGTCGCGGCTTCCGCTTCGAACGAGGGTTTCAGCGGCACATCCGTTTGTCCGTAGCATGTGCCGGCGGGCACATCGACCGACGTGTGCCGTATCAGATAAATATCCATATCGTGTTTAAGGTGATGAAGTAAGATAATTCGCAAAGAAGGAAAGTCGCGCCGCAGCAGTCGCCCGTGTATCCGCCGATGCGGCGTCTCATGTACTGCACGAGCCACACCATGACGCTGTTCGGGACAGAGGCGGTCACACATATCCATAGAGCCATGTAAGGCGTTTCTTTCAGGAAAAGGACGCATCCGAGCATCGGTACGAGGGCGAACAGCAGTCCCACGGTAAAAGTTCGGGCCGACATCCGGTCGTAGACCTTTTTAATCTTGCAATCTTCTTCGTTACGGGCATAGGGAAGGAGATTGACAATTTGTGAAGCAGACCACTTAGACCATACATCGGCGAAAAGGAGCAGAACGATCGGCAGGTTGGCCGAACGTTGCGCGAGGGAAACCGTCGAGGTCACCCAAAGAGCTACGTAGACGACAAGCGCTAGCACGCCATACGTTCCGATATGCGAATCTTTCATGATGGTAAGCACCTGTTCCCGCGACCGTCCTCCGCCGAATCCGTCGAAAAAATCCGCCAGCCCGTCTTCATGCAAGGCGCCCGTCAGCAATAACCGTCCGGTGAAAACCAGCAGGATAGCTAAAACAACAGGCAGATGAAAGAATAACGCTATTCCGTAGATAGCCGTCATCACGCCGCCTGTCACCCAGCCGGCGACGGGCCAGTAGCCGACGATGCGTTTGAAACTGTCTGCCGGCACACGCCGGAGCTTCCACCACGGCAGCCGGGTGAAGAACATCAGCGCGGCAAAGATATCGTCGATCATCTTCAGAAGTATTTCGTGATTCTGCCTTTCCCGAACGAGTCCATCTCGTTGATCATCCGTACGGCTGACTCAATCAGCGGATAAGCGCAAATTGCGCCCGTACCTTCGCCCAGACGCATCCCGAGGTCGAGCAGGGGACGCGCTCCCAACGCCTGCAGCACCAGACGATGCCCCGCTTCGTCTCCACAGTGCCCGAAGACGGCATACGACAAGACATCAGGGTACAGACGCGCCGCGGCCAGCATGCAGTTCGTCATGATGAACCCGTCTACCAGAATCAGCATCTTGGCCTCCGCTGCCTGCAACATCCCACCCACGGCCATCACCATCTCATACCCTCCGAACCGGCTCATCACCTCTTCCGTCGAACGTTCGCCGCGAGCCTGCTCCAATGCCCGGCGGAGCACGTCGTACTTGTGCCGGATGCCGGCGCTGTCCAGCCCTGAACCGGCGCCGACGCATTGCTGTAAGGGAATATCCGTCAGGCAGGTCATCCATAGCGATGACGACGAGCTATTACCGATTCCCATCTCACCGAAGCTGACGACGTTACATCCTGTAGCATGCACGTCGCGTACCACGGCAGCTCCACACTCCACGCACAGTTCCATCTCCTCACGCGTCATTGCCGCTTCATGCAGGTAGTTACGTGTGCCTTTGCGCACTTTCCGATCGATGATACCCAGTCCGGGCGGAAAATCATAATCTACTCCCGCATCGATCACTTTCAGCATGAAGCCGTGCTGACGACAGAGGAAATTGACGCCTCCTCCGCTACTTTTTATGAAGTGAATGCATTGCTGCCAAGTTACTTCCTTGGGCGATATGCTGACACCCTCTTCCGTAATGCCGTGATCGGCCGCAAAAATAAGGTTGAAGGGACGTCGCAACGAGGGGCTGAGTGTCTGCTGAATCAACCCTGCTTGTAATGCCAACTCTTCGAGACGCCCGAGCGAGCCTTTCGGCTTCGTCAGGTCGTCGATTTTTTCCTGTAACGCTTCACGGATATGCTCGTCAGGCTTTTGGATATGGAATTGCTTCATGATGGAGATCCTTTATCTGCAACAAATTTACGCAAACAAAAAAGAATTGTCGTTATAAAACGATCGGAAGTTACCATGACTGTGCAGCGCTCATCGTTTGTTTACAGAATTCGCCCCGTTAAACGAAACGAAAGAACGGGATAGACGACCCATTTCTGCAACGTGTGCGAAAACTCAGGCCGGTTGATGTCTGCCTTGCCCAGATTCGTTCCGTGCCTGTCATAAATATCGGGCTTACCTTGTACCATCGCTCCCAACTCCATCCGGAAGCCGACTCTTCGCACGGGAATGGCACGTCCGTAGCCAATGGCCGCATACGGCTTAAAAACGCTCGCGCGCACTTCTGCCTCGATTCGTCCATGCTCCGCCGGAATGATGTAACCATCCCATTTCAGATCGCGGTCCGACTTTCCGTTCAGTTTAGCAATCGCCCTGTTTCCAAGATAGAAACCTCCCGATACGAAAAATGCCGAACGGGTCGGATAGAAATCGAGCAATATCTTGCTGTTCACCATCCTGACCTTACCGTTTATATCGGTTCTGTTGGCGTATTCTTTCCCATGATCATACAGATTCATCTTTGCGGTGAAATCTACCGCAAGCGCTGATACGCCGCCCCGCAGCATCCATTTCGGATGCAGCGAAGTGACCAGCTCCGCATCGATCCCCGTCGTACCCATCGAGAGTCCTGCGCCCAGCGATGAGAAAGTCCCTCCGCCTTGCGCTGCCGTATGCATGGATACCATCCATCCGCATACCATTAATAATACCGTAATCTTTTTCATCTCTTTTTCAAACTTGCAACAAAAATACAACAGCTTGTGATGATTCCGAGTTGAATTCGTTATTTTTCTCGTTTTTCTTGCATGTTACCTATCGGTAACGTAACTTTGCGGTTACTTATCGGTAACATTACAATTGAGAAGGAGACATGAAAGATAGAGAACGTACGGAGAAAAAGATTCTCGACGCAGTCGGAAGCATTATCGCGGGCGACGGCTTCGAAGGGATAGGGATAAATGCCGTAGCCCAACAAGCAGGAGTATCTAAGATGCTTATATATAGGTATTTCGAAGGGTTGAACGAGCTGATTTCCAGTTATCTTCTCCAAAAGGATTACTGGGTAAACACAAACATCGATTTTAGGGAATCGTCCGACATCGGCGAAAGTCTGAAACGACTGTTCCGTGAACAGATCCGGCAGATGCGCGGCGATATTACACTGAGACGATTGCACCGATGGGAATTGTCCACAGCGGATCAGACGGTCCGCCTGTTGAGGGAAAGAAGGGAACGGAACGGCTGTGAGCTGGTAAAAGCGGTGGGTGAGCTGACCCATTCGCCCCATGCGGAGGTCGCCTCTTTGGCAAGCATCCTTTCGGCATCCATCAGCTATCTGGTCTTGATGGAAGAACAGACGGCCGTGTATAACGGCATCGATTTGCAGAGCGACACGGGATGGGAGCAGGTCGCGCAAGGAATCGACCTGATGATTGATTTATGGATGAAACATGTACGACAATGAGAAAGATAGTATTCATCGTTTTATTTTTAGGAATAATGAACCGTATATTCGCACAAAACACAGATTTTCTGTTCATGATTGAGCAGGCAGTGAAAGCTCCTTCGGGACACAACACGCAGCCGTGGCTGTTTAAGACAGGAGAAACAGAGATAGAGATCCGTCCCGATTTTACCAAATCGTTGCCGGTCGTCGATCCCGATAATCGGGAACTGTTCGTCAGTCTCGGATGCGCCGCGGAGAACCTTTGTATCGCGGCGTCGCACAAAGGATATCGCACAAAGGTTGCTATCGAGGAAAATGGAATTATCCGCATCATCCTTTCCAGGGAAGAGGAGGACATTCCTTCTCCGCTGTTCTCTCAACTGTCCGTCAGACAAACGAACAGGAGTATTTATAACGGAAAGATCATCCCTGAGGACAGCATCCGACGCCTGAAATCCATCGCGACGGAGCCTTGTATAGGCATTCATTTCTTCCAAAACGGCTCCTCGGAGTTTGAGGCCATTTCGGAACTGATTTATGAGGGAAACAGTCGGCAGATGCGAGACCAGCACTTTCTGGCCGAATTGCGGCAATGGATGCGCTACAACAAGAAGCATCAGAACACGACAAGAGACGGGCTGAGTTATGCCGTATTCGGTGCGCCCAATCTGCCGCGTTTTATCTCAGAGCCTATTATCTCTCAAGTGATCAATGAGAAATCTCAAAACAAAAATGACCGGAAGAAGATCGCCTCCTCTTCTCATTTTATCCTGTTTACCACCCGAAACAATACGATCGAACAGTGGGTAAACGCAGGCAGGACCTTGGAGCGCATCCTTCTGACAACTACAGCTATGGGGATTGTTCATGCGTATATGAACCAACCCAATGAGATTCCGGAACTTTCACGAAAGATGGCCGAAATGCTGGGTATGACCGATGAATACCCTACCGTCCTGATACGCGTAGGGTACGGAGAAAAAATGCCCTATTCCTTAAGAAAAAGCATAGAGGAGCGGATGGTTAAGGAGTAGTCACGGAGCAACGCGCATTCCGATAATCGCTCTTCTTGCTGCTCAGAACGAATTGCTCGGGACTTTTCTGTGATTTCTGATCAAAAAGACGTACCTTCGAAGTCTGAAAAACATTATGTCTCATTTAAAACGCAATCGTCATGAAAAAAATCGTTATTCTTACAGGAGCCGGAATGAGTGCCGAAAGCGGAATCTCTACGTTTCGCGACTCGAACGGATTATGGGAAAATTATCGGATTGAAGACGTGGCTACGCCCGAAGGGTTCATGAAAAATCCGCAGTTGGTACTTGACTTCTACAATCATCGCCGGCGCGAATTGCTGAACACCCAACCGAATGCCGGACATCGTGGTCTGGCTGATTTGGAAAAAGATTTCGAGGTACATATCATTACACAGAACGTTGATAACCTGCACGAACAGGCAGGCAGTACCCACGTTATTCACCTGCATGGGGAGCTGATGAAGTCTTGTTCAGTCAAGAACCTCAATCGTCCGTACGATATTTCGCCCGAGCAGCCCGATCTGCATGTCGGAGACAAAGCGCCCGACGGCGGACAGCTGCGTCCCTTTATCGTCTGGTTCGGTGAGCCTGTGCCGAAAATTGAAGAGGCGATCCGATACGTCGAGGATTGTGATATTTTCGTCGTGATCGGCACCTCGCTCAACGTTTATCCTGCGGCCGGATTGTTGAACTATGTCCGTAAGGAGCAGCCCATCTTCCTGATTGATCCGAAAGAGGTGAAAGCGTATCGCAGCGATATCGAATTTATCCGGTACGGCGCTTCGGAAGGTGTAAAGCGACTCACCGAACGGCTGAAAACGATGCGGTAAAAAAGTTGTAACAAAATATGCGCTGCTCCGTCTTCTCCATGACGGGGCGGTCTTCCGATCGGCCGAGGAAAGCTGTCCTGTCTTTGCAATAAATTACTATCTCATTATTCTGGTTTACAGCCTGTTTATTTCTTCCAGCAGAAAATCTTCGATGTTGATGTACCGCACACCTCGATCGTCTGTCCATGGCAGGATATCGTCGCGTACCACGACGATTTTGGTATAGGAGTCGTCGGTGCGGTTGAGGGAATTGACCTCCTGCCGCCGTTTTTCTTCATCGGCCACGGTCAGAGCCGACTGGATGTAGTAACGTTTGTCCGTCAGATTGACCACGAAATCAATTTCGAGCTGCGTGCGTACCTTCTTCCCGGCGACGGTGTGGTTATACTCGACCACGCCGACATCCACGTTGAACCCCCGTGCCGTGAGTTCGTTGTAAAGGATGTTCTCCATGATATGGTTTTCTTCCTGCTGACGGAAGTTCAGGCGGGCGTTGCGTAACCCTATGTCCGTGAAATAGTATTTCAGAGGCGTGTCGATATAGGAACGCCCCTTTATATCGTAGCGGTACGATTTACCCAGAATGTACGCATCGATGAAGCAGTCGAGGTAGGCGGAGACGGTTTCGTTCTTTATCTTCAATCCCTTGACCGACCGGAACGTATTGGACAGCCGAGTCGGGTTGGTAAGCGAGCCCACGGCGGAAGCCACGACATTGAGCAGCTCGTCAAGGGTCTCCGCATCGGCGCGCAGACGGTTGCGCTCGATAACGTCTTTGATGTAGGTAAGCCGGAAGAGGTCTTGCAGGTACTTGGATTTCTCCCCGTGGGTACTTTTCTGCATGACAAGCGGCATTCCCCCGTAGGTCACGAACTCACGCCACGCGAACCGTTTCTCCTTGGGGTAGGCGGCGTGAAACTCATCGTAGGTAAGGGGCGTGATATGTATCTCCTCGCCCCGGTCGCGGAAAGCGGTAGCCACGTCGGAAGATAGCATCTTGGAGTTGCTACCCGTTACATAGACATCGACGTTCGACAGACCTTTAAGCCCCAGAAGCACATCTACGAAGGTGATTTTGGAACCGGAGTTTCCAGGCAGATAGGGATTGTCTACCTCCTCCACCATCTGTATCTCGTCGAGCAGGACATAGTAATCTTTCGCGGTGTCGCCGACCAGCTGCCGGAGGTATGCCCCCAGTTCCAGCGGATTGCGGTAACGTGCGTTGATGTCGTTGTCCAGTTCGAGCATAACAATTTGCTCCGGCGCGATGCCCTCCTGCAGGAGATAGTCGCGGTAGAGGACGCCCAGCAAATACGACTTTCCGCACCGTCGGATGCCCGTTATAATCTTTATCTGACCGTTCTTGCGGCTTCCGATCAACCGCCGAAGGATTCTTTTGCGTTCTATTCTCATCTTTGTAAAGGCTGTTTTTGCGGTTGTCCGCACTTTTACCCTGCAAAAATAGGAATAATATCCATAACTCGGTTGTAATCACCCGGTAATTTTTCGTCTATCCCGTTTCTGTTTCGGCAATTCCCTGATTCTACACCGCTGGCGTCGGCGCGACCGGTTTCGCCCTGTCCCGTGTTTCCGGCTGTCTCCGCCTGCCGCATCGCCTTGTTTACGGATGTTTTCTACGTTGTTTCCCTTCTGTTTTACACCTGTTCCGAAGCCATTGCCGCGTCGCTTCCCATGTCTTACTTTGCAGCGTCTTCCCCTTCGGGAAGCGACATTGACAACACGAGTATTTACTAAAAAAAGGCGCAGGGATGGAAAGCATCGGCCACTCCGGCATATCCGTACTGGACAGGCAAGCGGAACGGTCTGCTTTATCGCTCCGATGATGCAGTGTTGAAAAAGAGGTGAAAATCTCTGAACTAAAACGTTTCACAAATGCCAGACCGCCTCACTCCGTCCGACTCTCCTTTATCTCATAAAGTCCGTCCGTTATTTTCTCTATTCTGCTTTCCGATTCGAATTGTTTGAGATACGATTCAAGACGAAAGCTAATGGTAGGCACCAGTATATATTTCATTTCCTCTGCCGGCAGACTTTGGCAAAAAGCCTTTACATCATTCACGAACTGCCACTGCTCTTCCCACCCCCTATCAACCAACCATACGGACAAACGTCTATCTTTATCCTGAATTGTCAACAACCTTTTATCACTATCATAGTAAACATCTTGCCCCTCTGTTAAACACATAGATGCTATTGGTGCCCATGTTGCCCAGCTACATGCTATGATATTTGAAGAAGAAGGGAAGGTTTCAATAGCTCTTTTTTGATTTTCACAGTCAGTTTTCAATTCCGACTTAAGGGAATGAATATACCATGGATAGAAGATATGCCCGGAAGCAAGGCACAGTTCATCTGCGGTAGCTACATACTGCCCGGCCCCTATGCCAAGAGACAACGCAGCACCTGATGAAGAGAACGAAACAGAACAAATGTCAAGAACAAGACCTTCATTGTATCTCCTATCTTCATACGTGTATGACAGATTCGGATTCGGAACCCATAATCTTACCGACACCGTGTAGTAACCAATCACACACACCACCACAGCGTATCTCAATAACCTGCGGTTCGAGAGTGTGCGGCAAATCCATGACAACGCCCTGACGCCTGCTATAATTACAAAAGGTGCGATGTAGAGATAGTGTTTGCTAGCGCAGCCCATCTTGCGAAAGAAAAAATGCAGAAGCAGAATGGGCAGCAAAACGAGAAAGAGCTCTCTCCACATACGCTGACTGCACAGTCTGCATATTCCAAGTGGAAGCAAGAGCAGATATGGAAGGGAGTAGAAGCCGAAAATGGACATCATATTCTGTGTCAGCGTAATTATACCATTCCATGCTTCATAACTATTTGCAGAAGAAAAGAAGTCCGCTTTAAGAAGCCGGAAGAAAAAGATATCTACTGTAACAACTGATGCGGCATAGACAATCGAAAGGATTATGCTTTTTTTCGAAGTCTTGCCCTCGAACAGGAATAAGGGGAGAATGGCGGGATAGGCTATCATGACATCCGCCCGCAGCAATGGGGCCGCACACATAAGCAGGCCGGCTGTCCAGTACCGTTCCTTTGTCAGGCATATCATAGCCCAGACAAAACAGGCGGCGGCCGGAATGGCGGAATTAGGATACATAGCTATGGCATACATTTCAGGCAGGAGCATTGCGGCAATCAGCACATTTACCCGCCTCCCGTTTGTGACGTGACGGGCAAACTCAACGCATCCGATTAGAAAAATAAGACTTGAAACAGCTGTCACAAGACAATATATCTGCTCGCACGTCAGGATGGGCATCAGGTGTTTCAACGCAACCACCATAATGATTGTCAGCGGTTGCATATAGTACGCGTAACTAATGACAGGGGGAAACTCCAGCCCATGACTGTACGCATAATCGCATCCGAGTATAAGCTGCAAACTATCAGTTTCATAGCATGCAAGCGGAAATACACCTAAGGCACACCATACTATGAATACCGACATCAATATAAGGTAGGCATGTCTGTTGGTAAAATTCCACCAAAAGGAAAATAATTTCATAAATTATTTATATGTTTCTGTTTATACATTTTGTAGGCTTCTTTCAGCATATCTTCATCGTTGTAGCGGGGGGCCAGTCCAAATCAGCAACTGTGTCGGAGATGTCCAGCACATATCCCTCGTCGACAATCATATACTGCTCTTTGTACATAATGAGAATACCGAGCGAGGCGAATATCCCGAGCATAGACTTGACAAGCCCCCCGGAGTAGGCAGCACGAATGAGCGAGAGCCCGCATCCCGAATCACGCCCCGCAGCAGATGACAATACACATTCATCTTCTTCATTTATAATTTATAAAGTAGTGTTCATCTGCGTAAGAAAGCATCTCTCTGTCGCCTCGGCTGTCGCCATATGCAATCAGACGGTACTCCTTCCGGTCGGGATATGCCGATTGCAGCCGCCTCACCTTTTCTGTGCCATAGCAATTCGGTGTAGAGAACCGTCCTGTCAGTACGCCGTTCTCGGTTTCGACCTCGGTACACAGCAGCCGGGTGAATCCGGCGGTTTCCGCCCACGGACGAATCCAGCGGTCTATCGATGCGCTGACGACGCACAACTCATATTTCCCGCCGGTATACTCTCTTACGGTCTGCAGCAACTGTTTTCTGAGCATTCGGGGTAACCGGTCTCTGCAAAAATCCTCACAATATGCGTCGAAGCGTCCGACAGACATCCCTTTAAAAAAATGGGAGAATACCCTTTGCTTGGCTTTCCAGTTGGGATAAAACCCTCCTTTCATCGCCACCAACATCGGGGCGAAGAGGGCAAGTCCCACCGCGAAACGCCAAAAGCCGAGGCTGAAGCGGATAAATGCAGGGAATGTGTCCCGCGTCGTCAATGTCCCGTCGAAATCGAAAGCTACCACTGTCCGCATGACCTCACAGATAAATGATTATACAGAACACCGCAATCCAACCTGCTATGGTGCATTGGATAAAACGATCCTCCATCAGAATCCGCGTCGGAGAGCCGCTCGCGCCATCTACCAGAATCCGCTGCAGATAGCGAAGTATCCCCAAAAGCACGAAGACACTCGTCACATACAAATGCTCCGAATTGAGCCGGAGTATTACCTCCGGACTGACGGTGTACATAATATAGCAGACCAATGTCACCGAAGCGATAATGACGATAGCAGCATTGAGAAAGGAGAGGTTGAAACGGGAAACCGTCTTGCGTACTTTCATTCCGGTCTCATTGTAAATCAGCACATCGTCTCTGCGCTTGGCAAATGCAAGGAAGAGAGCCAGCAGGAAGGTCATCAGCACAATCCAGTTCGACAACGGGGTTTGAGTCGCTGAAGAAACCCGCTACAAGCCGGAGGACGAAGCCCATGGATACGATAAACACATCGGCAATGGCAACTCTCTTAAGATAAAGACAGTAAGCGATGTTGAGAAGGATATATACGGCAATAACTGACAGCACACTACCCGAATGTGCCCCTCCGGACAAGAGTTCGATTGCTGCGGACAAAAGCAGGAGAGAGCACATGATAGCCCAGCCGATGTTCCTTGACAGGATGCCGGCAGCAAAAGGTCGCTTGCATTTTCGGGGATGGGCACGGTCTGCCTCAATGTCCACGATGTCGTTAAGGCAATAGATGGAACTTGCCGCGAAAGAAAAAGAGAGAAATACCGAGAGCGTTACGGTAAAGTTCGCTATGTCGAACAGACTGCCGTTGAAAAACAAAGGGAGAAAAACAAAGGCGTTCTTTACCCACTGCTGCGGCCGCAATATGCGGAAAACGGCAAGGATTTTCTGTATGTACATAACCTGTATTCATGCGACCCCAGTTCCTAAGACCAATTATAATAAAACAGAGAGCGTGGAACTGTATGTGCCACGTCTTAACGAGAAGATGATAGGAAAAACCTTTGTAAGCAGATGTGGATTAACAGTCCCACGCGGATGTGTGGAGACCATTACACCATTCTCTTACTTACGTGAGTTAAGTTTCCTAGGCTTTTCTCGTACAAGAAGAAGACATAACGCCTCTAAATATTCTGTCCGAATATAGCTTGTGCCAAATTCGTTGCAAAAGTAATGTTTTTTTTATTGAGATTTATACCTTTATACGGATTTTTTCTTACTGGCACATCTCTTTTCAAACCGTCAGACTCCCTCCCCCGTTTTCCAAAGGATTTTGTCCTCTGCCTGTTGCACCAGCATTTGCAGATTCGCGTTCTCGGCCGGTCGATAGTCAATAATCGCATTGATTCTGTCGACTTTTTCAGAAAAACAATTCCCTATCGCAAATTGTAACCATTATGTTACCTAACCACTCGAAAACACAATATAACAGATTGATAATGCGGATGATATAAATTTATTTGGCATATCAGCCCATCTTCCTGATTGATCCGAAAGAGGTGAAAGCGTATCGCAGCGATATCGAATTTATCCGGTACGGCGCTTCGGAAGGTGTAAAGCGACTCACCGAACGGCTGAAAACGATGCGGTAAAAAAGTTGTAACAAAATATGCGCTGCTCCGTCTTCTCCATGACGGGGCGGTCTTCCGATCGGCCGAAAGGATCGCCCTGCCATTGCAATGAATTAAAAAGAAGAACAATGAGAAAGAATGTTTTAATCATGCTGGCAGTAGTCTGTATGTGTCAGGGCTGCTTGCCGAAAGGAAAGAAAGAAATAGCCGAACACACGAATAGTCCGGTAGAACAGCTATTCCGTGATTTTGCGAATGAGAAAGGCGCTGTGCGCGTCGGTGTCGGAGGGATGATGATGGCGTTTGCGCGTTCATTTGCCGATACGAAAGGAGTGACGGACGTGAAAGTCTATTCGTTCGGCGAGTGCAATCAGGAGGTAAAAGATCGTCTGAACGAAGCGATCCGCTCGTTAAAAGACGATACGTATGAGACGCTTGTCTCGACGAGTCAGGACGGAGAGCGTACGAAAGTGTTGGTTAAGATCAAAGAAGATCGGATTCGTGAGCTTATCGTTATAACCGGCGGAAACGATCCGGCACTCGTACAGATCAAAGGAAACATCAAACCGGAAGATATTGAAAGCCTGATAAAAGAGCATCCATAAGCTTCGCATACGATGACGGCAGAGAGCTTTAAACAGCGCTACTTTTCTTTGCATCCGAGGCTGTACCGGGTCGCGTTCACGATCTTGAAGAATGAAGATGATGCGGCCGATGTGCTACAGGATGCGTACTGTAAACTTTGGGACAACCGTGAGCGATTAGGCACGGTCGATCATCCGGAAGCATTCTGTGTTACGATGGTAAAACGCCTCTGCCTCGATCTGCTCCGGTCGCCGAAGTCGGCACAGAAGAGTGCGGTGGAAGAAGCATTTATCATCGATGATCAGACGCCCTGCGAAGCATTAGAGCAGAAAGAGATGCTGGGAAAAGTCAGGATGTTGATGCAACGACTGCCGGAAAAACAACGCCGCGTACTTGAATTGCGAGGATACGCCGACTGCTCATTGGAAGAGATCGGGCGCATCATGGGCGAGACTTCCGCCAATGTACGGGTGTTGCTCTCGCGGGCACGAAATACATTAAGAATGAAAATAACGAACTGAACGATGGGAGACCGAAAAGAAATAAATGAATTGCTGGCCGCTTTTTACGCGGGTACGACAACACGTGAGGAAGAGGTGCGACTGAAAGCATTCTTCGACGATGCAGACCTGTCCGAACGATGGCATGCCGACCGCGATATCTTCCGCGCCCTCTACGATCCCGCGGACATCGCGCTGCCGGAAGGCCTCTCCGACCGACTCGAACAGGTGCTCGACCGATATATCGGAGCTCCGCATCGTCCGAGGAAGCAACCGAGCAGGATCAGGAGACTCTATGTCGCGGTCGGGAGTGTGGCGGCCGCCGCATTGCTTTGTGTGACGCTGTTCTTTATCGGAGAGCATCGACAGCCCGTGCCTATTACGGCCGATACGTTTACCGACCCACACGAAGCGGAGCTTGTAGCGACGGAAGCCTTAGCGCTTGTCTCGATGCATCTGAACAAAGGGCTGTCTCCTTTCGAGAAGGCGCGAAAGAATATGGACAAAACGAATGAAGTACTTGAAAAACTAAATTTGAAATGAGATGAAAACGAAATATCTACTGTTCATCCTGTGCATCGTATACAGCGGATGGGCTTCGGCTCAGCGACACAGCCTGTTCGACAAATATGCCGATCAGGACGATGTGACCGTCATCAACATCTCGAAAGCGATGTTTAAGATGATGGGGGGCAGCTTCAAGAAAAGTTCTAATGCCAAAATCGAGAAGGTCGATATAACCGGTATTGTCAATAAGATAGATAACCTGACGATTCTAACCTCGGATAAGAGCGGGCTGAAAGAGAAGATGTACGCCGACTTCAGCGCGATGATTGCCAAAGATCGCAACTATGAGGAGTTGATGAGAATCAAGGACGGCAAGTCGCGCGTGACGTTTAACATCAAAAAGCGAGGGGCGCTGATTAACGAGCTGATTATGCTTGTCAATGATGAAAATGATTTCGTCATTATTCAGATCGCAGGAAGTTTTACGCTGAAAGATGTGCAGAACATCACCTCACATGTACAATAAAACAGGGCCGGACTACGTTCAGTCTACAACATGATTCCGGAAATATGAGAAAAGACAAAATACTTTGGGCAGACGACGAGATAGATTTGCTGAAGCCTCATATTCTCTTCCTCGAAGAGAAAGGCTATGAGGTTACGCCTGTTATCAGCGGGCAGGATGCCATCGACAGCTGCAGGGAGCAGACTTTCGACATAATTTTCTTAGATGAGAATATGCCCGGTCTGACCGGCCTCGAAACACTCTCCACCATTAAAGAAATCGCTCCGACAGTGCCGGTCGTGATGGTCACCAAGAGTGAAGAAGAAAGCATTATGAATCAGGCTATCGGAAACAAAATCGCCGACTATCTGATCAAGCCGGTCAACCCGAATCAACTGTTTCTTTCGATCAAGAAAAATCTGCATAAGGACGATATCATCACTTCCGCCACAACGGTTAGTTACCAACAGGAATTCGGACGTATCGGGATGCAGATCGGCGACTCATTGACGGCCGACGACTGGATGGAAATCTATAAGAAGATCGTCTACTGGGAGCTGGAGCTGGAAGAGAATCAGGTGCAGATGCAAGACATGTTGATCATGCAGAAACGGGAGGCCAACAATGCTTTCGGTAAGTTTATCAAAAAGAACTATTTGGATTGGATACGCTATCCCGACCAGCGTCCGCTGATGAGCCCGGACTTGTTTAAGAAGAAAGTATTTCCGTTATTGGACGAAGAAGAGAAAGTCTTTTTTATCCTGATCGATAACTTCCGGTTCGACCAGTGGCGGGTGGTGAAAAATCTGTTGTCGAGCTTCTTTACCGTCGATGAAGAGATGTATTACAGTATCTTGCCGACTGCCACACAATATGCGCGGAACGCGATCTTCTCAGGCCTGATGCCGGCGCAGATCGAGGAAATGTTTCCCGAACTGTGGGTCGACGAAGAGAGCGAAGAGGGGAAGAACATCAACGAAGAGCCGCTGATCCGTACACAGATCGAGCGATTCCGGAAAAGATATTCGTTCTCGTACCACAAAGTATATGACTCGCATTTCGGAGAGAAGTTGCTGAACAACTTGAACGAACTTATGCACAACCAACTCAATGTGATTGTGATTAACTTCGTCGATATGCTTTCGCATGCCCGTACGGAGAGCAAGATGATTCGTGAACTGGCGCAGAGCGAGGCGGCATACCGCAGCCTGACACGCTCGTGGTTTCAGCATTCTACTACGCTCGACCTGTTCAAAAAACTGGCGGACAAAGGGTATAAAGTAATTGTTACCACCGATCACGGAACGATTCAGGTCGACTCGCCGATTAAAATTACCGGAGATAAAAATACGAGCACGAACTTGCGTTATAAGCTCGGCAAGAACATGTCCTGCGATTCCAAGTATGTTTTCGAGATCAAAGATCCCGCCAAGGCCGGACTGCCTTCTCCTCATCTGAGTACAAGGTATGTCTTCGCAACGAACGAGTTCTTCTTTGCTTATCCGAACAACTATAATTATTACGTTCCTTACTATCGGAATACATTCCAGCACGGAGGCATTTCGATGGAAGAGATGATGATCCCTTTCATAACGATGCAACCGAAATGAAAACGCTTCATATCTCAGACCTGAGCGCCATCCGTGAGGCGGCGAGAGAATTTATCGGCGATATGAAGACATGCGGCCGCGTTGTCTTCGCCTTTTACGGAAAGATGGGCGCCGGAAAAACGACATTCATCAAGGCTGTCTGCGAAGAGCTTGGGGTTAAAGACGTGATCAACAGTCCCACCTTTGCCATTATCAACGAGTATGCTGTCCCTGCATCCGGACAGTCAATTTATCATTTCGATTTTTACCGTATCAATGAAATCGGTGAGGCGCTCGACATCGGAACGGAGGATTATTTCGACAGTGGAGCATGGTGCTTCATCGAATGGCCGGAGAAGATCGAACCGCTCCTGCCCGACGATACCGTCTGCGTGACTCTTACCGAACAAGAAGACGGTACACGCACCGTAGCTTACTGAACCACCTGAAAGAACTCGCGGATTTGCTCTGTGATGTAAGCCTGCATTTCTTCCGTCAGTTCCGTATGCATCGGCAACGACAATACCTCGCGGCTTAGCCGTACCGACTCCGTCATATCGCCGGAAGTGCGGGCAATCCATTTATACGCTTCCTGCTCCTGTACAGCCATCGGGTAATAAACCATTGAGGGGATGCCTTTTTCTTTCAGGAAAGCTTGCAGGGCATCCCGCCGTCCATTCTTCACTTGCAGCGTATATTGATGATAGACATGCGTCGAGAAAGGCGACCTTACCGGGATGCAAACACCGGAGAGCGAACTCAACTCCTTATCGTAATATTGCGCCGCCGTCTGACGCGCTTCGGTAAAACTATTCAGATGGCGTAGTTTGACCTCTAAGACAGCCGCCTGCAACGTGTCGAGACGCGAGTTGCATCCGACGATGTGATGATGATACTTTTGACTTTGGCCATGATTGGCGAGCATCCGGACGCGTTCCGCCAATCGTTCGTCGGAAGTGATGACGGCACCTCCGTCGCCGTAGCACGCCAGCGGTTTGGTCGGGAAGAAGGATGTTGTACCGATATGTCCGATCGTGCCGGCTTTTTTTACCGTTCCGTCGGAGAAAGTATAGTCGGCGCCGAGCGATTGAGCATTGTCTTCAATCACGCCGATTTTGTATTTCGCGGCGAGCTTCATCACCGGCTCCATATCGCAGGTCTGTCCGAAGAGATGAACGACGACTATGGCCTTCGTTTGTCGCGTAATGGCTTGTTCGAGTCGTTCCACATTCAAGTTGAAGCTATCGGGACACACATCAACGAGGATCGGCGTGATACCTAACGCGGCGATCATCTCGGCGGCGGCAATGTAAGTAAAGGCAGGGAGGATGACTTCGTCTCCGGCCTGTATATCCCATGCCTGTAGGGCCAGACGGAGCGCGTCCGTTCCATTCCCGCACGGGATTACGCAGGGCACTTGCAGGTAATCGGCCAGATGCCCGCAAAATGTCTGCACTTGAGGACCATTGATAAAGGCCGTGGAGTTCAGTACCTCTTTTACCGCTTCGTCGATTTCAGCTTCGATCCGCCGATACTGGCTTTTCAGATCGACCATTTGTATCTCCATCACTTCACTTCGCTTCCGGGTTCAACTGCTTTCTGGGGCATCACGACGGACAGACTTCCGTCGGCGTTTTCGGCCGAGAGAATCATCCCTTCGGAAGGGATGCCTTTGAGCTGCCGCGGGGCAAGGTTGGCGATAAAGCATACCTGTTTGCCGACCAGTTCCTCGGGCTTATAATGTTTGGCGATACCCGATACGATCGTGCGCCCGCCCAATCCGTCGTCGATCTTGAATTGCAGGAGCTTGTCCGCTTTGGGCACTTGGGTACATTCGAGCACTGTGCCTACGCGGATATCGAGTTTGGTGAAGTCGTCGAACGCGATGGTGTCGCGTATCGGGGCGGCACGGCGTGCGGCTGCTTCGTTCGCTTTTTTCGTATCGAGCAGTTTCTGTATCTGCCGGTCAATAACGGTATCTTCGAGCTTCTCGAACAGCAGTGCGGACTTGCCGAGCTGATGACCGGCTTCGAGGAGATCGACCGAGCCTAAGCGTTCCCAATCGAAACGGCCGATGTTCAGCATCCGGTTCAGCTTCTCCATGCTGAAGGGTAAGAAAGGTTCGAAAACGATGGAGAGGTTGGCCGTGATCTGGAGCGCGATATGGATAATCGTCTCGACGCGTTTCATATCCGTCGCGGCGAGTTTCCACGGCTCGGTATCGGCCAGATACTTGTTACCGATGCGTGCCAAATTCATCGCTTCGCGTTGTGCGTCGCGGAAATGGTACGTATCGAGCAATCGTTCGACCGTTGCTTTTACATCGGCAAACTCGCGGAGCGTTTCGCGGTCGTAGTCGGTCAGTTCGCCGCAGGCCGGCACTTTCCCGCCGAAGTATTTCTCTGTTAAGATAAGGGCTCGATTGACGAAGTTGCCGAGAATGGCGACCAACTCGTTATTGTTGCGTGCCTGAAAATCTTTCCACGTAAAGTCATTATCTTTCGTTTCAGGAGCGTTCGCCGTCAGGACGTAGCGCAGGACGTCCTGCTTGCCGGGCATTTCTTCCAAATATTCGTGCAGCCAGACGGCCCAGTTGCGCGAGGTAGAGATTTTATCGTTTTCGAGATTGAGAAACTCGTTGGCCGGTACATTCTCGGGCAAGATGAACGAGCCTTCGGCCTTGAGCATGGTCGGGAAGACGATGCAATGGAAGACGATGTTGTCTTTGCCGATGAAATGTATCATCTTTGTTTCGCGGTCTTTCCACCACGTTTCCCATTGGCCGTATTTTTGCGGGTCGGAATCGCACAGTTCCTTCGTATTGCTGATGTATCCGATGGGAGCATCGAACCATACATACAGTACTTTCCCTTCGGCGCCTTCGACGGGTACGGGGATTCCCCAATCGAGGTCGCGGCTGACGGCGCGCGGTTGCAGACCCATGTCGAGCCAGCTCTTGCACTGTCCGTACACGTTCGATTTCCACTCTTTATGGTCTTCGAGAATCCATTGACGGAGGAACGGCTCGAAGCGGTCGAGCGGCAGATACCAATGCTTCGTTTTGCGCATGACGGGCGGATGGCCGCTGATCATCGACTTCGGATTCTTCAGGTCGGTCGGGCTGAGCGAGGTGCCGCAACTCTCGCACTGGTCGCCGTAGGCATGTTCGTTGGAGCAATGCGGGCAGGTGCCGGTGATGTAGCGGTCGGCCAGAAACTGTCCGGCTTCTTCGTCGTAGTATTGTTCGCTTTCTTTTTCGATGAAAACGTTGTTCTCATAGAGTGTCCGGAAGAAGTCGGAAGCCATCTTCCGATGCGTATCGGAAGTGGTTCGCGAGTAGATATCGAACGATATGCCGAAGTCCTCGAACGTTTTCCGGATCAGGCTGTGATAGCGATCCACAATGTCCTGCGGCGTGACGCCTTCCTTCTTGGCGCGCAGCGTAATGGGCACGCCATGTTCGTCTGAACCTCCGATCATGAGCACGTTCTCGCCTTTGAGGCGGAGGTAACGCGCATAGATGTCGGCCGGAAGATATACGCCTGCCATGTGGCCGATGTGTACCGGTCCGTTGGCATAGGGAAGCGCCGTAGTCACCAATGTTCTTTTGAAATGCTTTGTTTCCATCTTTTTCTTATTTTCGGAACGCAAATTTAGATAAAATCCCCGAGATTTTACACCGGGCAGATAAAAACACAAGGCCGACGCTCTGTTTTCTGTCCCCTCCTCTGCGTGTTCTTAGCCACAATTTTACTATCTTGGAGGAAAAAAATTCATAAAAATAATTATGAACAGAAGGGGAAATTGAGCAGGAATGTAAAGAATCCAACAAAATACGTTTTAGAGGAAAGGTAGTTAAAAAAGAACGAAGATGAGGAAGAGGCGGCGGAAATTTACGACCGTCCGCGGTTCTTACGGCGCGAGGACGCTTGTCGCCATGGCTTGTCGCGCCCCGGACGGCGTGATGCACCCCCTCGGCTGCTGGGTTGTTCGGTTTTCCGTTCTTTTCGCCGCCCTTTCCCACCGTTCGCAGAATCGTTGCCGCGAGTCATCTCCACGAAGATGGGGCGTCCGTCGACTTCATACTGATTCATGCTGTCGACTACCCGTTGTGCTTCGCCTTTGTCGACCTCGAAATAGGAGACCTTCTCGCGCAAGTCAATGCGGCCGATCTCGACCTTGCGGCCGGGCACGCATCGGTTGATGAGTTCGATGACTTGGGCCGGGAAGACACCGTCGGCCTTTCCGAAGTTCAAGGTAAGGCGTTTGAAGCCGTTCTCGGCCTTCTGTGCGCGGCGAGCGGAGCGTTCGGACTCTTTTTTGCCACGGGTCGAGGGTTCGTCCACGTCTTCAATCTCTCCGGCGTCGCGATAATAATCGATCATCCGGTTAAATTCGAGCGATATCAGGCGTTTGATAATATCTTCCTTTTCGAGCCATTCGAGTTTACGGAACACGGAGGGCATGAGCGAGGCGATCTCATCTTCGTTTACTTTCACTTTTTCAAGCTGGTCGATGAAGTAGAAGAGTTGCTTTTCGCAGATGGCGTTGCCCGAGGGCAGCGTACCTTTTTCGAATTGCTTGTTGACGATTTTTTCAATCTGCCGTATTCTGCTTTTCTCGCGGACATGGCAGATCGAGATAGAGATACCCGTTTTTCCGGCGCGTGCAGTACGTCCGCTGCGATGTGTGTATGATTCCACATCGTCGGGCAAGCCGTAATGAATCACATGGGTAAGATTGTCTACGTCGAGGCCTCGCGCCGCCACGTCGGTAGCCACAAGCAACTGCAGGTTACGGAGGCGGAACTTCTGCATCACGTAATCGCGTTGCGCCTGACTCAGTTCGCCATGGAGCGAGTCGGCATTGTAACCGTCCTGAATAAGTTTGTCGGCGATTTCCTGCGTCTCTTTGCGGGTGCGGCAGAATACGATCCCGTAGATGTTGGGATAGAAGTCGACGAGCCGTTTAAGCGCGAGGTACTTGTCTTTGGCATGCACCATATAATAAAGGTGGCGGATGTTTTGATTCCCTTCGTTTCTGCGTCCGATGATGATTTCTTTCGGGTCACGCATGTATTCTTTCGTGATCCGCGCAATCTCCTGCGGCATGGTGGCCGAGAAGAGCAGCATGTTACGCCCCTCGGGTACTTCGGCCAGAATGGCGTTGATGCTTTCGGAAAACCCCATGTTGAGCATCTCGTCGGCCTCATCGAGGATGACGTGCTTAATCTCTTGCAGGTTTACCGTCCGTCGGTTCATCAGGTCGAGCAGGCGTCCGGGCGTAGCCACGACCACGTGTACCCCTTTTTTGAGTGCTTTGATCTGGCTGTCGATGCTTGATCCTCCATAAACGGGCAGAACCTTGAGCGCATCGATGTATTTGGAGTAATCGCTCAGGTCGCCGGCAATTTGCAGACACAGTTCGCGGGTGGGGCAGAGGATGAGAGCCTGCGGTGTCTGTTTGTGTAGGTCTGTTTTTTGCAGCACGGGCAGACCGTAGGCCGCGGTTTTTCCCGTACCGGTCTGTGCCAATGCGATGACGTCGTTATCTTCTCCCAGCAGAAAAGGAATCACTTCCTCTTGTACCGGCATGGGGGCTTCGTAGCCCATCTCGCGGATCGCCTTCAAAACAGGTGAGGCAATCCCTAATTCTTCAAATGTTTTCAACTGATTTCTTTCTTGATAAGGCCGCAAAGATACGGATTAATTCGGAATATCGGGGCGAGGATACAAAGTATTATAAGCATTTGATTCGCTCTTGTATAATCATCAGCAGGAGAGATGTTTGAGTTTAAACAATATGTCAGATTTCGAGGCATACCGCCGATAGAGTTCGTTGAGCCGGCTATCGGGGGCGATATATCCGAAGACTATCTCGTCGGCGGCAGTTTGGCTCGCCCGTGTCGCTTTAAGTGCGGTGCTGACGATAAGCAGTCGTCCCGCATCCATCGCGGATTGTAGTTCGGAGGCAAGGACGGTATACATTCGCCGAGCAATAACCACGATGAGAGGCTTCTGCCCTTGCAGGAGAAAATGGAGCACGTCTCGCTCTATTCGCGACTGGAAGCCGCTTACGACCACCCCGTCGGATCGACATGCCTCGGTCGCCCAGTCGTAACAGCGCAGCACCGCCGGACTGCTCACCCTGCGTGAGCAGAGAAAAGCCGTCTTGTGTGCCTCGAGCAACTCACGATTGCCAAGATATTCTACTTTGATCTGCATAGATTATTTCTTTTGAATTTCTCCGTCGTCGCCACTCTTTCTATCGTTCGTGCGTGCTGCGATACGTTTCAGGTCTTGGTCGAGCTGCTTGATACTCTCGAAGTGTTCTATTTGCTGCTGTTGCTCTTTGTAAGCGATGTACTCTTTAGTGGCTTTCGCTACAGCCATCTCGTGAGAAATTTTTCCGGCATGTTCGAGGATACTCTTCTCGTTCATAGTAAGCACAAGGCGGAGTTTCTGAATCCAATCACGCATATACATCGGTTTCTCTGCCAAAGCCTGAGCCTCGGCATAGGCAAGGAACTGCTCTACAATGAGTTTTAGTTGGCTAATTTCTTTCTCATTCAGGTAGTTCTTACCTATCAGAGCATCGCCCTTGGTAACCTTTCCCTCCTTCTCGGTAGATGTAAGTCCCATCATGGGCAGAGAGGCATTGGCACGATAATACATAAGTTCGGCGGCAGTCTTGCCACTGACAGCCCAAAGCAGCTTGTTTTGCACCTCTTTGAAGAAAGCCAAGGTCGTCTCAGCAGAAGGATCGTAGTCGATACTGGTGGCATAAATATCCTTTATCTGCTGATAGAAAACCTTTTCCGAAAGGCGTATCTCACGAATACGCCCTAAGAGTTCCTTAAAATAGTTGTAGGAAGACCCCGTCTTGAATCGCTCATCATTCAACGCAAAACCTTTGATGATATATTCTTTCAATCGTTGTGTAGCCCAGATGCGAAACTGTGTGCCTTGCTGCGACTTGACACGATAACCCACAGAGATAATCACGTCGAGGTTGTAATAATCTATATTTCGGGTAACTTCTCTACCCCCTTCTATTTGAACTGTTGCAAAATTTGCAACAGTTGCCTCCGTAGACAGTTCTCCTTCCTCAAAGACGTTCTTGACATGGCGTGAGATAGTAGATTTATCACGCCCGAAGAGTGTTGCCATCTGGTCTAACGACAGCCACACCGTTTCGCTCTCGAATCGGACGTCTATCTTTATCTTGCCATCTGCCGACCTGTAGATGAGCATATTATCGTCTCTGTTTGCTTCCATCATTCTATTCATTATTTATCATTCCATACAGTGCGCACTTTGAATTAATCAAATAATCTTATGGTTCCTTTCTTGGTGATATCTCTCTATTTCTGGTATATATATTGATTATTGGATTATTGCTATTTTCTTATTTCTACAACCATTCTTTATTTTCACATACGATAGTATCGTTATTAATTCAAGTCTTATTACGATACCACCGAAATAATTTCCATAAAGATTGTGTTGTAAAACATATGCTCATGAGCATTAAAAATAGCATTAAATAGAAAATGCCCAAACAATTTGTAACCCCAAATACAATAGACATGACTATGATAACGAAATTGCAAATAATATTCCATAAGGATAAGTTTGCTATCTCGTTCATAATCTTGATAAAATGACGCAAAGAGTTTATCTTTCTTGATAGAGAGAGTGAGATGCCATTACCCTCACATTCATTATATGTATTTCTTAGTTCTTGCTTTTTACTATCTATGAATGCTACAGATAATGTAAACATAGCAATCCCCATTGACAAAAATGCAGCTGCCAATGTTAGACATAAAGAATTAAATGAATAGAAGGTTTCTTTACTCATTCCTTGTCGTATACATATATCCTGTAAAAATTCCCTCAACATTTTTTTTAATCGAATCTACTTGAAATATTGTCTTATTTTTTACACTATTTTCATCTACTTCTACATCATAATTAAAACTTTCTTCTAAGGTTGATGACAACTTATCTTTAAATTCTTGAATCAGTGAGAAAGTTCTCTTGTTATGCATGAAAAACTTTAATTGTCGCCTGCTATATGATTTAATGAAACTTTCATCTTCAAAAGCCATAATAGCATCATTTATTGCCATATTCTCTAATTTGATCTTACGTTCTTTCTTCATTTTACTCTCAAGAGAATATTTACTTAAATATGCAGGGATGTCTTCTTCGCTGTCATCAGAGAAAGATGACAGTGTTATTTCTACCTGAGATATTAAGTCGTATTTCTTTAAATCTGCAAGTAACTTATCTGATTTGACGTTTCTTATTGGTATCTTTATGATATCCTTCATTATCTTCCGAGCAATAGAGGTCATATCAGCACTTTCTTTGGATGGATCCTCATAGATAAAAACATGCCAATAATAAGAAAGTTTGTCAGTAGTAAGTTTCCTATCGATTTGTGGGTATAGGATAAAGAAATAAGTATCACTACATAGCTTATCATCTATGTTGAATCTAATATCTTTTTCAGTAGCTTTGTTGTGATAATAACCATCGATAAGATTTGTTTTATATGCTGTTACCTTTAACAGTAAACAATCGTCCTTATTAAATTCTATATCAATGGGTTCTATTTTATTAATTCCAATTGCTGTTGTCTTTGCCCTCTTATTTATCATTAGAGGGCAAAGTGGGCCATCGTTGAAAGAACTGATTAATGACTTCACATCATTTATAAGAGATGCATTATCTGTTTGGAACAGACTATAACATCCACATTCTCTTTCAGTTTCCTGAGATACATATACAGGTACCTTTATTAATAAATTCTTATTTTTCTCCATTTTGAATCATTGTTTACTTTATCCCCCATACAATGGTATTGGATGAGGTTTATTATATCTGTTTTGATTTACTTATCGCTAATAATACATTTTGCTATATGATTTTCTATTACCTCACGTACCAACAACGGATTATCGGTTAAATAAGACAGAAATATCATATCACTTTTATCTGTAATATTCCATAGAAGAGAAGTATTGAATGTTCCTACTTTGATACCTGCATTGAGTTTATATTGTATTGTTGACGGCAACTTATTACAGAATTCATCGTATAAGGATTCCAAGATATTCTTATCTTCAACACTTATTTCATCAAATGGGAATGATAAAGATATTATATCTTTAACCGTTAAGTGAAAATCATCGCCATACGTCAACCATTTGGACAAGAAGAGTTTACCACAACTTAGTAGTTGAATAAATCTACTATATTCTGCCTGTAAATTAATACTTCCTAATTCGGTCTGTTCTATTTGATTACCATCGGCATCTAAAGAATCAGGAATAATAGGTGAAATTGAAAGAAAATTATAACCAACTTTTTTATAATATAAGCAATTACCATTAAGGTTGTCTTCCAAAGCTGCTATATTATGTCCTCTCTTGTTTTCATATATAGACTGAATATACTCAGAATCAAGCATTGGTATCACCCCACTATAATCAAAATGATTATACTTCATGGTAGTGGTAAAAAGTGAAGCCCTTTGTTCACTAAACCAACGATGTAAGCACGACGTGTATTTTTCATTACCTGTGGAAGAAAGTAAGTAAATACAATTTCTTACTCGAACATCACCAGAGAACAAGCCTGAAGGTATTCGGCTATAAAAAGAGTACCACGCCGAACCATGAAAGTTATTTAGCAAATTACGAACTTCAAAAAAGTTTCTACTAAAAGCAAGATTATGCATTACAATAAATCCATGTGTTCCTGAGGAGCATAGAAGCTGTAATACACGCTTGATAACATATCCGTATAAATCACTACACTTAAATGTCTCATTGGTTAGATAAGAGATTTCACCCTTAGACACATACGGCGGATTGCCGATAATCACATCGAAGCCTCCTCGGTCGTTGATGATTTCGTAAAACTCTGCAATCCAGTGGAAAGGTTGGTGCGAGCGTAGCCATGCGTCGTAGCCGGTAGTCGATTCGACGGCTCCGTACATCTGTCGGTTGAGCAGTTCGTCGAGTGCCGTAAGGCGGGCTTTGAGTTCGCTCTTGGCGCCGGCGAATGTAGCCATATCGTCTGCCTGCCGTAGTTGGATAGTCTTAAACACGTCGTAGGCACGAGCCACCTTTTGCATTTCTTCGGTTATCTTGTCTCGGAACTCTTGTACCGTGAAGAAGTCGGAAAAGGCGATGCCTCTCTCCAACTCTGCCTGCGTGGCATATCCCACAAGCGTATTGCCGCAACGGATATTGAAATCGATATCGGGCAAGGGGTCGAGCCCGAGATTGGGAGCACGGCGGTCGGCATCGACCACAGCTACCATCTTGAGGAAGAGTCGGAGCTTGGCTATTTCGGTAGCTTCGACCATGATATCGACTCCATATAGATTGCGTAGAATGATGCTCTTGTAGATGAAGTATTGGATATTGGAGCGGTATCGTTGGGCTATTTCCGCCAGTTCGTTACGGAAAAGTCTGTCGTTGGCTTGGTTGAACTCCTGCATACGCCCGATGCAGACTTCGTAGAGCGGTTCGAGGATATTGAGAGCCGCAAAGAGGAAAGCTCCCGAGCCACAAGTGGGGTCGAGTATCGTCGTCTGCAGCAAAGCTTTGTAGAAGTGCGATACAAACAGATGGTTCGGCGTGTGGGCGAGATAGTCGTACACAAACCGGCGGATATCGAGATTGTAGGTGATAAAGTCGTTGATAGCGTTGATTTCGCCATTTTCGATTTTCTCTTTGATGTCGTCGTATCGTTGTAATCGTTCGATGGTCTCACGCCAAATCTCGGTAGGCAGTGCCCATGCTTCGGGAGTACGCTCGTTCCAGCGACTACGACGCTCCAAGAGATTGGGCTGCGTCGTATCGAGTCCCACGGCAATCTCATCGGGGATAGGCAGGTCGGCACCTTTTTTCATAGAATCGTATATGTAGCGGTCGCCACTACAGCGCAAAAACTGCCAAAGGTCTTTTTCCATCTGCGGATGAGACTTCAGCCCCGCAAGCGTAGCATCGACGAGGTAAGGGATGATGGTGTTTCGTCCGATATATTCGGTAATATCCTCTTTGGTGTAGTAGGCACCCATCTGAGCACGGTCGTTGATATATTGCTCGAAGATATAGCCCAGCACGTCGGGATTGATGTCGCGACCTGTAGCTGTGATACGGTCGTCGAGATGCCAGTGCCATTTGTCGAAAAAATCGAAAAGGCTTTGGAAAGCCTCGTCGGCAATATCGAGCTCTGCATAGTCTTGCTCTATCTGATGAATATCGAACATTCCGCCATTAAGATATGGAATGCGTCCATAAATAACTTCAAACTCTTGATTGTGTTGCGGTGCGTTGAGTCCGTTGTGGAAAAGGTTGACAAGAAATCCTTTATAGAACTTATTGAAGAAGCGGTCTTCGCCCTCACGACTTCGTGTCCACTCCAATTTATGACACAGGTAATCGACATCGCCATCGAGAAACCCTTTTTTCTGAATAAAGTAACAAAACATTAGTCTGTTGAGCATCACAGAGGTATACCACTGCTTGTTTTTGTTGTCGTTATCGGCAATGTTGTCGTCGATGCCGGTAATAAACGTGGCAAAGTTGTGGTGTTCTTTCTTGAAACCGGCATAGAAGTCTTTCGTTATTTTCTCCGAATTGATAAGGAAGGCAGCCTGTACCTTACCGATGATATCGATAATGGTGGGTTCGTCTTCGAGTGCGAAAGAGAGGCTTTCCATCTTCTCGAATAGGAAGCCTGCTTTGTCGAGTGTGTCGTATTCGATCAAGACTATGTCTCGCTTTTCTACCTTTTTGACGGGTGCTACCCAAAGATGGTGTCGTGTGCCGGGTACGAAGAAGATACAGATATAGTTCTCGGCATTTCGTCGAATCTTGGCATCGAGTTTCCTGCATACCGATGAGTTGGGAATTTCGTCTACCTCGCATTGCAAAATCTGAAACCCGCTACGACCTGCAATCTGCTCTATACGGAAAGTTGTGTCGTCTATGGTAATTTCCGGCAACAGTGTAGCTCCCGTCGGATTGTTCCACAACATTTCGCTGACGAACAATCCTTTGAAATTAGAATCTGATATGTGACTATTAAAAATATTTCTTTGCATTATGTTGTTATTTAATATTTTAGACCCATCGAACAGATGATTATGGGGTCTTTGTGTTTTGTTTTGTCTTCGTCGATTCGACAAAGATTTGCATTCTCGTACATCTCGACAACAGTCTCCACTATATCGTCGTGAGTACTGCCGGTTCGCATCATACGACCAAGTATAAATTTGGAATTTTCCAGCAACGGATAGTTGTATATCTGGTCGATAGCAAACTTCAGCAAGTCTTTCTTTTCTTGGGTATAGAAGAGAGTTAGCGGTTGCTCGTAATAGTGATTCAACAACTCATAAATTTTACGCTTGGTACTGAACCTGCTGCCGATAATACCACCCACATTGATATTTTCATTCTTGATGCCCTTTACAGCTTTCTCTACCAATGCCAGATGGTTGTCTTGTGCAGGCAGACACGGCTCATTTATAGTACACGCCATAGCCTGAAGAATCCGTCGCTGCGACTGACTGACAATCTCTCCTCGTGAGTTGTACCACGTCAACACATCGAAATCGTTGTAAGTACGGGCGTATGTAATAACCCCATCTTCAATGTCATTATTGGTTTTCTTCGTCGAATACGCAATATTTGGTACTTCGGGTATGATACGTTTCAAGTCGGGATTGGCATCGGTGGCATTCTTCCATATCTGATAAGCCTGAGAACCAAGGTCTACGTCCATGTCGTCATCATCATCGTCGAGACTGCCACTCTTCTCATTGTACATATCACACAGATTCTGTTCGTTGCCCTCGAAAAACACCTCGTCGCTGCCCACGACACCGGCATTCTCATTGATACGTTCGTTCAGGCGAGTACGCAGACGGATGATTTCTTCCACCTTATCCGTAGGGAAGAACGAATAGCAATATATTTGCTCAGACCTCTGGTCGATACGGTCGACACGCCCTGCCCGCTGAATGAGTCGGATGATAGCCCACGGCAAGTCGTAGTTTACGATAACGTGAGCATCCTGCAAGTTCTGCCCTTCGCTAAGCACGTCGGTGGCTATCAGTACACGCAGTTCACCTTCGGCAGATACCTCACTCTTATTGCTTAGCGGCGAGAAACGTTCGACAATGGCTGTCGGGTTCTTCGTGCCGCCCGTAACTTTGCCGATATGTTGCACTCCTCGTCTCTTGAGCTGATGATATACATAATCGGCTGTATCCGAATACTGTGTGAAGACTATCACTTTTTCGTCTTGATGCTTATTATTAAGTAGCTTCTCCAACTCATTGAGCTTTTGGTCTGTCTGCGGATTCCAAGCCTCACACAAATTGACCATGGCAATCAGCTGTCTGCAATCCTTATTTAACTGCTGCCTTAGGGTATGTTTGAAATACTTAGTATCTATCCATTGCACATTGTCCTTACCAATCAGACCATTGTAATACTCTTCGGCTTTGGCCATATAAATGTCCATATCGTTCGGAATCGACACCAAATTATCGTCGTACGAACGCTCCTCACCTTCACTATCGTTCGTAAAGATATCGTTTATATCGGCATCGTCGATGAAATCTTCGGGCAGAGTGTTTTCGTCGCCGATAGGCAGTTTTAGGTCATTGTCGATAGCATAGAGATACACTGCATTGCGTAAGATGTGGCGATATAAAGTGAGCAGAAAAGCATAGCCACTACTATCTACGCGTTTGAAGAATGTACTCTTGCAGAACCCCATCATACGCTCACCTGCACGCGAAAGATTTGCTATCAGCTCAGTCTCATATTGCGAGGCTGCCTCAGCTTTGTTTTTGTCTAGATAGTGAATAAGCCCATAACGTGGAAGTTTCAGACGCTCCATCATATCAATCATTTGCTCAGAATAGAGACGGCTATATTGGTCGCCATCGACAGTTTGAAACTTCACTGCCTTAGGCACACGGTCGGGAAAATATGATTTATGTCCATCTCTGAACTCCAAATATTTACGTCCATTTGTCGGGTCGGTCTTCGCATAATTGTCTTTGATAAATGTACGTGTACGACGAATCAAAAACAGTTTCATCAATTCCGACCAATCTTCTTGGCAATCACTGCGTTCGAAAGCTTTAATACTGCGGACAAAATCCTCGTGGAGCTCTGCAAACTTACGCTCGCCTCCGATACTGCGTATATAAGCCTCCGGACGGATGCCCAAATCCGTATCGTCGTCTACAAACAATCGCAACTGACTGCTCAGGTCCTTGTATTGCTTATTATAAGGCGTTGCAGTCAATAGCAATACTTTGCAATCTTGTTTCTGAATGAGGTCTCTGATATTTCGATAGCGTATCCCTTGATTGTTACGCAGGTTGTGGCTCTCGTCGATAATGATAAGTTTGTAGTATCTGGCGTTATCTACATCGATAGGTCTTGCCATAGACAAGATATCAGCTTTCAGGTCGTATTGCTTCCGATACTTCGCCCACATATCTTGCAGATTGGCAGGACAGATAATCAATGTGTTGCTTCCAAATGTATTTTCGTACATCTTTGCAATAGCACAAGCAATGATGGTCTTTCCGAGCCCTACCACATCGCCAATCATTGCACCGCCACGTTTGTCGTTGTTCAGATGGCGAGCGGCAATCTTTACTGCAGTTTGTTGGAAATCAAACAAATTATTTTTAAACTCCGATGGAATAGTAAACTCCTTAATGCCCGAACGTGCCTCTTCGCTCAGATGGTAGGCTGTCTTCAGATATATGTGATAAGGAGGAATTTCTCTATCGCCCGCCCAACTATTGTCGATAATATCTATCACCTCCTTAGTGATGTCGAGACTGAACCTATCTTCCCAGCGGTCGTCGAACCAGCGAGATAGTTTCTCGGCACTGTCGCTGTCGCCAAACGCAGCATTGAGTTCACCCTGCTTAGTGAGCCCAGAATAGGTGAGATTGCTACTGCCCATGATTGCCTGAATCTTGTTGAAATTATCATCAGGTCGATAGGCAAGATAGAGTTTTGCATGAAGCGGCTCACGCAGATATAACTTCACACATATCTTCTCGTATTTCATCTGGGCGGAAAGGCGACGAAGCGTAAACTCATCTTGCTTCGTTGGCATACCTAGCTGAAGCTGGCGTCTGAAGCCACGAGCTATCTCTAACTTGCATTTATTTACATAATTAACATCAGGCAAGGGTTGCTCTGTATAAAGCTCTCTTATTAGCTCCTCCGCAGGACGATGCATACCAATCAATAATCGACATTTTCGAAAAATACGATTGTTGTTTTCATCGACATAATCCCCTGGTAATGTATCTACTTGGTCGACTACAAGGTTCCAGCCTCGCAGATTGAAATAGCCGACGCAGAAATCCACACGCTTTACCCTACCATTGGTAATAATCCCTTGCAGCCCTTCGGCAAATTTAGTTTCTATATTATCGTATATAAGTGCCATATTCTATTTTGAAATTATACGTTATAAATACCATTTAGCTGATATGCGTAATAAATACCCTCCATTAGTCGATGTAAAGTTGTAATGCGAGCCTATTGACTGATGATTTCAAACACATCGTTTTAGTTAAAAAAACACTGCAAAGATACCTTTTTTTAAGCAGAGCTACAAGCGTTCACACAAGATATTGCCACCTTTTGCAAATGCTTTAGAAAAACCTCCTTCAATAAGAAGTTTACAGACCAATAACAAAAGACAATACGTTAATTATCAACCAATAACACATCTGCAATCTATTGTTTTATTGTATTATTGATTGTCGCAAAAAGCACACCGACGGAAAATATTTTTATTGCATATATCGGAAAAAAATAGTAACTTTGTATGTTTTTCGTGCTCATTCACGAGCATTCTCAATCATTTATTTATCAGTATTTAATAGAATTACAGCATATAATGTCAGACACAACAAACAAAGCAACATCCAATTCGGAATACGGAGCCTCTTCTATCCAAGTGCTCGAAGGGCTCGAAGCCGTACGCAAACGCCCAGCGATGTACATCGGTGATGTAGGCGAAAAGGGACTCCACCACCTTGTATACGAAGTAGTAGACAATTCTATCGACGAGGCTTTGGCGGGATATTGCAAAAATATCTCGGTAACAATCAATAAAGACAATTCAATAACGGTCAAAGACGATGGTCGCGGTATACCGGTAGATATTCACGAGAAAGAGGGAAAATCGGCATTGGAAGTAGTCATGACTGTTCTGCACGCAGGCGGTAAGTTCGATAAAGGATCTTATAAGGTTTCGGGCGGTCTGCACGGTGTAGGAGTGAGTTGTGTAAACGCTCTTTCAGACCATCTTAGAGCCGAAGTCTGCCGCAATGGCAAACGATATGTACAGGAGTATTCTCGTGGCGTTCCGCTCGGCGACGTCAAAGAGGTTGGTACCTCGTCGGAGACGGGTACTACTATTACTTTCCATCCCGATAAAGAAATTTTCAACGATATAAACTACAAATACTCTATCTTGGTGAAGCGTATGCGTGAACTTGCTTTTCTAAATGCAGGTATAAGACTATCTATCACAGACTTACGCACAGAAGAAGAGGGAGGAGCCAATAAGACCGAAGAGTTCTACTCCGAAAACGGCCTACGTGAATTTGTAAAATATATCGATTCTACTCGCGAACCTCTCATAAATGAGGTAATATACATTGATACAAATAAATACGGCACTCCTGTTGAGGTGGCTATGATGTACAATACTTCGTATACCGAGAATCTGCATTCGTATGTAAACAATATAAATACTATCGAAGGCGGTACACACGTTACGGGTTTTCGTTCGGCTCTTACGCGTACCCTTAAAAAGTATGCCGACGACAACAAACTACTCGAAAAGGCTAAAGTGGAAATTGCATCCGACGACTTCCGCGAAGGTCTTACGGCTGTAATCTCGGTCAAAGTGGCTGAACCTCAGTTCGAAGGACAGACCAAAACCAAGCTCGGCAACGACGACGTAAAGGGTATGGTCGACAGAGCTGTAGCCGAAGCCCTCAATACGTTCCTCGAAGAGCACCCGAAAGAAGCTAAAACCATAGTAGAGAAGATTATACTTGCGGCTACTGCTCGTAATGCAGCCCGTAAGGCTCGTGAAATGGTACAACGCAAGTCGCCCCTATCGGGCGGTGGGCTACCGGGAAAACTTGCCGACTGTTCGAGCCGCGACGCTTCGCAATGCGAGATATTCCTTGTCGAAGGAGACTCGGCAGGAGGATCGGCCAAGCAGGGACGCGACCGCAACTTTCAGGCGATACTGCCGCTTAGAGGTAAGATATTGAACGTAGAAAAAGCTATGCGTCACAAGGCTTTCGAGAGCGAAGAGGTACGCAATATCTACACCGCACTCGGCGTTACCATCGGCACCGAAGAGGATTCGCAAGCTCTGAATCTCGACAAACTACGTTACAATAAGGTAGTGATAATGACCGATGCCGACGTCGACGGAAGCCATATAGCAACGCTTATACTTACGTTCTTTTTCCGCTATATGAAAGAACTCATAGAAAACGGACACGTATATATAGCTACGCCTCCACTGTATCTGTGCAAAAAAGGTAAGGTACAGGAGTATTGCTGGAACGAAGAGCAACGTATGCGTTTCATCGAGAAATACGGCGACGGCAAAGAGAGCGGTATCACTCAGCAACGTTACAAAGGTCTGGGTGAAATGAACGCCGAACAACTCTGGGAGACTACAATGGATCCTACAAATCGTACTCTTCGACAGATAACAATCGAAAATGCGGCAGAGGCAGACTATACTTTCTCGATGCTTATGGGCGACGATGTAGCTCCACGTAGGCAATTTATAGAAGAAAACGCTACCTACGCCAATATCGACGCTTAAAAGGTGACGTAAGGGTAAAACGAAACTTGTAATGAGCGATAACAAAATAGTAGTAGCAATCGACGGTTTTTCGTCGTGCGGCAAAAGCACCATCGCCAAACGGCTGGCAAAAGAGGTGGGATACATCTATGTCGACACGGGGGCTATGTACCGTGCCGTAGGCTATTTTGGTATCCAAAACGGCATAATAACCGAAAACAAGATAGACGAAGAGCGTTTACAGAAAGAGATTGGCAATCTCCGCATATCGTTCCAAAACATTGGCAACGAGCAGCATACCTTCCTCAACGGGGTCGATGTAGAGCACAAGATACGTACTCTGGAAGCCGGCGACGCTGCCAGCAGGGTGAGTACCATCGATTTTGTACGGCAAGAGATGGTTCGTCGGCAGCAAGAGATGGGTGCAGCCAAAGGCATAGTGATGGACGGACGCGATATAGGCACAGTGGTGTTTCCCGACGCAGAGTTGAAAATATTTGTCAATGCCGACCCCGAAGTACGCGCCCGCCGCCGCTACAACGAACTCACGGCAAAGGGAGAGAAAGTCGATTACCGCTCGGTACTCGACAACGTCATGGAACGCGACTACCGCGACACTCACCGCAAAGAGAGTCCGCTCGTACGAGCCAAAGATGCAAAGCTACTCGATAACTCTTCGTTCGATATCGAACTACAGCAGAAAGTAGTTATGAATTGGTTCGAGAGTACGGTAAAAGGCATATCGTCGAAACGATAATTATCTCCACCACACAAAAAAGCAAGACTTTACTTCGTAATCTTTTTCAAGAGGTTGTAGGCATCGTATATGCCGAGTTCGCCGGCTTTGCTCAGGTCGGCTATTCCTTTCGAACGCTCACCTGAATAGATATAAGTAAGCCCACGATTGAAATAGGCTTCGGCAAAGTTCGAGTTGCTCTTTATTGCTTCCGTATATTGCTGTATGGCTGCGTTATAGTCTTTTGCCCTAGTCAGCATATTGGCTCTATTGTAGTAGGCAAAAGAGAAGTCGGCCGATAGCTCTATGGCTCGGTCGTAGTCGCGTAAGATGAGCTCTACATCGTGCAATATCTTTTTATTATCGGGCTTAGCGGTAGCCCTGTTTTTATCGTCGTCGGGCTGCATATTGGCAGACATTACCTCGAATTGTTTCCTGCGTACTACCGCACGGCAGAAGTAAGCCAAAGCATCGTTTTTGATATCTATGGCTCGCGAAAAGTCGTCGACTGCACTGTCGAGGTCTTGTACGATAGCGTAATGTATACCTCTTACTAGGTACAGATAGAAGTCGTGTGGTTCTTTCGATATTCGCCCCGAGAGCATATCTATATTCTTGAATAAATGATTTATAATAGCATCGGTCGGCGATACCTCTTCGGATACAAGATAGAGTTTATAGCTACCTTCGAGTTTACGGTTTGCCTCGTTGAGCAACGACGAAAAGTAACTATCGGTTTCGATATCTTTCTGTCGTCGATATAGCGACAGTACGAAGTCGCCTTGCGGTCTGGCTTCGACGTTACGATTTTGAATTGCTCCGCGAATATCGTTGTCTTTAAACTTATTACCATGCTCCTCACTATACGATACGTCGAATAGTTTAGCCCAATCGCTTATCTTCGACTCTTCGTCGGCTATCTTTATATCGGTGTTTATAGAGTCGGTCTCTTCTTTTTTCGTCGAGGAGTGTCGCTTAGCATTTTCGGCATTTATACGTATTATAGCCTGCATATCGCCGAATGCTGCTTTTTTCTTTTGCAATGCGTTGTACGAACCGGCTCTGGCTTCGTATGCGGGGGCAAATTTCGGATAACGTCCGATTACACGCGACAAGTCGTTTATGGCTGCCGTGTGGTTGCCGAGCTTTTGGCTTACGGTAGCACGCATATATATAGCCTCGTACATATTGGGATTGTTTTTCAGGATACGATCGAGGTCTTTGAGAGCCTGATTGTAATCGCCGATTTCAATCATTATCAACGAGCGGTTGAAGAGTGCTTTCTCATCGTTCGGGGCGAGGCTTACGGCTTTGTTGTAGTCGGCTATGGCTCCAGAGTAGTCGTTTTTCTCGTGTAGCAGATTGCCTCTATTTACATAGTGTGTGAAGTTGTCGGACTTTAGGCTTATAGCTTTGTTGTAGTCGGCAAGAGCCGAGTCGTTGCGGTTCATAATCATATTTATCATTGCCCTGCCACCCCACGCTTCTGCGAGATGGCTATGCCTTCCGACAAGCGAGTCCATCGTACCGAAAGCCGCCAACGTATCGCCGAGTAGTAGCTGTACACGTCCCTTTTCGAGAGTAATTTGCGGGTCGCCAGTCTTGCCGATTAAGAGGTTGATAATTTCGAGTTCGTCGGAGTATCGCTTCAGATAATCGTACGATTCGAGTTTACCTATGAGATAAGGCACGTTGTCGGGACTGAATTCGAGTGCACGGGCAAAGTCTTTCTCGGCATCGGTATATTGTTTGAGACGATTGTAGATATAGCCGCGAGCGTAGTAAGCACGAGGAATAAACTCATTTTTGCTTATAACCGTATTTATATCCGACAAGGCACCATAATAGTCTTCGAGCATGATTTTGGCGAAAGCTCTGTAAAGATACGGCTCTTCGAGGTATGGTTTGGCTTTTATTATCTGGTTGAAATACTGTATCGCCAATACGTAATCGCTGAAATATAAAGCGTTGCTACCCACACGCAGCAGACGGTCGGTATTGACCTGTGCACATGGGCAGAGCACGTGAAGTATCAGTATGGATATAAGTATTCCTTTTTTCATTGGCTGTTTTTTATTGGATTGCAAATTAACAAAATTTCTGCCACCTCCACTAATTAAAAAGCGTTAACGAAGTAAACATCCCTTTGTTTTTCACTTAAACAATCCAAAAAATCGCTCTTACGTCAGTTGCTGTGCAAAAAAATATACTAATTTTGTCGCCCGTAAAATCAGCATTTACAATATAGATATAAATATATAAGCATATAAATAAAACTAATAATTTAAATATCAACACTAAAGTATGAAGCGAATACCATCTGTATTTTTCTTTTTCATCGCCCTTACCATAGGGCTTTTTGGAAGCGTCAAGGCTCAGGCACAAGTAAATATGAGCCGATTTATCAAACTTACAGTTGCAAAAGACTCGGTAATCAAACTCGATTTCAAAGCAGCCACCGACAACACACCTGTAAAAGTTAAAAGCGGTAGCCTCGATACTACCTTTATGGTCGGCACTGCACTTCATCCAAAAGCAATAGGTTTCACCGCAGGAGACTCTACTATGACAGTCTACGGTGACCTAACGGCATTCTTTTGCAGAAAAAACCAAGACAACATTACTACTCTCGATGTAAGCAACAATACGGAGCTGACGACTTTGTCTTGCTATAACAATGCGATAAGTTCGCTCGACGTATCGAAGTTGACCAAGTTGACAGATTTGTATTGCTTCGCTAATAGCATAGACTCACTCGATTTAAAAAAGAATGAACAGCTGAAATTTTTAGACTGCTCCGACAACAAGCTAACTGCTCTCGATTTAAGCAAAAATACGATTCTGGAAAAGATTAATTGCAGTAACAACGAGATTACTTCTCTCGATGTGTCGAAAATGACAGAATTGAATGAGCTACGTTGTCACGTCAATAAAATAGAGTCTCTTGACGTAAGTAATAATGCAAAACTTAGAATATTGTATTGTGCTCAAAACAAGATACCTACACTCAATGTAAGCAATAATACAAAGTTGGAATATCTTGGTTGCGGTACCAATAATCTAACTTCTATCGACGTATCTATGTTGACAGAACTCAAAGAGTTATATTGTGGAGTAAATAAAATAAGTAATCTCGACATAAGCAAAAACACTAAGCTCAAAGAACTCTATTGCGGAGGCAATAATATAACTTCGCTTGACGTATCTAACAATACTGATCTGACGGTTTTGTCTTGCTATTCCAATAAACTCACTACTATCGACGTAACGAAGTTGACCAAGTTAACACAATTGTATTGCTACATAAATAATATAAGCAATATCGATATAAGCAAGAATCTCGAGTTAAGTAGATTCTATTGCTACGACAATAGTTTCTCGACTCGGGCTCTCGACTCTATCTACTGCTCTCTGCCCGATAGAGGCGGTAAATCTCCCGGTAAGATACAGCCGGTACATAACCCAACATCAGCCAACAACAATATTGTCGTTGCCACTAATAAGGAAAATGCCGAAGACAAGAACTGGAGAGTGCAGTACTATAAGGGAGGTAAGAACATTTTGACTGACGGAACTTATGCTTGCACTAGTACTACCGACATAGCCGAAGCCTCAGCCGAGTCTGCTCTCACTCTCTACCCGAACCCCGTCGGCAATACTCTCTACCTCTCCGTATCTGCACGCAACATACGCATATATAATATATATGGTACGGAAGTAGCCAAATCCAACGATACGGCAAGTATCGATGTATCGTACCTGCCTGCGGGAGTATACACCGTAAATGCCGATGGCAAGGTAGCGAAAATGGTTAAGCAATAATCGTATTACAAACGGCAATACGAAGTAATTTGCGTAATAATTAAAAAGGGTGGACACCATAAGTTCGCCCTTTTTTATTTGAGTACGTTGTTGCGGCTTGGTGAGATATATAATCTGTCGATAATTTACATCCAACAGAGTGGGGTTATTGCGGTATATTTGAGCTATAACACCACTGAAATATCATATATAAATATACCGATGATTTGAAAACTTTTTAGTAACTTTGCCACCTGTAATACGGAATTTTTTAACATCAAATGATATGAAGAAAAAAGAGATTAAATTAAGTCTTGTTTATAGGGACATGTGGCAGGCTTCGGGTAAGTACGTGCCACGCAAAGACCAATTGGAAAAGGTTGCACCTCACATCATCGAGATGGGCTGCTTCGCTCGCGTAGAGACCAACGGCGGTGCCTCGGAGCAGGTAAACCTCCTCTATGGCGAAAACCCAAACCATTCGGTGAGGGCTTTCTGTAAATTTTTCAACGACGCAGGTATTCAGACGCATATGCTCGACAGAGGTCTGAACGGTCTCCGTATGAACCCCGTTCCCGCCGACGTGCGTAAGCTGATGTACCGTGTCAAAAAGGCTCAGGGCGTCGATATCACACGTATCTTCTGCGGTCTGAACGATACCCGCAACATTATCCCCTCGATAGTGTGGGCAAAAGAGGCAGGTATGATAGCCCAAGCAACGCTGTGTATCACATATTCGCCCGTACATACGGCTGAATATTACATCAAGATGGCAGAAGAGCTAATCGCCGCAGGCGCCGACGAAATATGTCTGAAAGATATGGCAGGTATCGGTCGCCCCGAAACGAACGGCAAGATAGTACGTGCCATCAAAGAGAGACACCCAAATATCCCCGTACAGTATCACGGACACACGGGACCGGGCTTCTCGGTAGCCTCTATGCTCGAGGTTGCAAAAGCAGGTGCCGACTACCTCGACGTAGCTATGGAGCCATTGTCTTGGGGTATGGTTCACCCCGACGTTATCACCATCGTAGAGATGTTACGCGACGCCGGATTCGACGTACCCGAAATCAATATGAACGCCTATATGAAGGTTCGTGAACTCACACAGAGCTTCGTCGACGACTTCTTGGGTTACTTCATCGACGAACGCAACCGCTTTATGAACTCGTTGCTCATCACTTGCGGATTGCCGGGCGGTATGATGGGTTCGCTTATGGCAGACCTCAAAGGTGTACACGCTGCAATCAACGCCAACCTGAAAAAAGACGGCAAGGCAGAACTCTCCGAAGACGAACTGCTCATACAGCTCTTCAACGAAGTGAAGTTCGTTTGGCCTAAACTCGGTTATCCACCGCTCGTGACACCATTCAGCCAGTATGTGAAGAACGTAGCTCTGATGAATATATTCTCTATGAGCAAAGGCGGCGGACGCTACGAAATGATGGACCAAGCCACTTGGAATATGATACTCGGCAAGGCAGGTAACCTACCCGGACCTCTCGACAAAGAGATAATAGAGCTTGCCAAGAAGAACAAATTCGAGTTCTCTACGACAAACCCGCAAGACAACTATCCCGACGAATTGCCGAAATTCATCAAAGAGATGGAAGAGCTCGGTTGGGATCGTGGTCCTGACGATGAAGAGCTATTCGAGTTTGCTATGCACGAAAAACAGTATCGCGAATACAAGTCGGGCGAAGCTAAGAAGCGTTTCTACAAAGAGCTCGAAGCTGCAATGAACAAGCAGAATGCCGCTGCTCCGAGTGCCGCTCCCGTCAAACTCGACTTGTCGGAAATGGCTATCAAACGTCATCCCGATGCAGAACCAATCAACGCTACCGCTGCCGGTGTGGTGATGTGGGAACTCGACTTCGAAGACATTTCGCTCAAACCCGAAAACGGCAAGATGTTCAAAGAGGGCGACCTTATCTGTGCCATACAGACACCCGCCAACGGACTCGAATTTGTCTATGCCAACTACAGCGGCAAGATTATCGATGCTGTCGAACAGGGCAAGATCGTTAAGAAAGGCGATGTGATAGGTTTCTTCGAAAAGAAATAAATTTTAGTCATTATAGTACATTAAAAAAATTACGCAAGGGTTACCGAAAGATTATCGGTAACCCTTTTTTGTTGTAATACAGTATCATTACTTGCATAAAAATCAAATCGTTATCCGCAAATGCCTTATTGTCAATAAAATACTACAGATTTGGCAAACAAGAAAAGTTATGTAATTTTGCACTTCGGTTACAATATACTTAGACGCACAAAATAATGTTTTCTGTTATCATCCCCCTCTACAACAAAGCACCTTACGTCGCCAAAGCTATCGAAAGTGTACTTGGGCAGACCTACCGTGATTTCGAAGTGATAGTGATAGACGATGGCAGTACCGACCAGTCCCTTGAAGTGGCGAAGGCCTTTGAAAATAAATCGATTACAATTATCTCTCAACCCAATTCAGGTGTATCGACAGCCCGCAACAATGGAGTGAAAATTGCAAAACATCCATATATCTGTTTCCTCGATGCCGACGACTGGTGGCACCCGACTTTCCTCGAAGAGATGAAACGGCTTATAACAGACTTCCCCGATGCAGGTATCTACGGTAGTGGATATTATATTGTCAAAAACGGGCAGGAACGCATCGCTCCCATCGGTGTGCCGCAAGGTTTCGAGCAAGGTATAATCGACTACTGTGAGGTGTATGCCAGAACACTGTGTATGCCGCTTACTTCGATTTCGGTAGTTATACCAAAACATATTTTCGATGAAGAAAAGGGGTTCAAATCGCAGTTAAAGTTAGGCGAAGACTTCGACCTTTGGATTCGTATTGCCCTAAAAAACAAAGTGATACTCGTCAATAAACCATTGGCTTATTATAATCAAGATGTAGACGTAAACAACCGAGGGGTAATAAAAGATAAAATTTATCTACCCGAAACGCATTTTATTTTTAACATAGATTACCTTTCACAAACAGAAAAAACAAATAAAGAACTAAAAATATTACTCGACAAACTTCGAGTTTATACTCTTTTTAGATATCGTATGCAAGGGGCTTTCTCAAAAGAATACGACACCGAAATAAAAAAAGTCGATTTTTCCATACAACCTTTTTATACTCGACTAAAATATCTTTTACCCATATGTGTTATATTTAATTATTATAAGATAAAGTCATTTATTCACGATATAATCAAATGAAATTTTTAAAAAAAACGCTCAATAAAATCAGAGGAGAGCAATCAATTGACAAATTAAAAAAAAGAGGGTTGAAAATTGGGAAAAACACTACAATTATGTCAGGTGTTATTATCGACCCCTCGCATTGTTGGCATATATCAATAGGCAATGACGTTATCTTGGCGCCAAGAGTTCATATACTGGCACATGATGCAAGTACAAAATTGTTCCTAAATCATACTCGAGTAGCAAATGTATCTATTGGCAACAACGTTTTTATAGGAGCTGGCAGTATTATTATGCCAGGAGTTTCTATTGGTAATAATGTAGTTGTAGGAGCAGGTAGCATAGTAAAAAAAGATATCCCCGACAATTCGGTAGCAGCAGGTAATCCAGCTCGGATAATTTATCCCTTAAATGAATATTTGTGTAGACAATCCTCAAAAATGAATAAAAAAAACACATTTGACTCCTCTTTTACTCTACGTAATCCTAATTTTTCCACTGATCAACGAAAAATCATGTTAGATGCCTGTGCTATGTATGGAGAATTATTTGTAGAATAATTTTTTCTCTCTATCCCACAAACTTTTTCCCCTGATATGCGTGGCGTTGGAGCATTTGTTTTTCGAGTTTATGTACAAATTCGAAGTTTTTAATATTCCAATTGGGAGCTACAAGCCACTCTGAGGGCGACTGAGATATAAACCTAT
>ERZ772967.282-NODE-282-length-43590-cov-8.047479_pt1 | contig 43590 bp, 36 predicted proteins | sample MGYA00511677_ERZ772967 | MGnify/ENA primary metagenome ERZ772967 (study PRJEB29015, sample SAMEA2737931) | human oral metagenome | biome: human oral; feature: human-associated habitat; material: dental | place: China | collected 2146 ...
TATGCGTCCGGTTTGCCTCCTCAATCGGACGAAAAAATCTACGCCAATCTGACGGCCTTCATTTTATCAGCGATTCCTTAATCATTGGTGCAATCGTTTTGAATTACGGACTCTCTGCGGCGCAGACATATTGTTGGGAAAGAACGATGAGGAGAAGATCGTATGCAAGTCTATCCGGAGAAAAGTGACCAACTGGAACTCTCTGTGCACGAGAAAACACTGTTACGAAGCGTGGAACGTGCCTTTTCAAAGGAAGAAGGTGCGTATTACGTATTGCAGATCAATCCGAGAAAAAAGGATCTGGGCAAAGGGCGGCCGGAGCTCTTTCATCTGCTGCTTTTTGAGCGGGGAATTTTTCTGTTTCAAATTCTTACCCTTCCCGGCACTGCTCCGGAAAAAGTGCTTGGCATGCTTTGCGACCACGCTGAGGTCTACGGGACCATCCGCGCGGATATTGCGAAAAAATTGGAGGAGAGCCGTTATCTTACCGATGCTGCGGGGAAATTACGCGTTCCCTTTCACCTTTGTCTTGTTCTTCCCGAGATTGACGGTACAGAGGTGTTGGGGAAACTCCACGCGCGGGTCCAAAATTTTTGCAGGAAGAATATCCTGTTCCGGGACACGATCAAAAGAATCCGCCAAGAGGGCAGTTCCGTATTGCATCCGTATCTTGTGCAAGGAGAGCGGCTGCGGGAAGAGGATATCAACCATGTGTTTCAGCGGCTCTGCCCCGAACTTACGATTCCGAAGAAGTATATATTGGACGAAAACGAACGCATACATATCGAGGACGGACGCATTGGGGCTCACGACAGGGCGGTACAGGCCTATCGGCTGGACAATTGGCAAATCAATACAGTCAACCGCATTGCGAAGGGAAATCAGCTGATTCTTGCCTGTGCAGGCAGCGGGAAGAGTGTGCTGCTGATCTCCCGCTGCTTTAAGCTGGCGAGCCTGAATCCGGGCGCACGGTTTCTCCTTACCTGCTACAATAAAAACCTTGCGGATTATTACCGCTGGGCTGTGGCACAAGCGGGATTTACGGATCGGAATGTGCGGTGTTCCACGTTCTTCTCGCTCTGCATGGAACTGCTGCGCAGCAACGGGATTCGCTTTTACTCGAAAAAAAGCGGGGCGGATTATTTCGATGAGCTTTTCGAGCGGGCAAATTCGGCGCTTGAGAAGGGGCTGCTGAAAGAGCGGTTCTATGGCGTGTTCATTGATGAGGTTCAGATTTTCAAGCCGGAATGGTACCGCTTTTGTTTCAACCTGCTCGTGAGCAAGAATGCGGAGGATCATTTCTTTGTCATTTCCGGCGACAAGGCGCAGGATGTGAAGAATCACATCAAACACGGAAAAGCCCCGTGGCAGGGGGGTGGCAGCGGCTACCCGGAATATCGGGGGAAAACGATATCCATTGAAAAAAACTATCGGAACTCAAAGCCGATCAGCGATGCGATTGATCGATATGTGACCGAAGCCAAAAAGCAGGGAATGGCATTGGGGCTGGACTATACCGCAGATCCGGAGTCTTTCCTGCACGGGGAGGCATACCGCCCGGGAAACCCTCCTGTATTGGTTGAGCTGACCGATTTCAGCAACGACGGAGAAACGGAAGCGATCGGTGCGGCGGTCAAGAATCTGATGGAGGAAAAGGGACTCAGGGAATCGGATATTGCCATTGTCTTATTTAATAAATATGTGAAATTTGCAACCCCCGGCTGGAAAAATCGGAGTTACTATTTGGAACGGGGGATTCAGCAGTATTTTGAACGGCAGGGATGGGAGCCGCCATCATTTTTGTATGCCGGGAAATCCGAGGGCACGACGTACGGATCACGCCGCGGTGTTACCGTTGTCTCCATCGAGGGGGCGCTTGGGCTGGACTTTAGAGGCGTTGTCCTTGCCGGTCTGCGTCCGTTGGGAACCCATGAGAAGACCAGGGTTCTGTCCGAGTTTGCAAAAGCGGAACCGAAGGATTTGCCGGACAAATTGGAGGCGTTCAAGAAAAATGTAAATCTCGTTTATACTGCCTGCACACGGGCAAAAGATGAACTGACCGTGATTCTTTCTGCTCCAAAGGGGGAGTCGATCTATATGGATCTCCTTCGGCGCTCGATGGGGGAGGCGTGAACGCCTCATACAGGAATCATGAGAGAAACCGGCTTGCGCATGGAAGGGAATGGGACTGCAGATGACCACCAATCGCGAGGTTTTGGCAAAGTACATCGTTCGCAAGTTTGTGGGGGCAATTTCCGGCACGGATCAAACGCAATGGGTGAGGCACAATCCGGAGGATCGCATCTATGTCGGAAAACTGTCTCCGCAGGGCGCGGAGGACCTCGTTTCGTCCGGCGCCCGGATCAAGCAGATCGGTGTTGACTTCCGCATACCGAAGAAGGATGTTGACCGTGCGGTTTTGAAGATTTTCCCGCAGGGGAATTTCTTTTTTCGCGTATTGCCTTCGTTGGAACAGCAGCGCAGATTCTTTCTGGAAAATTTTAACGACACCTATGCCGATGCGCAGTTTGATAGCTTTGATGCCCTTGTTGCGGCATATGACACAAATACCCCGGCGGAGGACAGGCGGGAACATAAGGTTCCGCTTCTTCCGGTCTATGAGAAAATTGCGATTGATCGGCATCAGGATCATATTTCACTGAACCTTGCGGATATCTACAATCCGCAGCTTGCCTGTGGGCGTGTGCCGCCGGAATCCCCCTTTTACACCGCGCTGTGCCGGCAGGTGGACAATCTGTGTGCCGAGGTCAAGGCACATCCCCATATCATGCCGTGTCAGTTCCGGGGCAAGATAAGGCTTGCAGATCTCCGGACAGAGTCTGCATGGAATGCGTTGATCGACAAGCAATGCACAAATGAAGAATTTGATATGCTTCCGCGGTTTGACTACAGTTTGCGCGTGGATCTCAAAGGGTATAAAGATGAATTGTTGGTTCGTGTTGCGCTGAGCAATGAGAGCCCTTGGGAGGATGAGACGGTAGGCTACGGGCAGACGGAAGCAAAGTGGGACCGCTATCGTATCCCTACGCTCTTCAACTCCGGGCTGAAGATACAGTATACGGGCACGGAGCCGATTCCCCTTGCACTGGATTATTTTACCGATGATTATAAATATGACCGCTTTGTTTATGCGCTTGGAAACAACTGTAATGTCGTTCATGATGCACAGCGGAAGGAACTGCGTACGACACACGTTCCGTGGTTTGTGCAGAAGCGCCTGAAGACCAATGACCGCATGGCAATCCTCTTTGAAGATTTGATCCGTGATCCGGTGGGGACGCTGCGCGGGATTCATGCAGCGATGAAGAAGGAAGTGGCGGCGTGGCGGTCTGATTTTGCACGGCGTCAGGAGGCGCTCACGGCACAGGGACGCAGGAAGTTTTCGCATGAGATCGCCGCGTTTGAAATGGAAATCAAGCGTTTTGCGATGGGGATTACGCTCATCGAGCGCTACAATATGATCCGCGAGGCGTTCTGCTTTATGAATGAAACATTTTGGGCAGTGGCGAAGAGAAAGGGGTATCAAAGCTGGCGACTGTTCCAGATTGTCTTTATTGTCTCGTTGATTCTTGACATCGTTGCACATGAGGAGATGCTCTCTCTTGAGGATGATGTTCGCGATAAAGCGAAAACGGACGATGTCGATGTCCTCTATTTCCCGACGGGCGGGGGAAAGACGGAGGCGTTTTTGGGCGTCCTTGTGTTCAACCTGTTCTTCGACCGCATCCGCGGGAAAGAATATGGCGTTACGGCCCTGCTCAAGTACCCGCTGCGTCTGCTCTCGGTACAGCAGGTGCAGCGTGTCGCCAATATTCTGGCTGCCGCCGAGCGGATTCGTCAAAAGAAGGATCTCGGCGGCAGTGTGTTCAGCCTCGGCTATTATGTGGGCGAGGGGAATACGCCGAATCAGATTGACAACGACTTAAAGAAGAGCCTGCTGGAATCCTCCCCTGAGATGTTGGATGCGAAATATCGTCTGCTTGATGTCTGCCCCTTTTGCGGGCAGGAGAGCGTCCATGTGCGCTACGATGAAAAGGCGCACGCCTTGCTTCACATATGCGGCAATACCATGTGTGCGTCTCGGGGGCGGATTCCGCTTTATATGGTGGATCATGATATCTATCGCTATTTGCCGTCAGTCATTATCTCTACGGTCGATAAACTGACCGCGCTCGGATTTAATTCCAACTTCCATAACCTGATCTATGGCACGACACACGAGTGTCCGGTGCATGGATTTACGGCGAAACGAATGTGTCTTGTTTATGGCTGTTCCTGCGAGCCCGCAGAATATCGGGCGGTATCCATGAAAGATCCGGCGCCGACGCTGATGATCCAAGACGAGCTGCATCTGATACGGGAGTCGCTTGGTGCCTATGATGCCCATTACGAGACCCTGCTGGAGTACTTTATCCGGCAGTTATCCGGCTGCGGACGCGGGCTCAAGGTGATCGGCGCCACGGCGACGATCTCTGCCTATGCGGAGCAGGTGCGCCATCTGTATTGGAAGGATGCCATCCGCTTCCCCGCCGAGTCGCCGTATCTGAACCGAAATTTCTATGCCTTTGTCGATGAGGAGGATATCGGACGCATCATCATCGGCTTTGCCCCCTTTGGCAAGGCGATCATCGATAGTGTGGCGTATTCCTTGCAGTACCTGAAACGGGTGGTCTGGAACATCTACTGCAACCCGGAGGACGTGCTGACCCTTCCGGGGATGCAGCCGGCGGGCACACGGGAGGAACAGGTCAAAGAGCTCAAGGCGCTCCTCAACGACTACTGGATGATTCTGGAATACAACAACGTCAAGCTGGAGAGCAACCGCGTCCTTCAGACCATCGAGGACAGGATCAATACGGAACTTCAAAAGGAGGGAATTCAGCCCCTTCGCGCGAAGAAGATGACCGGGGATGATTCGTTTCAGGATGTGCGTGAAACCCTCTCCCGCATCGAGCATGCGGACGATATGGTTCATGGACTCGATTTCAACATGATTGCGGCAACGAGCATGATCTCGCACGGCGTGGATGCGGACCGGTTCAACCTGATGCTGTTCTACGGCATCCCCGGCAATACCGCCGAGTATATTCAGGCATATTCGCGCGTGGGGAGAAAGCATACCGGTATCGTGATCGACATCATGCGCCCGTTGCGTGAGAAGGATCAGAGCTATCTCCGCCATTTTATGAAGTTCCACGAATACAAGGACATTCTCGTCGATACGGTGGCCATCAACCGCTGGGCTGCCAAGGCGGTTGTGCATACGCTGCCGGGTGTCCTGTCGAGCCTGCTCATCAATCACTATCTGTACCTCCTGCAGGATGCGCCCGGGATGAAGAATATCAGTATGTATGGCAATCTCAGGACAGCCATTGAGCAGGGGGCGATTTCGCCGGAGAAACTCAAGGAACATGCCTATGCGGTCTACAAATGTTCCGAGGAGGACAGTTCTGTTGGAAGCCCTTATCGTCGAACCATCGATCAAAGCATTGACCGACTGTTTGACGATTTGCGGAACCGGTCGTTCGATCAGAACACCTATATTACACAGGTCTTTCAACATTGTCATTTCAAGGTGATGCTCAGTCTGCGGGACACAGACAAGCAGCTCATTGTCGCAATGGAATAGAGGGGTTCGTATGGCATCCGGGAAAAATCAGATGAGACGGGGCATTCACCAGGCACTGTATAAATATCTGCCCGGGAGTTGGGCGGACTTCACCACGGGGGGCGGCAGTGTGAACTATGCGGTTCATGTGGATCGTTGGAACAGCATACCGCTGCAGGATATCAACCCCAAACGACTTCTGCGCGTAGTCAGCCGGCACGTGAATGCCTTTCAGAGCGCGAGTCCGGATGGGGCGGCGGCATTGGTTGACTTTTCGGCACAGATCAATGAGGACACCTATTATGTACTGACGCCGAAGGCGGGCGGGGAGGAACGGGCGGTTGTCACCTCCGTGAATCCACTGCTCTTTGTATGCAGTTCCTGTGGAAAGGTTGAACGGTACGCGGACAAGGATGCGTTCCGGCACCGGAGATCGGATCTGTGCGTCTGCGGCAAACCCATGATACAGATCAAGTTCATCCGCTTCTGCAAATGTGGATATGCAGACGGGCTGCCCATGCCGCAGTGCAGGAACAGGGAGCATGGTGGCAGGTACGTCGTCCGCCGCGGCAGTGGGATTGATTTCGTGTGCAGCAAATGCGGGCAAAGGGCGACGTTCTCGTTCTACTGTCCGGAGTGCAAGGAGAAACTTGAGATCAAACCTGCGCTGGACTCTGCACACTATTTCCCGTTCACGTTTTCGCTCATCGACCTTTTGGATCAAAGGAAGGATGCCTTTCTGGATGCACAGGAGGAGCAACGCGGTGAGAAAATCATTCTGGGGCAGTATCTTGGTCTCATCACGCAGGGCGAATATCAGGATATTATTGCAAAGGGCAGGATACCGCAAAGCGCGGAATTTGAACACGATCTCAGGGAAGAAGAGGAAAGTCTGCGCAGCGGTGGACTGCCCGAGGAGCTGATTGCACAGGTTCTGGAGGTAAAGCGGCGGCAGGATCCGAGCGGGAAGATTTATGAAGCAATCGCCCGCGTCGAACAGGGGCTGTCGCTGCAAAATGCGGATGAGATCAAACCGCTTGCAGAGGAAATCCTTGAGTATGATGAACTCGTCCATGCAAAGGAAGTCCTCTCGCTCGCACAGGCGGAGGCGGATGCCGAGAGCATTCGTGACGGCATTCGTCCCGACTATATATCGCTCTCCAAGGCAATGGGCTTTTCCAATGTGCAGATCTGCTCCGGTGTGCCCGTTGTTTTCGCGGCATACGGCTATACGCGAAAGGAGCGGGAATGTACGGCGGGGGTGAAGCTGCGCGGATTCCCGCAGGAAATGGACAAGAAGAATATCTATGCCAACCGATTGGAAACGGAAGGCGTACTGTTTGAACCGGATCGCGTGCGGGTGCTCGAATGGCTGCTGCAGAACAGGCTGATTGCACCGGAGGACGCGCCACGGGAGCGCAGCGACGAGCAGCTCAAAATGTGGTTCCTGGACCGTGTTTCGCTTGCGCTCATCGAGCCGTTTGCGGAGGTTGACGCATATGCGCGCGGCGGTGCGGTGACCAAGCGGGTTTACGCGCTGCTGCACAGCATCGCACACGCATTGATCCATGAGGCTGCCGAGATCTGCGGTCTGGACAAGAGTTCCCTTGCAGAGTATCTGATGCCGAACATCCCTGCCATATTCATCTATTGCTCCAACGCGCAGGGCTTCAACATGGGGGCGCTCTACAGTGCGTTCCAAGGGCATTTTGACCGCTGGCTGAGACATGCCGCAGAGCGCTCCATGCACTGCATTTTTGATCCGATCTGCATGGACAGAGAAAAAGCATGTGCGGGATGCCTGTTTCTGAACGAGGTGTCCTGCCAACACTTCAATAAGGATTTGGACCGGGGGTATCTCTGCGGACGCTTTGACCCGGAGACGCAGGAAAAACTGACCGGATTTTGGGAGGTGTCCTGATGGCTATTATGCATCCGTCCGGAATTCCCGAGGGGAGCTGTCCGTATTCGGAGGAAAAATTCTTTTCTGCGTGTAAAGAACAGTTGCCGGAGAAATGCCATGTATTTTATTCGGTCCGCTGGTATACGACCAATCATGATGGCGTGCGGGAGGACAGCGAATGCGACTTTTTGATCGTGCACCCCAACTACGGCTTCCTCTGTGTGGAGGTGAAGGGCGGCACCGGCATGCGGGTGGAAGACGGCGCATGGTATCTTACAGACCGCTATGGGGAGCGCAGGCTGCACCGCTCGCCCTATGCGCAGGCAGAGGCGAGTATGCGCTTCTTCAAGAAGTATTATGAAGATGAGACCGAAAAACAGTTTACGGGAACATATGGTTGTGCAGCCGCCTTTCCCAACTACGACATGCCCGCTGCGCTGCACGTAAGTGCTCCCAAGGAAATGACCATCGATCACGCGGATATGGACAACCTGTCCAAACGCATCACAGAGATCTTTCAATACTTTCAGACAAGACGGCAAATCGGATCGGCATTCCTCTCGGGGCATACAAGGGGTCTGTTTCTCCGCCTTGTCAATAAGCGCGTGGCTCTCTCCATCTCCTCGGGGGCGCTGCTCCCGGACAAAGCGCGTGAGCTGGACCGCATCAATGTCGTACAGGACGCGGTGATCGACCTCCTGACGCATTATCCCCGCGCCTTTATTGTGGGCGGCGCGGGGACGGGCAAAACATGGATCGGCTTCAAGAAGGTCCTGCGCTGCATTCAGGCAGGCGGGCGGGCACTGTATCTGTGCTACAACAAGGCGCTTGCGGACTATGCCTCCACGGTGCTTGCCGATGCACGCGCGGCATGTCATACAATGGATTCCCTTGCCGTCGCGCTGCTCAAGCAGGCGGCGCTTACGGCGGTAGAAAAAGACGGGTGCAGAGAATACGGTGCGCTCCTTGAAAAGCTGCCCTCCCTTCCGAAATATGACCTCGTCGTTGTGGATGAAGGTCAGGATTTTACGGAGGACTGGGCATACTGCGCCAATCTCCTGTGCAAGGATGAAGGGGCGCTCTATGTGCTTTATGACCGGGCGCAAAATATATTCGCGCGCAGCTTCGGTGAAAAATTCTTTATCGACGGTGCGCCGTTTGTCCTTCGCTACAACATACGCAATACCGCCAATATCTATCGCTATGCACAGGAGCAGACGGCACTCGGACTGGATACGGTTGCAAATCGGGTGGAGGGCGTTGCACCGGAACATCGGAGATTTTCACGTCGGGCGGAGGCGGTTCACTTTATTGATGCGACCATTCATAAATTGGTGAACAGGGAGGGCATTGCGCCGGATAAAATCGTGATTTTGAGCAACCGCAGGAAAGAACATTCGATTCTCGCCGAAACGGCGGCGGTTGGCGGGCACGCGATCCGTGACACGCGTGGGGGTGCAGCTTCCGAGGGAATTGCTTACCGTACGATTCAGGGCTTTAAGGGGCTGGAGTCCGACATCGTTATTTATATCCATCATACTTACAGGAACGAGCCGCAGACAGAGCGTCTGCGCGCCACGCTCTATACGGCGCAGACAAGGGCCCGCTTTTATTTGTATCGATTGGATTTTGAGGATCCGAGGAGGGTGTGAACGGCGGCGATGATGGCGGCGGGGCTTGTGACCGCCGCATCGTAGGCGAGCGTCATGGTATTCAATTGTTGTCAAGTGATAACTGTCCCAGTATTTTGGGGAGGTGTTTGCGTATGGATACGAACAGCGTCCGTCCATTCAGCGGCGTCGAGCCAGTGCGTCGGCAGGATCCTCATCGTGGTCGATGCAGTATGACACAAAATCTGCTGTTTTCGGTATTTTTCGAAAGGCATCTGTTTTGCGGAAATCCGCTAAAATCTCCTCGCACAGATGGAGCATGTCGGCGCATTGTTTCTCCATGTTGTCCTGATAACGGTCGGTGAGCTCATCCTCGTCGAACAGTTCTGCCTCTGCGATCTCCGTATACGTCCAGTCGCCGGGGTTGTAGCGCAGATTCTCGATGGCAGATGCATCCGTGCGATAGCTCTCATCGTCTTCTTGGTATTCCCTTAGCGTCTTTTGAAACGCCTCCTCGGTGTTCATCCCGACAAGAAACGCTGCATACTCTGTATTGCAGTCAAACGCCAGGGCGTAAAACCTCTGCCGGGGATGAACGTGGAGAAACTCCTCCATCGCGGCAGAAATCTGCGCGACAAAATCCTTTTTATTCATGTGGCGCATCACTTTCGAGCACGTCTGCGTACGCTTCCTTTCCGCGCATCATCTTCGCGGCGTAGGAGCAGACGGGGACGATCTTTGCCCCGTCATGACGCGCCGCCTCGATGAGCGCCTCGATTAGTTTGCGTGCGATGCCCTGCCCTCCGTAGGCGGGGTCAACCTCGGTATGTGTGATGACCCAGCATCCGCGCGCCTCCTCAAGCTCTGCGACGCCGACGCGTGTTTCGCCGTCATAGGCCGCGCTGCGGAAATGTTCGGGTTCAAATACGATCTGCATGGCGATTCCTCCTTTGCCCGTATTGTAACGCATGAGGAATGTGCCTGTCCAGTATGCGGCAGCAGATTATAAATTGTGCACAGCAGGAAATCGGAGGGCTTTTCTCGAATACCGAATGCAGGTAAATTTTGTCAGCGAAAGGAGAAAATATGGACAAGAAAGGGTATGCTCTGTTGAGCGATCCGTTCCAAAACAAGGGGACGGCGTTCCGTGCCGACGAGCGCGCACAGTTTGGACTTACGGGCCTCCTGCCGCCGCATGTTGACACGATTGCGGAGCAGGCGCAGCGCATCTATCAGCAGATGGAGCGCAAGAGCTCGGGGATCGAGAAGCGCCGCTTCCTGATGGATGTGTTCAACCGCAACCGCCGTCTGTTCTACTATGTGTTCCGTCAGCATATCGCAGAGCTCATGCCGATCGTCTACGATCCCGTGATCGCTGAGAGCATCGAGCAGTACAGCGAGCAGTTTATCAACCCGCAGGAGACGGCGTATCTCTCGATCGATCATCCGGAGGAGGTCGAGACGACGCTGCGGCAGGCGGCGGGCGACCGGGAGATCCGTCTCATCGTTGCAACGGACGCAGAGGGCATTCTCGGCATCGGCGACTGGGGGACGAACGGTGCCGATATCGCCGTCGGGAAGCTGATGGTCTATACCGCAGCAGCGGGAATTGACCCCGCGTCGGTGCTGCCGGTCATGCTCGACTGCGGGACGAACCGCGAGAGCCTCCTGCAGGATCCGCTCTACCTCGGCAATCGTCACGAACGCGTGCGGGGCAAGGCATACGACGACTTCATCGATGCCTTTGTGCAGACGGCGGAGCGGCTTTTCCCACGCCTCTATCTCCACTTCGAGGACTTTGGACGGCCGAACGCCGCGCCGATTCTGCGCCGGTACCAGAAGACCTATCCCGTCTTCAACGACGACTGTCAGGGGACGGGCATCATCACGCTCGCAGGACTCCTTGGCGCGATGAAGATCACGGGGCAGAAGCTCACGGAGCAGAGATACATGTGCTTCGGCGCGGGGACGGCGGGCGCGGGCATCACGAGCCGTATTTGCCGCGAGATGGCCGAGCAGGGGCTCAGCGAGGAGGAGGCGCGCGGGCATTTCTACCTCGTGGACAAGCAGGGACTCCTCTTTGACGACATGGGCGACCTGACGCCGGAGCAAAAGCCGTTCGCGCGAAAACGCAGCGAGTTCGACCATGCGGATTCGCTCACGACGCTTACGGCCGCCGTGATGGCGGTAAAGCCGACCATCCTTGTCGGCACGTCGACAATGCCGGGCGCGTTCACGGAGACGATCGTGCGAGCGATGGCATCGTGGTGTGATCGTCCGATCATTTTTCCGCTGAGCAATCCGACGGAGCTTGCCGAGGCGACAGCGGAGGACCTCATTCGCTGGTCGGACGGGCGTGCGTTGGTTGCGACCGGCGTTCCGCGTGATCCGGTCTCCTACCGGGGCACGACCTACGAGATCGGGCAGGCGAACAACGCACTGATCTATCCGGGACTCGGCCTCGGCAGCATGGCGGTCGACGCGAAGCTCGTGACCGATGAGATGATCTCGGCTGCGGCGCATTCACTCGGCGCATTCCTTACGCCTGAGAAAAAGGGCGCTGCCGTCATCCCGCCCGTCACGCGTCTCACCGAGTTCTCTGCCGCTGTCGCTGTCGCCGTCGCGGAGTGTGCCGTGAAGCAGGGACTGAACCGACGCGCGGTCGCGGATGTAAAGGCCGCTGTCGAGGAAATGGTCTGGAAGGCGGAATACTGACGCATTGAGAAATCCCCCTGCATCCCAAATATGGATGCAGGGGGATTTTGCCGTTCCGATGCCGTAAAGATCAGAAGAAGAATTCGACGCGGCCGAAGAGTTTCGAGACCTTGTCGTCGTTGGTTGTATTTAGGGGATTCAGATCCTTGCCGTTGAAGTACTTCGCCGAGAGGACGACATTCGGGAACAGAGTGTAGTCCGTCCCGATCTCGATGCCCTTCGAGCCCTCCATTGCGCCGTCGGTAGTCGGCTCGATCGATGCGCCGCCAATGTAGCGATAGGAGACGTATGCGCCCCACGAGCCCTTGTCCTCGGGCTTTGCGCCCTTGTAGTCGTAGCTGACCTGATAGGACTTATTGAGCTTGTTGCCGAGATTCAGATTGTTGTTGCGGGCATAAGCAGCCGAGAGGAAGTTGTTCTTGTCGAAGCTGTATCCTGCGTTCACTGCCCAGACATTCATGGTGTGCTTATGGTTCTTCAGGATCGAAGCCATGTCGCTGGAGTTCATGCGATAGTAGGCAGCGCCTGCCGTGAGGCGGCCGTTGTACATAAGCTCGACGCCCTGGTAGTTGGCGGGATCATTGGGAAGCTCATCGGAGGTCATGCGGCCTGCCTGCAGCTTGACGCGCAGATCCTTGCCGAAGGAGACCTCGGCGCCCGAGAACTCGCGGTCAAAGATGAGCGCGCCCGGCTTTGCGTAGGCCTCTGCCGAGAGGAGCTCCATCTTGCCGAGCTTGACCTGGAAGTTGCCGTAGTCGCCCTGTGCCCATGCACGCTTGAGCGAGACCTTGTCGCTGCCGTCATTGCCGGCATCAGACTTCATCTTGGTCTCGGCATCGAGACGCGCATTGACGTGCCAGTGGCTGTTCACCTCTGCGCTCGGCTCAAGACGGAAGAGCAGGTTGTTGTCGTTTTTCTTTGTCCTGCCGTCAGCATTGCGGCTGAAATCTGCGCGCTCGCTCGTGTAGGTGTACTCGAGTTTGCCGTTCCACTTTACCATGTCCGCGTTGCGCTCGAGGTTCGAGACGCGCACGCCGAGGTTGTTGAGCTCATCCGCGAACTCAGCAGCCAGACGATCGACAAGCGCGCGGTCCGAGGCCGACATATTGCCCTTTGCCATCGCCTTTGCGACCATCTGCGCCATCTCGTAGCGCGTGATGTTGCGGTCGCCGCGGAACGTGCCGTCGCCGTAGCCCTCGATCACGCCGTCCGAGGCGAGCTGGGTTACAGCGTCGTATGCCCAGTGATCGCGCGGCACGTCGCTGAACGGATTTGCCGCAGCGAACGTCGTTCCTGCAGCTCCGATGACGAATGCCGCCGCGAGCGCAGATACGAGAGTTTTCTTCATGGGGAAGCCCCTCCTTTTGAAATCTGCAGGAATGGACATGTCCCGTCCGCCTCTGTTTCCAATGCAGCATTGTGTCCGCGGTGCACGAGCACACATCCGCTCCCTGCGTTAATAATGAATGTATCATCATTATATATAAGTAAAAATCATTGTCAAGCAGAAACTTCCGAAAATAGAAAAATTAATGAGCGCGTCGGAATATATTTGTGCTTCTTACAAAAGAAGGGGCTCTGTGCTATAATGGAGAAAAGAATTTTCGGATTGAATTGATCGGGAGGAAAGCATCATGAATGAATCGATCAAAGCAGTAGAGAAGCTGCATCCCGAGACCGCGTTATCCGATGTCTCTGCATTCGGCAAGGAGACCGCCGCGCGTGCGGCAGAGTTCCATCGGGGAATTCCGGGGTATGAGCCGACCCCGCTCGCAGATCTCGTGCGGCTTTCGGCAGCGCTTGGCATCGGGCGGCTTGCGGTAAAGGATGAGAGCAAGCGCTTTGGCCTCAATGCGTTCAAGGCCCTCGGGGCGAGCTATGCCGTGGCGCGTTATCTCGCGCAGTATCTGGGTCTGCCCGAGAGTGAGATGACCTATGAGAACCTGCAGAAGCCGGCGTACCGCGAGCGTCTCCGCAATGTCATCCTCGTCACGGCGACGGACGGCAATCACGGGCGCGGCGTTGCATGGGCGGCGAAGCTGTTCGGTCTCTTTGCACACGTCTTTATGCCCAAGGGCGGCTCGCCCGAGCGCCTCGCGAACATTCGCGGCCTCGGCGCAGAGGCCGCGTTCACGACATACAACTACGATGATACGGTGCGCCATGCGGCGACGATGGCAAAGGAGCAGGGCTGGGTGCTGATGCAGGACACGGCGTTCGACGGCTACACGGAGATCCCGCTCTGGATCATGCAGGGATATACGACGCTCGCCGCGGAAGCGACGGAGGAATACGGAGAGCTGCCGACGCACATCTTCCTGCAGGCGGGCGTCGGCTCTCTGCCGGGCGCGATCACGGGATATTTTGCGGCGCATTATGGAGCGCAGCGTCCTGTCATCACGATCGTCGAGCCGAACCGCGCGGACTGCCTCTACCGCACCGCCGCTGCGAACGACGGCGCGCCGCACATCGTGACGGGCGAGATCAACTCGATCATGGCGGGGCTCTCCTGCGGCGAGCCGAATCCGCTTGCATGGGATATTTTGAAGGACTATGCCGATCACTTTGTCTCCGTGCCCGAGTGGGTCGCGGCGAAGGGCATGCGCATCCTCGGCAGCCCGACGGGCGATGATCCGCGCGTTGTCTCGGGCGAGAGCGGTGCCGTCACCACGGGGCTCGTTGCCGAGCTCATGCAGAACCGCAGCCTCGACTACCTGCGTGACCGCATCGGCCTGAACAAGGACGCGCGCATCCTCTGCATCTCCACCGAGGGCGACACGGACCGCGCGAACTACCGCCGCGTTGTATGGGACGGCCTGTATCCGAGTTTTTGAGAGAAAAATATTGCAGAACAAAGGGCCTTTGTACCAAGATTTGTTTTGTACAATGTCCTTTTCGCTGTTTGGAGGTGTCGAGATGAATGAAAATGAACGGTACATGCGGAGCGTGGCGGTACGGGACGTGCCGTGGCACAGGCTGACGACGCCCTACGGCAGGGCATCGGAGTTCCCGCGCTTCTTTGCCGTACTGGAGACGATGCGTGATCGTGCGGCGGCGGATGAGGCCCTGTATGAGCTGACCATCCACACGGAGCATCAAAGCACGCTTTGGCATGCGACGCCCTTTGCGATGATTTTTCTCACGCGGATCTTTCGGCGCGCGCTTGAGGAGCAGGAGCGCAACGCGACGGCGCGGGACATTGCGGCGCAGCTGCTGGAGCACTTCCTGCTGATCGCTGAATGCGTCCATGACGGCAGCGAAATGGCGCACGCAGATCCGCTGCCGTACTTTTCCGATCTCCTCCGCGAGGAATATCTGTGGTCGAAGGTGTACGATGAGGACGCGGATGAACGGCGCTGGGAGGACGACGACGTTTTCCCCGACGACCTCTTTTACAGCTTCTATTACTATTCTTATCAGGCGCTCCTGTCCTGTCGGAGCGTACTCGGACAGGCGGAGGGATCGCCGCTCGGCGCGCGGGCAGCGCAGCTGGAGGAGATGCTGCGGAGGCGCTGAGATAAACGCATTCTTTTGTGCGCGGGCAAAAGAGCGTATAGGAAAGGATGGCGGATGATGAAGCGACCATATATTTTCTGCCATATGATGACCTCGCTCGACGGTAAAATCATGGGCTCCTACTATGGGTACACCCGAGGGCGCGGCGGCAGGCGAGGTGTTATATGACATCGCGTTCGGCAAGGACGCGTTTTATCAGCACGAGGGATGGATCTCGGGGCGGGTCACGACGGATGATAACTTCACATTCTACGAATAGCTCGAGCTCGATGAAAATGCGTTGCAAGTCTCGGCGGGGGATTTTGTTATCACGGCGGAGCGCCCTATGTATTGTATTATATCTCGCTCGATCGCAGCGGGCGGCTCGGGTAGAAGAGCAATATCCTGCGCTACGGCGATACCGAGGCGCATATCATTGAGGTGTGACGGGGCGTGCATCGAACGCCTATAAGGCGTTCCTGCGAAGGATGAACATCTCGTACATCATCGCAGGAGAGGATGCTCTCGACTGTGCTCTTGCGATGGATAAGCTTTTCCACCTCTTTCACGTTCGCACGCTTATGCTTGGCGGCGGTGGGATACTTAACTGGTCTTTCCTACAGGAGGGGCTGTGCGACGAGATCAGCCTTGTCATCGCCGCTGCAGCCGACGGCACGGCGAAGATGCCCGCCCTCTTTTCGGATGCGGGAGGATTCGCGGAAAACAAAGCGCTTTCACTCCGACTGCTTGGCATTGAGGAAAAGCAGGGCGGCTGCCTATGGCTGCGGTACAAGGTGATGCTCGCTGGAAAATAGAATACGAGACACACAACACCCCTGCACAGATAATGTGCAGGGGTGTTGTCATAGACGAAAGTTTTCTTGCCGCATCATGTCAAATAAGGATGTGTACGGGACTTGAAAATGGCGGGCTATGTCAGGGAGTTTTGGATTATTCGAGCGCGTCGTTATGCGACCTGCCGACTGTTCGAAGCTAAGGATTGTATAGTTGTACGCCTTAGCAGCGGCAATCAGCCACGGGTCGGCAACATCAAGTTGAGACCAATGACGAAGTGCGGCGTCGCTGTATTGATCGCTTTGCTGAATGAAGGTGAGAACTTCCGTGTAGACCGGAAGAATTTGTGCATCATTTGTTGACAAGATCGCCTCGTCTGGAAGACTGCTGACCCATGTGGTGAGTATATCTGTTCCTTTCAGAATTTCGTCTCGTACTTTGTCCAACACAGCGACCTTGTCCAATGAAATTTTCGGATAGAGCTGCTGCCAAAAAGACGGTGCAAAATCAAAAGGATAATATGCATGGGCGGGGCGGATCAGACTGTTGGCATCGATGAGAAATTTGCCGCTCAAATCACACGCCCCCCATCTTCTCTAGTGCTGTTCGATAGGTCTTGCGATTTGTCGCGGTCAGGCGGTAGGCGTCTGTATCCTGCGTGTTCCCTTGAATGACGCTTCGTTCAAGCGCACTCAGAAAGCGGTGATCCAGATTCGAGAGCAGCGTATTGTAGAAATCACCGCCGTTGCTTTTCTTTTTTTGGGCCTTCGCACGCTCCCAATGTTCTTTTTGGAGCGCAAGCATACGTGTATATACATCCTGTGGCAAATTTTTCGTTTCATAGGCACGCCGTAGGATCACGGCTTCGCTGCACCTGAAATAACGCGCTGCCGTTTCGATCATCTCTTCGATCGGAATGGACGCATCCCACACGCTTTGAAAATCTGCTGCAGGAACGAGAAGTTCGGCAGCCACTGCATTGCATTTTTGCTCGATCAGACTCACTTGTGCATCCGACCAATCGGAGCGGTTGAACAGACTGTTTTTTCCGAGCCAGACATGAGCTGTCTCATGCAGGAGGGAAAAGAGGCGCCCGTTTGCCGTGTCTGTCGTGTTTATAAAGATGAGCGGTGCAAGGGCATTAATCAATGTAAATGCACGAAACTCTTTTATATCGAGCGGACGATGTGTATTTGCACCGACTTTGCCGCCTGTAAAGACAAGAACGCCATGCTGTGCGAGCGCATTACGGATACGATTGAAATTATCCTCTGCATTTTTTCCTTTTCGGAACCAGTTCGTTTTGAGCGCAAGGACATCGCGTATTTGCCGGGCGATTTCATCGGCGGAATCGCGGAGGCTGCTACTTCCGACAAAGGGAAGTGCATCTGCCTGCTCCCGTTTGAGCTCATCCCGCATCCAGTCCTGAATTGCCGTCATCTGGTCAAGGATGTCGATCAGCGCACGGCTTGGTTTTTCTGCCTTTTTGCTTCCTATCGTGCGATATTCGGCAAGTGCAATATCCTCCTTAGGTGGCGTCCGCAAAAGGAAATAGCCGAATGGGATATGTGTCTTTTTACTCATCACTTCGAGCTGTTTCAGCGTCGGTTGCTTTTCGCCTGTCTTCCATGCGTTCAGCAGATCAAGCACATCGGGGGAGCCCTGTTCTTCATGGATATTCTGCACGATCCAGTCAATCACGGGCGCATGAATCGGTACAGTGACACTTGCCATACGACTCACCTCCTTTTGTCTGTTTTTTATGATAGCATATTTATGATGTGAATTCTACAGAAAAAGAGCACAATCTTTTTCTTTCGATAGGTAATTATTTCCTTTGATTAAAATAGCATTTAACGCTATAATATCTAATATCGCGTCTTTGAAGATATTGATAGCTAGGGGGCTTTATTCTTCATGAATGACTTGAAGTTTTTTACTAATATGCCGGAACGGGATCTTTATAGCAGATTTTCTACAATCTTACAAAATCATACGCAGTTCTTCGACATTCTCGTTGGATATTTTCGCACGAGTGGATTTTTTCGCCTGTATTCGGCGATGAAAGATATCGAGGAGATTCGCGTGCTCGTTGGGCTGAATGTGGATCGAAAAACAGTTGAAATCATTGACCGTGCGAATGGGCAACCAACTATCAAACAGGCGGCCGAGGCTTTTTCTGATGCAATTGAGGCGGAGTTTGAAGAGGCTCCGACTTCTGCGAATGTCGAAAAAGGCGTGCGATACTTTATCGAATGGTTGAAAACCGGAAAGTTACAGCTCCGTATGTACGTTGAAGCCCCCCTTCATGCTAAGGTCTATATCATGCGGAAGGACCCTCATCATGCGGATTATTATGGAAGTGTCATCACGGGATCCAGCAATTTCTCGGAAGCCGGGCTGGTAAACAATCTAGAGTTCAATGTCGAACTTAGAGATCATGCAGATGTAACATTTGCATTGGAACGTTTTGAGGAGCTTTGGCTGCACAGTGTGCCCGTTGAAGAGGCATACGTGGAAGCGATTGAAAAGCGTACATGGCTTAGGAGTGATATAACGCCGTATGAAATCTACTTGAAAACCCTGTATGAGTTCTTTCGAGAGGAGATCAATGCGGATAAGGAATTGCTTGCACAGAACTTATTGCCGGATCACTATATGCGTCTGCAATATCAGTTGGATGCTGTCGTGCAGGCGAAAAAAATATTAGAGGCGTATGGAGGTGTGTTTATCTCCGATGTCGTAGGTCTTGGGAAAACCTATATCTGCGCGATGCTGGCAAAGGCTCTTGGCAAAGGGAAGAAGCTTATCATCTGCCCGCCGGTATTGGTCAGCTATTGGGAGGAAGTCCTGCTCGAATTTGACACAGCGGCGAAGGTTGTCTCCCTTGGGAAGCTGGATTCCATACTGGATGGTCATACCAATTATGAATATGTCTTTGTCGATGAGGCGCATCGGTTCCGTAATGCTGATACAGCGGGGTTCAGCAAACTGCATGAGATATGTTATGGCAGAAAAGTTGTCCTGATCTCCGCCACGCCGATCAACAACTACACGAGCGACATCGAAAACCAGATTTATCTATTCCAGCCGAAACATAATAGCAATATCGTTGGAACAAAGAATCTGGCTCGTTTTTTTGCGACTTTGAATAAACGACTAAAGGGATTGGAAAAGGGAAGCCCGGACTACCTTGCACAGAGCAGAGCGAACTCCGAGATCATTCGTGACAAGCTCATTCGCCATATTATGATTCGGCGAACACGCAGAGAAATCGAAGAGTATTATCATGAGGATTTGCAGAAACAGGGGCTTGTTTTTCCGAAACTCGGCGCACCCGAGCAGATCATTTATACATTCGATGAGGCTACGGACAAGATCTTTGGAGAGACCATCGCGGCGATCAAAAAGTTCAAATATGCGCGCTATAAGCCGCTCACCTATCTGAAGAATGAAAAGAAGTATGCGGCGATGATGACCGCACAGCATAATATGGGCGGCTTTATGAAGGGGATTCTGGTAAAACGTTTGGAGAGCAGTTTTTACGCATTTCGCATGACGCTTTCCAGATTTATTGAGTCCTATGAACGGTTCATCGAGATGTATAAAAGCACGGGAGGCGTTTGGATCAGTAAGAGTGTGGATGTCTATGATTTGCTGGATGGCGGTGAGACCGAACAACTGATACAGATGGTGGAGGACGAGAAAGGTCTGCGCATAGAGTCCGATGAGTTTCACCCGAACTTTATCATCGACCTGACGAAAGATCTGGCAAAGCTGAAACTGCTGCGTGATCTGTGGAATACGATAGGAAATGATCCGAAACTGGACGCCTTCAAAGAGGCCCTTGCACAGAATGAAAAACTGAGCGGGAATAAGAAGATCATCTTCACCGAGTCCCGTGAAACGGCAGAATATCTGGCAAAAAAACTGGAAGCGCAGTATGGCACACGAGTGATTGCATACTCGGGACAAAGCAGTGCGAAGCAGAAAGCGGACATTGAGGATAGCTTTAACCCCAAATATGCAGATCAGCAGCATGATCTCTATGATGTGCTGATTACGACGGACATTCTGGCAGAGGGTATCAATCTCCATCGCTCCAATATTCTTATCAACTATGATCTGCCATGGAACCCTACGCGCATCATGCAGCGTGTTGGACGTATTAACCGTGTCGGTACAGAGCATGAACGAATTTATGTATTTAATTTCTTTCCGACAGCGCAGTCCGATGCACACATGCCCCTCAAGGATCGTATCTTGGAAAAGCTGCAGGCGTTTCATGACACACTGGGGGACGACTATCAATATCTCTCAGATGCTGAGATCGTCAGCTCACAGAAACTGTTCGAGGACTTGACGGCACGGATGGATGGCGAGGAGGAGTCCGGCAGTCCGGAGCTCAGATATTTGGCAGTCATTCGCCGGATCAGAGATCAGGATGCGACACTCTTTGAGCGCATCAAACGTCTGCCTAAAAAATCTAAAACAGGACGCAGCAGCACGCGTGTGAAAGAGGCGGCTACCATCACCTTTATCCGCAAGGGAGCGTTGAAGGACTTTTATATGACGGGGAAGGAGACCAAACAGGTTTCCTTTATCGAGATGGCGCAATATTTGGAGTGTCTGCCGGAGGAACCCCGACTGGATGTCGGCAGCAGCTACTACGATCACTATGAGCGGAACAACGAGGCGTTCGATTCGTCCTTTGCCCAAGATGACGTAATCGAGACCGGGAAAGCTCCATTAGGACGAAATGACGCCACTATTGTTAAATTTCTGCGTGCTGCAGGGCGCGATCCGTCGTTAACGGAGGATCAGGAGGCGACGATTACTCGGATTCTCAAGGCCCTTGAAAATGGTGATATCCCGCAGAATATCAGCAAGAATATCGTCAAAGGCTTAACGACCTACAAAGATATTCCCTCAGCGTATTTCTTCGTAGCCGGCGAAATCCCCGAGCAATACCTCTATGACCGCAAAGATGCTGTATTGCAAACTACAGGTGAAAAGCAAGTGATCCTTTCCTGCTATCTGAAGGAGAGTGCAAAATGAGCGACAAGAAGCGAGCGATTTTTGAGGAGACCTTGACGAAAGCGTATGCTCATGATCTTTATCGAAGATTTCTAGGTGAATTGCTCAATCATGTACAGTTTAGACCACAGATTGAAAAGGAACCCTATAATGTGTTTTCTGCTGCCATCAAGAACTATGTGCATGTGGGAGACTATGAAGGTGAAGATCATCAAAAAGTAGCTCTGTTTTCTGTTTGTCTGAAAAATGATAAGAGTATCGAAAATGCGCGTAGTATGCAGCGCTCCTTTGTCAAATCTCTGCTGGAAGACAGTAATTGTGCAGGGGCTCTGGTGGCATTTCATACAGATGCAGATCCGGGCAGGTGGCGGCTTTCCCTGGTTCGCATGGATTACGGTTTTTCTGATGGAAAAATAAGTGTAGAGCTAACACCCGCAAAGCGCTACTCCTATCTGGTCGGTGAAGGTGAACCCTGTCATACGGCAAAGGAGCGCCTTTACCCGATCTTCGCAGAGGATGCTGTCGATCCCGGATTGGATGACCTCGAAGAGGCGTTCAGTGTCGAGGCTGTGACGAAGGAGTTTTTCGCGCAGTATCGGGAAAAATATCTTTCTGTGAAAGAGTTTTTAGAGCACAATACGGACTTTGTACGGGAAGCGGCGTCCAGAGGATTTAACAGCGAGCAGTTCGCAAAAAAACTCATGGGACAGCTGGTCTTCCTGTATTTCATACAGAAAAAAGGATGGCTGGGGGTCAACGCATTCCCCAAAACGCTGAGCGATAGTGCATATAAAAATGCCTTCTTTCAGCCGGGACAAAAGCCGAAAGAACTCATGCCGCGTGTCTACCGAAAAAATGAAAAAGGAGAAATCCGGCTTGTTGCGGCCGAACTGCGTGCCCTCAGCGATGATGATGAGATTGCACTGTCCAAGATTGTACAAGGCGGTGCATGGGGGGGTGGTCCCAAGGACTTCATGCGTCAACTGTTCAACGACTGTAAGAAGCGTGGAAAGAACTTTTTCGACGATTATTTAGAGCCTCTTTTTTACGAGGGGCTCAACCAGAATCGCGGAGATCAAGCATTTTTCCTGCCGCTGCACAGCCGCATCCCCTTCCTCAATGGTGGTTTGTTCGAGGAACTGGAGGGGTACGATTGGAAGAACAACGATTTCTGTGTCCCGGATGAACTGTTTTCCAATGCAGATGAAAACGGCAGAGATGCGGATGGTATTCTGGATGTCTTTGATCGCTATAACTTCACAATGGTAGAAGATGAGCCGATGGAGCGTGAAGTTGCCGTCGATCCTGAGATGTTGGGCAAGGTGTTTGAAAATCTTTTGGACGTGAAAGATCGGAAATCCAAGGGTGCATTTTATACGCCACGCGAGATCGTCCACTATATGTGTCAGGAAAGCCTGATTCGTTATCTCTCCCACAAGACAGGTATAACGGATGGAGATATTCGTAAGTTTATCCTATATGGGGAGTATTTCAGAGAGGAAGACGTAAAGAAGACACAGTCCGTCTATAAAGATGGTAAAATACATCACAAGGTTTTTGACAAGAACAAAGCGCTTGAAATGCCGGAGACCATCTTCAGCTATCAAAAAAATGTGAATCGACTACAAGAATTGGATGATCTTCTTGCAAATGTCACGGTCTTGGATCCTGCCGTCGGATCAGGCGCGTTTCCGCTTGGAATGTTGACAGAGATCGTGAAGGCGAGAGAAACACTGACCTCGTATATGAGCATCGAACTCAATCGCTTTCAGAAGCATACCCTTCGTTCGGATCGCAATACATATCGTATGAAGCGTGAGACCATCAAAAACTCAATCTTTGCCTGCGATCTTGAAGCAAGTGCAGCTGATATCACAAAGTTGCGCCTCTGGCTTTCTCTCGTCATTGACAACCAGATTCGAGCCGAGGAAAATGAGGAGTTCGGTTATACAACAAAACCTCGTGAACTGCCGAATCTCGATTGCAATATTATATGCGGCAATAGTCTGGTTGATGCCTTTCATGGCATCAAGCTGATTACGGAGAACAGCGCTCTGGGTAATCTATCCGCGATGCGGCAGGGAGCGCTTCTTTATGATGAGCATTTTACAACGCAGATTCATCGACTCATTTCCATGCAGGATCGCCTGTATGATGAAAAAATGCGTGTGGAAAAGGAGCGGATCAAAAAAGAGATTCAGGAAATCTATGATGAGACCATCCTGACCAATCTGAATGGTTCCCAACAGGCGATGAATGCCTACTATGAGCGCAAGAATGACGTGGCGAAGCCGTTCGTCCTCTGGCAGATCATGTTTCCTAAAGTATTCCGTGATAATGGCGGATTTGACATTGTCATCGGGAATCCACCCTACATCCAACTGCAAAAGGAAGATGAGAATACAGGAAAAAAAGTCGGGGATCAGTTTGCAGAGCTCGGATTCCAAACCTTTGCGAAAACGGGAGATATCTACTGTTTGTTTTATGAAAAAGGCTATCAGCTGCTTTCCCCTGGTGGTATCCTAGCGTATATCACAAGTAATAAATGGATGCGTGCGGGCTATGGGGAAAAACTGCGGTCCTTTTTCGCAGAAAAAACCAACCCCCTCCGATTGATTGACTTCGGAAAACAGAAAATATTTGCGTCGGCAACCGTCGATGTTAATATACTGATGTTCACGAAAAGTGAAAATGAAGAACGCACTCTCGCATGTACCGTAGGAGAGTCGTGTTCAAGTAATTTGAGCGTTTATATTGAGCAGAATAGCAGTCGTATTCCATTTTTATCCGATGAAAGTTGGGTAATACTTTCATCAGAGGAACACAATATTCGCAATAAAATCAACATGTATGGTGTACCGCTGAATGAATGGAATGTGAAAATCTATCGCGGTATACTTACAGGATTTAACGATGCGTTCATTATCTCAAGCGAAAAAAAGAATGCGTTGATTGCCGCTGACCCGAAATCTGCCGAACTTATTCGACCGATTCTTCGTGGCAGGGACGTGAAAAGATACTCATATACCTTTGCTGATTTGTGGTTAATCACAACACATAATGGAATCAAATCAAAAAACATTCCACCAGTTCATGTGGAAGATTACCCTGCAATTCGCAAGCATCTTGATGAATATTATCCTCAGCTGGCAAAGAGAGCAGACAGAGGAAACACCCCTTATAACTTGCGAAACTGCATTTATATGAACGAATTTTTTAAGCAGAAAATCGTATATCGCGAGATCAGTGATAACATGAATGCCTGTATCGTTGAATCAGGAATCATGTTGAACAACAAATGTTATATAATTACAGGAGAGCATTTAATTTATATCCTTTCATTTCTAAACAGCAAGCTTTTTGCCAAAATAATTCTTCCCGAGGTGAATGCCGTTGGCGGAAAAGGTGAGGCTTTTTTAAGCAAGATTTCTTTAGTTCGTCCCACAACTGAGATTGAAGAAATAATTCATGATCTTTATCATAAGCGCGTTGAAGGAAACTCCTCTCTTGATGAAGAGGCGATTGATAGATGTGTGGATGAGATTTTCTGCTCATTATATGAGTTATCCGAAGAAGAGCGACAATATATTCTTTTATAGATTACTTATTGTGATTCTATATAACGAATTTCTTCCTCGCTTAAATGATAAAGAGCATAAACACGTTGATTGATTTCACTCTCTAAAAGTTGAGTATCATTCAAAGCCCTTTTTTCTTCAAGAATTTTATCCACCAGACGAATATATGGAATCTGTGCTTTTTCATCCAGCATTGGGACAGGCAGTTGTTCAACAAACATCGGCTTATATTCAAAATAGCCGCCATTCCTCGTAACCCCTAATTGACGTATATACCAATCGGCTAGTTTTGAATTGAGAACAGCTAAAAGATATTTGTTTCCGGGAACAATCATAGAAGAGGGTGCATTGATAAAATAGCCTTCTTCGGCCCATGTAAATTGTGCCGATAAAGCCAGATTCCCCCATATAATTTTATGCTTAAAAAATTCGTTCCAATAACTGATGCTATCCTGCGTCTCAAACCACTTGTTTTTGGTTTTCTTTCTCGATTTTACAGAAACGCCATCAATGATATGAGTTGCCCCCGTCTGCTCAAGACGTTCCATACCGAAAGAAAGAAGGTATTGTTTTATCGCCGGATACTGGTCAATATCATACTTTCGACTTGGAAACGTAGCAATAATCCATTGATTGGCAAAAGTGAACCCGTACCGCTTCACATCCCTGCCACGAAGAATCGGTCGAATAAGTTCGGCAGATTTCAGGTCGGCAGCAATCAGCTCGTCTTTCTTTTCCGTAGAGATAATAAAGGCATCATTGCAACCTGTCTTTATCCCATAGTTAATTGCAAGATTCCACTCACTAAGTACGACACCACATGATTGGATTTTTTTGCGAATATTTTGCTCAACAGGGGACATGATCGTCCAGCTGTCCTTTCCTGCGAACGAGGAGACCAGGCTATTCTGCTCAATATAAACGCTCCTATTAGTTTTGCAAAGGAGCGCAAGATGAATTATGGGTATATCAGAGTAAGCAGTGACAAGCAGACGGTTGAGAATCAGAGATTTGAGATTCAAAATTTCTGTCAGAGAGAAGGTCTTACTATTGATGGATGGATCGAGGAAACGGTTAGTGGGACAAAAAGTTACGATAAGCGCGAATTGGGGACATTGCTTGCAAACATTGCAAAAGGGGATTTGATCGTTTGTTCGGAACTTTCAAGACTCGGGCGAAATCTTTTTATGATTATGGAAATCCTGAATCAATGTATGGATAAAGAATGCCGCGTATGGACGATTAAGGATTCCTATCGCCTTGGGGATGATATTCAAAGCAAGGTGCTTGCTTTTGCTTTCGGCTTATCTGCGGAAATTGAACGAAACTTAATCAGCCAACGGACGAAAGAAGCTTTAGCACGAAAGAAAGCCGAAGGAGTAATCCTTGGTCGTCCCAGAGGGAGAAAATCGGATCGGGTAAAGCTTTCCGGGAAAGAGGGAATCATAAAAGAGCTCAGGAATCAAGGCGTTTCTATCAGCGAAATCGCAAGAATCTATAAAGTGAATCGTAATACGGTCAGTAGTTTTATTCATACACGAATGAATGTCAGTGAGTAAGAGGAAATGTGATTTGAAAAAAGTTTTTACCAATTCCCGCCAATCGGCGGGTTTTCTTATGGAATAAAGTTAGCGTAAGGGTCATATATATGGAGAGGGAACTGTTGCCTACGCTGTATAATAGCAGACTTTTAGAATGTTTTGGGCGAAAAGGCCTTATATAAGCTTTTCTTATGAAATGGCGGCCATTTTCAAATTGCTTCGCTCCCTGATCGGGTATAGAATGAGCACAGAGTTGAGAAACAGAGAACAGGAGGAACTGTTATGGCTAAGAGTCTGGTTGTATATTTTTCGCGCAAGGGACAGAACTACTGGAACGGGAGCATCAAGGAGCTCGCGAAGGGGAATACGGAGACCGTCGCAGAGATGATCGCTGAGGCGGTGGGCGCTGATCTCCTTGAGGTGGAGCACACGGAGCCGTACACGGAGAACTACGACGCCTGCACGCGGGAGGCACAGCGGGAGGCGCAGGAGAGAAGGCACGCCCCGTGCTGGTGAAGTATCTCGACAGCATCGATGTATATGACATGATTTTCGTCGGCTATCCGAACTGGTGGGGACGATGCCGATGCCCGTATTCGCCTTCCTAGAGCGCTATGACTTCACGGGCAAGCGTGTTGCGCCGTTCTGCACCCACGAGGGCAGCGGACTCGGCAAGAGCGAGAAGGATGTGCGCGTGGCGTGCGCGGGCGCCGAGGTGGTAAAGGACTCGCGGTTAAAGGCTCGCAGGCGGCGGAGTTGGCAGCATCCGTGACGCGCTGGGCGAAGGCGGCGGCAGAGCGGGCATGATCCTTTGCAAAAGGAAATGAGGGAAACAGCTTGATCAAGCAGATGTGATGCTTCCAGGCAGTGGTGCGTCTCGGGAGTTTCACAGAGGCGGGAAAGTTTTTCTGCCAAAAGAACTTTGTATAGAAGTGGCTTACGGATCTAGGCTTTATCGGAACGTAAATAAATCGCGGCAATCAAAACCCCCGAGGAAATCCTCGGGGGTTTTGATTGTATTCTGCTCAGTGACGCAGCCGTGAGAGCCGCTCACCGGCATTCTGCTGCGGCAATGCCGGCTTGTTATTTCTTCTTGTCCAAATCGCCGAGGTCGAGGTTCTGTGAGGAACGCACGAGATCGTTGAAGTCGTCGATGACCTCATTGGCATCCTCTGTGCCTGCGACATAGCTGCGGAACGTGCCGATGAAGCGGTTGAGGTTGGACTTGTAGGAGCCGAGCGCCGGCACATCCGGCACTTTGGCCGCAAGGTCGTTGATCTCTGCGATCTTTGCCTCGGCGGCGGCCTTGTCGACGGCATCACTGTCCATCATATCCGCGAGCTCGCGCGTCTTGATGCTCAGCTCGATGAAGTTGGCGGCGTTCGTGCGGCCCTCCTTGCGCATGTCCTCGAGCTGGGCGAGGCGCACTTCCTTGAACCGTTCCGTGACGACGGCGTCGAACTTGTCATACGCCGGTTCGAACTTGTCATAGAGAGGGAGGAACTGCGCCGTCATCTTCGCAGCCTCCGCGTAGTCGTCCGCCAGGTAGCCCTTGGATGAGTAGTAGCTGTCCATCTTGTCCGCGAGCGGGGCGAGGTCGTTTAGGATCGCGAGCACGGCATCCGCCTCCGCGTCGATGTCCTTGAAGACGCCTGCGGTCTGCGGATTCGCACGCGCCTCTTCGAGATCTTTCTTCAGATCGGAGAAATGCGGGAGCGCGATGCTGGTCTGGCGTTCGCCGGTGCGCAGCTTCTCGAGCGAGGGGGCGATGGCGAAATCGAAGGTGACGATGATGTGATTGTACTTGTTGGTTGCGTCGAGATAGGGGGCGATGGCGTCTACTTTGTCCTCGGTCGTATTGCCCGCGAGGAGCCCGTTGATGCCGGATGCGGCGGATTCTCCCTTGTCATCGCTGCCGAAGCAGCCCGTGAGGAGTGCAGCGGGTGCGAGCAGGAGACCGCCCACCATGAGAACGGAGAGGGCGCGGCACATCGGATTCTGAGACATGAAAATCCTCCTTTGTTTGCAGCAGGCTGAGAGCGCAGGACTGCGCATTTAAACTACATTAGTACTGCTGCTAGTATAGCGCAGCAGCATATTTGTGTCAAACCGGAGAAAAAGCCGCTGCCGTCTGCGTGATTCCGTTGAGAGAGCCCGCAATCTGCGGCACCGATCAGTGTATGGCTCAGGCTGCCTGCTGCATCGAGCCGCGGATGATCTCCGTGATGATCTGCGTCCAGTTGATGCCGCGCGTGTTTCCGTCCCGGCGTGCCTGCTCCGCTTTGCGCTCGGCGCGGCGCAGTCTCATCCAGAGTTCGTCGTCGCTCTTGTCCGAGGCGTCCCATGCGCTCTGCAGCTCGTCTGCGGCCTCCTCGTAGCGTCCTGCGTCGTAGTAGATCTGACCGCGATACTGATGCAGGCGCCAGATGGGATAGAGTTCGTTCGTGTGCGGCGTGCGTTCTGCCGCGGCAAAGTCCGCGAGCGCGAGCTTGTCGCTGCGCAGCTCATAGTAGGCGCGTCCGCGCAGATAGTAGGCGTAGGAGCGCGCGCTGCCCGTGACGCTCGGGTCGTCGATGAGCAGGGAGAGGTCGGCGATGGCATGTTTCTCCTCGCCGCGTTGGATCATCGCTGCCGCATCGTCAAAGATGCGCCCGAGGCTGTAACTCTGCTCGAGCTGTGCGCCGATCTCGGCCTTTTCCGCGCCCTGCGCACGCTCATAGCGGGCGAGGAGCGCATCGTTCTGACGTTTCAGGTCGTCGCGTTCTTTCTGCAGACGTGCGAGCTCCGCTTTGTTCTGTCCGAGCGCCGCGAGATCAACCTTTGACGTATCTACCTCGCAGACGAGGTGCACGCGGTAACGCCACGAGTCGCCGATGAGTTCGGGCGTCGTCTGTTCTCGGATGACGCGCAGCACCGTGCCTGCAACCATGCGCACCTCGTCCTTGGTCAGCGTGAGGTTCTGCGTCTCGGTGTATGTCTCAACGTAGACGCCCGCCTGCTCGGTTGCCGAGCGCATCGCCTCCTGTCGTGCGGCGTCACGGGCGATCTTCGGCGAGTCGTTGTCGCCCATGACGTAGATGCCCTCCGCCTCGATGGTCTGCGGCGCGGCAGCGGCATCTGAGGCCGCGGTGAGAAAGAACAGCGCGCACAGCATAGCGGCGCGCAGCATGTGTTGTATCATTCATTTCACTCCCTGATCACTGGGGGCTCTTGCGAGGATCCCCCATAGAGATACATTCGTATTTTATTTCGTATTGTTCCAAAACTTCCTTAAAGATGCGTGAAATAAGGATTAGTCCCTCATAATGTTCGTCGCCCGAAAAGCGCAGAAAAATTTTCTGCCAGGGTTGACAGGACCGCCGCCCTCGGGTATAATTCCACTATCGCCGATGGGGCGGTAGTGCTGATTTAGCTCAGTTGGTAGAGCAGCTCATTCGTAATGAGCAGGTCGTAGGTTCAAGTCCTATAATCAGCTCCATTTGAACAGCGAAGGCTTCCGAGAGATCGGAAGCCTTTTTATCATATGAGAGGGGCTTTGCAATGCAGGGGCGTGTCTATTTATGCGGTCAGCGCGGTTGTGATCTGGTCGACGCTCGCGGCGACGGCAAAGAGCCTCCTGACGACGATTCCGGCGTTCGGGGCACTCTTCCTGAGCAGCCTCACCGCACCTCGGGGAAGAGCTGAGCAGCGCTTCTCGCTCTTGTGCTCATCATGGGCGGGATCCTGCTCCAGAATATGCGGCGGAGGTAGGGGGCTTTTTTATGTCGGTGCTGATTTTTACAGAGGCTAGGAGGTCATCTGCGTGATCGGCAATCGTATTGTCGTGCGCGTCATAGACTAACTGGACGAGCCAGATATCGTCTTCATCAGAGATGAAAAGGGCGTCTGCGATGAGGTCCCGTCCATCTTTCTGAAAATATATGCTGAATCGATGTGCCGGATTGCCGCTTTGTATCAGTGATTCGTCGCGGCGCACCTCCCAGACCCTCGCCCCTTTCAGTGCTGTCACACTGTCCCTGAAGCCTGCAATTGTCGTGTTAAATCGCTGTTCGATGGTGGATTCCCGTTCTGCAGGAGATGGCAGGAAATGGGAGCCCATTACAACGAGCGGCAGAGGAGCACCGTTGTTTTGAAAGGAAGAGTTGATAAAAGTAGTGGGGCCTGTGTAGCTGGGATGGTAGGAGAATGGCTGCGTGTATTGCGGAAGATTCATCGTCAGGACAGCGTCGTTGTGGTGAAATTTTGTTTCTTTCACACGGAGCAGAGAACGTAACGCAGCACCATCTTCTGCTGATGTTGCTAATAATATGGAATCCGTATCCTGCTCTATCCGTAATTCTGCTGTATCAATATCGGGCTTCATTTCTGCCGAGACGGTCGGCATGAACAGGAGTACGGCGCAGATGGTCAGTGCATAGATTGTTTTGATGGACATAACAGGCTTCCTTTCGTGTGCCCCGGGCACTACGGCTGAAATGAAGTCGGTTGGTTGGCGCAGATTTTTTGTCTGAACGAGATGGGCAACTGGATACGTGCTTCCCTTTCGGTGATCCATGTATCTGTCTTGCCGCGGATGAGCAGGATCTCAGTGATGATGTTTTGGCCATGATGGAGCGCCCGCACGGTCAGCCGCCGTGCGGGACAGCCGTTCTGATGTTGGCATTCGTCGCGGAGAAATTCTCGCTTCCCTGCGGGGCGGTCAGAATGCCATGGATCGCCCGGCGGCATGAGCGCTGAGACTGCGGCGGTGGAAGCTCCTGTTTACTTCGATGTGCGCGGTGCGCTGAAGATAGAGACCCTCCCGGGCGAAGCGGATGTGAGGATGGTGTCGATGCTCTCACCGAGTTCTTTCTCGCTCGGCGCGGATGTGTAGACGGCCTCGATGTTCCACTCACCGCGGTCCGTGAGGATGATCAGCGTGTCGTAGATCGTCTGCGATGCATCGCCTTCGGTGCGGACTTGCGTCAGGCGTCTTGCCAGGCGGCTGTCGATGGTGAGTGTCTCGTCGCGTGTGGTCTGCGTGCCTGTGGGACGCGCATGCTCCTTGGTGTAGCGGGCAACGCTCTTTTTCAGCTGTTTGGGGCTCGTCGGATCATACTGAGCGGTGCCGGTCGGGTTGGCGAAGGGAATGTGCGTGACACGCAGCGTCAGCGCATGGTCCTTATATGTACCTTGAAAACTTTCGCAGGAAAAGATCTGCTGACCGGTCTCCTTCCGCTCCGCTTTGAACGTGCCGGGCGGGAGCACGAGCTCCAGCGCATCGCCACGGTCCGTGAACGTTGACGCGCGCAGCTCAAGCAGGAGCGGATTGACCGCGACCTCTGCGTGTGCCGTTCCGGCAAGCAGAAAGAGCATGAGGATCAGAATGTGTACAAGAAATTTTCGGCTGAACATGGGAACGACCTCCTTTGCATATGCGTACTGCATCCGATAGGAACAGCGCGCGGATGTGGATATTATTTTTCTTCGCTTTTGCTGATCGTTACGGTAGATAGAAGACTGTCTGCGTGGTAGGGGATGATCGGATCACTGGTGTCGTACATCAGCTGGATGCTCCATATGTCGTCTTTGAAGGAAAGAAACAGGGTGTCTGTGATGATTTCCCGTCCGTTTACCAATGATCGTATCGTTAGTCGTCGTGCCGGAGAACCGTTTTGCTGCAGGGATTCATTGCGCTGTAGTTCCTTCTCTTGCAGCTTTGCAGATGTCATGATGCTGTCGAGAAATCCCGCAGCTATTTCGTCCAAGCATTGGTCCGCCGTTTTTGAGGCCGCGTCTGACGCAGGAAAGAAGTGGGTGAGTAACATGGCCAACGCCAGAGGCGTTTTGTAGTAGTTCGCGAATTGATTGTTGATAAAGACGGTGTCGCCGTTGCGAAGATGCTGTTGGACGAACGGTGTATTCGTCGAGGGGATGTCCATCGTTAGGACAGAGCCGCGGTCGTGGAATTCGCCGATTTTGACGGACATAACGGGGATGGTCGGTGCAGGGAGATGACGTACCTCCTCCGGCGTTTCCTCTGCACTGGCGTATGACTGGATTTCCGCATGCACCGGTGCGCAGACAAAAAAACATAGGAACGTAAGACACAGCGGTATCATTTGTCGGAGCATTAACGAATTCCTTTCTCTAACGAAACGCAGCTGAAATGGAGTCGGTTGATCGGCGCAGACGTTTTCGTCCGCATGAGGTGAAAAGAGAGACGCACAACAAGGGCTGTGTGGAGAATTTTCCGTCGAAGCATGGAAAAATGTGTCAAGGGCGGCTGCCTAAATGTATCTGTGATTTTCTTGGCAGGTTCCTATGCGCCGATTTTTATGGAGGATAAGAGAACGGGAACAAGCTCCGCCAGTACAGTGTCCTCTGCATAAAAGGTCAGCTCGGCGATCCATGTATCTGTCTTGCCGCGGATGAGCAGGATCTCGGTGATGATGTTTTGACCTTGATAGTGCGCCTGCACGGTCAGCCGCTGTGCAGGGCAGCCGTTTTGGGATTGGACGTCGTCGCGGAGGATCTTTTTCTCGCTTCCCTGCGGGGAGGTCAGGATGCCTTGGGTCAGCAGCGTCGTTTGTTCGTTCAGACGCTCCTCCATGGATCCGCCCGTTTGCCCTGCGTCTGTATCGGGCGTATGGATCAGCACGGCGGACAGGGCAAGAGGCGTGTCATCGTGTGAGAATCGGTTGCTGGTGAAGAATGTGCCCTCCGTGCGCGAGGTGTCGACGGAAAACGGCACCCCAGAGGTTGGCAGCTGCATTGTGAGAGCGCTGCCGCGGTCGCGGAGTGTTGTCGTGCTGAGCGCGGGGGAAGATGCATCGCTGTTCTCAGCGGCTCTCTTTGTGAACTCGATGGGCTGTATGCCGTCCATGTGAACGCGAGGCACTGTCGCCTCGGCAGAGCTGAGTTTGACAGAGGTCAGTATCGTGTCGATACGCCTTTCCTGCTGTGCGCTCGGGGCGTGGCACAATATACTGATGCGCCAGATCCTCCCCTCGTCGGCAATGAAGAGAAAGTCACGCCGTGCAGCACCCCCGTTATAGGAGAGGCTGATCATCCATGCAGGATGTTTGTCCCGCGTGAGCAAATATTCGCGGATGATGCGGGGGGCGGAATCGGATGCGGGGATGGTGGAAATAAAATTGTGCGCATAGTCGGAGAGCTGATTTATCGTATCGCCGTCCTTGGAAAAGGCGGCATTTTCTTCGCAGGAGATTCCAATGTAGAGGGCATCACGATCCCCTGACGAGAATGTGTTTCCGACAAATCCAAAATCGTTTCCCTCCGGTTTCGTCGAAAAACGTCCCAGCTGGCAGTATTCCAGCGGCGGCAGATCGATGGTGAGGCGTGCGCCGAATCCCTCCAGTGTCGTTGCCTGCAGAGATGCTGCCCACGGGTTGGTCTCTGTCTTTTCCTGTGCCGAGACCGTTGCCGCAGCGAGGAGAAGAGCGCAGACGGTCACTGCGAGAATCTTTCTGATGGACATGGAAACCACCTTGTTTTGTGTCTGATGATGCTGTGTGCGCGCCGTACGCTTGGTGTTCGGATCAGTGTACCTCCGGCAGCGCCGCATGGAGCGTCGCGCCGATCGGTTCGCGGATGACGAGCTCTGCGCGGCGGTCTGCACGCGTCTCGCTCTTGTTGATGAGGACGAGATGTTCGCCGCGGAAGTAGTCGATCAGCCCCGCTGCGGGATAGACAATGAGCGACGTGCCGCCGATGATGAGCGTGTCTGCCGCGCGGATCGCCGCGACAGCCCCTTCGATCGTTGCGGTATCGAGACTTTCCTCATAGAGCACGACGTCGGGGCGGACAGTGCCGCCGCAGGAGCAGTAGGGGATGGGTGTGTGCTCCATGATGTAGTCGAGCTCGTAGTGCGCGCCGCAGTCCATGCAGTGCGCGCGGCGGATGGAGCCGTGCAGCTCGTAGACGGTCTTGGAGCCAGCCGCCTGATGGAGCCCGTCGATGTTCTGCGTTACGATCGCTGCGAGATGCCCGCGCCGCTCGAGCTCTGCGAGCGCGGTGTGGCCCAGATTCGGCGCAGCATCGAGATAGACGAAGCGCCGCCGGTAAAAGTCGAAGAACTCCTCCGGATGCGCCATGAGAAAGCTGTGCGACGCCATCTGTTCAGGACTGAACTCCTGATGCAGCGTCTCACTGTATATCCCGCCCGCGCTGCGAAAGTCCGGAATGCCCGACTCGGTTGACATGCCCGCCCCGCCGAAGAAGACCGCGCGGCGGCTTTGGCTGAGGATGGTGCGAAGTTTTTCGATGGAATCCATGATTGTCCTCCTCTCGGAATCCAGTATCCATAGATGGGAGTTATTTTTCTGTATCTTCGCCGACGCTCACAGAGGAGAGGAGGCGAGGAAGGAGATCGACCGTATTCGTATCATCGGCATTGCAGTCAAATTGAACGAGCCATGCTCCCGATGAATCGCCAATCCACAGGATTTCGACAATGGTATCTCTCTCGTGTGTGAATACGCTCATCGTCAGGCGCCGTGCGGGAGAGCCATTCTGTTTCAGTGTCTCGTTGCTGAGGATCTTGACATTGCGCATGAGGGGCGATGTCTGGTAGGAGAGGATGGTGCGGTCAGCGTCGTCTTTGAAAGGTTCGGCTGTCGTCTGTGCCTTGCTTGCAGGAGCAGGCATATGCGTGAGCAGCGCTGTAAGGCGCAGCGGCACATCGCCGTTTAAAAATTTGTCATTGACAAATAGGGTAATGCCGCCCCTGAGCCTATAGATATCAAACGGACCATTAATGAGCGGTACTGACATCGTGAGGGCGGAGTCCTGGTCACGGAATCTCAGGTGTTCTGTCGCCAATGAAAATCTTGAGCGGCTGACCGCATCCTCGGGAACCGGCTGGACTGACGTCGTTTTGGGAAGGGGCTTTTCTGCGTGAACCTGACTGCATGGGGCAAGGAACAGGAGCGGCAGGAGCACGAGGCTCGGCAGGAATAATTTTTTCAGCATGATAGATCCTCCCTTATTCACATTCTACCGAAAGTAGGAGCGAAATGCAATGCGCTCATGCAGCAGAATCAAAAACGGCGCATCTCCACGATGAGACACGCTGTTCCTACGAGCATTATTGCCGCAATCAAAAGTGACAGCCTTTCAAAAAGCGTCACGTGCATCACCTCCCTAAAGGGAGCCCCCCCAACATTCATCAGCCGCTGGGTAATATTATAGTACATACTTTTGCTGCTTGGAAGCACAAAAGAAGAGCAGACAGATTTTGTCTGCTCTTCTTTTATTGCTGCGTATGGTTAGAAGTTATACGTCCCGCCGAGGATGAAGTGACGGCTCGGTGCCGCATAGCCGCCCAGGGGCGACCAAATAGACGGTGTTGCACCCATGGATTCATACGATTCATCGGTGAGGTTGACGCCCTTCAAGTAGATCTTGAAATCCTTCGTCACATGATAGTTTACGCCGAGATCAAGCGTCAGATAGTGAGAGTCGGTATAGTGTACCGTGCTGCGTCCTGTCACATAGTTGAGGTCGAGATCCGCATCCCATTTTCCCTGCGTGTAGGAGACACCGAGATTGTAGCCGTTCGGGCATGTATTCGTCCGAAGGAAGTCCTTGGCGGGATCGGTGGAGTCGACATGCGCATAGCTGTATGCCGTGCGGATTGTCCAGTGGTCGTCGGCGCGATAGCGCGTGCTGAGTTCGAGTCCGCGGCGGTATTCCGTATCGACGTTCTCGTAGTGACCCGGATTACCGCCCGTTCCGTTCACCCAGTTGAGCGCATTCTTTAGCTTGCTCCAGTAGATGCTGGCAGAGACGTTCCACTTGCGCGTGATTTGACTGTCCGCGCCAATGGTGAAGGTGTGGGATTTCTCCTGTTTGAGATCAGGATTCCCAATCCAGAAGGGCGTTCTTGCATAGCGCATCTTGAGGGACGGATTGTTGACCGCCTGCCCCCATGAGATATAGGCGTGCGTTTTGCGGTCGAACTTCTTGTTGAGGCTGATGTGCGAGGTGACATCCGTGCCGAAGTCGTTGTGGTTTTCGAGGCGAGAGCCGAGTTTCAGAGAATATCCGTGACCGAACTGCCAGTCGTCCTCGAGGAAGAGTGCCTTCGTGACGGCGGATACATCCATTGGGACGTAGCCGCTCATCTCATGGATTTTCTCCTGCGACCAGAGGAAGCCGCCGACGAGCATGTTCTTGTCGTTGAGCATCCAGAGCCTTTGCCCCTCGAAGGAGTTGCGGCGCAGGTGATGATCGTACTGGGAGTTAAAGCCGCCTTCCGATTTTGATTCGTTCCGGTAGAAGCGCAGGAAGGTACCCTCGCCCTCCTTCTCCGAGCCGAACATATAGGTCACGCCGTAGCCGGTATCAACGACGTTTTTTCGCCCCTGATAACGGGATGCGCCCGTCCTCGGATCGCTCAGATTGACGCCGTAGCCGTCGTCTCCTTCATGGCGGCTGAACTCGAGCCGCAGGCGGTCGCTGCCGATGATGCGGTCAAAGCCGATGTTGTAGTCCGTGCGGTTGATGTCGCTGTTCCGGAAAGTTCGCTTCTCACCATAGGCGTTTTTATACTGGAAATCATTGCGGCGCTCATGCGCGATGCCGACCTTGATGGTGTTCTTTTCATCGCCGCCGCTGACGTTCACCCCCGCACGCTTTTCGCCCCACGAGCCAAGCTGCATGTTGAAACTGCCGGACGGTTTTCCCGTCGTCGGACGCTTTGTGATGATGTTGATGACGCCCGAGACGGCACGCTCACCGTACAGCGAGGAGTTCGGCCCACGTATGATCTCGATGCGCTCTACGTTGCCGATGGGGATCTGATCCACATCGACCGCATTGGAGTCACCGCTGACGACGAGGTGATCCCAGTTGACCTTCTTGCCGTCGACCATGACAAGGACGCGCGAGTCGCCGTTGATGACGGGATAGGAGGCAAAGCCCTTCTGTATAACGTTGATGTTCGCGCCTTTGAGCACGTCGGAAACGCTCGTATAGTTGCCGCGCTCGATCTGTTCCCCCGAGATCAGCGTGACATCTGCCGGTACGTCACTGATCGTTGTTTCGCTACGGCTTGCCGTGACCACGATCGCCTCGGTCTCATAGGTCTGCGTGCTGACGTCTGCTGCCTCTGCGGCATGTGCGGGATAGCCCATCCCAACGGTGAGCGCCCCTGCAATGAGACCGCTCAATACACTTTTCTTCATCCTTTTTGTCCTTTCTATTCATCCCTGAGGGCATCCAGCCCCGCGGATATATCCTCAAGCGCTGTGATGCAGCGTCCGTTCCCGTTGTTGACATCGGAAAAATTCACGACGATGATGCGGTTCTCCCGCACGGCTTTCATGTTTTGGAGGTTGACGTCCGCACGCAGCTCCGCGCGCGCTTCTTCCGGCGGTATGTCCCGCGGATTCACGTAGATGATAACGTCGGGGGCAAAGCCGAGCACGCGCTCGGGGCCGACCGCACGCATCTGACGCGTGACGACGTTGTCCGCGCCCGCCTTGCGCGCAATGTCGTCGATGATGTAGGCGGGGGCGTACATGCTGTAAAGACTGTTTCCATGCGATTGCAGAATCATTGCAGAAAAGCGTTTCCCGCGTACAGCGGTGCGGTCTTCGACGGCAGCAACGCGCGCTTTTAATGCTGCGATATAGTCCGCGGCACGGTCCTCCGCGTCGAAGATGTGTCCCATATCCGCGATGAACGGATAGACCGTCTCCTCGAGTGTCGGCGCTCCCCTGCGCACGGTGGCGGGCACAATGTACGCACCGACACCGTGATCGAAATAGGAGTACACATCGCCGAGTGCCTCGGGGGTGAAGTGGTGCGACCAGCCAATGATGAGATCGGGGGCGAGTGCAACAACCTCCTCGCGGCTCGGCACATAGGGGGCGGCGAGAATCGGCAGTTCCGCATAGGCGTCCGCATACGCAGACGGCTCCTTCCCATAGGGCGCGATCGTGCCGATGATCCGGCGCTCGAGACCGAGATCGATCATGAGCTCCGTCGCGCCCGGATAGGAAACGAGCACGCGCTCAGGCGCATGGGCAAGTGTGAACGTCGCAGGGCGTCCCTCGCTGTCCGATGTCGTGTAGGAAATTCCGCCTGTATGCGGCGCTGCTGCCTGCGTCCCGCGCCCGTCGGTGAGGGACAGCCAGAGGACGAGCGCGGCGAGCGCGAGGAGGGGGAGGAGATGGAGCATATGGGAGATGCGGCGGAGGATTCTGCCGCTCGTCTGCCCGCGCTTCACGACATCTGCTCCGTGCGGTAGTCGACGAGCGGAAGTCCCGCCGCATCGTGGGTAACATTTGCGCGTACGCCATAGATATGTGCGAGCATGTCCTTCGTGATGATCTCCTGCGGTGTGCCGATACGCTCGATGCGCCCCTCCTTCATGACGACGAGGAGGTCGGCGTACATCGCCGCGAGATTGAGATCGTGCAGTGCTGCGATCACGCCGATGCCGAGCCCTTTGACCAGCTCCAGGATATGCAGCTGGTACTTGATGTCGAGATGGTTTGTCGGTTCATCGAGGATGAGCAGCTGCGGCTCCTGCACGAGACAGCGCGCAAGCATGACGCGCTGCTGCTCGCCGCCCGAGAGCTCGTTGAAGCTGCGCTGTGCCGCGCCCGCCATGCCGACGCGCTCGAGCGCGGTGCGTACGAGCGCGAAGTCCGCCGCCGTGTCCTCCTCGAAGCTCTCCTTATACGGCGCGCGTCCCATGAGCACGATCTCCTCGACGCTGAAGTCGAAGTCGACAGCATGGAACTGCCCCATGACGCCGATCTCCTGTGCTGCTGCGCGCAGAGGAATCGCGTCAATCGGCGTGTCGTCCATCGCAACTGCGCCCTCCTGTACGCGGTGGACGCGGTAGAGGTGCTTGAGGAGCGTCGATTTGCCGCAGCCATTCGGCCCGAGGAGCGCAACGAAGTGGTCGGCCGGGAGGTCCGCGGTGATGCCGCGGAGGATTTCCTTTGCGCCGATGCGGAAATGCAGATTCTCAATGCGGATCTCCTTCATCGCGAACCCCCAAAATTCCCGCCGCTGCCGAAGAGCAGCTTCATGAAGAGGGGCGCGCCGATGAGCGCCGTGATGATGCCGATCGGCAGATCGCCCGCGGGCAGCAGTGTGCGCGCGAGGAGGTCGGCGATGACGAGAAAGATCGCCCCGACGAGGAGCGCCGCCGGCAGCAGACGACGATGTGAGGCGCCCGTAAACGAGCGCACGAGATGCGGGACGACGAGACCGACGAAGCCGATGATGCCGCAGGTCGCGACGAGGACACCCGTCAGCAGGGCGAGGAGTCCCATGTAGAGGCGGCGCTTCGCGCTCGCGTCGATGCCGAGCGTGACGGCGAGCTCCTCTCCGAGCAGCAGCACGTCGAGGGTACGCAGCTGTGAGAGGAAGTAGACGGCGAGCGCAGTGACGATGAGGACGGGCAGGAAGAGGCTGTGCCATTTTGCATCCGCGAGGCTGCCCATCGTCCAGAACGCGGCCGACTGCATGCCCTCCGCATCCGCCGCCATGTAGACGATGAAGTTCGTCACCGCAATGCACAGAGCGCTGATCGCTGCACCCGCGAGTACGAGCTTCACCGTCGAGACGCGGCGATGCATCCCTGCGAGTATGAGTACGGCGAGCGTAGCGAGGATCGCGCCGACGAAGGCGCAGCCCGGCACACCGAACGGGATCGCCGCAGAGCCGATGAGGATCGCGAGCGTTGCGCCGACGGACGCGCCCGAGGCGATGCCGAGGATGAAGGGCTCCGCGAGCGGGTTCTGCACGCTCGCCTGCATGACAACCCCCGCGAGCGCAAGCCCCGCGCCCGCTGTCATCGCAAGCAGGACGCGCGGCACGCGCAGCGACCAGATGATGTCCGTGACGGCAGGATCGGCGGCGGGGACGCTGCCCGTCAGCTTTGCCGTGATGATAGCGAGCGTATCGCCGGCGGGGATAGAGACGCTGCCCGCCGATACGGCAAAGACGGCGGTGAGGAAAAGCAAAGCAGCGAGTGCGGGCGGTGATGTGAGCAGCGATCGAATATGCACGGCGATCTCCTTTCTGTGTTTGTTTTGAGAAGCACTTAAAGACGAATTATATTCACTTTTGCAGAATACGGTATTTCAGAGATGCTGTCAATGAAAATCTTTCGCAAATGCTATAATAGATATATTCTTGCAGATTAGAGGCATTTCGGCGCACAAAAAAACCGCCTGCACCGCGTGGGTGCAGACGGGAAAGGGAGGCTGGGGCAATGTTGATGTTATGCGTCGAGGTCGATGTCGAGGATGCCCGCTGCGTAGGAAGCCGCCTCATAGCGCTGAATGAGTACATGGATGTGTCCGTTGGCATCCATATAGATGTCCTTGGGCGCGGTCTCGAGCTTTTTGAAGTCCTTGGCCGCGCCGTCTTTCGGCTCGGCGAGGCGCTTGTTCAGTGACTCCAGCGTGTAGCGTGAAGCATGTTCTTTCCGATCCGGCAGCTGCTGCACGTCGGCGAGGGTGAGTGCCTTGCCGTCGGACAGACGGAAGATATAGCCGTGTGCATAGGACATCGGATGCGCCGCTCCCTCCTCGGATATGAGTTGGTTCGTCTTCAGGCTGAGCAGATCGTCGCTGCTCTTTGTGATCTCGTAGCTCATCTTTGCCGTGGGCGGCTTGCCCGCAACGCGTGCGGCGTCGATCTCCTGCATGAATGCCTTCACATCGTCCTCGATCACCGTATTGATGCGCTGCTGTGCCTCAGGCGCATCGGCCTTTACGACGGGATAGGTGAGCGTCGCACCGTCGCTGGTCTCCTGTCCGTCCGTGACAGTCGCCATCGCAAAAGCCGCGCCGGAAAGCATCGTCGTCATCGCCGCGGTAAGCGCCGCAGCGCGCAGAGTTCTCTTCATCATGGTTCCTCCATTTGTTCTTCTGTTGATTGCTGACGAATGATAGTGTAGCAAAAGTAATGGGGAACGGCGTAAGGAGGGGATTATATATTGGTAAAAATCTGCAGGCGCATGATTTCTTGATTTTTGGAAGAGGCGTGTCTATAATGAAAAACAGCTGACATGGGCCGCGCGCGGTTCTTTTTCGATCGGAAGCGCGGATGATGAACTTTCGGGATGATTTTCTGCGGGACGGCGCGGTTCCGGTACCGCCTGCGGAGGGAGGACGATGAAATGAAGACGATCGAAATGCTCATTGGCGGCGCATATGTTTCGGGGGAGAGCACGCTGCCCGTCTGTCACAAGGCGACGGGGGAGCAGATCGCAGCGATTTGTACGGCGGGAGAGGCCGAGGTGCGGGCAGCCGCAGATGCGGCAGAGAGGGCTTTCCGCGAAGTGAAGCTCAGTCCCTATGAACGCTATGAGATCCTCATGCGGGCGGCAAATCTCATGCGCGAGCGCCGCGAGGAGTTTGCGGAGGCGCTTTCTGCCGAGGCGGGAAAACCCATCCGCGACGCGCGCGGCGAGATCGACCGCGCCTATCAGACGCTCATCCTCTCGGCAGAGGAGGCAAAGCGTCTGCGTGGTGAGACGGTGCCGCTTGCGGGAGCGCCGGGCTGCGCAGGCCGCATGGCATTTACGATCCGCCGCCCGCTCGGCATTGTCTGCGCGATCACCCCGTTCAACTTCCCCGTCAATCTCGCGGCGCACAAGATCGGCCCGGCCCTTGCGGCGGGCAATACCGTCATCTACAAGCCCGCCTCGGCAACGCCGCTCACGGCAGCGCTTCTCTGCGATGTGTTTCAGGAGGCAGGGCTTCCTGCGGGGTGCCTGAATCTCATCTACGGCGAGGGCGGCAAGGTCGGGCGTCTCCTCACGGCGGATGAGCGCATCCGCATGTTCTCCTTCACCGGCAGCGTTCCTGTTGGGAAGGCGCTTCATGAGGCGGTGGGATTTCGCCGCATCTCGCTCGAGCTCGGCTCGAACTCCGCGAATATTGTGCACGAGGATGTGGCGGATGTTGCGTGGGCTGCCGAGCACTGCGCGCGCCATGCATTCGTGAATGCGGGGCAGGTCTGCATCTCCTGTCAGCGCGTCTATGCTGCGCGCAGCATTTATGAGGAGTTCTGCGCGGCGGCGGTGGAAGCTGCGCGGAATTTCAAGGGCGGCGACCTCATGGACGTGCACACGCAGATCGGCCCCATGATCTCCGTGCGCGAGGCAGAGCGCATTGAGGCATGGGTCGAGGAGGCAGCGTCCGCAGGTGCGCGCGTCCTCACGGGCGGGCAGCGGACGGGCGCATTCTACGAGCCGACCGTGCTCACCGATGTCACCCCTGCGATGAAGGTTGTCTCCGAGGAGACCTTTGCCCCCGTCGTCAGCATCATCCCCTACGACACGATTGAGGAGGCCGTCGCCGCCGTCAACGACACGCGCTACGGCCTGCAGGCGGGTGTCTTCACGCGCTCGCTCGCCGTTGCGAACTACTGCGCCGAGCATCTCGAGGTCGGCGGTGTCATCATCGGCGACGGTGCGACCTTCCGCATGGACAACATGCCCTACGGCGGGGTCAAGGACAGCGGCATCGGCCGCGAGGGTCCCGCCTACGCCATCCGCGAGCTCACCGAGGAGAAGCTGATCGTGCTGAACGTCGAGGGATGAACCTGTTGTGCAGTCAAAAAGCGGTCACGCATATTGCGTGACCGCTTTTCTCGTATCATGCTATTTTTTGGCGAGGAGCTCCTTGCCCTGCTTGCCCGTCATGTGGGCGATGCTCATCTCAAGCATGCAGAATCGCTCCCAGGTGCGGTCAATCATCTCGTTGTGCTGTGCCTCGGTGTTGTCGGGCGCGTATTTGAGGGCGAGTTTGCGTATCGATGCGCGCTTTTCCGCATCGTCCTCGATGATGCGGATGCTGCCGAAGACGATGACGCTGCGAAATGCGGTCGTATATTTTTCCGGGATGATCTCATCCTGATCGATCACGGCGAAGGACGCATTCGGATTCTGACGGATGGCATCGATCTTGTGCCCCTCAAGTGCGCTGTGAAAGTAGATGTGCGCACCATCATAGACGTAACTGATCGGCACAGCATAGGGAAAGGCCTTGTCCCCCGCGAGCGCAAGCACGCCGGAAGCGCCGCGCAGGAGCACGGCCTCGGCTTCCTCCGGAGAAAGCTGCTGTATCTTGCGGCGCATCGTGTGGAACATCATGTACCTCCGTATCAAAAAGGAGGATATCCGCATGGATTCCTCCGTATATGGTCAAGGATGGTGGAGACGAAGAGGATTGAACTCTCGACCCCCAGATTGCGAACCTGGTGCTCTCCCAGCTGAGCTACGTCCCCGTGACTGACAAGGGACATTATA
>ERZ772967.283-NODE-283-length-43555-cov-5.990046_pt1 | contig 43555 bp, 38 predicted proteins | sample MGYA00511677_ERZ772967 | MGnify/ENA primary metagenome ERZ772967 (study PRJEB29015, sample SAMEA2737931) | human oral metagenome | biome: human oral; feature: human-associated habitat; material: dental | place: China | collected 2146 ...
GCAAGGAACAAGGACAACTAGCCAACCTCTAGGCCACGAGAACTACCGAAGGCTCGATTTTTTTTGCCAAACCAGCTGCGACGCGAGAGAGTCGAATTACATATGAGCAGGTCAGAGCGCTGCTGAAAGCATTCTCGATGTGAGTGAATCACTCACATCGCGCAGGTGGAGCGAGCGAATCACTCACATCACGCAGGTGCCTTGCCCACAAGCTCCATCACGGCTGTGGCACCACCAATCTCTGGGTCGGAGAAGTAGACCCTACCGCCGTGTCGCTCCACGATACCCTGGACCACGGCAAGGCCTAGGCCCGTGCCACCGGTGGCACGCCCGCGATCCTTGCCAAGCCTCACGAACCTCCCGAACACGCGCTCGCGATCCGCAGGGGCGATGCCAGGGCCATCGTCGCTCACGCGGATACGGATGAGCCGACCCGTACTGCCCAACACCTCGTGGCAGGTCACAGCCACATGCGAGTGCGCATAGCGCACCGCGTTCTCGAGAAGGTTGCGCAACGCCTGTCCTAGGAGCTGCGCGTCGCCTGTGCACACGAGTGGTTCCACGCCGCTCACGTCAAGGGATACGGCACTGCGCCTCTCGAGACTTGCGACCTCCTCGTAGATGAGGTCGCATAGGTCAAGGGGGGCCAGATTGACCTGCAGGCGTCCCTCATCCTGACGGGCGAGGGCCAAAAGGTCGGCCACGATGCCCTGCAGCTGCTCGTTCTCGTTCGCAAGATCGCTCAAGAGAGTGGACGGGTCGACCGCCTCGGGATGGGACCGAGCGGTCTCGAGCATGATCTTGGTCGCGGCAACAGGACCCTTGAGCTCGTGCGACGCATCCGAGACGAAACGACGTTGCGCGTCCATCGCCGCCTCGATTCGCGCAAGCAGATCGTTAAAGGTCCTGGCGAGGCGAGAGAGGTCCCTGTCGCCGTCTGGTACGCTTACGCGTCGCGAGAGATCACTCGCCGTGATCGCCTCGGCACTCTGGCGCATTCTTTCGACGGGCCGCAGCGTCCTTTCGGTCATGTGCCAAGAGAACAGCGCCACCACGACCAGCAGGAGGGCGAACACTGCCGCCAGTAGAAGGGCAGCCCCTCGCCCCGTCGCGACAGCAGGCGCAATCGAGGTGAGAGCAACGATGGTGACGCTGCCGTGAGTGGGGCTTGTAGCCTCGCGCTCCATAGCGAGGAAGGGACCCTCGACGCCGAGGACCTCAGAGGCCCTCAGGGAGAGTGCTGGGGATGCCGAGGCCTTGGTGGCCCGCGCCGCAGCCGCGATGAGGGAAAGCGCGGGAGAGCCTGCGCGACTCCCCTCAGCAGCACGGTCCTCGTCCGCATCGTCGTGGTCCACATCGTCACGGTCCCCGTCGTCGCGATCCCGTATCCGCCCGTCACGCTCGCCTAGGTCCTCGTCGTCGCGATCCCGCGCCTGCCCATCTGCGTCGTCGGACCTCTCACGGCCACCCTCATGGTCACCCTCGTGCTCGGTGGCCTCGCCCCTCTTTTCCTTGGCATCCTCGTCTTCCCCAGGCCGCAAATCGTCCTCGTCGTCGAGCTCAAGCTCGACATCGTCGTCGAGCTCCGCCTTTTCGCCGATCGCAAGCCCAGTCAGCGGTGCGAGGCCGCGTGCGTTCTCGCTCGCCATAATGACCCCGCCGTCGGCGCCAACCACTTGCACGATGGTCGGGCCGGACGAGTCGACGGCCGAGGCAAGATCTCCCCTCTCCACGGCCGATCGGGCAAGGTCGAGCCTCTCGACGAGGTTGTCGGAAATGGCCTGCCGCACCACCTGCATCACGCCACAGGAGGCCACCGCAAGCAACAGGAGCATCACGGCGGTCGTGGCGCACAGCGTGGACAGCACCACCCTGCCCCGTATGGTCTTGGGTCTTGGCACCATGCAATCAGCCCATTCGGTACCCGACGCCACGCACGGTCTCGATGAGTGACGTTCGACCGCTCCCGTCGAGCTTCTTGCGCAGGTAGCCGATGTAGACCTCCACCACGTTCTCGCTTCCCATGAAGCGTGCGCCCCAGACGTGCTCGAGAAGCTGCACCTTGGTGAGCGCGATGCCTCGTCTGAGCATGAGGTACTCGAGCAGGGCGTACTCGCGCGGCGTGAGCTCGATATGACTTCCTCCCCGCTCCACGCGCTTGGAGGCCATGTCGAGCCTGAGGTCTCCCACGCAGAGCACCTTGCCCGCCGCCGCACCACCGCGCCTGGCGAGCGCCCTGATGCGCGCAAGCAGCACGACCATCGAGAAGGGCTTACGCAGGAAGTCATCCGCCCCGACGTCGAGGGCGTCCGCCTCGTCGTACTCGCCGTCCTTTGCCGTGAGCATGAGGATGGGGGTGGGAACGCCTGAGGAGCGCAGGTTCTGGCAGACCCGGTACCCGTTGAGCTCGGGAAGCATGATGTCAAGCGTAATCACGTCGTACGACTGCGCGAGCGCCTTGTCAAGCGCGACGTTGCCGTCAAAGGCCACGTCAACCGAGAGTCCCTCGGCCTCGAGGCTCTTCTTGAGGTAGGAGACGAGCTTCTGGTCGTCTTCGACAATGAGCACGCGCATGGGGCCATCCTGTTCGTCGTGACGTCGCGGGTGATGACGCGAGTGATGACTGACGGGTGATCTGTCTTTCCATGATACAGGAGCGATGGAATGGCGTGGGGGGCGCCCGTCGACGCACCCCGCCTGTGCCCCTGGCCGATGCCCCGATCGCCCTCAGCCGTCGTGGTCGCCCCGGTCGTCCTCAGCCGCCCCGGTCGCCTCAGTCGTCGTGGTCGTCGCAATCGAACGGATTGGGGTGCTGGGCCTTCCAGACGTCGTCTTCGACACCGGGATGGGCGGCCTTCCAGGCATCCTTTGCCGTCTCGTACTCCTGCCTGGTTGCAAAGGTAGTGCCATCTTGGCCACCATCTGGGGCAGTGCCGCCAGATGGCGTACCTCCACCCTGTGCGACGGAGGGTCGTGGCGCCTCGTAGGGATCAAGCACGTCATCGTCGACGCCGTAGGTTTGCTCGAACTCCCGTTCGGTCATACCGTAGTGCTCCCAGAGGAACTGGTCCGTGTCGTAGAACGTGGTCTTTTTCGCATCTTCGATGATCTCCTCTAAGGTCGCGGGCACGGTCGTGGCTCCCTTGGAATCGCTCGTCGTGCTTGCAGCTGCGGATGCGATCTTTTGGGGATCGCCCGCCGTAGCCGCACGCGCGACACCAACCCCGATGACCACCAACACAGCCGTGACTATCACCGCGATGAGGGCGCGTCCCTTCAAGGACGTCTGGGCGAACGTACTGGTCTTCATGTCCCGCTCCTCTCTCTTCTCTCTTGTACCTTGGCCACACAATACAGGACGCAACTGAGAGGACGCTGAGAGACAGGCGCAGAACGTAGGGCCAAGCTCGACGAAGCTCCCGCAGGAACCTGCCGCGCGGACGTCGGCGACAGACACCTTCCGTACGCGGTATCCTAGGTACTCGACAGATGACCCGACGCCTTGGGGAGAGACCTATGGAATACCGGTTCTATGGCTGGGAGCATGCGGACATGCCGCCCGCCAATCCGCGATACGCACGCGTCAAGACCCCTCGAGACCTCTATGACCTGCTCTCTGGACTCTGGTGTGCCAAAACCTGCGCCCCGAGGTTACGGGCACAGTGGTCGCCTGAGGACAGGACGCTCGGCCAGTGCTCCATCACGGCCTTTCTCGCCCAAGACATCTTTGGTGGGAGGGTGTTCGGCATCTTGCGCCCTGGTGGCAACTTCCACTGCTACAACGTAGTGAGTGGGCGTGCGTTCGATCTCACGAGCGAGCAGTTCTCGGACTGTACGCTCGACTATACAGAGAACCCCGAACAGTTTCGGGAGGTACACTTTGCCGCAGATGAGAAGCGCCTGCGCTACGAGCTCCTCAAGGCACGCCTGGATGCGGCCCTCGGGCTTGGGTGAGGGCGACGCGGTAGGGACTGCAGTCGAGGGGTCGCAAGGACGGGCACCTCACCGTGAGCTGGGACGCTCGCTCGCGTTGCGTCACCGCATGACCGATTGGTGAGCGCCGACACCCTCGCCTACCGTACAATGTCTAAGATGGCACGGGCACACAGGGAGCGGATGGCATGGCGCAGGTCAACTTTGGAAACACGCTCGTCGTAGCAAATCCCGCCGCCCACAGCGGGAAAAACGCGAACGCAGCGCGGGAAGTCGAGGAGCTTCTCGCCTCGACTGGCATGACTGCGGCTATAGGACGTCATCTCACGGCAGGCCCTGGGGATGCGACGTCCCTCGCGGCGCGCTCGACCGACGTCGACACGATCGTCGCAGTCGGTGGAGATGGCCTCATCCATGAAGTCGCAAACGGCCTCGTGGCGCTTCCTCGCGACAAGCGCCCCGTGCTCGCCGTCATCCCCATGGGGTCGGGCAACGACTTCGCGCGCACCTTGGGCCTCAGAAGAAACGATGCCAAAGGCGCCCTAGAGCAGCTGCGTCAAGGCAGGCGCAAAACCATCGACTTGGGACGCGTCTCGACAGACGCTGATACGAGTGTCCACTTTGTCCAGACTCTCTCGTTTGGCCTCGATGCGGCCATCGCCCTCGACACGACCAGACGCCGCGCAGGCGGATCCCTCCAGAGGGGGTCGGGACTCTTCGTGAGCTCGGGGCTGCGCATCATGGCGACGGCCCACAAGGGCTATCCCTGCACGATGACGCTTGGGGAATCATCGCCTCGAGAGCTCAGGGAACTCATCCTTGCCGTACAGAACGGCCCGACCTACGGAGGGGGCTTCAGGGTCTGCCCTCATGCACGGCCTGACGACGGCCTTCTTGACATCTGCTTCAACGTGCGCAGGCCGCCGACCCCTGCGCTCCTGTGCCTCTTTGGCCTCGCGCGCCGAGGGTGGCACACGGCCTCGAGAGCCATCGAGTCCCAGCAGCTGACGCAGCTCGAACTCGACTTCGCCGAGCGGCAGCCTCCCTGCCAGATAGACGGAGAGTGGCTTGGCGGACGTCACTTCTCGATAGAGGTCGAACCAGGGGCACTGGACGTCATCTCCCCTTAAGATCGTACGGCCCCTGCGTCCACCCAAGAGCGGATCGCTGACACAGAGGGCGGACCCGCCGCTTTCCGACGAGCCCGCCCCTACGTCCCTACAGAAACAAGAGGGCGTACAGACCCCCGCTTAGCAGACCCCTACTTCGCGGCAGCCTGGAGTGCGGCCTTGACCTCAGCGGCGGTCTTGAGGGTGAGGACCTTCTCCGTCAAGACGTCAGCCTCTTCCTTCGTCCACTGGCTGATGATGCGACGTGTGCGCAGGATGGAGGGGGCGCTCACGGAGAACTCACCCAGACCGAAGGAGATGAGCACCGGGATGAGCAGCGGGTCGGCCGCAGCCTCGCCACACATGCCGACCATGATGCCCCGCTTGTTGCCCTCGGAGATGATGCGCTTGAGAGAGCGCAGGACAGCCGGCTGGTATACCTCATAGAGGTAGGCGACGCGATCATTGCCGCGATCGGCACACATGGTGTAGCCAATGAGGTCGTTGGTGCCTATGGAGAAGAAGTCGCACACCTCGGCGAGGTTGTCGGCGATGAGCGACGCAGCGGGCGTCTCTATCATGGTGCCGACCTCGATGTCTGGGTCATAGGAGACGCCGCGCTCGTCGAGCTCCTTCTTGCACTCCTCGACAAGGGACCTGGCCTTACGGACCTCATCGAGGGCGGTCACGAGCGGTAGCATGATCTTGATGTCACCGAAGGCAGACGCGCGCAGAAGGGCCGTGAGCTGGACCTTGTACTGATCGGGATTGTTCAAGCAGTAGCGGATGGCGCGGAAGCCCATGAAGGGATTGTCCTCCTTCTGGAGGTTCATGTAGGGAATCTCCTTGTCACCGCCCACATCGAGCGTGCGGATGATGATGGGGTGGCCCTTCATGCGCAGCGCGACCTTCTGGTACGCGGCAAATTGCTCGTCCTCGCTCGGCAGCTCTTTGGCATCCATGAAGAGGAACTCGGAGCGGAACAGGCCGATGCCCTCGGCGTCATGCTCAGCTGCCGCGTTCGCGTCGTCGGGGTTGCCGATGTTGGCGACGAGCAGCTTCGTCTCGCCGTCGGCAGTGATGGTCTTCTTGCCACGGTAAGTCTCCAGAGCGGCCTTGTCGTCTGCGTAGGCCTTGGCCTTGGCACGGTATGCCTCGAGGTCCTCCTTGGAGGGCTGGACCAAGACGTCCCCCGCGCTGCCGTCTACGATGACCATGTCGCCGGTCTTGATGTGTTCGGTCGCATCCTCCACAGAGAGAACCGCAGGGATCTCGAGCGCACGGGCGATGATGGCCGAGTGCGAGGTGCGCCCGCCCGTCTCTGTGACGATGCCGGCGACGTTCTCCTTGTCGATGTCGGCCGTCATCGAGGGGGTGAGCTCCTTGACGACGATGATCGAGTTCTCGGGCAGGGTCGAGAGGTCGACGACCTCCTTACCCAACAGATCTGCAAGAAGGCCGGTCTTAACGTCGGCCACATCGGTCGCACGCTCGCGGAAGAGCTCGTCGTCCATCTGGGAGAACATCGTGTAATAGGTGTTGTAGGCCTCACTCACAGCCTGCTCGGCGCACATGCCGGCGTCAATGGAGCTGTTGACCGTGTCATGGATGCCCTCGTCCTCGGCAAACTCGATGTGGGCGCCCATGATGAGGGCAGCCTCCTCGCCAACGCTCACCTTCATGCGCTCTATCTGGGCGTTGGTCTGGGCGACGAACTTCTCGAGGGCAGCCTCGTAGCGCTGCTTCTCCTTCTCGGGATCCTCCGGTGCAACCGGGGTGAACGAAACGTCGGGAGCCACAGCTACCTGCGCGACGCCAATACCAAAGCCATCCGATGCATTGACACCTTTGAACATTGAACCCTCCTATCGAAGAACCACCTAGACACCCGTGCTCGGAAAGCGGCCCCGATAAGGACCGCGAGAAACCCGGCCAAACCTACTTGCTCTTGCCCTCTATGAGCTTCGTGAGGGCCCCGTAGACCTTGTCGATGGTCGAGCGCCTCGCGATGCCCTTACTGGCTGCGGTCGCGGTACCGCAGGCGGAGGCAAAGCGCAGTGCCGTCTCGTAGTCGGCACCCTCCTGGGTCTTGGCAACGAAGCCCGCCACCATGGAGTCACCGGCACCCGTGGCGTTGACCAGGCGAATCTTAGCCGTCGGAACCATGTGGGTCTCGCCGTTCTCGTCGTAGAGCAGCGAGCCATGCCCACCGCAGGAGACGATGACGTTCTGCGCGCCACGCTTTTGCAGTTCCTGCGCAAAGGGGACACACTCCTCGGGCGTCTCGGGCCTTGCGTCAAAGATGCGTCCAACCTCATGGTTGTTTGGCTTGATGAGGAAGGGGTGCGCGGCCAAGGACTCCAGAAGCAGGTTGCCGGGGGCGTCGACGACGAAGCGCACGCCCCGACCCTCGAGGTGCTTCATGATGACGTCGTACATGCTCTCGGGAAGCGACTTGGGTATGGAGCCCGTGAGCACGAGCGTGTCCCCCTTGCCGATGTAGTCGATGCGCTCAAGCAGCTCGTCTACTTTCTTCTCGGAGATCTTGGGCCCCATGCCGTTGACCATGGTCATGACGATGCCATTGAGCTTGACGTTGATGCGGGTGAAACCGCGATCAAGCCGGACGAAGTTGGAGGCGACACCGTTTTTCTGCATCGTCTTGACGAGATAGTCGCCCGTGAAGCCCGCGACGATACCGAAGGCGATGTTGGCGACCTTGAGCTCGTTGAGGAGGGTGGAGATGTTGATGCCGTTTCCACCACAGTAGAGTTCCTCGCTCGATGATCGATTTGTGAAGCCCATGTCCAGTGTCAGGGGGTGCATGACGTAATCAATGGCTGGATTCAGCGTGACAGTGTAAATCAACGTAAGCTCCTTCCAAGGAACAACCTTCTGAGTATTATGCCTCAGCGAATCCCGCTACGGAACAAGAAAGCAGGCGAATGACTCTGCAAACGTAGCGAACGGCAGGACCGTTGCCGCGGTACGGACCTGCGAGCACACGCTGTGAACCCCCTGCCGCAGACCGAGAGGGCGAGAATGAGGGGCCATGGGGGCAGGCCGGCGGACCGAAGAGCCCGAAAAAGGCCGCCGAGGAAATCTCGACGGCCTGGTACGCAGTGGTGCTCCCTAGGCGACTCGAACGCCTGACCTGCGGTTTAGAAGACCGATGCTCTATCCAGCTGAGCTAAGGGAGCCTAGATTCCCTATCATAGCACGAAGGCATTCGGCAGAATAGTCACGGAGAAGGCCCGTCATGTGATGTTGAGTCTCCTTGCCGCATCGAGCGTTGCCACAATCGTCTTGGCGTCCTTGATGAGCCCTTGGGCTATCGCCCCCACGACGTCTGGGACGGGTAGCCAGACCACGTCAACGAACTCGCCCTCATCGGGATGGGAGCTGCCCCTTCTGAGTCCTGTCGCCCTGAAGATCCTCGTCGTCTCGTTAGTGAAGCCAGGAGCGCCCGCCGAGTAGGCGATGAGCTCTAGGCCATCGGCGATGAGGCCCGTCTCCTCCGTGAGCTCACGCGCGGCACAGGCGGCAGGGTCCTCCCCCTCCTCGAGCTTGCCTGCAGGGATCTCGAGCGTCATCTCGCCGAGCGCGACGCGCCACTGCCTGACCAGGCAGATTCTTCCATTCTCGACGGCGCAGACGCCCGCGCCACCGTGATGGCGGACTATCTCGCGCACGCCCCTGTCCCCATCGGGAAGCCGAACGTCAAGCGTCTCGACCGAGAAGATCCTGCCCTCCCACTGCGGATGGGCCCGCTCGACGTCCTCGCGCAAGCGTCCGTCGGATACAAGGAGAGACCTAATTTTTTCCAATGACTCCTGTCCCGACACCCCCAACGTCAACCCCTCCTTTTGACAGACAACGATGACAGGCACACGTCGCGAAAGGCAAGGCCTCGCCTCGCGTTCCTCATTGAGGGCTGGCTTCCGTGAGCGGCGATGGCCTGCCCCTGAGCGCCTCCGCCCTCAGGCGCAGCTTACGCTCCTGCTCAGATGCGGGGCTCACGCTCACGCCATGTGCGGCGGGACGTCCCCTTTCATCCGTATGCACGAACGTGAGAAATCCTTCGGCACAGCGACTGGCACCTACGAGAGCACGTGTGTAGATCGTCAGGCTCGAACTTCCAGCCAACACGGGCACGGACTCGAAGCGAACCGTCTCTCCTGGATGCACCGGCAAGGCAAAGTCCATATCATGGAGCCTGACGAAGACCGTCTCGGGACCCAAAAGCTCTGCCGCACACATGAACGAGGCCTCGACAAGCCACTGGGCCATACTGCCCGCAAAGAGCGTACCATGATGGTTGAGCTGCGCAGATACCACAAGGTGGTGTGTCACGAACGGACCGTGTGTCACAAGACCCCGTCCTTTCTGGGCTACCGCCCGCTCGCGTCCGTAGGCATGCAGAGGCGCGACGGACCGCAGGTGAGCGTGGCGCCCAGACAATCCGTCCTGTCTGCCCCGACTAGAGGATAGTGCACGCGCCCCGCCCTCAGACGCACTAATTTGCTGCTGACTGGGGAACCATAATCATATGTATGCTGTGGCGCGGGAGGCGCTCCATCAACTTGTCGTGCCGTCGGTCCGAACACGATAGGTTGGCGGCATGGCGCAGAGACGTGGCGGCTCAGAACATGCCGCACGAACGCGATGCCTGCGCCTAGCCGACAGGCATGGCAAGGCCGGAGAACATAAGCAGAGAGGATGTGGCTGACGTGGCGCGGCACGGGAGGGACTCGGTACGCTTCCTTGGAAGGGCACTCGAGGACGAGTTCAACGACATAGCCCGCAGTCTTGGCGGCGACGTGAACGGCAGGGAAGCCGGGGACGACTACCTTCTCACCACCAATGCGCTCTACCATGGCGGGCCGGTCTCCTGGGCGCTCACGCCAAAGATCTTCGACGAGGACCAGCTCGACATCCTCAAGGACGCGGCCGAGACCATGGGGCGCATCATGGACAAGGTGACCCGCCACTTCATGCGTGACGAGAGCTTTCGCAAGCTCTTTCGCCTGCCACCGGCACTCGAGGAGCTGTGCCGCACGCCCACGGGCTATAAGACGCCCATCCCCATCGCCCGCGTCGACCTGTTCTTCGACGAGGAAACGGGCGACTACACGTTCTGCGAGCTGAACACCGACGGATCGGCGGGCATGACGACGACCGTCGAGGTCACACGCACGGTTCAAAGGACAGAGACCTACCGGCAGCTCCTATGCAAGCACCCAGAACTTACGGCAAGGACCCTGGACCCAACGGGTGCGGTCATCGACGCCATCCTTGCGACCTACGATGAGTGGGTACGGGAGAGGACGGCAGACGCCGGCAGTACTGGTTTCGGTCGTCCTGTGGTGGCGATAGTCGACTATAGCGAGAGTGCCTCCTTTGATGAGCTGAAAGACATCACCAAACAGCTCGCCGACCGAGACGTCCACGCGCGCTACTGTGACATACGTGATTTGCGCCTTGGACGCATGGCGGGCCGTGATGCCCTCCTGACCCCGGATGGTCCTGTGAACTGCGTCTATCGACGCGCGGTCACCTCGGAGATCGCGGACAAGCCCTGCGTGGGCACGCGCGCGCTCGCACGGGCGGGAAGGCTCAACCTGGCGTGCGTCGTGGGCGGCCTCAGCACCTGGCCCTGCGCAACCAAGACGGTCTTCGCCGTGCTGCGCTCGCAGGCCACACGCTCCTTCCTCGGTGACGACGAGCGTGCCTTCATCGAGCGGCATGTTCCGCAGACCGTGCTCCTTGACACGACGAGCGACCTGCGACCGTACCAGGATAAGGACAGCTGGATCGTGAAGCCTGCAGGGGGGTTCAACGGTGCGGGCGTCATAGCGGGTCTCGACTGCACGAAGGACGAGTGGGAAGAGGCCCTCGCACGCTGCGCAGCGGAAGGAGGCGTCGCGCAGGCATACGCCCCCCAGTATCGCACACCCATGCTGCGCGGGGGCAGGCTCGAAGCAGGCGAGGATCCGCTCCTTGCCGAGCCCATGAGCAACATGGAGGGTCTCTACCTCTTTCGCGGGAGCTTCTCGGGCGTCTTCACGCGCTGTGGGAGGCAGGCCGTTATAGGCGAGCATACACATCGGCTCAACGTAAGCTGTCTTGTCGTGGAAAAGCGATGACGTATGCACATACGGCACCGACCTGCAGAACAGGCCCCGAACGCCCCGACTAAGGCATGAGCGCGAATTGCCAAAAAGCCCCCTGCGGTTACCTGGGCGAACTGTGGCTTCGCGCATATACACGCGTGACGCCTGTATCCGCTATCCTGCCGCTACAAACGTGAAGAGCAACAGGTCATCCGTACCTGTGTTGACGATGGAGTGAGACGAGCCCGTAGGACAGACGTGGCACACGCCCGGAACAAGGTTCTCCCTCGTGCCATCGCAGACCGCGATGCCCGTACCGCTGATCACGTAGTTGATGTCATCGCTCGTCCTCTGCTCATGCACGCCGATACTCGAGCCTGACGGGATGCGTGTCAGCACGAAGCGTCCGCTGTCATTGACCTGCATCCGGGCACCGACCACACCCTCGCCGTCGTTCATGCCGGGAACGACGGTCTCCCTGATTGCATTAAAGTCGATGAGCATGACAGGTCTCCTCTCGTCTCTACACGGCAGGGCCAAGACAGATATAACTATTGCCATATATGATAGTACTATTATGTCTTTTTTGCAGACCAATCTTTTGGTCACGTCGCGGTTGCGTCGCTGGGGCAGACTGCGCTTTTCCGTAACGTCGCTGGGGCAGACTGCGCTTTTCCGTGAGGTGACTCGACGTTTGCCCAGGTGAGGAAAAGCGCACTCTACGGAAAGGCGCATTCTGGCTGCGAGCCCTCACGGAAAGGCGCATTCTGTAACCGCAGGGTTACGGAAAGGCGCACTCTGGCGAGGTGCGTGCCGCAGACACGAGGTGCATGCCGCAGACATCGATTACTCTTCTTTAAGCTAACTCTCTGCTCCTTACGTTAACTCTCTGTTCAGCCACTGTTGACATGGCCAGTCACCTCGCCGCTCGCAGCGTCATGCCAACGGTGGTCCAACAGAGAGGTCGGCATTCATGGGACGCACGCGACCTTTGTCCCACACCCTGGGCGGGGCGAGAGAAGCTGTGCGTCACGTCAACTGTGCGTCACGTCAATGCAGACCCATCACGTTGCCCTGAGTGCCTACGCGTGGCGAAAACTCCGGCAAACACGGTGCCGGGACCCTGCCCTCGCGTACAATGTCGTTCGAGAGGCATAATCACAAGCTGGATTGGAGCGTCACATGATTGAGGCAGGAACCAAAGGACACATCGAAGCAATTGTCACGAGCGAGATGACCGCCCGCGCCATCGGCAGCGGCGAGCTGGAAGTTCTGGCTACGCCCAAGCTCGCGGCACTCATCGAGGAGGCCGCGTGGAGGAGCGTCTCGGGCGCACTCGACGAGGGTCAGACGACGGTGGGAACCAAGCTGGAGCTAAGCCACCTAGCACCGACCCCCACAGGCATGCAACTGAGCTGCGACACGACCCTCGCCTCGGTGGACGGAAAGAGGCTCACCTTCTCGTTTGAGGCCCATGATGGGGAAGGGCGCGTGGCCGAAGGCACCCACGAGCGCTTCATCGTGGACAGTGATCGCTTCTTTGCCAAGGCAAGCGGGCGCGCAAAGGGATAGCCATAACCTCCTGGCCACCAAAGGAAGCTGCAGACACTGCGCCTTTCGGACAAGAGGTCGTGAGGAAAGAGGGCGTGAGGATTCCTCCCCTACCCCTCCTTCCCTACCCCATGAGCTTGCTCACGCGCGCCTTTAGCTCGGGCAGGACGTCTTGCTCGAACCAGGGATTCTTCTTCATCCAGATCTGATTTCTGGGCGAGGGGTGCACGAGTGGGAAGTACTTGGGCAGGTAGCTCCTATAGTCGCGCACGATATCCGTGAGCTTATCCTTGCTTCGCATTCCCAGGTAGTAGCGGTTGGCGTAGTTGCCCACCAGGACAGTGAGCTCGATCTTGGGCATGAGCTCCAACAGACGTGGGTGCCACTTCTCGGCAAAGCCCTTGCGCGGGGGCAAGTCACCCGACCTGCCCTTGCCGGGAAAATAGAAGTCCATGGGCACGATGGCAAGCTTGCCCGAGTCATAGAAGGCGTCGCGGTCCACGCCGAGCCAATCGCGCAGGCGATCCCCACTCTTGTCGTTCCAGACGATATGCGTGTCCTGGGCGATGCGTCCAGGCGCCTGTCCCACGACCATGATGCGTGCGTCAGGGCCGGCAAAGTAGAGGGGGTCTATACCCGCCGCAGTGTACTCGGCGTTCTGTTCATCAGTCCTGATCTCTTCAAACACCTCGTCAAACCTACTGGTAGCCACTGCCACTCCCCTCATCTGCCTACCTGTCTTACAGTGCGGGGCCAAGCTCTTGACGCCTCGCGCTGCTACAGGAACCCACTCATAGCCATCTTTTGTGACGCCTCTGCAATCATAGCAGCCCAGCGGACTGCAGGCGCCACAATTTGCACAGCACGCCCGTCGTAGGGTACTTTGAGTCCTACCCAAGCCGATGGCTCCAAGCCAGCGACGGACAGCAGGGCCTTTGCCACGCGCGGCTCACACGCAAGCAATTATGAGAAGCTTTGGGAACCCTTTCCAGAGCGCGCGGAGGATGCTAGGCTTACCATGCGAAAAGCTAATGGAGACGTGAAGGGTGGAAGATGGCGGAGGAACGTAGCCAGCGGCCGCACAAGGCGGGCAGCCTTCAGCATGGCAGCAGATTCACACGCACCCGCAACGGCAACAGCGTCAGCCACAGGACCCATGCCCCTTCCATGCGCCGCACCCCCGAGCCGAATTCTCAGGCGGCTGCAGGCAAGGGTCCCTACGGCTACAATGACCCCCGACGCTACACGAGTGCCAGCGACGGCCAAAGCGCGGCCGAAGGGCTGGCGCAAGGCTTGGGGCGCAGGATCCAAAGCCAGGTCAGCAGCCTACGTAGCCAGCGCGCACAACGACGCAGCAAGACCTCTCGCAGATGGTCCGCAGCCACAGACCCCGACTACGGCTCGCCCGCCGTCAAGTCGAGACCTCGGAGGCACCACGCCGGACGCACCGTCCTCGCCGTGCTCATGGGACTCCTCACTGCGGCAATCGTGGCCTATGTCATCGTTCTCTCGCCGGTAGACCGCAAGATAGCCTTCAGCGAGGGTGACCGACAGGCGCTCTCGGCTCACCTCACGCCCTGTACCCCCGTGACACCCTACTATGCGCTCCTGCTCGGCTCGGACAGCCGCAACGATGGCGAACCAGCGAGAACCGACACCATCATGCTCGCTCGCGTCGATCCCCTCGCAGACAAGGTAACCTTGGTCTCGATTCCACGCGACACCAAAGTCGAGCTGGAGGGCCACGGCACCCAGAAGATCAACGCCGCCTATGCCTTCGGTGGCGTCGCTGGCATCACTTCGGCCGTCGGCAGTCTCACGAACGTTAACATAAGCCAGGTTGCCCTCATCGATTTCGATGGACTCGCGTCACTTATCGACGCCATCGGCGGCGTCACCGTGACCGTACCCGTGGACATCAATGATCCTGACTATACGGGCCTCGTCATGCCGGCAGGCGTCTACGAGATGGACGGTAACACGGCAATGCTCTTCTCGCGCGTGCGTCATGGCTTTGCCTTGGGGGATTACCAGCGCCAGGCAAACCAGCGCATCCTCATCCAGGCCATCGTTCAGAAGCTGCGGTCGAACCCCACGCTCATGCCTGCAGCCGCAGACTCGCTCGGCAGCGTGCTTAAGACCACCTACCACTGCTACGACCTGATCCCCGTGCTCGCGCGTATGGCCATGCAGCCACCCACGATCTACTCGGCATCGATCCCCTCGACCACCCAAAGGATACGGGGCGTTGACTATGTCATTGCCGACGGCCCCGCGACCGCAACCCTCATGCAGGTCGTCAATGCCGGTGAGGACCCCGCCACGGTCACGAACGGCCTGCAGGAAGATGACAGTACGGCAGCAAGGACTTCGACAGGCTCCGGATCCGGCTCAAGGTCGGGCAAGCGCAAATAGCCACAGCCCCACAGCCATCTTGCACATTGGCCTGAAGACGTCGAGCGGGAGCCAGTGGAAGCGAGGACCCGCATGGACGAACGCCCTACGGCTCGACGGTCCAGAGCACCCGCCCACCCGTAAGACCATCACCCTCGAAGCCTATGGCCCTGACCTCGCCCTTCGAGAATCCCCCATCAAGTCCGGCCAAGTAGTGGACCACATGCCTCATGAAGGGGACATGCCCCACTGCCACGATGATCTCCTCGCTCGCCTGGGCAAGCTCGGCGAGAAACTCCTCCTGATCCTGCTCATAGAGGCTGTTGCGCACGTTGATGTCATCCTCGCCAAGGCCCAGCGCATCGGCGATGACGGCGGCGGTCTGCATCGCTCGAATCGCAGGACTTGCCCAGAGCGCCAAACTCGTGGCATCCCTGAGCGGCTTAAATGCCTTGGGGTAGGCAGCCTCGAGTGCTAAGCGCCCCTCATCGGTAAGCCTGCGACCGATGTCGCCCGCAGGACCCCTGCCCTCGGCATCGCCATGGCGAACGAGCACGAGCATCTTTACCATAGTGCCTCCCAAGCCGTGTCATGTGATACGGCCTACGATAGCATGGTCGGGACCTACAACACGCGAGCTTCGCGAAATCGACCCTGCGCGATTCTTCGGGCGTCACACGGCGAGGCGGGACATGCATGGAAAGGCCCCGACTCTTTACGGAGTCGGGGCCTCCCCTAACACGTTAGAAAACGAAGATCAGCCCTTCGACCTTAGAGCACTTCCTCAAACATCTGAGACGTCGTCCCTAGGCGGCAGCACCCGATGTGGAGGACGTGTCGTCGGCAACGTCACCATGGCCGCTCCCCCGATTGTGGGTCATGAGGTTCTGGTTCTGATTCTGGTTTTGCTGCCTGCGCTGCTCGTACATCTCCTCCAGGTACTTCCTGTAGGCATCCTCCTGGCTACCCGAGCCGCCGTTGCCAATGCCGCTATCGTCTGAACCTGAATTCCTCTGCGCCTGCTCCTTCTGGAGTTCCTCGTCAGAGCCAAGGGTCACGCTTGCCGTTTTCTCCTCGTTGCCACGCATGAACTTGACCGTGACTGTGTCACCGATGTTGTGCGAGCGAACCGCCAGGATCATACCGTCGGCAGAGGTGATCGCGGTGCTATCGAACCCCGTGATGATGTCGCCCTTCTCTATGCCAGCCGCAGCCGCCGGACTGCCCTCAGTGACGGAGACGACATAGGCGCCCTGGCTCACCGGAAGTTTGTTCGTCGCAGCGTTCTGGGCGTTGACCGTCTGCATGGTAAGACCGATGTAGGCGTGGGTGACAGGCTCTTTCGCGATGATCTTCTTGGCGATGTTCACCGCATAGTTGCCCGGAATGGCAAAACCGATGCCTGCGAAGGACTCGGTGTCAGACGAGAAGAGCGTGCAGATACCCACCAGCTTGCCCTCCTTGTTCACGAGCGCGCCACCCGAGTTGCCGGGATTGATGGCCGCGTCGACCTGGATGAGGTTGGCATAGATAGTCTCACCGGCGGTGGACTTCATGAGCTGGTTGCGCGCAAGCGAGCTCACGATGCCGGCAGACACCGACTGGTCGAGTCCAAAGGGACTGCCGATGGTCATGACCCAATCACCCACGACAAGGGAGTCGGAGTCACCGATCTCCATCGGAGTCACCTGCTTGCCCTTCAGATCCACGTGAAGGACCGCGATATCGCTCGAGGAGTCGGACCCCACAACCGTCGCATCATAGCTGGTACCATCGATGCTCACCGAGATGGCCTGTGCACCCTCTATCACATGGTAGTTCGTGATGATGTTACCATCGCGGTCAAGAACGACACCAGAGCCGAGTCCCTGTCCCTTTTGGGTCGTCACTGTGATCGACACGACCGAGGCAAGGTCCTTGGCGGCAACTGCCTGGGCAATCGTGGCATCCTCGCTGCTCGCCGTGATGTTGACGGTCGGTCCGGCAGCGCTCTCCGTCGTCCTGACGACCTGGGTCCCCCCGATCATGCCGGACGCCTTGAGCGCAAACACGAGGACAGCGGCACCGACAAGCCCCGCGATGATACCGATGATGGCCGTCCTGAGGCCGCCATGGCGCTGCCCTGCCGCCCCGGAGCGACCTGTGCCAACACTCGAAGAGGAGGAAGGCTGCTGTGGACCTGTGGGTGCTCCCTGCGCACCAGGCCCTTGGCCTGACTGCGCCTGTGCGCCATAGCCGTAGTAACCCTGCGCGGTGTTCTGCGCCTGTCCCTGCGCGTCGTACGATCCAGGCGCTTCGCCAAGGCGCGCGGTCGTCGGCTGGGGCTGCGTGGGATTTTCCTGCAACGGTGCCTGGTCAAAGGACCCGGCACCGCCGCTTTGCGAACTCTGTTGCGTACGGTCATTACGACCAATAAGGTCATTCTCGCCCATAAGCACTCACCTCTCGCTCAGGGGCGCAGCTGCGCCCGGGCAAATACGTATTTTGTCACCTTACCCCCCGCCTTTCCAGCCGACGCCATATCCGTCGAAGAACCATCTGACACCCACCTGAGAGACACCATACTCTTAGTCTACTGAAAACTACAGGCAGGAGACTCGGGTCGCAGGGCACGAGACGGCAGGCCAGTGCGCGTTGGTTGACCAGGATGACTCTGCGCCCGACCAGCCCCATGTGATCGGTGCGTCACCCTAGATCCTAAAGAGGTAGCCCACGCCGCGTACCGTCACAATGTGAGCTGCGATGAGCGGCCCGATCTTAGAGCGCACGCGCCTGATGTGGACATCAACGGTGCGCGTACCACCGCAGTACTCGAAACCCCAGACCCGGTGCAGCAGCGTCTCACGCGAATACGCCCGAGAGGGATGCGTCGCCAAAAAGGACAGCAACGAATACTCCATGAGCGTGAGGTCAACCGGCTCGTCGTCGATATAGACCTGGTAAGTCGCCAGATTGATCTTCATGTTATCAACCGCAATGATGTCTGAGGAGGCGCTCTGGTCTCCTGGCCTCAAGAGCATGGAGCACCTCACCGCGAGCTCGGCTTGGCCCGCACTGTCGAGGATGAAGTCACTCCTTCCCTGCACAGGCAGACGGAGACTCGGGAGCATGCTCTCATCCTGGACCACGAGGGTGGGGATATAGCCACTGTCAGCGATGAAGTCATCCAGGGAGTTGAGCATCTCCTGGCCAAGCCCGTCAGTATCGAGGATGATGAGGTCAAACTTACGCCCAGAGTTGATTGCCTCCTCGAAGTCATCTGGAGCCATATGCAGAATCGACACATCGAGCGGTTGCCTAAGCTCGCGCATACGCTCAACGTAGCGCGTGGTCTTGGCCAGCAGCAAGATGTTCTTATGGTGCATCCTAGCCCCCAGACGCCTCCCGCCCCCCGACGGGTCAACCCGTAAAGAAACATCTTCGTAGACTAGCACAGTTTGTGGAAGGCACCCCTGAAAGCGTGCCATTTACTTGATGCTGCCTAGGAATTCCTTGGTACGCGCCTCCTTGGGGTGATCGAAGACGTCCTCGGGAAGGCCCTGCTCGACGATGACGCCACCCTCCATGAAGACCACACGATCAGCCACGTCTCGGGCAAATCCCATCTCGTGGGTGACGACGATCATCGTCATGTCGCCGTTGAGCGCAAGCTCGCGCATGACCGCCAGAACACCCCGCACGAGCTCGGGATCAAGCGCGGAGGTGGGCTCGTCGAAGAGGAGCACCTTGGGGTGCATGGCAACGGCACGCGCGATGGCGACGCGCTGTTGCTGGCCACCGGAGAGCTGGGGAGGCCTGTAGTCGGCGCGATCCGCCAAGCCGACGGCCTCAAGCTGCCTCATGGCCTCTCGCTCGGCCTCCTCACGCGACTTGCGCAGGACCTTCATCTGGCCAATGACGACGTTCTCCTTGGCCGAGAGATGCGGAAAGAGGTTGAAGGACTGAAAGACCATACCGACGTCGCGCCGGAGCAGCGAGAGGTTCGCCTTGCTCGCACCGGTGAGCTCTTGGTCGCCCACCAGGATATGGCCCTGTGTGGGCTGCTCGAGGAGGTTGATGCAGCGCAGCATCGTTGACTTGCCTGAGCCGGAGGGTCCCAGCACGACGACGATCTCCCCGTTCCAGACGTTGAGGTTCACGTCACGCAGGACGGGCACATCCGTAAAGGTCTTGCCCAGGTGCTCGATGCGCACGACGGGGTGCTCCCCCTCAACGAAGCGGTGCCGGGAGAGACTCTGGTCGTGCTCGAAGGCGATTCTCGCCGCCTCGTCTGCGGGAAGCGCCGCAGGCACCTCTTGTGACGACGGGCGGTGGATACCGATCCCTTTCCTAGTCTGCATCTGCATCACCGACACCTCCGTGCGTTGTAAGGGACTCGTCGCCCTTTGTCGGGGTCTCCTCTGGCAGGGGTGCGCCATCCACCTTAGGCCGTGCGCCCAGACCTTGTTCGGCATTGGAGAGGCGTCGCTCCACGATGTTGACCACCTTGATGAGGGGCAGCGTGACGATGAGGTAGAAGACAGCTGCGGCGATGTAGGGGGTAATGTTGCCCGTCGTGGTCGTGAGGTTCTTGGAGTACATCATGAGCTCCATGACGCCCACGGAGGAAAACAGTGACGTATCCTTGTAGGAGGTGATGAAGTCACTCGTGACGGTAGGGATGACGCGGCGAACGGTCTGAGGCAGGATGATCCAGATCATCGTCATCAGGCGTGTCATACCCAAAGACGAGGCTGCCTCGTACTGTCCCTGCGGTATGGACTGGATGCCGGCCCGATAGATCTCGGCCTGGTAGGATGAGGAGTTGATGGCGACGACGGCGATGGCGAGCATCGTATTGTCGATGTTGACACCAAGCATCGGAAGGCCGAAGAAGGCGATGTAGATCTGCAGGAAGAGGGGGGTCCCACGCAAGACGTTGATGTATACGCTCGCAATGGCGCGCAAAAGACGGTGCTGCGAGATCTTCATGAGTGAGAACGCGAGACCCAAGACGATGGCAAGAGGATAGGCAAGGACGACGATGAACAGGCAGAGCAACCAGCCCGGAAAGAGGGATGCGAACGACGTCACCAAGAGCTGGGGCTTGAAGAACATGTTGAGGAAGGGGACGGAGTTCCAGGCACTAACCCAGGCCTGGCCGTCGAGCCAGTTCACGACCTGCTGCAAGGGAGTGTTTGCGATGACGGCAATGGGACTTGAGTCCATGAGGGATGCCGTCTGGCCCTCGCCGGTCGTATAGGAGCCCGTGACGACATAGCTGCCACCAGCGTCGGGAAAGCTCATGTTCGTGACCTCGAGGCGCAACAGCGAGCCGTTGGCCACCGGCTTGGCAAAGCTCACCGTAAGGGTGTTGCCGTTCGCCGAGGCGCTGCCGTCGACGCCTTGACGCTTGAGCCCCTCGAGCACCGTGATGCGCGTCGAAGAGCCGTCAAAGCTTGCCTTATCCGGCAGCGTCAGGGTCACGGACGAGACACCCGAGTCAACGTGGACCGTGCCCTCCCAGGTAAGCCTCGTGCCCTCTCCGCCGATGACACCAGAGCCACCGCTCTCGTTGGGACGTGCCGTCGCCTTCGAGACGGCGACACTGCCCGTACCGGATGAGTCTACGGCAGCCCCTGCCATAGCGGCGGTCGCCGTGATCTGCGACGCGTCGGCATTGCCGAACCACTTGGCCTCGAGCGCGTCGATGGTGCCGTCTGACGTGCATGCCTCGAGCGCCTCGTTGACGGCAGCCGTAAGGTTGGGATTATCCTTCGATACGACGATGCCGTACTGCTCTCCTGTGGGAACCTGAAGTGCAACCTTGAGGGAGGAAAAGGAGTTCTTGACCTCGTACTGCATGACGGGAAGATCCGCGATGGCAGCCGTGAACTGGCCGCTCTGCACGCCCGTAAGCGCCGTCACGGGATCGTCAAGCGACTTGATGGACGCGGCGGGCAGGTTTTCCTGCGCCCACGACTCCCCCGTCGTGCCTGACTGAACCGCAACGGAGACACCCGGGGCGTTAAGCACAGAACCGTAGTCAGAGGCGACCGTATCGGCGATGTCGGACGAGGTGACAATACCCTGGTTGGAGTCTATATAGGCGTCCGTGAAGTCAATCTCCTTGAGGCGCTCGTCGGTGATCGTGAAGTTAGACGCACCGACGTCGGCCCTGCCACCCTGCTTGATCATGGGGATGATGGAGTCGAACTTCTGCGCCGGGAGGTACTCGCACTCAAGGCCCAGCTTCTGGGCCACGGCCTGCATGAGTTCCACCTCAAATCCGGCAGGGACATTCGCTGAGTCGTAGTAGTCGAAGGGTGGGTTGGCCAAGTCCGAGACAACAGTCAGCTTGCCGGGCCTCACGAGCGCATAGGCAGCCTCGTCGCCCGAACCTGGACCCTCAGCAGAGTGAGAGGGCCCATTACACCCTGCCAGTGCCATCGTAAAGACACAGGCCAAGACCAGGACTAAGGCAGCGACCCACGCCACCCTCTTAGGGAGACGCCCAGACGAAGCTCTCACCCTCATGCAACCTCCCCGAGACATGTGAGGGATGACGCCATGGGCGCCCTCCTCTCAAAGCAGGTGGACATTCTAGCAAGCTTCGATTAACGGGAGGTTAATTATCAAAAAAATGAATATATAGGCGCAAGACACCCTACCCGCACGCACTGGGTCCTCCTCCGGACGCGAGCAAAGGTGTCGGCGCGCGACGAGCTAGATGCCCGCGTAGTAGGTCTTGCGCTCCCAGTCGGTCACGACCGAACAGTACTCGTCCCACTCGCGCCACTTCTGCCCCACGAGATAGTCGCAGATGTGCCCACCAAGCGTCTCACGCATGAGCTCGCTCTTGTCAAAGCTCTTGATCGCCTCGCCAAGTGTGCGCGGCAGACGATGAATGCCTCGCCGCGTAAGCTCCCGCTCACTCAGGTCCTCAAGGCCCGAGAAGGACTCCTCCGGAAGTTTGAGGCCCTCCTTGATGCCGCGCACGCCCGCGGCGAGCGAGGCTGCGATCGCCAAATACGGATTGGCGGCGGGATCAGGACTCCTGAGCTCGACACGGGTCGCCTGGTGCTTGCCAGGCTTATGTGTGGGCACACGCACGAGGGCCGCACGATTCTTGCGACCCCAAGTCGCGAAGATGGGTACCTCCCCATTGGCGACGAGCCTCTTGTAGGAGTTGACCGTGGGGTTCGTGACGAGCAGGAACTCCGAGGCATACTTGAGGAGTCCCGCGACGTAGCTGCGGCCCAACTCAGAGAGATGAGCGACATGCTCGCTCTTTGGGCCCCAAAAGAGGTTTGTGCCCTCATGGTCGAAGAGGGACTGATAGAGGTACATGCCAGATCCCGATGTCCCTGAGAAGGGCTTAGGCATGAAGGAGGCCATAAGGCCGTGCGCGTGAGCCTGCTGGCGGATGATCAATCGTGCCGTCATGATGTTGTCGGCACAGGTCACGGCCTCTGCATAGCGCAGCTCTATCGCGTTTTGCGAGGGTGCGTTGCTGTGGTAGGAATACGCGACGGGAATGGAGAGCTGCTCGAGGGCAAGCGTCGTCTCACGCCTGAGGTCGGTTGCGGAGTCCGACGAGGTAAGGTCGAAGTAACCGGCGTGGTCTGCTGGGATCGGGGTGGCATCATCGGTCTCGTGCAGGTAGAAGTAGTCGAGCTTGGGTCCCACGTTCATGACGTAGCCCATCTCGTCCACCGTTACGAACACACGCTGGAGGACGGAGCGAGGATCACCCTCGAAGGGCTTACGATCAGGGGTGCGCACCTCACAGAACATGCGCGCGACACCGTACTTTTGCTGACGTCGTGGCAGCACCTGAAAGGTCGTCGCGTCGGGAAAGGCGAGCATGTCTGACTCGTCAGCGGCCACAAAACCCTCTATGGAGGAGCCATCGAAGCCGATTCCCTCCTCGAATGCCTCTTCAAGGTTTTCGGAGGATATCGAAAACGACTTGAGGTTGCCGAGCACATCGGTGAAGCATAGGCGTATGAACCTCACGTCACGCTTCTCGACCGTACGCAAGACGAAGTCGATGTTCCTGTCATCGCTCATGGACCCTCCCTCAGACCGCTCTGGTCCGCCTACCCGTGCCCTTCAGACGATAACAGAACCAACGTCCACTCCCATCTCAAGAACCCAACGCATCATGCGAACGACGCATCATTGCTTGGTCGCCTCACTATCCGCGACAGCACGCTCCGCGTCATCGATCATAGTTTTGGCGACCACGCAGTCGCCCTCGCCACGCATGGAGCAGTCCTCTTCCATCGCACAGTCTGAGCACGCATCCCCACCCTTAAAAAAGGACCTGACGCACAGCAAGAAGAGTGCGGCGACCACGACGATGACAATAACGTCTACGACCATGCTTGCTCCCCCCTTGTCATCCAAAGCTTACTATACCCACTTTTTGGGCTCAGGAGGACGGCACCCGATACGCATAAACGCATCGGGTGCCGAAAAAATCATACGACTGGTAGGCCGTGGCCCGATGAGGGTCCCCAGCTTACGCGACGCCTGCGACCCAGACACAGCGAAGGGACGCTGCCCCGTGACGGCTGCGCCTGTCGGCGCATCGGGCACCAGCGCGTTTCGAGATCCTATCCCGCAAGCTTCGCCCCGAGGGCCTTAAGCTGCTCGATTGCCTCATCGTCAGGCTCGAGGTTGGCGATGACCGTATCAATGATGTTGACGCCGGCATCTTCGGCCTCTGACTTCCATGTATCCATCCACTCGCCGTTGCCCCAATCATAGCTACCAAAGAGGGCAACAGGCTTCTGGGCGAACTTGGGGACGCAATCGTTCCAAACCTCCTCGAAGTCCGGATCGAGCTCCTCAGATCCCATCGCCGGGCAACCGAAGGCGAAGGCGTCGAAGTCGGCTACCTGACCCGCATCGAAGTCGGCGACGTCGATGGCGTCGGCGCCGGCAGCCTCGGCGATGGCGTTCGCCATTGCCTCGGTATTGCCCGTCTGGGTCCAATACACGACCGCAACCTTACTCATACTGACCTCCTAAAAGTGAAATGGAACCCTCAGGCGGACGCCTGAAGGGTAGTGCCGCGTTGGGCTCATGCCAACAATGGCTCCGCGAGCAGGCAGCCAAGAGAAATTCCCGACGCAAAGCTGTTGCGACAACGTCGCTCGATACGACGCAAGAACTCAAAGCGCCTTCGCGCGCGTGCCGGATCACCGTAGACTCGCCAGAGCCCACGGCAGGTCTCCTCCTTGCCGCTCATGAAGCCGATGACATCCTCCAAAGGATAGCCTAAGACAAGGCCGATCTCGTGAGGAAAATCGCTCCTGAGCCCAAGATGGTACTCACAAAGCCTCCGCCTCAAAGAGCGCATCAGCTCCCCTGCATCCAAGCCATGGCCCAGCCTCCGGAGAAAGTCGCTGCGATCAGGATCCGCAAGGACGCGAGAGACGAGCTCTCCCCTCCAAACGAGCAGCTGCACACGTCCGGCCCTTGCCCCCACAACCTCAAGACGGATGCCGTGCCGAGGAAGCTCGCGCGCGTAGGCGCAAAGAACCGAGCGCAGCTTCGCACGCACAAGACCCTCGTGGTAACCCACGGCCCTCCCCATGTATCCTCCCGCAGTTCCTAACACGCCCTTGGGGCAAAAGGAGAAGACGGCCGCCGGCTTGGCTCCCGCAATGACGGTGGCGGAGCTGCGAACAAAGGTGACGGCAAAGCCATTGTTCAACACGTCCTCCACAGAGTTGCAGGCGCTCAGTCCATCGCTCCCACAACTCGCGTCCATTGCACTCTGCCCACTCATGCAGCCTCCTCATTCCCTCTGAAGTGAGCGTCTGACAAAAAGGCACCACCGACGCAGGAAAGGGGGAACGTCGGTGGTGCGCGAAGACCTGAATTACGCAGCGGGGAGAGGGTCCGCCGGTATCAGGTAGGAAAAAACAAACAAAACGCTAGCGCAGAACGAAAGCTAGCTCAGGTTGTAGAAGGCACTCTTGCCAGCGAAATCTGCCGCACCCTCAAGTGCATCCTCAATGCGCAGAAGCTGGTTGTACTTTGCCACACGGTCGGAGCGAGCAGGCGCACCCGTCTTGATCTGGCCAGCATTCGTGGCAACGACGAGGTCGGCGATCGTGGTGTCCTCTGTCTCGCCTGAACGATGGGAGACGATGCAGGTATAGCCCGCACGCTGTGCAGTTTGCATAGCCTCGAGCGTCTCGGTTAGGGTACCAATCTGATTCACCTTAACGAGAATCGCGTTAGCTGCACCAAGATCGATGCCCTTCTTAAGGCGCGAGGTATTGGTAACGAAGAGGTCGTCACCTACAAGCTGGACCTTCTTGCCCAAACGCTCAGTGAGCTTCTTCCAGCCATCCCAGTCCTCCTCGTCGAGACCGTCCTCAATCGAGATGATGGGATACTTATCGACGAGCTCCTCCCAGTAGTCGATCATCTCGTCACTCGAGAGCTTGCGTCCCTCACCCTTCAGCTCATACATATGGGTCTCTTTGTTGTAGAACTCTGAGGTAGCGGGATCCATCGCAAACTTGAAGTCATCACCCGGCTTGAAGCCAGCCTTCTTGACCGCTTGCATCAGGTACTCGAAAGGTTCGGCGTTAGTCTTGAGGTCAGGCGCAAAGCCGCCCTCATCACCAACACCAGTAGAGAGATGCGCCTCCTTGAGCACGTTCTTGAGGGTGTGGTAGACCTTTGCGCTCCATGCGAGTGCCGTCTTGAAGTCAGGCGCACCGACGGGCATGATCATGAACTCCTGGAAGTCCACGTTGTTATCCGCATGCACACCACCATTGAGGATGTTCATCATGGGGGTAGGCAGGGTGTGGGCGTTCACGCCACCCAGATAGGCATAAAGGGGCTGACCGACCGAACTAGCAGCTGCGCGCGCAGTTGCGAGCGAGCATCCCAAGATGGCGTTAGCACCAAGCTTGGCCTTGTTGTCAGTGCCGTCTGCCGCCCGAAGCGCCGCATCAACGGCACGCTGCTCGGTAGCCTCAAGACCAACGATGGCCTCACGACACTCACCGTTTGCATGGGATACGGCCTTCAGGACGCCTTTGCCCATGTAACGATCCTTATCGCCATCACGCATCTCGACGGCCTCGAACTCGCCCGTTGACGCACCAGACGGAACGATGGCACGGCCTACGGAGCCATCGGCAAGAGCAACCTCCACCTCGACAGTAGGATTGCCGCGGGAATCCAGAACCTCACGACCATAGACATCGATGATCTCGCTCATTGCTACTCCCTCTCTCTTGGCTGCGCGACCGCGCCTGTACGTACCGCATCCCTAATACCCATTAAATTACTAGGAATTACTGCTGTCAAGTACCTTATCGCTGTTGGCCTCCACTGTCAAGTATTTTGCATCTGCTCTTTTACCTGCCTGGGAGCATGCTCCTACCTGCCGCACCCGAAAGATCCGCTCACATTCACGCGAATGTGGCCGTCCCGCCCGATTGGGCCTATCGTCCGGGGCAAAAAGCAGATATGCTAGATTATAGGGGATTTATGGGATCGACACAGGGCACAGGGACTTGGAGCTTATATGACAGCACTCTTTTGTCCGAATTGTGGAGCGCACCTCAAAGAGGGACAGCACTTCTGCATGCGCTGCGGTTGCGACATCAGGGAATGGGCAGACGTCCTTGACGCCCCCGACGCCCTCGAGAAAGAAAGCGAGGAGCAGGTCGCGCACGCACAGGATGACCGTCTTGCCACTGTCCCCCAGACAAAAGGAGATGACAGCCCCTTTGAGCGTGACGCTAACACGGCGGGCGAAGATCCAGCGTCTGCGGTGTCCGAGGACGAGGAAGCACGCCATGCCGCGCCAGAGGACAAGGACGAGGACGCGGCGAAAGACGTAGACACCGCAGAAGTCAACGAGGGACCGACAGATCCGACGGAGGGGGACGCAGAGGCGACGGACACCGTAAAGGACGCGCATGTTGAGGGAGCACGGCACGCTGCGCCAGAAGACGCGGCGAAGGGCGCAGACCCCACTGGGAACAGCGAGGAGAACGACGAAGAAGCGACGGATCCTACGAAGGACATGCATGTTGAGGGAGCACGGCACGCCGCGCCAGAAGAGGACACCGAAAAGGACACAAACCCAGCAGAAGACAACGAGGAGCCGCTAAGGCCCGCAAAGGATGCGCAGGCAGAGATGCCGGCGCATGAGCGCGAAGAGGAGGGTACGTCCACGGACTCCGACCCCGAGTCTACCTCCACGCTCCCCGTCATCACTCACGGCCCTGCGGCTATCTCGCTTCTGCCGGTCAGCCGCCACCACCCGCGTCTCTACAAGGAGGAGAGCAAGGCTGGTCACAGGCACGTCCTCATATTTGCGTTTCTGACCCTCGCGATCGTTGTCGCCGGTCTGGCCCTAGGCATCTCGAGCTGTCGCAGCAAGGACTTCGCCGACCCACAGGCGGAGCGCGTCGTGCCGGGCGGATACCACGAGGGTGACGACGACGCATCCGACGGCTCGGGTCAGTCTCCCCTGGCCGCAGAGAAGGCCGCCAAGGACAGGGAGCGTGATCGACAGGCGGTGAAAGAACTCTATGACGAGCTTGCTGCCCTAGACGAGCAGGTCAGTGCCTGCGAGGCCGCCTATGACGAGGACTACGTCGCGGACAGGGACACACGCAGCGGCGACTCGGAGACCGTCACACAGCTTACGGCGACCATCCAGAAGGCGCAACAACAGGCCAAGAGGACCAACATAGAGAGCAGGTCCGATTACTACAACCAGTACCAGCTTGAGCTTACGTGCTACCAGTACCTCATCGACCGCATGGACCTCGTCGCACAAATGTGGGCCCTCAACCTCAGGTACAACTACCCTCAGAAATACGTCGAGAAACTCCGCGAGATTCGCATCAAAGCGATACGCGAGGGAGAGACGGACGTCGCCCCCAAGGTAGACTACGACAGGGCCTACTCCGAGATCTCGCTCTAAGAGGCAAAGGCACGAAACGATCAAGCTCTTCAGGGGTTCGTGTGGGTTAACGCCTCTGCCAAGATGCCAACCTGGCAGCGACGCCGCTCGCTCAGAGTTTGTCTTCCCGACCAAGCGAGAGGGGCCAGCGAGGAGGCGCCGCCGGCACGCCGTGGCGGCTGAGGCGCTCGTGCCACCTGGCGCAGCTCGCGTTGCGATTCGTATCGTGACTCGCGTCGCAACAGTGTACACAAACGCCCCAAAACGGCACGGAGAGGCCCGATTCTCCCATTTGTGTACACTATTGCGATCCCAAGGCCACCCACAACCCAAACCCAAGGCGCAACAGTGTACACAAACGCCTCAATCCGGTGCGGAGAGGCCCGATCCTCCCATTTGTGTACACTATTGCGATCCCAAGGCCACCCACAACCCAAGCCCACGGCCCAACAGTGTACACAAACGCCCCAAAACGGCGCGGAGAGGCCATTTTGGCCAATCTGTGTACACTCCTGCGTCGTCGCCCTGACGGTGAGGCCCGCATCGCCGGGGTGGTGACGCAACCACCTACCCACACGAACTCACGAAGCCTCAACGATCAGCCTGATTAGCCAAGAGGCTGTCTTGGTCCGTAAAAGATGGCCTCGCCGCTCGCGGAGACCCGTCGGGGGAGTCGTCCCCATGTCGGTGCAGTGCCCGCAGGTCCACAAACGGCCCGGGTCCACACTGCCACTCGGGTCTGAGCGTACCCATCGCACTGCCACTCGGCACTGAGCGTTCAGCCTCCGCACGTTCACCGGCAAGTGGCAGTGTGATCCGCACTGCCACTCGGCCCCGAGCGTGCCCATCGCGCTGCCACTCGGGCCTGAGCGTACCGTTGCGGTACGCTCAACGCCACTTGGCAGTGTGACCCGCACTGCCACTCGGCCCCGAGCGTACCCCGGCGCACCTGTCGCACTGCCACTCGGGCCTGAGCGTACCGTTGCGGTACGCTCGACGCCACTTGGCAGTGTGACCCGCACTGCCACTCGGCCCCGAGCGTACCCGAGCGCACCTGCCGCACTGCCACTCGGCCCTGAGCGCTCCACCCCCGTACGTTCATCGGCAAGTGGCAGTCTCGGCACGCTCGCTGTCTACCGCGACGGGGCCTGCGGCCCCGCCCTCCCACCGTATCGGCACTCCCAGTTCCGTGAGGGTGGCACACAAGGCCGCAAGGCCTGCCGGAGCGACGCCGCGACCAAAGCCGGAGCTACCCTTGCCGCCCCCAATGAGTTCAAGAGACCAGCTCCAGCCCTCGAGGGAGACGTCTTGTCCCGCAGCGCTGCGGCCACCGTGCAGCCAAGGGTCAAGATCGAGTCCGGCGAGCGCGGCCAGCAGCGCTCGCTCACTCGGTTCGTCCAGCTCCGCGAGCCTCTTTGGCGCAGAAATGCCAGACGAGAACCAGAGTTCTAGAGCCGTCTCCTCGTTTTTGCCCACAAACAACTCGAAGGACTTCGCCGTCCTGATGCCATGACGAACGCCAAGGTGAAAGAGGGCGAGCGCATCGAGCAGCTCATCGAGCTGGTCCTTACCGACGGACTCGATCTCGATAAGTGCGTGAGCAGGTACCCTCAGCGAGTAGTCGTCCGCACAGGGATCGATGAGTCCCACCTCGCAGACGCCCTTGTCGTCCACCTCAAAGACGCTGCCGTAACCGCCGGTTGCCGCAACATGCACCAGGGAGTCCCTCTGCATCACTTTGCCCTTCCTCTGCGCCACGGATCCACACAGGACCTAGGACCATGATAGCGCAGAAGAGCACGGCTCGATGGCATGGACGAAGGTCCCGGCGCCAAGAGGGCGTATCGGGAACGCGGGGACGCGGCTTCGCATAGCTTCAGGTGCCCTTGAAGGTCAGCTCGCCCACCGCGTCTGGGAGCGGAGCGAGACTTGCGGCGACAGGTCCGCCACCGCAGCACGCGCCCAACACGCCCAATACGCCCAATACGCGCCTAGGAGCGTGACCCCGGCTGGCAGCACGAGCATGTGCGACCTGCGAAAGACCACCATCTTTGCGCGAGCATGCGCTCCTAGCCAGGACCGCGCCGAGACCTGCGCGGGATGCGCGCCTTGGCAGTACCCTCCATGATCACCCTGACGGCACCACGGATGTTGACCGGCGTGCGCTCATAGAGGTTGATGAAGTCGAAGTAGGCGTCATCGAGCCTGTGAAACAGCTTTCCCGAGCGATCGTCGCTATCGTCATTGCCATAGTCGAACATGTCGTTGGGCGTGCAGGAGAGGCTCCTACAGAGCGGAACCACAAAGTGCCACCTCACCTCGTTTCTGCCCGTCTCCCATGAGCTGTACGTCGCCTTGGAGACTCCGATCTCGGCTGCGACCACCGACTGCGTCTTGCCCGCGAGCCTACGCAGCCTTCTCAGCCTCAGGCCCAGCTCATTCCCAGACATTGCGCCTCCCATCCACATCTGGCGTCAATTCTGAGTAGTCAACCGTAGCCTGAATCTCTTATACATATACAAGATGGCAAAGCAGTCGTAAAATCTACCTTACATATACCAAGAGAGCACGCGTACACGCACACAGGACAGAGGGGAGGTGCGAAGGACATGGGTAAGGAGATGAGCAAGGAGATGGCGTCCGTACAGGACTGTCCTCATGAGCAGGAGCCGTTTCGTAGACCGGATGATGACGCTCGCTACCTTGTGCTGGAGACAGGCCAGACGATGAGCTACGCCGAGCTGTGCTCTGGCGTCGACCCTGCGCTCCTACCTGCGGACGAAAACCAGTACCAGCAGCTCCTTGACAGCTTTGGCGTCATCGAGCTAGGCTAGCGCAGGTCGTCGGAACTGACGGGGGAGGCGCCCATGAGGCTCCAGCAGCTGCGCTACATCATCGCCATCGCCGAGAGCGGCTCGATCAACGCCGCCGCACACAGCTTGTTCGTCTCGCAGTCCAGCCTCTCTGTGACAGTACACGACCTGGAACGGGAGCTAGGCGTCCAGATCTTCGAGCGCTCCTCGCGCGGCATCTCGCTCACAAGCGACGGCGTGGAGTTTCTGGGCTACGCACGTCAGGTCGTCGAGCAGGCCGACCTGCTCGAGAGTCGCTATGCCACGGGAGGCACGCCACACAGAAGACTCTCCGTCTCGTCACAGCACTACGCCTTCGCCGTCCAGGCCTTCATCGACTTTGTCGCCGAGCACGACGTGCCCGGGTGCCAGTTCACGCTCAGGGAGACGCGCACGGCAAACATCATCGACGACGTCCGCAGCTTTAGGGGCGACCTTGGGATCCTCTACCTCTCGACCTCGACTGAGCGTGCGCTCAGAAGGCGACTCGACGAGTCAGGCCTCGTCTTCACGTCGCTCTTCAAGGCCAAGCCGCACGTCTTCGTGAGGGAGGGACACCCGCTCGCCACGCGCGAGGTCGTACGCGTCAGGGAGCTCGCGAACTTTCCGCGCTACACCTTCGAGCAGGGCTCCGAAAGCTCGCTGTACCTCTCGGAGGAGCCACTCTCGACGCTCGCGCACGACCGACAGATCGTGGCAAGCGACCGCGCCACGATGACGAGCCTGCTCAAGGGCTATGACGGCTTTCTCATCTCGACGGGCGTGCGCTCGGACGAGATGTACGCAGGCATTGCCTCGATCCCACTCGAGACCGACGAGATCATGAACGTGGGCTACGTGGTGCATGGCGAGCGCAAGCTGAGCGAGCTAGCCGAGGCATACATCGAGAAGCTCACCGAGCGCATCGTGGGCTTCAAGGACGAGTCGGTGCTCGTGCCGTCGAGGCAGGCACTGAGGCGGGCGGAACAGAGCGGCGAGAGCGACGGGGAGTCAGACGAGGTGACTGCGAAGTCAGACGGGGCGGACGCAGATGCCCCTTACGCGTAGCGACGTGCGATGCCCAGCGTCTGGGCGACGTAGGCGCCCCCAAAGAGCACGCAGTGCAAAAGCAGTGGGGCAAGCTGGTGCAGACCGACGCGCTCGTGCCACCCGCCCGCCAGAGGGGACAGCTCGTCGTAGGCCGCGATGACATCATCGAGGTAGGGGTAGCCAAAGAGCGCGAGCATCGCGAGGTCGCTCTCCGCATGGCCACCGTGGGCCATGGGATCGATGAGTGCACCACCCGTCTGCGCCTGCGAAGACCCGTCCCACAGGACGTTTCCCGCCCAGAGGTCTCCGTGCAGGCGTGCGCAGGCGACAGGCGCGTCCGGCGTCGAGGAGGAAATGGCCCTCTCGACCAGCGCGGGCTCCTTGGCATCGAAGGCGCCGTCCGCGACGCGGGAGGCCACGCGCTCGAGCAGTGCGCGCTGCCCTGAGTCGATGGTACCCCCATCGACGAGCGGTCGCAGGTAGGCCTCCATGCGCCACTCGGCAAAGAAGGGACCCCAGGAGCTGGGTGCCAGCTTCGCGCTGGGGATGACGGGCGTCAGCGAGCTGTCGATGACGTAGCCCGCCGCAGCCTTAGGCCAGGCGGGAGGCGGACAGCCCCACCAGGGTGCAGCTGCGGCATGGGTTCTTGCAAGGGCTGTGCCTATGGCGCGAGCGCCCTCGCGCGATGGGGAGCCGGGCAAGATGGCCTCCTCGACGAGCTCGTCACTCGAGGCGAGGCGTACGCGCGCGACATGGATGCCGCCCTGGGACTCCGCCTCGGCAAGCCAGCGCAGGGCTGCAGCCTCGCAGCGAAGGTCCTGGCCTGGTGCCGTCGCACGCTTTGTGAGCGTCCTCATGTCTCTTGCACTCCCCTCTCCTCGTGGTCCCCACGGTCCGACATGGCCCTCACGGACCGACACCCTGTAGCATAGTGCACGCATGGCGCCTCGGGCCAGAGAGATGCTGCCAGCAGGAGGTCGCCCGCCCGGCGCGAGGCCCTATGTCGTACCATGGCATAGGGTAGACCAACAAAGTGGGAAACGCGGCAGGAGGCACGGCATGGGCACACGCGATACGGACGCAGGCGAGCTGGGGGCGCTCATCCCCTGGCCCGACGACGAGCACTTTCCCAACATACCCGCCGAGGACGCGCTCGAGCTCTTTATGGGCTGGTGCGAGTCGCGCGGACTTGAGCTGTGGCCCCACCAGGAGGAGGCCCTGCTCGACCTCGCCACGGGCGACCACCTCATCCTGGGCACGCCCACCGGCTCGGGCAAGAGCCTCGTCGCGCTCGGCCTCTGCTTCATGGCCTGCTGCACCGACCGTCGCAGCTACTACACAGCCCCCATTAAGGCCCTCGTCAGCGAGAAGTTCTTTGATATGGTGAGGCTGCTCGGCCGTGACAACGTGGGCATGGTCACCGGCGACGTCACGATAAACGCAGAGGCCCCCATCGTCTGCTGCACGGCCGAGATACTGGCCAACATCGCCCTTCGCGATGGCGAGCAGGCAGACATCGGGGCCGTCGCCATGGATGAGTTCCACTTCTTTGATGACCACGACCGCGGGTGGGCCTGGCAGGTGCCCCTGCTCACCCTACCGCACGTGCAGTTCCTGCTCATGAGCGCCACACTCGGCGACGTCAGCGCCATCGCCGCCACCCTTGAGGAGCACACGGACCGCAGCTGCGAGCTCATCCTGGACGCGCCGCGCCCCGTCCCGCTCAGCTATCGCTTCGTGAACACGACGCTCGAGGCCACGGTCAAGGTCGCGCTCGAGGCAGGGGAGGCCCCTCTCTACATCGTACACTTTGCCCAGGACGCAGCCTTGAAGTCCGCGCAGCACCTCGCGAGCTTTGGCGTCTCGACAAAGGAGCAGCGCGAGCAGGTCAAGGACGCCCTCGCCCACACGCGCTTCACCACAAGCTTCGGCAAGACCCTGCGTCGCCTGCTGCTCATGGGCGTGGGCGTGCACCACGCGGGCATGCTTCCGCGCTACCGACTCCTCGTGGAGAAGCTCGCGCAGCGCGGGCTGCTCCCCGTGGTCTGCGGCACAGACACCCTCGGCGTGGGTATCAACGTACCCATCCACACCGTCCTTCTGACCCAGCTCACGAAGTTTGATGGGCGCCGCATGCGCCGTCTCAACGCGCGAGAGTTCCATCAGGTGGCAGGCAGGGCGGGACGTTCGGGCTTCGACACCGAGGGCCTCGTCATCGCGCAGGCGACCGAGTACGAGATCGAGAACGCCCGCGCCCTGGCGAAGGCTGGGGGCGACCCGAGGCGCGCCCGCAAGATCGTGACCAAGAAGCCACCCGCAGGCTACGTGGGCTGGAGCGAGCAAACCTTCCAGCGGCTCATCGCCGCCACACCCGAGACCCTGCGCCCACGCCTGCGCATCACGCACTCCATGGTACTCGCCGAAGTCGAGCAGGGAGGCGACGCCAGGGCGCGGGTGCTTCGGCTCATCGAGGACTCCATGCAGTCCCCCGAGGAGAAGGCCGCGCTCGCGACACGCACCGAGGAGGTCCTCGCCACACTGATCGATGCCGGGGTCGTGGAGCGCGTGAGCGTCGAAGGTGGGGGCGAGGCCTACTCGACCACCGTCGAGCTGCCTGACAACTTTGCGCTCGACCAGCCGCTTGCCCCCTTCCTGCTCGCGGCGCTCGAGCTTCTGGACCCCGAGGACGATGCCTATGCGCTCGACCTCATCAGCATGGTCGAGGCGACGCTCGAGAACCCACCGCAGATCCTGCGCGCGCAGGAGCGCGAGGCCCGCGACAAGGCCATGGCCGAGATGAAGGCCGAGGGCATCGACTACGACGAGAGGATCGAGCGCATCCAGGAGGTGAGCTACCCGATGCCGCTCGAGGAGCCCCTCTCTGAGGCCTTCGAGCGCTACGTGGCAAAGGTTCCCTGGGCAGCCGACTACGAGTTGAGGTGCAAGTCGGTCCTGCGCGACATGGTGGAGACGGCGGCCGACTTCAAGGGCTACATCCAGCGCCTGGGCATCGCCCGCAGCGAGGGGACGCTCCTGCGCTACCTCTCCGACGCGTACCGATCGCTCTCGCGCACCGTTCCCGCCGACAAGCTGGACGAGCGGCTCCTGAACGTGGTGGCATGGCTCGGCATGGTCGTGCGCACCGTAGACTCGAGCCTCGTGGACGAGTGGGCCGGTACCACGACCGACGAGGTCGACGCGGGGACGGCACCTGCAGCCGCAGACGTCGTCGTGCAGGACCGCCGGGCCGTGACGCTGCTCGTGAGAAACGCGCTCTTCGCCCGCGTCAGGCTCATCGCGACCTCAGACGCGAACGCCCTCGGAGAGCTCGACGAGGGCTGGGGCTGGCGCGCACCCCGCTGGAGGCAGGCCATCGAGGCCTTCTACGACGCCCATGACGAGGTTCTTCTCGATGGCGACGCACGCAGCTGGGACTTCCTCACGATCGATGACACGGACGAGGGCACCGGGCACGTCTGGCACGTGCGCCAGATGCTCAAGGACGCAGACGGCGACCGCGACTTTGGCATTGCCGCAGACGTCGATCTTGACGCGACCCAAGAGGAAGGCGAGGCGATCTTCAAGAACTACCGCGTCGGCTTCGCCGAGGAGGTCTTGGGGCCATAGGCCGGGAGCGCGGGTTCGGGCCGAAGGTCGGGTTCGGGCTGGGGGTTAGTGCCCCAGAATCTGCGGGGTACCTTCGTGCGGACGTTTGCCCAGTTGAGCTCCCTTTCTTAGTGCCCCAGAATCTGCGGGGTACCTTCCCTGGAGGGGCGGGATCCTTCGTGTGGGCGTTTGTCCGTCCGTTTCTCGTGCCGTTACGCTACAGTGGCACTCAGCGCGCGACGCAGATGTCGCGACCGATCGCGAGAGGAACCCCCATGGCCAGCAAGCTCAAGTACGAGACCGCCCGCTTCTCGGGAGCCTACGGGACCCCTGAGCAGCTACCCGAGCCGACCACACCCGAGGTCTCCTTCGTGGGACGCTCCAACGTGGGAAAGTCGTCGCTTTTGAACAAGCTCCTTGGCCGCAAGGCCCTCGCCCACGTCTCGGGTCAGCCGGGAAAGACGGCCAACATCAACTTCTATGACGTGGACGGGGTCATGTTCGTTGACCTTCCCGGCTATGGCTTCGCTAAGGTGAGCCACGCGGAGAAGCGACGCTGGTCCAAGCTCATCGCCGGCTACTTCGACCAGAGAAGGAGCTTTAACCTCGTGGTCGCCCTCATCGATATCAGGCACGATGCCCAGGACATCGATCAGGAGACGTTGGCCTTTCTCACACAGGCAAAGCTCCCCTTTGTGGTGGCGCTCACAAAGGCGGACAAGCTCAGCCGCGCCAGACAGGAGCGGCAGGCCGCGACCCTCGCCAGACAGCTCAACGTCGACCGCTCGAGCATGGTCGTCACGTCAGCCAAGGCGGGCACGGGCATACGCGAGCTGCGCGGGCTCATCGAGGCCGCCTGCCTGTAGGGTGAGGGCCAGCGACAACCGCGCTGGCTCGGCTCAGTCGTCCTCCACAAGGCCCCAGCTCAACCACACCCAACGCGACGTCTCTCCCTCAGGCGTAACGACCGTGAGCGTCCCCTGTGCGTCCAGAGAGAACGCAGCCACGCTCAGCGGCAGCCGCGATGACATCCAGAGCGCCTTGGGCCTGCCGTCCCTCCACTGGTAGATGAAGATGTGCTGCGAGAAGTCCCACTCGTCCCGCTCGACCCAAAAAGGACGCTGAGAGCCGTAGCTGCCACGCTTCCAGACAAGGAGTATCAGCTCTGGCACCCCGTCGTGGTTGATGTCGCCCACAAGCGCGTCCTGCACGAGCCAATCTCCCCCACTTTGCCAACCCCTGCCCGCAGCATCAGAAACCGAGAGCTTTCGTCTCTCGACGCGCAGCTCATCAGTGGCACCGTCACCGTCGAGGTCGGCCTCGACGGTGACGTCTCGCCATCGGACCCAGCTCGGAAGAAAGCAGCCACCCAACCAGAGCGCTCGAAGGCCAAGGCCGAGGGCCACCGCCACCAACAGGCCTGCCGCCACACCTCTTACGGCAAGCGGCACAGCAGAAGACGGACGACTCTTCGCACGAGTGCGCCTCACACCATCGCCCTCGCGAGCGCGGCGAAACATCACCAGTAGTCGCCCGTCAGCTGAAAGCCGCTCGTCCAGGCCTCCACGTCAGGCGCGGAGGCGGACTTCGCGCCACTAAGTCCAACGCCCATGAGGCCTCGCCACTCGCTATCGGTCATACGGTTGGCCGCCGGCTGGACGAACTGGTAGAAGCTGTAGACAGGACCCGTGCAGACACGCAGCTGCCCGTCCACGGGCACGACCACATAGATGGTAGAGACCTTACCCGTACCCAACTCGAGCACCTTGTCGTCACCAGTGGCCACGTCTGTCACGAGCGCAGCGGGATACTCGTGGGTCTTGAGGTTCGTCCTGCCCGAATCTGCCTCATTCACCTTCTGCCAGAAGTGTTCGAGCTGGACGCCAAAACCGCGTATGAGTTCGTACTCATCGTCGGTCAACGCCTGCTCCGAGAGCTCCTTCTCGGAAATGGCCTGAAGTTGGCTCGAGAGCGACACCAGGATGTCGAGCATACCAGCGTCGTCGTCTCCCAGCATCCCATAGCCCAAGAGGCCGTCCTTGGTCGCCTGCGTGAGCTTGGAGAGACGGTAGTACAACGCTGGTTCCGGCTCCACGTAACCCCGATCGTCTCGCTTGTCGAAGTCCTGGCCACCCGCCTCGGCCATCGCCTGCTTGGCGTACAGGACCGTGTCGTGCTTGAGCTCGGTGTAGCTGCCAAGGTAGGTTTGGAGGTCCTTCTTACCCCACTCGGCAGAGCGCATGAAGTCGGGATATCCCTCTCCCTTGGCATCGAGAAGGGGATCGAGCGTGTAGAGCCAGCGCCCGTACAGGCTGCCCGAGGAGAGCTCGCCATCGGCATCCTTGGTCTCGTTGCGCAGGGCATCCATGCGCTCGGTATAGCCGTCGTAGTTTGTGGCGCCAGCGTCCCTAAGAAGGGCAAGCGCGGTGTCAGACCCCATCGCCGCAGGCACGTCGAGGGCATTGGGCAGCATACGCCGCTCACCCGAGGGGTTCGTGCCCACCCGATCGTATATGAGCTGAGAGAAGATCCTCGCGTCGAGGGTAAAGCGCTGCCCGAGGAAGCGAAAGCCCTTGTCCTCGCTCCGCCCGTCGGCATCTGCAACCGAGTTGACCTGCGGTGCCCTCATCTGGGCGGTCAGATCGTGGTAGCGCTGCCACTCCGTGTCCTTGCCCGCAAGTGCACCAGCGCTCACATCGTCACCATAGACGGCCGTGGCAAGCGGATAGTACTCGTAGTAGCCACAGTCATCAGCAGCACCCGCAAAGAAGCTCGTCACGGCATAGACGTGCGACCAGGAGTCGAGGGCAGAGGTGTGCAGGGCGAGCGTCATGAGTAGGGCGCTCCTGTCGAGGTCCTCGTCTCGCTGGGTAAAGCCCATGCGGCCGTACCAGATCATCGCGCGAAAGTATGCCTCGAGCGTGGAGTCACCCTCGTAGTAGCCGCGAGGCTTGTACTGGCTGTAGTCCTCGTTATCACCCGTGATGGTTGACTTCTCGCTTCCGGAGGCCGCGTTGATGCGTGACAGCTCGATTCGCGCGTCGCTCTCCACCGCCTGGGGCAGAGGGGCGGCAGGATCGAGCAGCGCCGAGCCCACCGCAAAGAACTCGACGTTGCGCCTCGCAGCAGCCTCCCATTCGCTGCCCGAGAGCGTCTGGAGCTGCCGCTCACTCTCTGCACAGAGCGCCTTTCCTACAGTCGCAAGCTCACCGGAGAGATAGCCTTTCTCGGTACTCTTCATGAGATGCTGGAAGTACAGGTGGTACGTGTGCATCATCGAGTCGGTCGTGACAAAGTTGGGCAGGTAGTCGTAACGGTTCTTCTCATAGAGCTCAAAGAACTCGAAGCCCGCCGAACCCACCGTAACGGCAAAGCCGTTCTGCGCGAGGGTCTGCCTGAGAGCGGACGAGCCGCTAGACGTGAGCTCAAGCTGCTCTTGGTTGCAGCTGACATTGGAGAGGTCGGTACTCACGGTGTAGTCCCTGACGCTGGGAGCGGCGGGCTCCTGGTAGGCGGGGATGCCCGCAGCCAGAGAGGGTCGTGCAAGGGCCTGCACGGTTCTGCCCTCATAGCTGACCTCGCTCGGCTGGTAGCTCGCATGTGTGGCGGTCCCTTCCGAGGTCGCGGCACCCATGCCACCAAACAGCCCCAGGGCACGGGCGACGCTTAGGCCAACGACGAGGACAGCCACCACGCTCGTGACGATGGCGGCAATCCTGAGCTGCGTCTGGCGATGCGATACAGACGATGTGCCCGCGTCAGTGGGACCGGGATTTGGAGTGAGGGCCCCCTGCTGAGCGGCCGTCGTGGGCACCTGCATGCGATGCCCACAGACCCCGCAGAACCGCACATCATCGTTCATCTTTGTACCGCAGTTTGGACAGAACATGGCACCTCTCCCTTCAGGGCTCGTGGGTCACGTCGTGGGATATTGTGGGACCTGCTTTTCAGTATAGCCACAGAGCAGCTGAGGTGGGCTGACACGCACGAAACGGTGCCTTTCGTTTCCGATGGGAGTATGAGCGGCGAGCGACGTGAGCGAGGGGGGCGCGACCGAGCGTCACCTTAACGTGTCCCCTGCCGTTGCACAGACGACAAAAAACGGGCGGCCCGAAGACCGCCCGCCCACACATATGCCTACTGCCCTGAGGGCATCACGTAACCTTTGGATCCATCCCCTTAGAATCGATCGCCTTCCCGGGAAGTGCGATATACCAGACAATATAAACGGTGCACAGGAGCTTATGCCATACTCTCAGCTCAACGAAAAGTAAGCAGCGCCCCTACCTCCACGTACCTGTGCCGGTTCATCCGTCTGTCTACCTAAAGACTTTTGCGGCGCTTGTGCAGCTCAACATGGCCTTTATCTACCACGGCCTACCACATGGAGACGGGACTCGCAACGCCAGGTACGCGGACCTGAAAATCCGGCTCCTCACTGTACATTGGCATCACCTCCCGCATCGGCCGCTCATCGTGCGGCTCCCTCTGTTGCCTATGATTTTACCCGAAAGTAATCTGGCGGACATGACGTTGTAATCATGTGCCGCGAACGGTCGGAAATCGCCGCGAACGGTTAACGTGGTCCGTCGACGACACTCGCGCCTCCAACGTTCGCATTATGATTACGATTGCTGCAGGTAACATACGCGTGCGGAAGTCAGCACGAAGTACGCCCACCACAAAGCTCAATCACGGTGAACCTCCATGGTCAAGAGAACGGTATCGGATACGTGGAGCCCTGCCGGAGGATTATGGGCTATCATAACGATGGTACGTCCGTTCGCCGCCCACTCGTTCAGATCCGCTGCCATCTGCCTTACCCCATCTGTATCAACAGTATTAAACGGCTCATCAACCAACAAGATGGGTCGAGGCGCGACGGTCGAGAGAGCCCACCAGGAGCGCTGCTGATTTCCCGAGGAGAGCTCTGAGCAGGGGACGTCAATCCACGCGCTCAATTGGTAGTCCTCCAGTCTGCGCTCAATTCGCTCCCGTGGTAGTCCCAAACTGATATGAGCCAACTCCACGTGGTCTCGAAGAGTAAGCGAGGGGATTAGCGCCGGCCTGCTCGTGACGACGTTTCGGAGCCCACGCGCCTCATCGGATGGTGCAGGATGACCCTCGAGGAACACGCTTCCTGCGATAGGTTCCAGCTGACCGGCAAGCGCCAGCATAAGTGTGGACTTACCACTGCCATTAGGGCCACTCAACAAATTTAAGCCGGCGCCGAACTGTGCGGAAAGATGCCGTATCACTGGCTGGTCTAACTGATAGCCGAGCGTAAGATCGGAGATGAGAATGCTAGCGCCAGTCATCGCGGGCGCACCCCCATGAGTCGGCGTCGCATCAGGTCCCCGAGCATTACGGTACCCAAGATTGCCAGTGCCACTAAGATCAGCGCCGCGGCAACGCTGGGAAGCGCGAGCAGGGACATGACTCCAGCCGTTACCCCTCCACTCACTATGTCACCTACAACACCAGCCTCTGTCGTGCCGTCAGAATAGGTGGTGCGTGCGGCATCGAGCAGATCTGCCGCAAGCGCACCAACTGCGACGACGTAACATCCTGCACCGAAGCCGATAGCAAAGGGGAAGTCTGCTGTCAACCACGCACCGACACATACCAGCGGCAACACGGGAAGCAACACGACCAGAAGAGTTCCGCTCATGAAGTGTAAAACAGCGCGCGAGCGGGACATACCAAGGTCGACCAGCCACCTTAGCGTCTCCAGCCAAACACTAAATCCTTGGGCCGATGCGTAGGATACCCCCAGCATCAGCGTAAAGGTCACCACGGCCCCGCAAAGGCCGAGGCGCTCCCATCCGCTCAGCGCCGTCCGCCCTGTCAAGTCGAACCCCAGCAGCGCGCCTATGCAAAGCGCCCCCAGGCGAAGACCAAGCCGACTTTGGAGTCTGCTAACGACCGCTGAGCGACTGTCATCCCAGAGTATGGCAGCTAGGCGTGCGGACAACAAGCTCCGTGGCGTAACGTGTCTCTCCTTCGTTGCGAGACGCCGATACTGAACTCGCAGACTGCCCGGGATCGCGTACGGGTAGGCCGTGATCCTGGCGAACCGCCATAAGATGAGGCTGACTCCTGCTGCACCTAGCACGATACCTGCGACAAGGAGCACCGGAGCTGCACTCGTCAGCGTAGCGTCCGCCGCCGCGAGCGCCGTGACTACGAACTCCTCAGAAAGATTCGCAGACCGGATCATACCCTCGATCCAGCGAGCACCCATGAAACCCAGCCCAAGCAGGAGCGGAACCATGACAACTTCCAGCCACACGTGGCTTAGCACGCCCCTTCTTGTCGAGGAGACCAATTTGTTCATCAGGACTGCTATGCCTGCGACTGCTTCCACAACCGCCAACACAGCTGGAAGCAATAGGATCAACCAAGGTAAAGGACGCACGTCGAACACGCAGCCGAGCACCAACAGCGTGAGAATCAGGAATCGTGTCGCTGACTTTCGCACGATGGGGCCCATCCCACGATGGACTAACAGGGAGAGTGGATGGAGGCTGACGGCGACCAAATGCGAGGCATTGCTTGATAACAAGACATTTGAGACGCTCGAACGGAGGCCGGAAGATCCTATACCTACCAGCGCACTGATCACACTGATGGCCAAGAGCAGGCCCAGACCACGAGTACGCTCGATGGAAAGAGACCAGAGCGTAGCACCAAAGGCGTAACCAGCGCCAAAGATAAGGACACCTGCGGATACCACTGCGGGGGCGAGAGCAACAGCACCAATCCGCGTAAGAATGAACCACGGCGGCTCTATGCGGTTACGGCGAGCCCATTGGGCCACGTCGAGTCCAATGAGATAGCGAACTGATTGGTAGAGGCTGGGGCCACAAGGTCTCGCAGGATCACTCATGAGCTGCGTCCGTCCTTCTCAAGCAATCGGACGACGGCAAGCAGCAGGAACAGAATAACCGCAAACCACAGGAGGTCGCCCCACCCAAGCGGCCTGAAGAGAGCGACCCCGAAAACAGTGATCATCATTGAGATGCCGGCAAGTACCAGATGGGCAACTAAGGGTACGTATCTCGCCCAAACTAGGGTAGTCACCCATAACAAGGCTAGCAGGCCGCAGATTGCAGCAAAGCCCCGCCACCAGGGTTGCAAGCGTGCGATCGCCACGTCGCTGGAAGTTACAATGGCAGCTGTGACAGCAATGGCCACAAGACAGGCGATTGCCGCTGCACTCAAAAGGGAGGAGAGCTTATGCACGATACCTGAAACTCGAGATGTCTTGCTCATAAACCGAACCTCCAACGACCCAAAGCAGCCAGCCCTATCAACATGAAGCACATCGAGTGGATCAGAAGCAAGAGTACGGGCCTGACCGCCTTTACTTGTGGACGTGCCGTAAGAACTGCAGTCACTGGCACAGGTAACAGGGCGGGCCATGGGGCAGCGCCAACGATACTATATGAGGTGACGGGTAAAAACATTGGCATCACCTCCACATCGGCCGCTCGTCTGGTGGCTCCCTCTGTTGACTACGATTTTACTCGAACATAAGAGAGGCTTCGCGAGTTCGTGTGGGTGGTTGCGTCGCCGCCCTGGCGGCGTGGGCCTCAGGTCCGAGCGCCCTGGCATCACGGGGGCCATGGGGCCGTCGATGCCGTGAGACCCATGGTCCCGCCCGGTCGCGCGAGCGGACGTGGGGTCGCAGGAGTGTACACAGATCGGCTAAAACGGCCTCTCGGAGCCGTTTTGGTGCATTCGTGTACACTGTTGCGCCGTTGTAACACAGCCAGGCCTGCGGGGGACAGCGCCGGGGCTACGAAGAAGGGCCGCGCGTGCGGCCTCGCGGAGGGGCGCCTCCTGGTCCGACGCCTCACGAAAAGGCGCAGTCTGCGGCTCCCATGTCGCACAGAATGCGCTTTTCCGTTACATCACCGCCCGGGAGGCGTGGGGCGCAACCCCCCCGCCAGCCTGCGGGGCACTATGGAGAATGGCCCAACTGGGCAAATGCGCTCGAGCAACCCCCCGCCAGGCTGCGGGGGGGTT
>ERZ772967.286-NODE-286-length-43335-cov-7.844316_pt1 | contig 43335 bp, 38 predicted proteins | sample MGYA00511677_ERZ772967 | MGnify/ENA primary metagenome ERZ772967 (study PRJEB29015, sample SAMEA2737931) | human oral metagenome | biome: human oral; feature: human-associated habitat; material: dental | place: China | collected 2146 ...
ACCGAATGGAGGTCATCCCGCCTTTATCAAATATGCGGCAATCGAGGGCGGGCGCTATGAGGTTGATCCGGCAAGTCTCCTGTTCAGCATCAATGGGAAGCTGATCGGCAATGCCATGACCAATGATGGAAAGGGGCATGACATGATGCCTCGCTGTGGATCTTTCGAGATCGAGTATGGATCCTTCTTGCCATACACCTATGCTTCCAGAAGCTATGATGGCAGGTATACCGGAACCGTTTCGACGCAGCGAATATACAGCCGCGTCATACCGCTGTTGACGAAATAAACGAGGAGACGCAATGCGGCATTACCAATTTGAGTGTATCGGTCTCGACGGATATGCCGGTATCCGGGAAGAGATTCACGGTATTTTGTATCGGGCTTTTTTCGGTCAAAATTACGCTTTCATACAGGCGATGGAGAAAGCCGTCGAGAATGCAGCACGATATTCTATTGATGCTGACAATGCCCATATTTTGCTTGCTCTGCGTGTTATGACTCGCAATATTGCCGTGACCGTTTCCTGTCGAACGAAGGTATTTGATGCGTTCGCATTCCGGAAGACACTGAGAAATTTGGTAAAAGACCCCATAGTGAAAGAAATGGACTGGGGTGCATACATTCGGCAGCAAGATACAGATGCGGGGATCTGGTATATGCTCATAGGAAGCGAATACCTTTGTATGGATGCGCAGGGACAATCGGTCACACTGGTTGCACGGCGGTCAATACTGCCGATTGACATAACAGAAAACCGCATCGGTCTGCTCGTTTCGCGCTTCCTGATAAAGCAAAATGGTGTCGTCTTTTGAAAAGACATTCACTTATTTTAACCAACACGTTAATGAAGGAGATGACGGCGTGATGAATGAAAAGTTGCAGAAATTGAGAACAATCTCGGCTTATTTGCTGCTGCTTCTTCTCCTCGAATTATCTGCGTTTGTTTATATCTCCACTATTCATCTTTCACCGACGCAGATGTCCGACTACGAACAGGCAAAGCAAGATCTTGTGCAGATGAATCGAGAGGAGTCGAGTATTCAGCTTGCAGAGAAAGAAGACCCTCACGTTCGTCAAGGATTGAATACGTTACTCATGGCAAAGCCGGATGGATGTAATTTTTTGGAGCTTTCTATCGGCGATCTGCATGATGAGAATGGAGCCGTTCTCGCATACGCGTACATCACAGTCATAACTGAAAATGATGGAGCACTTCAATCGTTTCGAGAAAACATCAACAACAATCCTGCGCTGGGAGACGCCTCGATTGACAGTGTATATCAAGCCAGCGGGCATAGAATTGTGAGGCTTTCAGTGGGGAGGGCGCAGCCGTGATTCTGAAATTACCAGAAAAGAAAAAAGAAAACATACGCTCAGCGCTCTTTTTGTTGTTGCTCATCAGTGTTTTTTGCGTAACAGCCGCACTTTTTCTTAGCCTAGGAAAACTCAGTGCCCTACATCGACAAGCGGATGAGATCCGCGAAACGATGACCGAATGGCAGGAAAAGGCGGAGTTCATCAATGGGAAAGCATATCGACCGGTGCTTGCAGAACAAATAGATGCTGTATCATCGGATATTTTTCTTGCTGCGAACGTGCACCACCTAGAACTTATCTCTTATCAATCACTGCATCGCAGCCAAGAGGAAACAGAATTTCAAACATTTTCATTATCGGTCAAAGGTTCGTATACAGACAGTCTTGCTTTTTTAGAGGACTTTCGTTCGAAGGATGCGCTTATTACGATCATGTCCACGAAGATGTATCCGGTGGAAGGAAACATACAGACAGACTTGCGCTATCGGGTTTACATAAAATAGAGGAGCGGTATATATGTTGCTGACTCGAACGAGAAAAAAAGTTTTGGGCGCATTGCTGACCATCGGACTGTATGCATGGATGATGGGGGCCGTATACATCACAGATCAGCAAATCCAAAATAGCTTTATACGCTCATCAGTATCTGGGCATGGTGAAATGGTTCACGAAAATATCATCTTTCATGACACAGTTTTTACGACCAATCCATTCGTACTGATTCCTGTGCGTAAAGATGAAAAAAGCGTGCTGCCGGAACGAGGGCTGCCGAATATTCCGAGTATAAACTATCCGAGACCCAATATACCTGTCATCGCGGCTCGTCCGGTGGCACTTCCGCAAGAGAACCTACAGCAGTCAGGCGATCCTCCCCCGGCCACGCATGAGAGAACGCCCGACAGGAGATATTCAGACCCGATTGCCTTTATCCAGTCAGGGAACGAAAGTACCGTGCCGCCCGATGGAATCACTTACTACGGAGGTGAGGGCAGCCATTTTTCTTCAGATCCTAAACGGGGGAAAGAAGAACGATGAGATGTTGATAAATGACAGGATTTTCAGCGACTTTTTTTCGATAAAATAAAATTTGGGTTGGAGGTGTTCTGTGTGGTCTTGAAACATCTGGCCGGGATATTTGTGCTGGATGTCCTGCTGATTTACTTCATGAAGCCGGAAAGTCCTTTGTATGCGCTTTTGCTCTCGATCCTCTTATGGCGTATTTCATGTGAAGACTTATCCGGCATCAAGGCAGATATAAGGCTTCTCTTCCTGCTGTTTCTCATTGGAGCATTCTCCCATGAAAAAGCAATCCTGATATACATTGCTTTGTGCGCCGTTGGAGCCGTTTCGTTCTGCGCTTTTGGGTATTTCCGCTATTCGGAACGAGATCAACCCACAGTGCCGTATATTCCATACGACCTTGCCGGGCTTTCCATTATACTTCTGTATTATCTGCTTGTTCTTCCTATGCCGGACATACTCTATCGAGCAGCCTTCCTTCCACTGGCAGATCAAACAGCGTGGATCTTTGGAGTGGAAGCCGTATCTGCCAGTATCGCGTCATTGCTGCTAGGCAGCCACTTCAAAGGAGATTACAGGCGCAAAGGCATTTTCTATGGCGTGTTGTTTGGTCTTTGCAACCCTTTTGTTTCCCTCACTTCCATGCTGATCGGTCATTGCCTTCGCTATGGCAAAGACCGCTTTGAGCATTCGCATAAAAATCGTATCGACAAAAATATCAAGGAGGTATTTTCTTGAAGATTGAACAAATGTTTCATCGACCCGAGCATTTCACCCCACCGACGAACTCGCAAAGTCCGGCAGAAAAGGCCAGCCGAAAGTGGGATGCCCGTGAGGGTGAGATCATTGAGCAGAATTACAATCTGCGCCGCCTCTTACTGGGGCTTGTCGTCGTCATCATTGCGCTTGCCGGAGCCTTGTGTTACAAAGCAGTCACGGAGAACACCCTGGTTTATGTGGTGGAAACAGACATAAAGACGGGAGAGGTTCGCAACGTCGGAACAGCGAACTCCATGGCAAACTATACGCCGAGCGATGAGGTATACAGCTATTTTATCCGACAGTTCGTGCAGGATATCCGCAGTGTTCCATTGGATGAGGTCGTTTACAATAAGCAGCTGAATACGGCGTACAGCTTCCTGACAAAAGACGGTGCAAACATTCTCACATCACGTATGGAGGCGGAAAACCGTGTAGAGAAGCTGCACAGGGCGACCGTACAGGTCACAATCAACAGCGTTATCCCCATGGAGGGCGGCAAAAGCTATCAGGTGCGATGGACAGAGGTGGAATATCGTGCCGGTGCCAGCAAGCGTGAAGTTACGCCGTATACAGGGATATTCACCGTTGAGATCATCAAGACGGACGACAAGGAAAAACTTGCCATCAACCCTCTGGGCATCTACATCAAGGATTTGCGTTGGGAACGGGACACCGAAACGAAGACCTCCCAGGATCCGAATGCACAGCAAACGACTCAGACGGCTACGCCATAAAAGAAGAGGAGAATAAAGAATGAAAATGAACAAAGGAAACCTCAAATTGCTTGTCTGCTGTTCACTCATGTGTTCCAGCATATTCGCTTCCGGAACGGTTGGAGCAGCATCGCTCTCCGAATTTCGAGCGCAGTATGCGCCCGTAGAGCAGCAGACTTCCGATCCGGAGATCAGTGACGCTGCAGAAACAGCAATGCGGCATAGTGAGCAGCTTCAGGAAGAGATGGGAAAACTCAAAGGTCAACTTGAGGAGCTGAAAGAACAGAAAACCGGCAGAAGCGAGGATGTCATTCGCGCGATTTCCGTGCGATTGGCAGAGCTTGAGGAAGATCTGAAGACACAGTCAGAACTGCAAATGGAGCTGCTGCAGCTTTTGGAGCACAGGTACAGAGCGTCCTACAATGACTATAACGATACTTCTTCCCGACGTCCGCTTGTCAATCCGGCACCGTACGGAAATACCGTTTCCTATACGCAAGATGCCTCCAATGCGCAGGGAAACAGCACCATGACCTTTTCGTATGCACCCGATCAGCTCTATAAAATCTACTGCCGGACGGGGTATCTTACGGACATCGAACTGAAAAAGGGGGAACAGATCTCTTTTGTCGGCGGTGGAGACACCAGCTCGTGGGCAGTAAATACCGCAACAGTGGCCGGCGTACCGCATATATATGTCAAACCGGTCGTACAGTCCAGCACAACAAATATGATCATCACGACCAATAAGCGGAGTTATCAGCTCATCCTCACTGTGAGTGATTGGTACAATCCGATGGTACGCTGGAGCTATGGCCTCGAGGATATGCAGACCACGATCCTGCAAAACGCGAAGGATGAGCAGACCATTATTGCCGATTTGAGTGTCATCAGCGTTGATAAGATGAACTCTTCCTACAAAGTGTCTGTAAAGGGAAATGACAGCTATACGCCGGAGCTGGTATTCGATGATGGAGAAAAAACCATCATACGGATGAATAAGGGGGTAAAACGCCTTCCTGCGTTGTTTATCAGAGAACCCGGAAAAAAAGATCTCAGTTTGGCGAACTTCAAGACAAAGAACAACTGCTATATCATTGATCGGATTATTGACCGTGCGGAGCTGCGATTCGGAGAAAATGATATTGTCAAAATCGAGCGCAAGAAATAATCCTTGAAAGGAGCTGACTTCATTGAAATTAAAAGAGATCATAGGCAATCTCTCCGAAGTCGCCAGGCGAAAACTGAACGTAAAAAAAGATGAAGAAGGACTTGCTATCCCCGAAGAAGAGTTGGATAAGGGGATGGATGTAAAGACACCGGAGGGGAATAAATCCATGCTCAAGGGAGAGCATGACACGATCTTCGGCCTTTCAAAACCTGTCGTTATAGGGATTGTGGTGTTCTTCTTCCTCGTCTTTGGCTTGGCGTTTTTCTATGCAGCGAGTGATGACAGCGATGCTCAGACGGAGAAGAAGTCTGCACGGGTCGAGGATATTGCAGATTCTTCGCGCGTGCAGGGAGGTACATCTGCTAAGCTATCCGATGATTACGGGGCACTCGAACGTGCGAATGCATCGAGAAATCATCAGCACGAGCAACAGGATCCCCATAAAAATACGGATATACCACGAGATCAGCCATCAAATGGTGCTACAGTGCAGCCGACGGAAAGCGTTCAGGCCATTCCACAGCAACCAGGGTACGCAGGATATGCGGAAGTCCCACGCACATCGGTCGTTGTACCTCCTCCCGGCAGCGCATATAGTCAGACGTATGCTCTGCCATCGCAAGAGCAAGGAACATCCCGTGTTGAAGAGGATCGTACTGCGGCAGAGCGTCTCAAAGAACAATTAAGGTCTGCGATAGCATTTGTTTTTGACGGGGGTGAAAAATCTTCCGGTGCTGCGGCGGAAACGGGAGGAGATCCATCGACGGCAGGTGATGGATCGGCAAATGCGACCGGAAGAGTTATCAATACGGCACAACGGAACGCATCTCCGACCTACAGTGAGCCGTCGGATCGAACCGTCATGGCAGGCACCCTTATCCCGGCGATGCTCCTGACAGGAATCAATACAGATGCACCGGGACCCGTCATTGCGCAGGTAATGGCTGATGTCTATGACGTGAATGGCATCAACCTGATTATCCCGGCGGGCAGCCGAGTGCTTGGAATGATCGGAAAAACGGAAGGGAGTGGCGGCAGAAATTCGGTATCGAGCCGTATCGGCCTTTCCTTTGACACTGTGGTGCTGCCAAACGGTGGTTCATGGAGTATCGGTAATTCTATGATGGCCGTTGACGGTGTTGGTTATTCCGGCGTAAATGGAAAGTTGAATCGTCATACGGGAAGTAACTTTATGAAGGGGCTCTTTAACAGTGCTTTGACAGCACTCTCCACGGCCGCAGTAGATCGCGTCACACTTGATGCATCTGCGTTCACGGCTCTTACGGATGCACAGGCTCCAACTGCTACCGTCGCTCCTGGCTACACCTTTAATATCTATGTGACGCAGAACATTGCGTTTTGAGGAATTTTATGATGGATGAGGGAAAGGTTTCGGAGGCTCGAAAAGCGGTTGCTGCAGGATTAAAAACAGCAGATCCAGCAATGTGGCACAGAATCATCATGTGTGTCCTGATCGGATTTGCGGGCATCGCGTTGATCGGCGGCGTTGTCATGGATTTTGTCCTGGAGCGGCAGACGCAGGAACTTCGGCGTATGCCGGTCGTGGGTGTTACAGAAAATGCTGTGCTGCCTCATGGACAGTATTTCATCTATCAGGTGTACTTCGACGATTCGAACCGTATACATTATCTGGTCAGTGCGACAACGGGCGGTGTCATGGTTTCTGTCGCAGCGCCGGAGGGGACAGAAGAACCGGAGGACATAATGCAGATGATTCATTATGATCCGGCTGCGTATCTGCTTGAAGTTGATAAGGGCGGCCGGTGGACATTTTTGTCAACCTCGATTCGAGAGAATATCCTCAAGAAAATACAAACACCCGCCGCCCCTTGAGCGGAAGCAGCTCCTTATCCGATGCGACAAGGGGCTGTTTTTATGAAAGCAGCAGATAAAAACAGTAGTTCCTCAGATTTTTACGGAAATAGACATAAAGGGAAGGTGATTGTCCGTGATGGTTGATGAAGAGATCAATCGTGAAGCACAAAAGAAAGCGTTTATTTATGCTGCGCTTATCTTTGTTGTTTTGACATTGATCACGCAATGGTATGCAACACAGGCAGTAGCGGAGGAGTGTAACTATCATCCTTTGTTGGGAAGTTATCTTTCCATTGGCGACAATAAAATCTATCCCCCATACGGCTATTTTGTGTGGTCATACGATGAACGTCTCAGTAAGGCGATTCCAGATATCCTCGACGCATATTCAGCGTTTTCACAGATCATTTTATTGCTCTCCATGGTCTGTATGTTTTTCCTGAAAAAAGCTTTTTTGAAACAAACATCCCATGGAAGCGCATCCTTCGCATCTAGAAAAGACATTGAAAAATCGGATCTCGGTTCTTACGCCTCGAAAAATGGTGGCGTATATGAGTATAAGAAAACGAAGAAGAAACTCCTTGGTCTGATTCCCTACACGAAAAAAGAGAAGATCATCAAGGATTCCGGTGTTGTGGTCGGCATCAACCCTTATACGCATAAACTTATGCTGCATGACGGCGTTGAGCACATGCTTCTCATGGCACCGACGCGCAGCGGAAAAGGTGTCTGCACGATTATCCCGACTGGCTTGATCTGGAAGCACAGCATCTTCTTTTTTGATCCGAAAGGAGAACTGTGGAACTTGACAAGCGGCTACCGTAAAAATGTCCTGAAACAGAAAGTCCTCAAGTTCCAACCGCTTTGTACGGATGGATCGGCAGCACGCTGGAACCCGCTCGCCGAAGTCAATTATCGGACCACTGAGGAACTATCGGATGTTCAATCCATCGTCTCCGTCATGGTGCGGCCGGATGGAGAATCGAAAGGAGATGATTTTTGGCCAAATTCGGCAGCGGCTCTCTTGAATGGGGTTATCCTGCACCTACTCTACAAACATGATCGAGAGGAACGGCCACTCCCCTGCCCGACGGATATCATGTCATTCCTTTCCAGCCCGGATAAATCAACAGAGGAATTGTTTACAGATATGCGGGATTATCCGCATATCAGCCCGGATGAATTCATGGAAGTAGAAGAGATAGGAGACGATGGGAAGCCCATTCTGGACGAAAACGGCATTGTGAAACGAAAGAAAAATCCACTCAAGGAGATTTATGGAGAATACATCAAGGATTTTCGACCATTTGTCAAAGAACTCAAAATAAAAGTGAAGTCCATTGATGAAATTCGCGTTGCACTGCAGCAAAAAATCAAAGCGGGGGAGAAGATCCAATGGAGTTCTTACGATGATGTCGGATTGCCGGCAAAAGCACCATATCATCTGCTGTTGTCACATCCGAAGGTGGCAGAGTGTGCGGCAAATATTTTGAATGGTGCGCAGCAGACAACGGCCTCAATTATGCAGACGGCACAAACGTCGCTCGCAATCTATCAGGATCCGGTGGTGCAGAATAATACAAGTGTGTCAGATTTCGCCATACGCGATCTTCTTGACCCGCAGCAGGAAGTATCGCTTTATCTTTGCATGGAGGTCAAAGACATTGCGGCCGTCAAGCCGATTGCACGTCTTTTTATCCAGATGATCTGCTCGAAACTCATTCGGGATATGAAATTTGAGACAGATCCCAACAAACCTGCACCGAAGAAGCAGCGTCTTCTGCTCATGTTGGACGAGTTCCCGCAGTTGGGCAATATGAAGTGCATAGAACTTGCTCTAGCAATTTGTGCGGGCTACGGCATCAAGGTCTGCATCGTCTGTCAGGATATCAATCAGCTCAACAAGGAATATACAAAAGACAACTCCATCGGCTCAAACTGTCATGTGCATATCTATTTCACGCCGAATATCGACTCCGGAGGAGCGACGGCTGAGGCAATCTCAAAAACCCTTGGAAAGCGCACCATATCAACCGTCTCGCACAGTGACGGCGGCGGCCTTTTCAAAGGCTCCAACTCCACATCACAGACAGGGCGGGAACTACTGACACCGGATGAAGTCAGTCAGATGAGTTCGGAGAAAGAGCTTGTTTTTGTGGCAGGACATAAAGCAATATTTGGAAATAAGCTGCGCTATTATGAATATCCGTTTCTCATAAAAAGAACGCAGATAAAATGCCCTGCAGTGAGTGATACAGTCACACGCGTCACAAACTTCAAAGAACTGTTCGATGTTCATGCAGCAGACCAGGCTGCAAAAGAGGATGATCGGAAACGAGTGCTGGAAGATCAGGCGAAAAAGGCAGGACTGTCATATAAGGACTACGTCCAAAAATGCGAGGCGGACAAGGCGCAGTACGAGCGCGAGATCATTCGCCGGATTACGGGTGAAACACCCGACGAGGAGGAACTGAATGAACAAGAAAACTCCGGTGCAAGGACTGCGGAAGCAAGGGAAGAAAAACCTGTCGAGCGCACCGAAAATATCGAAAATCAAACAGCCGCCGATCATCGGACACGGTCAGAAAGTCCGCAAGAGGTAGATGCAGCGCATACAGTCTATCAGGGGACAACGGAAGATGCATACCAATCAGCAATCCAGGCTGAGATGAGTCTGAGAGAAAAGACACGCATGAATATTTTACAGGAAAGCAAAGACACTGCGGCATTGCCCTCGGAAGAGGCAGTATCCCGACTCGTCGAGATGGATGCTTCTCTGCTGGCAATCACTGCTTTATCAGAGAATGACGCACGGACAGAGAACACCACTGCCGAGGTATTGTTCTCCAATTTCATCTTTGGCGACGATACGCTTGATGAACCTGCCCCTGATGCCTTGGATTTGGACGATGAACTTTTTGACGAAGATACATCGGAAGACGGAGAAGCCCACAACAGCGATAGCAATGCTATATCAGGTTTGAATGCCTTTTTAGGCACGTTGAACAAGGAGCGTAAGGAATGAACCGTAACAGTGAACGATATAATATAACAATGGATGCTCTCATCACCTCGATGAAAGCAATCATGCCGTTTATGCAGGATAAGAACGTCTTTGAAGTATATGTGAATCCGGATGGAAAAATCTGGACAGACAGTCTTGGAAAAGGTCGTTCGTATACAGGAAAAAATATGTCTCCGGAAGATACGAGAGGCATCATAATTGCTGTTGCTGCGCTTACGGAGCAGTTGGTAGTATCCGATCATCCTGCACTCGACGCGGAAATTCCGGCGAACACATTCTTTCCGAAGTGCCGTTTTGAGGGAAATTTGCCCAATATTGTTTCCGCGCCCACCATCAACATTCGAAAACATCCGGAAAACATATTTACGCTGGAGAATTATGTGGAGCAGGGAACACTGACGCAGCGACAATATGACTTTCTGGTGGATGCAATTCACCAGAAAAAGAATATTATTGCCGCCGGCGGCACGAAATCCGGGAAGACGACATTTCTCAATGCGATTCTGGCGGAGATCTCAAAGTTGGATGACCGCGTCATCCTGATTGAAGACACACCGGAGCTGCAGTGCAGTGCTGTTGATTGTGTTCAGATGCGTGCTACACCATCATTTTCCATGGAGGATTGTCTCAAACAGGTACTGCGCATGACTCCGGATCGCATCGTTGTCGGTGAAGTCCGTTCCGGCGAGGCACTTGCCCTCCTTGACGCATGGTCAACGGGGCACGGGGGAGGATGCTCCACCGTTCACAGCAATTCTGCTGTGGATACACTGCTCCGTCTTGAAAATATGACCGCGCGTGTCTCGCGGAATCCGCAGCAGGCGACGATTGCACAGGCAGTACACTATATTGTCTATCTGAAGTACATTGGAAAAATGCGAAAAGTTCAGGAAATCCTTGAAATTGACTGTTGGGATCCTGCTACCAAGAAGTACATTTATCGTGTAGTGAAATGAAAAAAATTTGTAAATGAAAAAACATAGGAAATTCGAGCCTTTTTTTTGAGGTAATATAAAGATGTTGTGGGGAATAACATTTAGGAGGTATGATTTGTATGAATTTCAAGAAAAAAATCAAGGCCGCCGGTAAGTTTGCGAAAGAGAACAAGATGCTGATGTTCCAGCTTGCTCTCATGGGGGCGGTCGTACTCACCAATGAGGTCTCATTCGCGACCAAGGCTGATGAAACCTTTTCCGTCGTCACAAACCCGCTGGAGAAACTCCAGAATACGATCACCGGTCCCATTGCCACGGCGATTGGCACAGCAGGAGCAGGACTTCTCGGACTTTCTGTTACGATGAATTTCGAGAACCAGATTGCCAAGCGCGGCATCCAAGGCGTTGGCGGTGTTGGCCTTGGTCTCGGTGCGGCAACTGTCGTTTCGAAACTTGGAACGGCGTTCCTCTTTTGAGATGAGCTGATCGCTTATGGCAGATAGAGAGGAAAAAATCAGCTCTTGGTATGATGCGGCTTTTTTCAGAGGATTGATGGAGCCGGCATTGCTTGCCGGAGTCCCGAAGCCCGTCTTAGTTTGGAATGCCATGTTTGCCGTGTTCCTGATCCTAAACTTCGGGTTCTTTTACATCCTGATCTTCACGTTTCTTTTGCATTCTTTGGCAATCTATGTCTGCAAAAGCGACGTTCAGTTCTTTGACTGTATCAAGTCCTATATGAACAAGAAGAGATATTACAACACTTGATAGGAACACATGACGGAAACGGGGATTCCCGTTTCCGTTTTTTTACGGAATCCTGAAAAAAGACAGGAATCCCGCGCAGTTTTTTGCTTTATACTCAGATTAACACATGAGAAAGGAGCAGACCGCATAACATACACATGGGTGCGGCAATGAAAATATGGCATCGCTAAACAAATTTGGACTGCAGTCCACTGCAATCGAAGAATGGATTCCTTGGGGGGGCATTGTCCGGCCGTCTGTCATGAAACAAAAAAATGGCTCCATGTTCAGCATCATCACCTACAATCCTTATACAACGGATCTTTCGGAAACACTGCCCTTGTGGGAATTTCGGCGTGGTTGGGTTATATGGAATGAGCACCAGCATTGTGCAGATCTGCCAGGGCAAGACTATCTGATCCTTGGCTGGAATCCATTTTATGCGACTGGGAGAACCTACGTTGAAAATGCTCTGCGCCCGAAGATCTCAATCAATGAGACTGTTACTTACTTTGAAAAAGAGGTTCAAAGATTTTTGGCAGATTTTCAAAAGTTAACTCCGTCCAGACTTTTGGAGTATCAGGAAATCATGGATGTTCTTTCGTTTTCACTTGCCATGGGAGAAGACCGGCAGAAACTTCCAGACTGCCCGCTCTACATGGATGCTTTACTTTCACAGGACATAGACTTTCAATTTGGCAGCAATGATGTTTTTATCAATGGCAAGCGCGTTTGTGTAGTCTCTTTGTTTGTGCCGAACGAGATGGACAAGATTTACAGCTGTTTGGAGCCCATGACTTATCGACATACACGCAGACTTCTATTGTTCAACGAAAAAGAAGCAAAACGAGATTTTCTCAGGTATACGGGAAAATGGTTTCCTACCAGATCGGTTCTCAGGCACATGGCGACAGATGATATTATCAGCACGTATAACGGCTATTATACGGATACCTTTCTCTTTCATCTGGATCAAGCGAATGATGCGTCATTCCGTGCATTTTTTACGGAAATGTTGGATCAGGAGAGCCTTCCCTACGTCGTCGAAGAATACAACTTGAAAAAGGTGTTTTGGGGGAGTCTTCCCGGATTGTATCTTGCCAATGCGGAGCCTTCCATTACCGGCTTTCAGGATCTCGCTGAGTTCCTTCATGCACATATTGAAGTGCAGGAAGAGGATGAGGATATTTTGGAGAAAGCGGAGAACAGTCTGATCGACGTGAATGTTGATGTGCAGGAAGATATCGAAGATCATGCTTATGAAGGAGTGAATGCCTAAATGTATCGCTTGGATCGTTTCCTGATAAAAAGTGAACCTTTGAAATATACGCTGCCATGGGCAAGGATTATTCCGGGATCGCCGACGATCGTACTGAATAAGGATGGCTCCATCCAGACAACCTTCAGCTATCGAGGTCCGGATCTGGACTCTGCCATCAAGGAGCAGCTGTCCGTCATGACGCAAAAATTAAATTCCGTCTTCATGGCAATGGATACGGGGTGGGTTATGTTTTTCGAGTCTCAACGGATTCCTTCCACAGATTATCCAACGGACGCTTATTTTCCAGATCCGATTACCAAAATCATGGACGATGAGCGCAAGGAGTTCTTCAGCAGTGGAGACTCTCATTTTGAATCGGACTATTATGCCACGCTCTACTGGATGCCGCCCAATGATCACGAAGGTCGGTTACGGTCTTTTGTTGTTGAGGGAAAGAAACAGAAGGGACTCACAGAAGATGACTATCTCGTTGCCTTCAAAACAGTCGTAGAGGCAGTCTATAAAGCGTTTTTTGCGTGCCAGATCCCCTGTGAGATCCTATCGGCAGATGAGATGGTTTCCTATCTCTATTCGACTGTATCCATGCATCGCCGTAAGCTAAAACTTCCAAAACATCCGCTGCTTTTGGATCAATTTCTCTGTGATTCTGCGCTTTCCGGTGGACTGGAGCCGCGCCTTGGCAGTAAGCACATGCGAATTGTTACGATTATTGGCTACATGGATAACACCATCTTCGGGATTTTCGACAATCTGAATCTGCAAAATTTTTCTTACCGATGGATCTCCCGTTATTACTGCCTTGGGAAATTGGACTCCTTAGATGAAGTCCACAAGAAAACAAGGGAATGGAAAGCCAAATTTAAGGGTGTTATGGATATGGTGCGGGAATTCGCAAGTGGTCAAGAAGATAACAGCAACATTAATCAGACCGCCGTCACAAAATATCAACAGGCAAAAACGGCAGAGACGTGGATCGAATCAGATATTACATCCTATGGCTATTACACATCCTGCATTGTTGTTTTGGCTGATTCGCCGGATGAAGCGGACGTGCGGGCAAAAGCCGTTGTCCAGACGATCAACAACATCGGCTTTAAGGCGAAAGTCGAAGATCTCAACAGTGTGGATGCGTGGATGGGAACACTGCCGGGCAACGTCGGACGCAACGTACGACGACACTTGGTATCCTGTACAAATCTCATTCACATGATGCCGCTTTCAACAATATGGGCAGGTGCATCACGCAATAAGCATTTAGATGGTCCGCCGCTGCTTTATACACAGACATCCGGAAATACACCGTTCCGATTAAGTCTGCACGTTGGTGATGTCGGACATACACTCGTAGTCGGCCCTACCGGCGCGGGGAAATCCGTGTTCTTGAACATGGTGGAGGCATCGTTTCGGAAATACAAAGACGCTCGCGTCTTTGTGTTTGATAAAGGAGCATCCAACTACGTCCTCACACGGGGCGTTGGAGGAACCTTCTTCGACCTCGGCAACGAGGAGTCCGGCGCATTATCGTTTCAGCCGTTGGCAATGATTGACAATGACAAAGAGCGTCAGTGGGCGCTTGAATGGATCTGTGACTATGTACGGCAGGAAAATCTTGAAATCACACCGGAGCGCAAGCAGCTGATCTGGGATGCCCTGGAAGCAGTGGCTACATCATACGTTGGGGAAAATAAGCGTCTGCGCCGCATGACCAACCTTGTGAATGCAATCCAGTCAGAGGAGCTTAAAAAGGCGCTTGCGCCGCTTTGTTCCGGCGGACCCTATGGACGTATCTTTGATTCGGATGTAGATAATCTCCAGCTTGGTTCATGGCAGACCTTCGAGATGGAAAAACTCATGAACACGCCGCAGATTGTCGGTACGACGCTCATGTATATCTTCCATCGGATCGAGCAGAGCCTAAAAGGGGAGCCGACTATCATCGTCCTGGACGAATGTTGGGTGTTCTTTGACAATGAGCAGTTTGCGGCCAAGATTCGTGAATGGCTGAAAGTTCTCCGTAAGGCGAATGCTTCTGTTATCTTTGCAACACAGTCTATTACGGATATTGTCAACAGTCCAATTTTCCATACCGTACTTGACTCCTGTTATAGCCGCATATTTCTCCCAAACAATGATGCGTTGGAAGAAAAAATGAAGGAGAATTACGGTCTGTTTGGCCTCAATCGGAGACAGATTGAAATTATCGCATCGGCGACAAAAAAGCTGCATTATTACTATGTGTCCTCTTATGGATCACGTCTTTTCCAGTTGGCACTGGATGCATGTCCTGTGTCGCTTGCCTATGTTGCCGTCAATACCGAAGGGGTCATTGCTGCGAAAGAACTCTTTCGGAAGTATGGTGCGGACGGATTCAATCGTCGCTGGTTGATTTATTCCCATATCATCGAGGACGAAACCGGTGGATCGGAGGAGGAAGCTGCTGTTTTGTGATGTTTTCGTTCAAAAATGGGGGATTGCCATGTTGTTGTATGTCATAATCATGTTCCTTTTGAGCATCATATTTTGGTTGTTTTATCGCATGAGACAAATGAATAAGTATCTTCTGGAGGCGCAGGAAGAACTGCAGAAATCCGCTCAAATCGTAGAAGATATCAGCAAGGTCATAAACAAACTGACAATATCACTTGAGACTCGTAATGAGGAGTGCGTGAAATGAAGCATATTGCAGCTGCGTACTTTGACCTTCTTGGAAAAGCCTTGGTTGAGAGAAAAAAGCAGATTGCTGTCCCTGCGGCAAATCAACCGACAGAAAACTATGAGAACGATCTGACGGCTTCCATCAAATTGTTGGAGCAGGGGTATGACGTGAGGGCGGTCATGTCAGTCATACGTGACAAGTCTCCCATGACGAAACTTCTTCCGGATGCGCGCGCAATGCACCTGTATACCGAAAAAATCATGGAGAATGTCAATGATGAATGGACGAAGCGTGCAGAGCGTAGCCTTTTAGAGGCCGAGGGAAGCTATCAACGCCGTATTGCAGCACAAAGATCAACGTCAGCAATTCATGGGGATTACCAAGTCGGCATGGCCATGATATTGAAAGACGGATTCCCTTTATCTATCGTGGAGCAGATTATTCGGCGTTCTGCGATGAATCTGGACGCGGATGAATCCTATTTCAAAATACTTTTTTCGGCCCTTTCAGATGGGCAAAAACGGTATGCTGAAATTTTGGCATACGACGCAGATACCATGCATAGCGAAGTAGACGTGTATCGGAAATTTGCCCGAGAATACATGGATAGGACGCATACCACCATCCTTTCCAGCGACGATGAACAGAACATCATCGAAACAATCTATCGGGATTATGTGCAGCGGCTTCAAGAAGAACAGCCAAATTGCCATAGAGATACACAGCGCATGATGGCTTTACTGGAGGAACAAGTGCAGCCGATTCTTCGTAAGGCACTCATCCTTGCGTCACCTATTTACGTTGAGGCGGGACGCAACAAGAAAGAGTATCTTGCGGGAACTTTTTCTGTGATCCTCGAGAACCTTGGATTCGACCGACGGAACGAATTGGCTTATACCAATCTTACAAAAGGTCTTGCGGAAGAGAAGACCGACCACAAATATGGCCGCGCAGCAATACGGCTTCTGCGTCGTCATGTCCATGCTGAGGACGTAAAACGGCATCTTATCACATTGGCAATCGCTGCCGCGCTGACCGATCCGAGTGGTTATGCTGCTTTGATTCTGGCGCGGGCGCAAGCGTTTCTTGCAAGAGAAGATGCAATCAAGTCATTTGATGGACAAAATACAGACTTGTGCATAAATGACTATATGACTACCATGAATCATCAATACAACGAAAAAGGCTTTGTAAATTCGGATATGGATATTGCTGCTATGAAAGAAATGCTTCTCAAGGGGAAGTATACGTCGGATCAAATCAGAGACGTGATTACCAATCACTCACCCAATGTTGTCTTTGAAGGCACGGATTATCCTTTGTATGTCCAAAAACTCGCCGATCAGGAAATTGCACGCGAAAACGAAAAATTGAGCAATTACGTTGTCATACCTCGCTCGGATATGCGGGAGAATTATGAAGAAGAGTACCAGTATCAGCGACGAAAGATGGAGGGGCGCATACGCCTCCCATATAACATTACAATGGACACGAAAATCGTAAAGGCACTATTGAATGATGGTGTAGAATCCAGAAATCTATCGCCTATGCTTTCCCGATACAAACCGGAACATTGGGATAAGTATCATCCCGATGTTTCTTATGGCACTTATGTCATCAAGCAGGTTGAAAAACATCATCAGGGGAGGAATCAGATTCAAGAGCGGGAACTTGTTCGTACGAGGACAGCAGCAAATCATACGTCCGACTGAGGCAGGGGTGCAGGGGGCGCAGCATCCTGAGGCGGTGGGTGGGGTGGCGGTAGCAGTATGCAAGGTATGGAACCCCTTCCATACGCTGCATTCTGCGAAAGCCGGTCATCAGAGGAACAGTGAATGAGCAGATGGTTATGATTTTCTTGCACGCACAACAGAGTGAAGCGCAAAGAAAATGATAACCATGCGAAATGACTGTTCCTTTCTTTTCTATTCCCTGAGCAACTAAATTTAGTTGCATTAAAATCAATAGAATGATATAATGAACATGAACTGGAAGCGTCTCTGTAAAATCATAGGATTTTACAGCCATGTTTTTGGACTACTATGGAAGCAGTAACAGCTTGCACAGGAGGAAAAGCATGGATGAGAAAGAGCAGCTACTAGTCGAGATACGGAATCATCTGATCAAGGTCGGAAAAGATGAACAGGAATACAGGAACTTTCTTGACACCATCGCAAAATTCCATAAGTATTCCGTTGTTGAGCAAATCAATCTGCATTATCATGCCCCATCTGAGGCAAGTGCCGTTGCTCCGGATCGCGTTTGGCAAAACACGTTCCGGACAACACTGCGTGATGGTGCATACGCAATCCCGCTCCTGGTTTCGCAGTCGGACGGTCAATACGCAGTACGATATGTCTATGATGTGCGGGATACTGTTGCTTTTCAGAATCACGAGGCAATTTTGCAGGGGATTCCGTGGAAGTTTACAGCGGAACATGAAAACCTTGTAAAAAGAGTGATGGGCAGCGCATCTGTTCAAACAATGGATGCGGCAATTCATACGAAGACAGCGGAACTTGTCAAAGCCCAGAGCACAGCACATCATGATTTTATCATTGCGAGTGTTGAGTATGTCGTACGATCTCGTCTTGGACTCTCGAATCAAAACACCTTTCCGGAGGGGCTTAATATTCCGCAGGATGTCCATATTGCAGTGATTCTGGAAGAGGTTCGTCAAATTTCGCGTACCATCCTGGATTCGCTCGGTAAGACCATTACTGCGGCTGTCAAGGAAAGCGTGATACAGAAGGAGGCAGATTCAAATGCAAATAACCGAAGAAAAGATCCTGACAACATTTTACGGTCTGTGGGGAGATATGAGGAGGGATTATTTGCACAGAACACAGCCGACAGAATGGAAGAGAATGCTGGACGAGGGGACACTGGAGCAGTACCTGAACGATTACGAGGACATGATGTTCGAGCAAGAAGAGCGAATGACCGCAGAAATCTGCAAACGGGACGGAGTGACAGAAGAACTCAAGAAGCGCGACGTGATGCAGTGGATTCGGCGGTACAACAGCGTTCTCGCCGAAGTGAGAGAACGGCTGGCAGCCGAGATCATGCCGGAAGTCGGGGAAACTTTCGAATAGGCGATTTCTCCATCGAGATTCCTGTCGAATTACAAACAGAATCCGCAAACAAGGTCTTTACCGATCTTCAGGCCGCACGAGAGAAAGGGCAGATCACGGACGTGCAGTCCCGTGAAATCTACCTTTCTTTCGTGCGTGCACTTATGTCCGCAGAGAAACTTTCGGCGGATGATCGGGATGCGCTGATTGGTCGCGTGTATTATGAACTTGCTGCAACCTATATCAGCCTTGCAGGCGTTCAACAGACCGCTGTCGAAGAGCAGACCGAAGCTGTACGCAGCGTCCGGAAGACAGCTGCTTTGGAGGAGACTCCTGCGCGCGAAGAACCTGTGCCTTTGTTCATGGATACTTCGATCAAGGCGTGGTATTCGGAACAATATCCTGATGATCTGAGCAGCGCATATCTTGAAGATATTACCTTCCGGGCGTTCATGGACGCACTTCCCATGGGAAGCGGTCTCTATGCGTATGCGGGTATCGATTCCAGTGATGTGCGGGAGCGTCTGTTTACACAGCTTGCAGAAATCTCCGGACGTTCCTACGATGATATTTTGCGTGCATGGACGGATACCCCGCTGCATGAGTCCGTATCGGAGCAGACAGAGGAAGCGGCCACAGCAAATGAGCGTGTCGTTTCGGAAGACCCTGCGGCAGAAGAGATCTCTCCCGCTGCGGCCGAGAAAGCCACAGTAGTTCATGAACAGATGGAACATGAACGCCCTGTTTACGAAGCCGAAGTGGTAGATCCGCAGACGATTGAAACATCCGCATCGGAAAATCATATCGAGAAAAACGCACCGAAGATTATTGATGCAGAATTTACAGAAGTGGATCTCTCCAAGCTGGATCTATCCGCCGATATGTCCACGACGGCGGGAAAACGGGCAGTATTTCAGCGTAATATGGCAGCCATTCAGCTTACCAATCATCTGGAGCGCACAGGGAATCTCCCCAACGAGCAGGAACTTGAGGTGCTGAGATCCTATTCCGGCTTTGGAGGAATCTCGGAGGCATTTGATGCACGCAATACGGCTTGGCACAGCGAATACGTGCGGGCAAAAGAAGTAATGAAAGAGTCTGAATATGTGTCGGCACGCGCATCTACGCTGGATGCCTTTTACACGCCGCCAGAGATCGTACGGGTGATTTATGAGGGACTTGAAAAAGCAGGGTTTAGGGAAGGAAATATACTTGACCCATCAACCGGCACGGGCCGTTTTTTGCATTATATGCCGGATGCCATGAAAGAACGAAGCTATAGAGTCGGCATTGAACTCGACGCACTGACCGCAAAGGTCGCACGCTTTGCGTCGGATGGTGCATCCATATTGAATAAAGGCTTCGAGCGCAGCAACTTCCCGCAGAATTCGTTTGATCTCGCAATTTCCAATGTACCGTTTGGCGACTATATCATCACGGACAACAAGTATGACGGGAATTATTTTGTTCACGATTACTTTTTGAAGAAGATGATGGATCAGGTTCGACCGGGCGGACTTGTTGTTGCGATTACAAGTCACGGCACAATGGATAAAAAGGACGATACGATACGGAGAGAACTTGCTAAAAAGAGTGAACTGATTCGTGCTGTCCGCTTGCCGAATCAACTTTTTGCAGGTACGGGCACAGATGTCCTGTCGGATCTCCTGATTTTCCGAAAAAGAGAAAAAGAACTTCCTCCGAATGCCGAGATGCCCTCATGGGTTCACTCTGATTTGCAGCAAACGATCTACTTCGAGGGTGGTAAGCGAATCGAGGACGGATATCATCTCAATCGCTACTTCACAGAGAATCCGACCGATATACTTGGGACGCTCTCGTCGCGCAACAAGGCATTTGGTGTGGAGCCTTACGTAGAAGGAAACAGCGGGACGGTTCTCGCAAATGAACTGAGTTCTGCCCTCGCCCGTATTCCTGCAAATATGTATCAACCTTCCTCAACAACGCTTCCTCTCCCACAAGAAATTGAAATTCCATCAAAGAGCCGACCTTTTGGTTTTTACGTACAGAACGGATCTCTTGTGTATTACACACCGCAGGGGGAACTTCTGGCAGAAGGCTTTGACAAGAAAACGGAACAAAAAATACGCCTTGCAATTCGGATGCGCGAGCAAATTTTGGCAATGTATGATGCCGAACTGCATAATTGCAGCGACACGGAGCTATCACAGCATCAGATGGTGCTGCGTCAATCCTATGATACATATACAGAAAAATACGGACGTATCTTTCAGGACAATCAGCTTCGCCGTCACTTTTTCAAAGATGCCTCCTATCCATTGCTGCTCTCCCTGGAAATTGTAGACAACGGCGAATATATCGGTGCCTCCGATATTTTTTCCAGGCGCACCATTCATGCTTATGCTGCTCCGGAGCACGCAGACACGCCGGGCGAGGCGCTGATGATCTCCATGCAGGAGAAGGGGCACGTGGATATTCCCTATATGGCAAAATTGACGGGACTGTCCTCCGAAGAAATTGTGCGGGATCTGGAGTATACAAGTATCTTTGAGGATCTGGAGAAAAATGTATATCTTCCGGCGGATGAATATTTGTCGGGCGATGTTCGCGCACGTATTGAGAATCTGGAGAAACAGATTCAAAAATGGCAGCAGGAGATGGATGCCATTGTACAGGAACAGGCCTTTCCTGTGCCGAAACTCTATCCGTATCGTTTGTCGGGCAACAATTTACCCCTTGAAAAACTAGCACGATGGAATGGCATCGGATTGCTTTCAGACGAAGAAAAGTGTGCCCTGTTTCGACCAGAAAACAGAGAAGCATTCTATTATGCTATGAAACATACCTCGGCGCAGTTTCAACAAGAATATTTCCGATTTTTGGAGATGAATGTGCCTGATGCGAATGCAGCCCTGAAGGATCCCCTGTTTTATTTGGAGTGTTTACGAAACAATGTTCTGTTTAGCTTTGATACGAACGAAACACATCGAACTTTCTCAGAAACACTTGTGGCATTGGGGCTGCAAGCACATCAGGTAACAAAAGATGCGACCGATATCAAAATGATGGGGTTTCTTTTCAAAACCTTTTCGGCGTATGAGGGCGGCGCACACCCGGAAGTCGTGGGCGCAGAGAGACTTGTTACAGCGTTTCATGAGCATCTTCGCACCTATGATGAAAAAATTGAGATGGCCAAAAAAGATGATAGTAATCCCCTGATTTCCTATGTGCGCGGAGAGATTCAGCGGGCGGGAAAGAATCTTGAAGCATTGGAAAAGGTAAAGCCGAAGGATCTGACCGCCGATGAAATAAAAATCAATTTAGGGGCTACATGGATTCCAACGGAAGACATTGAACAATTCATTCGGGATGTGCTCGAATACCGAGGGGAAAATCGGCTTGTTCAGTATGCGTCCGCAACAGGAGAGTGGAAGGTGGATCACAAGGGGCTTGACATTTATCGCTCCAATAAGGTCAAGATGTGTTCGACCTTCGGTACGAAAAACACAAACGCCTTGGAAATTCTTGAAGCCGCACTCAATCATCGGCAGATTCGGATTCGCAACGACCAAGGGACAGTACTTGAAGAAGCATCTCTTCTTGTTGCGCAAAAAATGGACAATCTGAGGGACGAGTTCCTCAAATGGGTATACCGTGATGAAGAGCGTAAAATGCGTCTGGTGAGTTACTACAACAGACATTTTAACAACATTGTTCCGCGCGAATTTGACGGTTCTCGGCTTAATTTTCCGGGAATGAATCCTGCGATTGAACTCAAAAAACACCAAAAAGATGCTGTTGCACACACACTGTATGGTGGGAATACGCTTCTTGCTCATGTCGTCGGAGCGGGAAAAACTTTTGAAATGCAGGCATCCGCAATGGAATCGAAGCGGATCGGACTCTGTAAAAAATCACTCATGATTATGCCCGGACATTTGACGGAACAATTTGGCGCAGAGTTCCTGCGGCTTTATCCGAATGCCAAGATCTTGGTTGCGACCCCCAAAGATTTCCAGAAAGACAAGCGGGCAGAGTTCTGTGCAAAAATTACGGGGCAGGACTGGGATGCCGTAGTGATGAGCTACGAGCAGTTCGGCAAAATTCCGATCTCCCTGGAACGTCAGGAACAGTTCTTAAAACGTGAGATACAGGAACTGACGGAATCTCTTGAACTGATGAAAATGGAGAAGGAGGGCAGAGGATTCTCAGTGAAACAGATGGAGAAGCAGGTCAAGAAGCTGAGTAAGCAGTACGATGCGGTCATAGACGCGTACCAAAGTCGTCAGGATGCGACCATTACGTTTGAGCAGCTCGGAATTGACCGCCTATACGTCGATGAAGCGCACTTCTACAAAAACTTGTCCTTTGTGACGAAAATTCAGGGATTGAACTCGGAGGGCGCACAGAAATCAATGGATTTGCTCGCCAAAATTCAGTACCTGAACGAGATTACAAATGAGCGCGGCGTTGTTTTTGCGACCGGAACACCGCTCTCAAACTCCATGGCAGAACTCTATACCCTTCAACGCTATCTGCGACCCAGCCGGCTGGAGAAGCAGGGACTCTATCACTTTGACGCGTGGGCGAGTGCATTTGGGCAGGAAACCACAACAATGGAGATTGATCCCGCCGGGAAAGGATTCCGCGCCAAGACACGCTTTGCACGGTTCAACAACATACCGGAGCTTATGAGTATGTTCAAGGAGTTTGCAGACGTTCGAACTGCCGATAGCCTTAAACTGCCAGTTCCAGCGTATGAAATCAACATCGTAAAGGCAGAGGCATCTCCCCTGCAGGAAGAGCTCGTTGATCGACTGGGAGAACGCGCAAAGCTCATTCGTCAGCGCAAGCCTCTTAAATTACGTGAGGATGCTAACGCATCAACGGGAAAAGGCATGGATAATATGCTTGTCGTAATCAAAGAGGGACAGTCTGTTGCGCTCGATCCACGTATTATTGACTCGTCCTATCCGGATAATCCGAACAGCAAGGTCAACCTGTGCGTCAATAACGTATATGATATATACAAAGAGACGATGGACAGGAAGTCAACGCAGGTGATCTTCTGCGATCAGTCTACGCCGAATTCCAAAGGCGGATTTACGGTCTATGGCGATATTCGGGAAAAACTCATGAAAAAGGGCGTACCAAAGGATCAGATTGCCTTTATCCATGACTATGATACGCCGGAGAAAAAAGAGAGTCTTTTCACGCGCGTACGGAAGGGAGAGGTTCGGATCCTTTTGGGATCCTCGGACAAACTCGGGGTTGGCACCAATATACAGGACAAACTCATTGCCTCGCATGATTTGGACTGCCCGTGGAAGCCAAGCCAGATCGAGCAGCGTTTTGGCCGTATTGTCCGGCGTGGAAACGAGAATGAAAAGGTCAATATCTATCGTTATGTGACGGATGCCACCTTTGATTCGTATATGTGGCAGACAAACGAGGGCAAGCAGCGATTTATCTCTCAGGTTATGACGAATCGGACACCAGTGCGCGAAGCTGATGATGTAGACGAATTCACGATGACATACGCGCAGCTGAAAGCCGCATGTACGGGAAATCCTCTCTACAGGGAACAGTTTGAGCTTCGCACCGAACTGCAAAAACTAGGCGCAGAACGTGCACAATATTTGGAGGATCAGTCTCGGTTGAACAAACGCTTGAATGTTGGGCTTCCAGCACACATCAAAACGGCGGAGGGATTCCTTCAGAACATCCGAAAGGATATTGATACACTGAATCAGAACACAGAGGATAAGTCTCTTGTTCTAGGCGGTATCGTGTATCGGACACCGAAGGAGATCGGAGAGGTGCTGGCCGATTGTGCGCGTGCGATTTATGACGGAAAACTTCATGAAACGCCACGCGGGCACTATCGCGGCATGAAAATATCAGTCGTGCGGAATGAGCAGCATAAGATTGATGTCATTCTGTCCGGAATGACGACGACGAGCTTCCGCATCGGCGCCACAACTCCAGAGGAAAATGCCGCACGACTCGAAAATGCTCCGCGCAGTATCTTTGAGAAGCTCTCGTCGGCACAAGCCGAGATGGCGCGTCTGCATCAGGAGGTCAAAGACTGTCAGGATGGACTTGGAAAACCGTTCCCCAAAGAAGCAGCGTTCCAAGAGAAAACCAAGCGGTTCAACGAGATCAATTTGCTGATTGAAGAACAGACCAAAAAGGAAGATCGGCTGGTCATTAAGGAGCTTGATGCAAAGCAAGCGGACGCAGCCGTCCGATGAAAGGAGCAGCATCATGATGTCTTGGATTCTTTGTATTGTTGTCGGTGTTGGCATAGGGCTGTCTATTGCAGCACTTGCCAAGAAGGACAAGGAGAGGGATTACACTGCAATCTTCACGCAGGAGAATCCACACCTGGAGAGGAGGATTGACACACTTTTTGATGGTGTCAAAAGCCGTTTTTCCCGCAAATAATATGGTATAATGGCGTGAGATGATTAACCTGAGAGGTGTGTGTATGGACAAATACAGCGAGATTCTTTTCGCATGGCAAAATTTGAACATCCAAAACGCAGCTGAACTCGAAGCGGCACTCAATGGATATGTGATTCAATTTGCATATCATTCCGGGAAAATTGAAAACCCCAATATTACGTACAATGATACCCGTGAGATCTTTGATCGTGACGGTGTTACGAATTTTACGGGCGATGTCCGAACAATCTTCGAGATACGTAACGCCAAAGATGCCAGCAATATGCTTCTGGATGCCTTTGAACGCCATGAACCGCTGTCGCAGGACTTTGTCCTACAGCTTCATTATGAGCTGACGAAAAATACCTATGATACGCGCAGATGGCAAGTTGGTGAGCGACCGGGGGTGTTCAAGAAACATGATTATGTCACCGGTCGATACGAGGTCGGAAGCGCACCGGAGGATGTAGAGAGGGAACTTGCTGCCTTACTTGAGGAAATCCATCAAGCTGCAATCCGCACGAACGATCATATCTTTACGGCTGCTGCATATTTCCATGCAAAGTTCGAGAACATACACCCCTTCTCTGATGGGAATGGGCGCACCGGGCGACTTGCCATGAACTACTTCCTGCTGCAGCACAATCATCCGCCGCTCGTCATTCATGCGGAGGATAAGAATCTCTATTATCAGTCGTTGGAAGCCTTTGATACGCAAGAAGAACTTGCGCCGCTCAAACTCTTTTTGAAGGCTGCACTGGTCAAAACATGGGATCATCCGCGCTTCCTGCGGCATGTCCATCGACGTTAAAATATGTGAACAACGTATGTTATATCCGACACATCAAGCACATTATCCGGGAGGAGAAAGGATGCCGACAAGAGCCTACTCAGATCTCTATATCGTCGACGCTCAGGAGAATCTAGGCAATATGTTTGACTATGCCGTTAATACCTGCCATATCTCCATTGGGGAAACAGCGGCATACTTTATGGATTCCGGCGTTGCGGATCAATTCGGCAAGGGAAACCCGCGCTACGTTGCCGGGCGAACCGGCTGCGAGCTCCTGTGGGACTGCCTTTGGGCACTGAACATCAAGCAGCCTCCTCAACCTCCTGCCCTCTATGCAGAAAAATCTCCGGAGTATTGGGCAGGATGGGCACTTGCCTACTACCAATGGCTGAAGAATATCCCATTTGAGACCATACTCGAAGCCGTACCCATGGAAAAAATTGTGCGCAGCTATTATCCACTGCACGAAGCCGACATTCGGAAATTCGTTGAAGTCATGGATGTTTGGATGGCTGAAAAGAATATCCATGTGCCGGAAACACAATAGATCGAAAAGCCGCAGAACATCGAATCTGCACACTGAATGAACAGAGACTGTTGCGTGAAGTTTTTTCGCTTCATGCAACAGTCTCTGTTTGTTAAAAGAGAGGAATTTTCTATGTTTGTATTCGTATATACTGGGAGGAAAGCGTGGAAAGGAGAGGTGTATGAAATATACCAAATTTTTGCTGGTAGGAGCGTTCCCTTTGATCTTTTTGTTCCCGCTGAGGACGGAAGCCGCCGACCTATACAGTGTCATCTATTCCGATGCAGGGTACTACAATGGAAATCCTGTGGAATGCGACTGGATCGCAAATGCCATACTTTACGCATCGGCAAGCTACAATGTCGATCCACTTCTCATTACCGCCGTGATGGAAACGGAATCACACTTTTACATGGGGGCGGGAAGTTCTGCGGGGGCAATCGGACTCATGCAGCTCATGCCGAATACGGCAGCCGGCATCGGTGTGAACCCGTACGATCCACTTGGCAATGTGCTCGGAGGGACAATCTACCTGCGCACACAGCTCGATAACTTCGGCAGCTGGGGCGAATATGGAGTAACCACAGCTGTCGCAGCGTATAATGCGGGACCGGAGGCAGTCTATCAATACGGCGGCATTCCTCCCTATGCAGAAACGCGGGATTACGTCGTCAAAGTCCATCGGGCATACATGAACTTATACAACATGTGCCGGTACTAGGAAGTGGGGCTTATGGATTTGATACAAACAGCAGGGTTTTCACTGCTTTGCTTCATTCTTTGGAGTTTGCTCTATATGTATTGCGCTCCTTCAGCGAACAGACTGCGGGTTTATGCGAAGATCTTTCTTACGGGCAATGCGCTGCTTCTGTTTATTTCGTTAAACCTGTATTTTTCGGCAAAAAACGCGATTGAAGTCAAACAGGTCATCGAGAAATACAGCGTGGAGTCCACAGTCGATTTGCTGAAACTCCTGCACGAGCCGGGACATACAGCAGAAATGCAGGAAAACCGCTTGCTTATTGACCGGGGGTCGGATCATGAACGCATTTTTATTCTGATGCGTGAGCCGTTTTTCTACATCATCGACCAGGGGAAGATCGTACAGATGACAAAAGAAATGCCAAATTAAGGTGAAAATGAAAAAACATCGGAATCCTGAGCCTATTTTTTCGGTAGAATATACATCAGGGGAAACCGGATGAAAGAAGGAGCGTGTTTGACCTATGAAATCCAGAAAAGCAGCTGTAACAGTCGGCGTTGCATTCGGTATTGCCGCCTCGTTTCTTGCGATGATTCCATCTGCCCACCGGTCAGAGGCCGCGATTGCGGTTATTGACCAGAAAAATATCGAGGAAGCAATTAAAACGGCAATCGAGACGGCGAAAATCCTGACAACGGAGCAAAAGGAACTTGCGCTGATGATTCTCAACGCAAAAAAAATCGGTCCTGCGGAGATTCAGAAAATCGTCGATACGCAGTTTGGCCACCAGAAAAAGATGCTAGAGGAAAAGCTTGGTCAGAAAGGTGTCCTCGGACGAATCTATCGCGTTGCCACGAATGATCCCAATGCTGATCCTTTGGATATTGCATGGCGTGACCGCCTCGGCGATCTTCAATCCATCATCAACGGTAATTCCACCGTATACGACGGCGTGATGAATGAACGCCGTCGTCAGGAGACCCTCACCGAAACATATAAGGATGCGGCGAAGTCGGCACAGAATACGCAGCAAACGAACATGGACATCGCCAAGTCAACGCAGGAGGCTATCGAAAATTCCAACAAGGCAGAGGGAACTATGCAGGTCATGCAGGCAGGAAATGCAATCAATGCAAACAGCGTGATGGCACTGCTTCAGATGACCAAGATGTACAGCAACGCTGTTGCTGCCGAAGCATCGCACTATCAGGCGGAGAACATTCGGCGTGCGACTGTGGAGTCCAACCAGCAGAAATCGGCAGAGCGTAACATTGCGGCGGGACGGGCAGCTCTTGAGAGTATCAAGTCCAAAAAGTAATGGGGGCTGAATGATGAATCGAAGAATCCAAGCGTTGCATTCCCATATACCGCTCGGTATAGCGCTCATGCTGACCATTTTCCTGCTCGTTGACAGCTCTACTGCACTTGCAGCAGGGTTCAACTCGGATATTGGACTGAAAGCAGGGGACGGTTCTTTTCAAAACAACCTCACCACCATAACCAACGGAATGCTTGCGGTCGCACGAATCATATCGATTATTATGATTGCCCTTGCGGGGCTCATGATTGCATTCAACGTCGAGTCCGCGAATAAGACGACGTGGAATATTATCCTCGGTATAGGTCTCGCACTGAATTTCGGCACTGTTCTCATGGGTGTATTCGGCGGATATGTTGGAGCGGGCGGTGATCAGGCGGCATTTGATTACAAAATGCATGTTGATGCGGATAAGAACAGCAAATGGTATGACTTTTTGCAGCCCTTTACACGGACATACATTGATTATACAAAATCCGGGGCTGTTGCCATTATGCCTGTTGCAGGGAAATTGCTCATCGTGTTGACGGCGATCTCCGCATCCATCAAAATCTCACTGGATCTCATCAGCGGGGACAAGATGAAATTCCTCGTTCAGACCCTCCTCGAAACGGGACTCTATCTCTTCCTCATTCTGAACTGGTATGGACATGGAATCGATATCATGGGCAGCCTATGCAATGGGTTTGAGTCCCTTGGGTATCATGCGGGAGGATATACATCGGCGGACGGTGTCCATGCGAACTCTCTCATCGAGGATGCCGTTGCAATGTTCTCGCTCGGGTACGGTGCGGCCGAAAAAGCATTCTCGATTTTCTCTCCGATCTCCTCTCTGGTGACAATTCTCTGTCTTGTGGTCATGTTTATCCTGCTCCTCTTGGCAGGGCTTGAGCTGCTCATGGCGAAGATCGAGTTCTTTACCATGGCGATGATCACGATCCCTCTGATTCCGTTCGTTGCACTTCCGCAGACGAAGTTCCTCTTCGAGAGGGCGTTAGGGGCAATGTTCAACCTTGCCATCAAAGTCTCAGTCATTTCATTTCTCGCGGCCATGTCCAGTAAAATCCTTACGGATTACTGCGAGGAGTTCGCGAAGATCGCAACAGATGAAAGCTCCGGTGGAATCATCGGCAATATGCCGGTGCTCATTCAGATGGTCGTTGTGAGTTTCCTTCTGTACCTCCTGATCCGAAAGATTCCGGAACTCGTACAGGGGCTTCTCAGCGGCTCACCGTCGCTCACCAGCGCAAGCATGACGCAGACCGCCAAGAATGTGACATCGACCGCAGTTGCCACCGGTGCGGTAGCTGCATACGGCGGCGCAGCGGTGGCCCGAAATGCAGCAGCCACCGCTTCGGCAGGATATAATCTAGGCGGCGGTGGAATGGCCGGCGTTGCCCTTGGAGGAGTGGGGGCTGCGGGAAAAGCAGCTGGAATGATGGTGAGAGCGGCAGGTAGGGGGGTGTCCAACTACACAACTCCGGGGAAAGGGGTTGATATAGGAAAGAAACTGGCAAACGATCTATTTGGATCTAAATAACATTAGCAGAAGTATTTGCAACAAACCGTAGGATATGTTGTACTTTGAGCAGATAAGTACAAGATGATATTTATATCGATCTGACAAAGCCCCCGCAAGAACTAATGAGTCTTGCGGGGGCTTTGAGTTTTATCTAGTATGCAGCATGTTTTTTGCGAGTTTAGCGATGAGAGTATCGTATTCCTTTTTTAATTCGTCGTAGCGTTCCTTGAGTTCTGCATAACGACCTTCTAATTCGTGCATCTGAGCATTTTTTTGTTGGTTTAAGTAGATTTCTTCGAGCATCGTCGTCAAGTAGGGAGCAGTAGCTTTTGCTGTACGATCTAAATCAAAGATTCCTGTATCTCCTATTGCTCCAAGTATTCGCTCTGAGTCGCTGTAATCTGTTCTAATAAACTCATCAATCTTCTTGAGCCGCTCCTCTCTTCGTTCGATACGCTTAGTTTCATTCCGTTCTTTTCGTGCATCGTTGAGCTGCTTTAAGCCGGACAAGATCCCCATGTGAATCACTCTCCTTGTATGTCCATCAATAATTAGAATTCTATCCAAACTAGGTATATTTGTCAATATTGTGCCCCTGTCCATTCGGAGACAATGTCTGCTTCATCCGTGAATTTTCCTGTTTTTCGGTTTTCTATGTATTGGCGGATATGCTATACTGTGTTCGTTGCCGCCTCCATACTGGCACGGGAAGGAGGTGCACCAAGTGGACAATCTAATATCATTCGCACTCTCCGTCGCGGCAAGTGTAGTCGCCTACTACATTTGCAAATGGCTGGACGGTAGATAGTCGGCAACGAGCCTAGGGTTTCAGACATCTTTCCCTGTGCAAAATAAGAACCCCCGCAACGCCATTTGCGGGGGCTTTTTCGCACCAAGGGCTAACATCATTCGCTTGTTTGCCTTACTTAAAGTGTATCACATCTTATCATTTGTTTCAAGTGTTTATGTCATCGTGTTGTGGCAGTTCTCTGCCGATCGCTGATCTTCTCAAGCACATGAATGCCTTCAAGTTCAGAGGAATAGAGCGGTTCATAGGCAGTGAGAATGTTTTCGACCAACCGATTGAGGTTTACCCCTGTTTGTACTGCGTGAACCGCAAGTGCCCGATGCAGAGCTGGCGCAATGCGAATGTTGAAGCTGCCCTTATAGGGGATTTCCGGAGAAACGCCGCTTGTTCGACACTCTTCAAGATACTGATCGACCGCCTGATGAAAGTTTTCGACCAATTCATCGGCTCTGACTGCCTGATAGGTTATTTTCTCTTGTATGCCGAGAATCCTGCCGTATAGAAATCCCTCTGCCTCTGAGATCTCCACAGAGCCAACGTATTCCTTGTACCGTAGAATATTCTTCACAGTCCACCTCCATTTTCTTTTATTTTACAGGATTCCTCTACGAATTGCAACTATATACAGTTGTTATGTTCTGAATGAAAAATGATAGGAATTTTAAGCAGCCGTTTCGCGGTAGGATAGGAGCATATCATTACGAGAGGATTGCGGACATGAGATCAAAGTACCTTTTGTTGTTGCTCATTTTTCTTCTACAGATATTTCCTGCCATCGGCAATGCCGCGGGATTATCACCGATGGACGCACCTCTGCACGGACATGCGATTGAAGTGACAAGCGCATTTTCGACGGGACGCGTGCATCCTATTACCGGAGTAACGCGTCGGCATAATGGAATCGACATCGGGGGCGAGCCACACGAAGCGGTCTATGCCGTTGCGGACGGTGTTGTTTGTCATGCAGACTACGATGCATCTTTCGATGGGTGGGTAATTCTTGAGCATACAGCATCGGACGGAAGTAAATATCAGACATGGTATGGTGATCTGGATCCCGGTGACGGTTATCTTCCTGCCTATCAGATTATGAACAGTGGTGCGAACCATGTGCGGAAAGGGCAGTTGATTGGGTATTTGGCGTGGAGAGAAACCTCCGTTTCAACCGGTCCGCATTTACATTTTGAGGTACGCGTCAATGATACTCCTCTCAGTCCGGCACTCTATCACCCATACGCACCGTGGCTTCCCTCGAATGCGACCGAAGAAGGTCTTGGCTCGGGAATGAAAAGCAAGAGCATGGTCTGGGATGCAGCGTTTGCGTTCATGGATCCCGTGAAGAAAGCAGTTGATACGGTCGCTCTGGCATGCACCAAGGCCGTGGATTTGCTCAAGGGAATTATCAAGTACACGATTGCTATTTTGATGACAATAGACCTTGCAATGACGTATATCCTTCTCTCTGTGGATCGGGACAAAGGACAGGATCCAAATTTTAGCATATTCAAGCTGCTGGCACTCAAAATGCTGCTGTATCTGCTTCTCTTCTACGTTATTACCTCATGGGGGGCATTTGTCATCAACGCTTCGAGAGACCTGTTTATCAGCTTCGGGGCATCGACCAGTGGACTCGATATAACGCAAGCAAAACAACTGTTGGTAGATCCAACCTCACTTGTTACGAAAGGTGCGCAGATTATCGAGCCAATCTTTACCGTCCTAAATGAAACCGATGCGGGTGGACTTGACTGGCTGGCCAAGATTGCCTCCGGTGCGGTCGCCGTCATTTTCCTCATCATCATTTTTGGATCATTCCTACTTTTCGCCTTTGAGATCATTATGGCATACCTCGAGTTTTACCTCATTGCCGTATTCGGCTTGGCGAACTTTGTCTTTGCCGGAGTCAAATGGTCACGGCGATTTGCAGAAAATGGCATGAATGGCATTTTCAGTGCCTCCATCAAGTTGTTTTTCTTCTGCTTCTTCGCTGCCATGCTGCAATCCGTCATGACGACGATGGTCGTAGACGATCTGATCCGCATCAAGACCGTACCGATTCAAGAGGCGGTAGGAAGTCCAAACGGCAACTTTGGTGGCCGCGAGGGGATTGATATGGTTGTTGAAGCAATTCGGCGTGTGGAGACCGGCGGACAGGAGCATCCATTCCAAACACCATCGCAGGATGGTTGGGGATATGGAGCATATCAGATCAGTTACGAATATTGGGATGTATGGTGTCGACGTGCAGGATTTGAGCCGCCGCCGATGCCATGGGGAGATGATTCTGCGGCATGGTCAAGCCCCGGATATCAATCGAAGCCATACAGCGGATCGTGGGAGGACAAATTCCCTCCGGCGACAACACCATGGCCGGAAAATGTTCAGACAGCTGTCGCAAAACATCATCTGCTCGAACTCTATGACGCAAACGGAAGCTGGGAAAAGGCGGCAGGAGCATGGAACGGTGACCGCAGCGGAAAATATTGGCGAAAAGTGGTCACTGCATCGGATTCCATTCAAAAAACGCAGCATGCGCTTCAGATCGTCATTCTTCTGAAACTCGCCATGATTTGCATCCTGTTCGTATTTATGGGGGATAAACTGTCACAGCTCATTATCAAGCAGTTTGGAATTAGCAGCGGCTTCAAGTTCTTGCCGGGCACATGAGAAGGGAGAATTTTTATGAAACGCTTTTCCAACACTTCCAGGAAAGCGATTGTTGCTTTGTGTGTGCTTTCCTTTGGAGTTGCCGGACCATTTCTAAACACCGCTCATGCGAGATGGTCAATACCGGGAGTTACACGTCCCTTTGATCCTCCGAATTATTACAGCCCAACAAGCATTTCATGGCCGGACAGCGCACCGTCTCCATTTGCCTTATGGGATCTCTCTGCACAAAAAGGGATGGTATATGATCTCACCCGTCATCTCAAGAGCATTCTTTACGGGACAAAGTTTGCTGCGTGGTTTGAAAAGCTTCTGGCAAAGTTTGGGATAGAAGAGACACATGCCAAACATCTATCTAACGAACAGAAACAGCAGGGTATGGGCGAGATAAAAAATCTGCAGACTGCTGTGCAGCAGAATCAGAATGATATTGACTTGAACCCACCCGCTTTTGATCGGAAATACGATGATGGTGTTCCAGGAAAGAAACTGGACTACAGGGAAGTTTCCAAATTTTTGTCGGATACGTTTGCGACTGCCACACGACATACAGTCAATCGCTATCGCAACATGGACAATATCATGCAAACGCTGCAAACAGCATTACAGAACTCCAATCATGCCGTTGGTGAAACACAGGTGTTGCAATCCGGTGCGCTCATTGAGGCAGTCAAGCAAGCTGCCCTTGCGGATTTGAGTACAGCAATGAGTGATCAGATACAGATACGCAAAGCACGGCAACTACAGGAAAACGCCGATACACAGCAGCAAGCAGAGCAACAGCTGAACGGAACGTATCATCTTTTCAATCCCGGCGACCCAAATGACTTGGTCATGCTTCAATCCTATGAAGCAGATACAGGCTATCAGTCATATCAATCCAAGTCAATGCCAGATTTTTAGGCGTTGTCTATATTGCTAAATCATAGGATTTCAGAGTGCATTATCTCGCTATACTGATAAAAAGGAGGCGATGATATGCCGGATGAAGCAAACAATATAGTTCCACTGAATAGAAATGTTCAGTACGATCTTCGGAACGACACGCTGCGGATCGAGCGGCAGTATCTGCATTGCGTTCAAGTCGTCTTGCGGAGCGATTTTCCAGGCGAGAGGGAACGCCCCCAGGCAAAGAGCGCGTTCATCGGCGGTGCTGTCATGGAACTGGATCTTCGTCCCGAAGGGAACAAGGCGATCCTCCGTACCGTACAGGGGGAGAAAGAAATCTCCATTATTCCCAGTCAGATTGGAGCAAACCGTACACTGGTCGGGAAAAAGAGAAATAAGATTGAAGTCGGGGAAATCCTCTCAAACCACTTGGCGGGCAAGGAAGCTCTGCGGACATTCCTTCGTTCTCCGCAGCAGGAGAAAGATTCGCTCATCGTTTCCTATCTGGACAATATCGTTCACCGACTTGTCCAGGAAGCCCGCCTTCTTCCACCGGAGTTAAGTGTCACGGAAGAAATGAAGATGCTGCAGCAGCGGGAGGATTTTGCCTACGGCAAGGATTATACGAGCCTGTATGATTCTGTTATATATGCACCACAAAAAGAGGCTGAACGCGATGTTGAGGCGCACACAGCGAAGGAAATGCGCCCATCCGCGCATGAGCAAAGGAGGAGCAACATGAAGAGCAAGTGGTTTGTATCGAGCAACATGATCGACCCTGCTGCGGGTGTGACGATATATCAGGCACAACGTAAGAAGGACGTGGATGCCGTCGACTACAGTGGAAACCGCGAAGAAGCGGGGCAGTGGTTTAAGGACAAAGCGAAAGCGCAGGAAATCGTCGACAAGTTGAACGCGGAGGAGCAGGAACGCGGTGAAGCGCTTACGGCAAAGGAAGCACAGGCAATCGCCGACAAGCTGAACATGGAGGAACAGCGAAAGGAAGCCGGCAAAGATGCACCACAGGTAACAGAAGCACCGGAAGAAAAGAAGCAGTCGGAAAAGAAGGCGGGGAAAGGGGTGGTCAGTGAGGCAAGCAAGGCTTTCGGTGACCTTATGGAAAAGGCCCATGCAGATGGCAAGGCTGTTTGGCAGATGAGCAGCGAAGATCGGAGCCATCTTCGCGCACCTGTTCTTGTGTATAAGGACAAAGAGGGCAACGATAAGGCGTTCTATCCGCCGGTCGCCAATATGCTCCCTGCTGTCCAGCATCAGCTGGAGATCGGAAGCAAAGATCCTCGCTGGATTCCGGCAAAAGAGGCGGGGGCGAATCCGGATATTACCATTCGTAAGGGCGCAAAAGCCATTACTTTTGTTCTTTTCACGAAGGATAAAGAGCCGTATACCAAGAAATTCTTCAATATGGCAGATGTATCCGGGAAAGGTGTTCCCACACTTGCACCTTCCCCCGATTTGCGCCGCGATGTATATCTGCATGATATGATCGACTATCTTGCACGTCGAGTTGAGCGCGATACATTCAAAGATGGTAACTACTTCATGATGTTCATGGATGCAAAGGAAGCAGCGAACAAGAGCTACCAGGCAAAAAAAGAAGTCTACGACTTCTCAAATTTGGACTACGAAACCTATATGAAGGCACGTCTTGAGGCACATCGGCGTTTGGATGCCATCTTGAAGGCTGATATTCAGACTCCTGTGCCAGAGAAAGACTATGGGAGTACTTTTATCCAGCTGCTTGCAAAAGAGATTCGTCAGCCGTCGAAGACAACGAACTATGTCATTCGGGCAGCGAGGAGAGCTCTGAATGAATTGAAGTGGCAGGAAAGTCACGTCAAGGCGGCGATCAGAGCCTTTGTGCCGCAAGCCGCTTTTGACAGCATGGCGCGAACAGGAAAAGAACCATCCAACACATTGCTGATCGTCGCTGTGAAGGGGCTTGAACCTCAAAAGAAACAGGAACAGGCTGCTGTGCGTTGAAAGGAGATGAAGTTCATGGAACCGATGACCGATGAAGAAATCTACGCCGTAATCTGTGGCGACATTGATGACCTTCCGGCAGATGATGACTTGCCGAAAGACTGAAACCGTAAGACAAAGCGAAGAAGCCTGCACAATGCGGGCTTTTTCTATCGGTCTATGTATCTCGCAGGGGGGAATACATTGGAATACATTATTACAAATGAAACCCTTGATCTGTGTAACGATGAAGTATGTATGCTCATGACCTGCCTCACAAGGCGTAATATTGTCGCAAAGATGTACTATGGCGTTTGTTGTCGACAAAGTAATGAAAAGACGTATTCTTTCTCTTACATCAGAAGTCTTTCCTTTTTTGACGATTTTTCCATACGAGTTGCTCGGCTTATGTTTTTAGCGCTGTTGGAAGAGGTCGGCGCAGACTTTATCTTCGATAAAGAGCGGCTTGATCCGAAGGAAAAAGAAACCCTTCAAACAGTTGGCTATCCAGTCATCGAAGATGCGGTTGTGGATGTATTATGCGATGCTTACGATACCCGCACGACAATCTCTCATATGATGCTTGATATACGTATGAATGGGGCAGATCATCAAGAAGATCAAAAAGAGGCAATGAATCACTTGATAGAGCTGTCTCAGACATTTAACAGAATCGGGCATGTCATCTCTTATCGTGTCTTGCCGACCGCTCCGCAGTCGGCAAGAGCCGGCTATCGGAATGCAATACAAGCATTTGAGGAGCTGCGCAAGCGTGAAATGAAATCCTATGTCGTCGGATTAGATTCCAAAGCAGATGACATACCTTTCTCTCTTTCATGGCTTGCACCTATTCATGATGGGCTGGATCAGGCAGAGAATGAACTTCATCGACGATTATCAAATATCAAAGACATGGACGTATAGAAAGCATGGTGAAGATTTTATCTGTCTGCTTATGAAAAAAGACAAGAAAATATTACACGATTGAGGAAGTATACTATATATGTGAAATAACCTTCTCAAAGGAGTGCTTCCCATGGGGCAGTATTCACTCGATCTTCTACGCATAGAATTTCGGATGAAGAATAGGTTCGGAAAATGGAAGGAATTTCAGACCTTCGAAGATGCAAACCGTTTTTTGCACAGCTACAATACACGGATTGAAATGACGACGTATGAATACGTCTGTTACCATGTAATATGGGAAGATGGACATAATTTTTCCGGAACACTGCGATTTCCTTTTGCGTGTGATGAGGAGCTGCTGCTGCAAAATGTCATTCGTGATATTCTGTATGATCATCTCTATCTGGTGTTTCCTTCATGCTCCCTTCAATGGCTGCCAGAGTATTTTCTTCGTAGTCGAGCAGATCATCGGGAATATGATACCATCCTTTCCTATGCCGAGGGGATTGACCACGATCACTACAAACGTATTTGCTTCGCGGCCAAGAACTACATGGAAGGTTTGTATCAAACATATTCCGGTCTACGCCGCATATATAAGAGGGCGCGACGATTTTCTTTTTTTATTGACAGTCTCCCATATCGCTCTATGCAGTTCAAGCAACATCTTCTGCAGTTGGCCAGGAAATATATACATCTGGCTCTTGATATGTGTGTTCGGGGACATCAAAAGGCAGCCAGAGCATATACGCATAAACTCTCACGGCTTTCGCAAGAGGTTTATGCTGAGCGTTTGATTAAGGATGAACGGTTCACCAAGCAAGGACTGCTTCTCTATGGAATATTTCCCGGAGAAAATCGAGGGAGTAAGGCTTTGTCTGAAGCCGAGCTTATTGAGTTCTCCTGTCGAATGAATGCTGTAAAAGCAGTTCATTCATATCATAAATCCACGTCGTATGAGCATGATCTCTTTTACCTTGTTTATTCAGAGGTGCTTGATCAGATACTGCAGGAGACAAATTGCTGCTGTGTATATGACCAAACATCAGTAGAAGTTATTCGGAGGCTTATATCGAAGAATATTCCTGTGTGCCGTGCGATTGCATTCATAGATCAGTATGATCCGTTTGCTGTCGGTCATCCGAATTATGGGAAAGAAATCTTCCAAAAGACTCATCCGTATCCCGTTATTAAGCCTTTGATAGCCATATAGGAATCCTTATGATGTATTTATGAATCTCTTCATTCATTATTATGATGCTTTTCGTAAAGCGCGTATATAAATTTCATAATCTATCTTGACATCTTTACGAACGAGATGTATATTTACGGTATACGAAATAATTAGTTAGATAAACACTAATTATTTCGTATACCGTTTTTTAAAATAATTGTATACGGCAATAAAGGAGGATTTTCTATGCAGTTCATGGTGGCGAATGACAACGGAAATTCTGAGCAGGATCTGATCATCAACGGGCAGAGGATCAGCTCGCCGAATGTCTTTGCGCGTGTCGGGAAACTCACGAATTTAGACGAACTCAATCCGGAGTATATCCTGAAACATATCCACGACAATCTTATTGTTTCTGTGGATGGTGCGCTCTACTATGTCGGAGTGTATGCAATGAGCAGCGGTCAACGCTGCCGGTCAATCACCGTTGGTGTCGATAATGACAAGGTGTCCAGCGATATTGTCTATGTGAACACGCTTGCGCATATCGCTGGGGAAGTAGTTGCGACCGCATTCAAGGAAAAGGGGCAGCTGCCGGAGGAAGGCGAGGCTCTCAAAGCGCGTATCGACATGGCAACTGCGATTCCAGTATCTTATTACACCAAGACAAAAGCCGCAGAGTTTGCGGAAAAATTCATGCGAAAGCAGCATACCGTTACGGTGTATGTAGGGGCAAAGGCGTACGTTGTATTCCTTTCTTTTGACTTCGTGAAAGCTATTCCGGAAGGTGTCACAGCTGCACACGCCTTTATGGATCGACCGGAACTGATTCACCAGGTCAAGAACCTCTCGGCAAAGAAATTTGAGGCTCTGCGCATTCTGCATATCGCAATCGGCGAGGGAACAACAGAGTTCCCGATCACTACGGGCATTGCCTTTAAGCCGGATTTCATCACAGGAACATTCAACGGCAATGGACATGCAATCGCAAGAGTGCTGGAAAGCTTCAAGAAGGACTTCGGGCTTCAAAGTGTAACCCGTCAGGACTTCTCGCGGTATGTGCGCGACACCGGACACAAGTATCATGATGCGGCCATGTCATACTTTATGCCGGCACTCGAAGATGAAGCTGAGGATATTTTGAATATGGCCGAGCAGGTTCTTTCAAGGGCAAACAATGAGGTAGATATTGTGGCCGTATATGGAGGCGGCTCAATTCTCATGCGTGACGCATTGGAGAAACGGCTTTCTGCGTTCTGTAAGAGAGCGAAGATCCGCCTCGTATACATTGATGATCCGGAGGACGCGGTATTTATCGAGGCTGATGGGCTCAACGCATTCCTGAGCAGCAAGCTGTTTCAGGTTCTCAAGGACAATGCGATGAGCGATGAGAAAGGATGAGAGCGATGGCGAGCGAAAAGAGCGTGATCGTCAAGTCCGTATCTCTTGAGCGGACAGCAGAGTTCGAGGAATTCGTTGCATGTCAGAAGAATTTCAGCCGGTCGATGCGTGTTCTGATTCAACAAGCGATCTTTCAGCGCGGTGGAAAAATTGTCGATATATGGGAGGAGTACGAAAAGGACGTACAAAACATCGTGTTCCGGAATCAGATGAATTTGGTCTCTCATGCTGCGGAAAAGGCTGAACGCAGAGAAATCCCTTCGGCGGAAGAGGCTACGGTCGTGGCACATGAGGTTCCTGTCGGTACAATCAACAATACCGTTGAGCATAGCGAGAAGCTGATTGATGATGCGGGAATCCCGGAAGGGTACCAATAGCGGTGGAGTATCCACATTTTCTCTTATGGGTACGGATACTTGAAAAAGATTGTGAATGTGTTATACTAGAGTCGTATCTAGGAGTGACATCGTGATACCAACGAAAACGCCTACAGGAGTGATGACCTGTAGGCGTTTTCTGCAAGAAAAAGTCCCCTCGACAAGCGAGGGGACTGCACGGGTGATGAATCCGTACCTCGTTGGGTGCCACAGCGCGGCTGGTCTCTACCACCCCAACATCTGCACAATCAGTGTTCCGAGAACGCTCCCGGCAATGCTGATGAGCAGCGCGACCATGATTTCTAAGAGTGACATCACACGATACCTCCCTCCCTTGCCAAATTAGCTTGATGAGGGCTGCGGCGAGAAAAGTATAGCATGATTCATCGCGTTATACTATAGTTCAAATTCTATATGGAGGTGACGATGAAATATAGTCCGATGATATAACATGAAATGGCTGTGCACAGAAATGTGTGCAGTTTTTCTTTCAAAACCTATACTTTTTAGGAGTTTGCAGATCGCCAATAAAATATGCTCCAAAAAGTCCCATCTACACTTTTGAAGTAGTTCAAAAGTGTAATGGAGTTTTTGAAACAAATATGATAAAATTCTAAGCAAAGGAGGGGAACTTGCAAAATGAAGATTGGATACATCCGCGTTTCTGATAAAAAACAGAATCCAGATCGACAGATTGAAAAAATGTTGGCCATCGGAATTGAGGAGCGATTTATCTTCGTCGATCGGCAAAGTGGAAAAGACTTTGCGCGGCCAGCATACCAGTCGATGAAGCAAGTTCTCCGTGAGGGAGATCTGCTGTACCTCGATGCGCTAGATCGACTGAGGCGTAACTACGATGGGATCATTGAAGAATGGAAAGAGATCACACGCAGCCTTGGCGTTGATATTGTTGTGCTGGAGCAGGAATCCTTGTTTGACAGCAGACGCTTCCGCGAAATGGGTGAGCTCGGGAAGCTGATGGAAGATCAGTTTCTAAGCCTCCTGAGTTATGTTGCGGAACAGGAACGCAATAAGATCCGGACACGGCAGCGTGAAGGGATCAATATAGCGCAGCGGAAAGGAGTTCGATTTGGCCGGCCGCGCGTAGAAATGACGGAGGAGTTTCAGGAAGTCGTGAAACGATGGCGAAAAGGGGAGGTCACGGCAAAAGAAGCAATGCGTATCTGCAAGATGAAGCCGTCTACGTTCTATCGAAGGGTTGAAGAGTTAAAGGGAGAAGCATGATGAAAAAGATATTTCTGTTGATGTTCTGTATACTCATCTATATGCCTGGGGCGTTTGCCTCAACATGGCAGGAGGATGCGGACGCTGCAGCCGAGAATCCGACGAAAATCTATGAGGTATACCGTGGGATGCCTTATGCAGATTTTGAAAAGACATGGGCAGATGTTCCAAATTGGAAGATCAAAGATGCGAAGCCGCGATTGAAAGTGTTCGAGAAGGACTTTGGAGGGCAGGACGCTCTGCGCGAAGAGTTCCAAGTGATGGGCGATAATACAAATGTGATCAGCATCGAAATTGCATTTTTCACCAATAACAAGAAGCTGGTTGACGAGATGTTCGAGCATATACGTGCGCGTCTTGCGGAGAAGTTCGGATACACCGGACAGGTTGAAGGCTGTCGCGTTGACGATCCCTCTTATCCGACAATCCTGACGTGGCCAGGAAAGCATATTATGATGACGCGCGGCTCTGATAAAAAGGGCGAGGAAACATATAACGTCCGTATTCGATTCTAGATCATCTTTGCACAAAGCGCAGCTTTCATATTGCCATGAAAAAAGAAGCCCTTCCTTGAAAGAGCTTCTTTTTTTCATGTGCCTATAGATCTTGGTAGTATCTTTTATTTGCCTCTTCTTCTTTGGCAGCCTCGGACATGAGTGTCCATGTCTTTAGCGCCCTATTATCATCCCGCATCGTTGCGACTAAACTCGCATAGTGTGAGTTTCCGGACACTGCTGCGGCGATAATGCCGGGCTTGTCTTTGGCTTTTACGGTTGCAGCTACTTTATAACGCTGTCTATTGCCCTTATCCTTTTGTACCGCTTTGGCCAGCGCCTCCATTTGCACCTTTGCACGGTTCATTTTTCCTGTTGCTCGTTCCAGGCGCCCATGCAGCGCATCATATTGCTCTTGATAGGGAGCATTTTTCTTCATGATACCAAGCGCAATATCTTTGATTTTGGCCTTCCCCTGCGACGAGTCGATCTGAGCGGCCAGTCGTTTTTTCCGCTGCTCCAATTCGATTTTTTGATTTGCCAGGTCGTGGACTCGTTGATTCAGCTCGTCACGCCGTGAGGCGAGTGCTCTGTACCGTTCTTGATATTCTACGTACAGGTCGCGATCCGCAGATGCCGGAACCGGCAACTTTCGGAAATCTGCAATATCTTGCTCTAACTTTGCCTGATCGTTCTGTAGATAGCCTTCCCGCTTTTTCAGCTCCCGGAGATCTTCGCGTAATTTTTTTAGCCCGCCCTTTGTGTAGATGTTACTTGCCATCTGCAGCGCACGATCCATAGACAGAACTTTCTTTTTCGCAGCTTCCAACTGTTTTTGTAATCGCTCCGTTTCCTTCTTGTAGCCATAAAATCGCTTTCGTATGATGGAATAGAGCTGATGCGTTGTGTAGGTATCCTGCTGATTTTCTGCGTGCGTTTCTGCGAATAATCCTTGCTCCAATGCCCGCATAGATATTTCCAGGTTCTGCTCGGCCTTTGTGAGTTCTTTGCGAATCTGCGCATTAGCTTGCAGCGTCTTGTGCGTAATTAGTTGAATCTGTTTCTGTATGTCCGTATTCTTCAAGCGGATTTCCAAAGCGTCTATTCTATCTTGGAGCAGGTATTTATCATGTTGAAGGTTCGATAGCTTTTCATCGAGTGCCGGCAAGAGCTGCCGATAGGCGACCAGTTCTTCATCTGTCGGGTTTTTAGGCTCTTCCAGATTTTCTTTGAAATCCGTCCAACGCTGGATGTCTGATAGAATTCGTTTATACGTCTGGTACGCTTCTTTCTCTTCCTCCGTCATATACTCGATTTTCGCATTTTCTTGTGCATCAGCAGCGGATATAAGCATCCGCTGCAGGTGCTCATGAGCATGTACGGCCTCAACGAAACTATCCCGCAGTTCGCCAATATGTGAAGTTGCGTCATTTTCGCTCTCGATGAATTCATTCGATGATACGACCGCTTTGATATTTTTCTTGAGCCGTCCTGTCTTCTCTTTTCGTTCATCTTCCTCCATTCCATGTGCAACAAGCTCGGCAGCAAAAAGCAAGTCTTGATATT